>Ga0194117_10000007_pt1 | contig 352792 bp, 286 predicted proteins | sample TA2MahsurfametaG_FD_160579 | JGI IMG/M metagenome (GOLD analysis project Ga0194117, IMG submission 160579) | Freshwater microbial communities from Lake Tanganyika, Tanzania - TA2015009 Mahale N1 surface | ecosystem: Environmental > Aquatic > Freshwater > Lake | place: Tanzania: Lake... | reverse complement strand
CTGAGGAACCAAAGACTGAGGAACCAAAGACTGAGGAACCAAAGACTGAGGAACCAAAGACTGAGGAACCAAAGACTGAGGAACCAAAGACTGAGGAACCAAAGACTGAGGAACCAAAGACTGAGGAGCCAAAGGCTGAGGAACCAAAGGCTGAACAGCCGAAGGCCGAAGAGCCTGCTCCCGCCCCGGCCGAGAAGCCCGGCGAATGACCCCGGATGGGGACGACTTATTTTTTGAAGATGACGTCGAGCCGCTCGCAGACACTGCCGCAGCGGCCGGCGATTGTGCGGCAATCAATCTGACCGTTGAGCCGCGCGCACACGGCTGGCGACTTGACCACTACCTCAGCCGGCTGTTTCCGAATCACAGTCGAGCTCAGTTGCAGCGGATCATTGAAGCCGGGGGCGTACAACTCAATGGCATGCCTCCACGATCATCAAGACGCCTCCGTGTCAATGACCGGCTGGATGTCACCCTGACTGACGCTGAGCGTCCTGGCATAGAGCCGGAAGACCTGCCCCTTCAGATCTTGTACGAAGACGATCATATGGTTGTCGTCAACAAAGCCGCTGGCATGGTTGTCCATCCCGGCAGGGGCAGCTCCAAAGGCACACTCGCCGCAGCCCTGCAGTATCACTTCAACCAGCTCAGCGATACTGCCGGAAGACTGCGGCCAGGCATCGTTCACCGCCTTGATCGCGATACCACGGGCGTGATCGTCATCGCCCGTGACAATCAGGTCCACCAAAAGATTTCACGGCAGTTTGAACAGCGCGAGGTGCGAAAAGAGTATCGCGCCATCGTTCGCGGTGTTCCGGAACTTGCGTCCGACTACATCAGAACATTTATGTGCGTACATCCGCGGGTGCGAGAAAAAATGATGGTTTGCCCCGAAGGAGGCAATGCCAGAGAAGCAGTAACGTTCTATCGGCTTGCTGAGTCCTTTGATCGCTACGCTCTCGTTGATCTGCACCCCAGAACCGGCAGAACTCACCAGCTGCGAGTTCACATGCAGCACATTGCCACACCCATCGTCGCCGATCGCCTGTATATCGGCACAACCGAACTCAGACAGTCGGATATCCTGCAGACGCAACGACCAGTCCCAGGATCTTCGGAGGATGTCGCAGATATCCTGATCGCTCGTCAGGCACTGCACGCCTTCCGTCTGACTCTGCGGCATCCGGTCAGCGGCCACGAATTGACATTTGAGGCTCCGCTGCCAAATGACTTCCAGCGCACACTCGACTTTCTGCGGAAGCAGCCCCAAAAACCACGCACCTAAAAATACTCAGCCCCACAGCTTTGCAATGCGACGGCGAATCTCAGTAGTATCACTTTTCACCAGCCCGCCCGCGGCACCTATGCTGCCACTGCCTGAAGTCAGGCCGTGCGAAACCTGCTCCATCATCGCCAGGATTGACGGCGTCAGGAAACGAGTCACCTTGCTAAGCGAGTGCTGATCGCTGCGATGTCGATTGTGAAAGTAATAACGCTCCGGACGCAGTACTGTCAGATGATTTTTGGCACGAGTCATCGCTACGTAGAACAACCGTCGCTCTTCCTCAATTTCCTCCGCACTGCCAGTCGCCATGTCGGCAGGAATATTCCCGTCAGCCGCATGAATCAAATGCACCGAATCCCACTCCAGCCCCTTGGCAGAATGCATGGTACTAAGGATCAGGAAGTCCTCGTCCAGCAGTGGATCGGCCGGAAGTTCCTGAGTTGACGCCGGCGGATCCAGAGTCATTTCCGTCAAAAACTGCTGCCGGCTTTCATAACGAACGGCAATCGTTTCCAGTTGTTTGAGATCATTAATGCGTGCCGGTGCATTTTCATATGCGCTGTGCAGCAATGGCTCATAATACTGCCTGACCGCATGAATATCGGCACTTACGCCACCTTCTCCCTTACGCCCACGTGATTCCAGACGCCGCATTAACTGCACCAACTGCGGCCAAAGCTCCTGCAAGGCGGACGGTGGCTCCCAACTGTCCCACGCGTCAAATCGCCCCTCAGCTTCCCGCAACTGGTTAAGCAGTCGGGCTGCCTTCGACTGACCAATCCCCGGCAGCAAAACAAGAATCCTGAAACCGGCGATTGCATCCAGCGGATTTTCCGCCAGACGCAAAAACGAAATGAGATCCTTCACATGCGCAGTCTCAAGAAAACGCAGGCCACCGTATTTCACAAACGGAATGTTCCTTCGCCCCAAAGCCGCTTCGAGCGCCATACTGTGATGCGACGCCCGAAACAACACCGCCTGCTGCTTCAGCTGGACGCCCTGTTCCCGACGATTCAGAATCTGCTCAATCACATGCTCACACTGTGCATCCTCATCGGAACAAGTGACAAATCGAGGCACAGCACCGGGACCACGATGTGACCACAACTCCTTGTGATGCCGCTCGGACGCTTCAGCGATCACGCAATTGGTAACGTCCAGAATCCTCTGCGTACTGCGATAATTCTGCTCCAGAGCAATCAGCTCAGTTCCCGGATAATCCTGGGGAAAATCAAGAATATTGCGAACCGTCGCCGCACGGAACGAATAGATTGACTGAGCATCATCGCCGACCGCCGTCAGCCCGACACCATCCGGACACAGGTTTTTCAAAATTTGTGCCTGAAGCACGTTCGTATCCTGATATTCATCCACCAAAATCCTGCTGAACTGCTGTCTTAAGACCCTCGAACCCGCCTTATCTGCCGCCAATGCATTCCAGAACAACAGCAAATCATCGAAGTCCAGCACACGCTGCCGTTCCTTCGTCTCTGTGTAAAGATTGAACAGTTCACCCAGCCGAGCCTGATGTTCAATGCACCACGGAAACCACTGCTCCAAAACCTGCGGCAAAGCCTGCTGCGTGTTGACGCAGCGGCTGTAAATATCGAGGCAGGTACCCTTTAGCGGAAAGCGTTTTTCGCTCTTCGGCAGCTTCAGCTCAGTGCGAGCAAGATTTAGCAAATCTTCCGAGTCCCCCCGATCCATAATCGTGAAATCCGGATGCAATCCAACCAGATGCCCGTGTCGTCGCAACAGCGCAGAAGCCGCCGAATGAAATGTGCCTCCACACATGCGACGAATAGCTGACTTCTGGCAGATCGCCGGGTCCCGCACATCTGCTGCCCCCAAAGTCGACATAATCTGCTCGACTCGCCGCAACATCTCAGCAGCTGCACGCCGAGTAAATGTCAGCAGCAAAATACTCGCTGGATCCGTGCCAGAAGCAACCTGCCATGCCACCCTGTTTGCCAGCGTTGTCGTCTTGCCGGTCCCTGCGCCAGCAATAATGAGCAGGGGTGCAGTACCGTGCATCGCCGCCGCCAGCTGGCGAGGATTCAACGAGGACAAAAATGTCGGTACAACCGATCCGTCAGCAGGATTGTTCATGCAGCACCAGCAGCCAAAGTTTTAGATCATGGCCCCAGATTGTACGCTGACGCAGGTCCGCTCACAAACCCGACGATTCACGGTATGAACGCAAGTTCGTTGCTGTTCAATATCGCTCGACAAAATGCTGCCAAACCCTCAGAACGCACAAACTGCTCGCAATCCTCCTGCTCCTCCCGATCCGCCACTCGCCCAAAGCACAGCCGGAACGCCTGCTGCACCTGCCCGGATACAGACTCACCAGCTTCCCTCTTCAGACGGTCCACCAGCAACTCTGACTGCTGCAGCATAAAACTGCTGTTGAACAGATTCAATGCCTGCAAAGGCGTCGTCGAACGACTTCGCCGCGGCACCGAAGTGGCCGCGTCCGGACAGTCGAATACGCCAAAAACAGACTCCCGCTCAAGACGGACCTTCGTTTGATAGATCATCCGCCGCCAGTCCTCTGGACCATACTGCTGCTTCGGAAAATAGTGCCGCACATTCTCCAGCTCCACCTGAAAAGCACTGAAGCCCGGACCATACATGTCCTGACGCAAAACTCCCGACACCTGCAGAATACAGTCCCGCAACGGCTCCGCCTCCAGACGCCTTGAAGGAAATCGCCACAGCCACTCTGTCCCACCATCCCGCTCCATTCCCTCGACCCGCGGAACACTGCTCTGACGATACGTCCGCGAATGCAGAATCAGCCGATGGATGTGCTTCAGCGACCAGCGATTCTCCATCAGTTCCATGCTCAGCCAATCCAGCAACTCCGGATGTGTCGGCCTCGCTCCGGCTGCCCCAAAATCGCTCGCCGTCGAAACCAGCCCCCGACCAAAATGAAACTGCCAAAGCCGATTCACTATGACTCGAGCCGTCAGCGGATTCTCACTTGATGCAATCCAGTCAGCCAGTGCCTCACGACGCCGCTGCTCGGTGGACTGCAGATCCAGACCAAGGCTGCCAAGAATCGCTACGGTATCCGGACCCACAACTTCCCGCTGAGCAGACGGCTCGCCACGAAACAAACGATGAGTCGGTCCGGGCTGCTGGAACGTACCCGCATACACCGTTCCGACAGCCTGCAGCTGGCGACGTCTCGACTGCAGTGACTGCTGCTCCTGCAACAACTTCTCCAGTTCCTCGCGTTCGCCAGCCTTCGCTGCCACGAAATCATACTGCGGCTCCACGGGAATCGCCCCCGGAGCCGCCCGACCTGCCTCGGTTGCCAACACACGCCACTGACCGGGCTGCTCAGCTGCCTCGATCTGATACTTCGTCGCCAGTCGGTCCTGAAACCACCCCTCCCGATCTCTCGACCAGACAATCCGACTGATCTCACGAACCTCAGGCAGCTCCACCAGCACCCAGCCACGCCCCGATTGGTTCGAAATCCAGCTCCGAGCATTCCCGGGAACGCCGTCGTTCACATGCTTCAACTGATGGATCTCGTAGCCAGGCAAAGTTCCCGAGGCGGTAACGCGCGATCCAGCCGACGACAGTGCCACGTTCTGACCATCGCTGAATACCTCCAGCTCATCAAGACAAGGCTCACCAGAATTTGTCGCAGCAATCGTAAATCGCACAAACCTCGCACGCACCGGTGCAAAAACTTCCTCGTTGCTGCGAACATTTACTGCCTCACGCTGCTCCTGCCCGACAACACGCCATGGCGTCAGCAGCCTCGAAATCTCCGCCATCCTCACACCACATCGCTGCAATTCCTCCACCTGCACAGGGGTCTCTGGCAACTGGCGATCCCCATGCTGTACTCCGGCAAAAACCGCTTGCAGGGCGTAATAGTCCCGCTGCAGAATTGGGTCAAATTTGTGGTTGTGACAGCGAGCACACCCGACTGTCAGACCAAGAAAAACCGTAGACGTCGTCCCGATCATGTCGTCCAGTTCATTCTGACGCTGCATTAGCGTCAGATTAATATCCGGACTCTTCACCAGATCATACGGACCAGCCACCAGATAGGCAGTAGCCTCAGGAGCCCCCGTCATATCGCCGGCAAGCTGCTCGCGCACGAACTGATCATATGGCTTGTCCTCATTCAATGACCGTATCACATAGTCCCGATACGGCCACGCATTCGGACGCTCGCGATTCGTCTCGTAACCGTTCGTCTCGGCAAATCGCACCAGATCCAGCCAGTAGCGAGCCCATCGTTCTCCGTAATGAGGACTCGACAGAACCTCCTGCACAAGCATCTCCCAGGCATCCGGACGATCATCCTGCTCATACGCTGTCACCTCCGCCGGAGTCGGCAGTAATCCCAGCATATCCAGATACAAACGACGAATCTGGTCACGTCGACCAGCCGCAGCACTGGGAGTCAGCCCCTGTCGCTGTAACCCCTGAAGCACCCATGCATCTACCGCACCAGCAGGCCAGTCAGACTGCAGTTCTGGCAACGCAGGACGAGTCACCGGCTTAAAGGACCAGTGAGTGATCTCCTGCCGGACCACGTCTGCCGGCTCAATCGAATCTGACCACTCAGCACCCTCGTTGATCCAGCGACGGAGCAGGGCAGTTTCAGTCTCACTCAATGCAGATTGTGGTTCCGGGGGCATTCGCTTGCCTGCTTCACGCCCCAGCACGAGTTGCATCAGATGGCTGGCCTCAGCATCACCCGGAACCAGTGCCGGCTCACCGGAATCTCCGCCCCTCAGCACACCACTCCGGCGGTCCAGCCTGAGCCGTGCCTCCTGCTGCTCTGGACCATGACAGTCCCAGCAGTGCTGCTTCAGCAGCGGCTGAATCTGATTCTCAAAACTTACCTTATCCGCTGCAACAGCCAGTCGGCAAATACAGCACACCAGACTCAATACGATAACTGCACAATGGCGACAGCCGGAGATCATTGGTTCGTTCAGCATCGGTCCGTCATTTCATCCTGTATCAACGCCTGCGGCAACTGCTGACTTCAGCGCTGCTCAACGGCCTGCTGTACTCGGTATTCTGACAATCGGCGATTCCCCCAGTCCAGCCAAATCAACGCGTCATCCGCGCACAATCTGCCAGCGAATATGGTTGACTGCCGATTTTTCCAGTCGCAACGAACCCTGACTACGAAAGCGATTCGCGATCTCCGCCACTCGGTCCCGCTGCACCGCACCACTGTGCACATGCAGCAAATATCTCAGCTGCAGCGGTGAATCCGCAGTTGTCACCTGCGAATCATTCAGACACGGCGAAGCACACATCCAGCCGTCATCCCGCACGTGCCAGCAGGTAGGCTGACCAGAATTCCCCGGATGATCGATATAGGTCAGTCCTTCCCACGCGTCGCTGTTCGGCTGAGTCGGTCCGCTGTAGTCCATCCACTCGGCAGCACCGGCAAACAGTTGTTTCTCACCCTCGATACCCGCACTGTTAGTCAAAACGCCACCACCAAAAAAAGCAGACACACTCTTTGCCACCCGGACAGCCAAAAATCCAAAATTCGTCTTCGCGAATTCCAGAGACGCAGCAGTTGGAATCCATCGACTTTGAAGTTCCACAGTATATTCACCACCATCCAGTACCGGACAGAGCTCCACGATCAGTTCCTGCCGCAGCAGCGGTGCCGGATTATGCCCGTCGAACCAGCCCAGTTCCACGGCCATCCGACAGCCGTCTGCACCGTCTTCAAGAGCAAACCACTGCAGCTGCCGAATCACCGCACCACTTGTATTACTCCAGAAATCAATCCCCAACACCTTGTTGTGAGCAAACCAGATGGACTGATGATGGTCATGATCGGGAGCCCCCGGATGTCCCATGCGAGTCAAATATGCCCCCGATGGGGCCAGCACCGGGAAGAAACAGGGACGCGGATAGTCTTCCCAAAAATTCCACCGCAGCACCTCACGCCCACCAATCTGAAAAGCGAAGTGATGAGGAATTCCGGGCACGATCTGACATCGTTCGCCGCGCATACCACTCTCCTTATGATCTTCCGACAACCTGTCCGTACAACAAACACAGCATTTTACGGATCTGTGACTGGCAACTCCATTCCGCATCTGCGAATCTGCCGAATCCGCAGATTTCTCCAGTCATCAGAATCCAGAAGCCCACGCCATGACACAGGTTCTGAACCGCCGCCTGCTGCTGCAGAAACTCGCTGCATCAGCCGTACTTTCATCCGCCGTCAGTTACGCCGGCCCATCAACAGCGCCCGCACACCCCGAAAGCTGGCAAGCGGGTGTGTCCCGTGAGATCATCACGCCGGACACCGCTGTCTGGCTGGCCGGCTACGGATCCCGCCGCGCTCCGGAAGGCAAACTCCACGACCTGTGGATGAAAGCCCTCGCTCTGCAGGCACCCGACGGCGCAAAGGCCATGCTGATCACAAGCGACTTTCAGGGCGTGCCTGCTTCCATGAGCAATCGCGTCTTCGAAAAGCTTGCGGAACTCCACGGGCTCAGCCGTGACCAGATCATGTTCACATTTTCGCACAACCACTGCGGCCCACGGCTTGGTGACGATCTCATCGATTACTACCCCGTTGAAAACCAGCAGGAAGAACTGGTACGGGAATACACCGATCTGATGGTTGAAAGAACCGTCCGACTTTGCACAAATGCTCTGAGCGACCTGCGCGACGCCAGACTTAGCCACGGCATCGGCCAGACCACTTTCGCCGTTAACAGACGCAACAATCGCGAAGCAGATATACCGGATTTGCTGGCCCGTGACACTCCCCTTGCCGGCCCCGTGGATCATTCCGTCCCGGTCCTGCAGGTGACTCGCCCGGACGGCAGCGTCGCCGCCATCCTGTTTGGCTACGCCTGCCACCCCACTACGCTCAGCTTCACGAAATGGTGCGGAGATTACCCCGGCTTCGCTCAGTTGCAGCTGGAGCAGGCATTCCCCGGAGCTGCTGCCATGTTCGTCAACACCTGCGGGGGTGACCAGAATCCACTGCCCCGCAGAACTGTGGAACTCTGTGAGAAATATGGCTCAATGCTGGCTGACGCTGTTAAACAGACACTGCTGCAGCCCCTGATTCCAGTCTCACCGCAACTGCGCACAGCCTTTGAAATGATCGACCTGCCCTACCTGAATGTGATCACACGCAATGAACTGCTGCAGGCCGCAGCTGCCGATCAGGGAATTCGCGGACGCTGGGCTCGCAGAATGCTGACAAAACTGGATGCAGGCCAGCCCTTTGCCACTGCCTCCCCATACCCGCTGCATGTCTGGCTGCTGGGCGCAGAATTGAAATGGATCGGAATGGGAGCAGAGACCGTCGTCGACTACGCAATTCGATTCAAACAGGAACACGGTGCTGGAACCTGGGTCATGGGATACACTGACGATATGCTCGCATACATTCCCAGCCGTCGCGTTTGGGAAGAAGGAGGCTACGAAGGTGGCAGCAATCTGTACGAATACGGACGACCTGCCCTCCGCTGGAACGGTGATATCGAAAATCGTATCGTCGCCGGTGTGGATCGACTGTTCCTAAAAGTCGGGCAAAAATGATCTCGACCGTTCAGGCACTTGCCGCCCAGTCTGGCTAAACATCCTACTCGCAAATTTGTCCGCTGTGATTCGCTGCATTTGCAGCCCGTAAACCGCCTTAGTTCTCACCCGGAGCAGTCTCTGTGAAAAAGCTAAAAAAAATCTGCCTCGTCGCCCTCTCACTCCTCGCCTGCCCCGGCCTGTCCATCGCACAGGAATGGAAAAGCGGCGTCGAGTGGCAGGAACCACCGCTGGTAACACCCGGTGCTGCCGACAATGCCCCGCCATCAGATGCCGTCGTGCTGTTCGATGGAAGCAACCTCGACGCATGGGAAAATGGCGACAAATGGCTCATCGAAGATGGCGTCGCGACAGCAAAACAATCAGCCATTACTACCAAAAAACATTTCGGCGACATCCAACTGCACCTCGAATGGTCTGCACCAGTTGAAGTTCGCGGCGAAGGGCAGGGGCGCGGCAACAGCGGCTGCTACCTGATGGGACTCTATGAAGTTCAAATCCTTGACTCGTTCCAAAATCAAACTTACTTCGACGGCCAAGCCGGGTCCATCTACAAACAGAGTCCCCCGCTCGCTAACGCCATGCGCAAACCGGGCGAATGGAACACCTACCAGATTATCTTCAACGCCCCCCGCTTCCGAGGAAATGGTGATTTGGAAAAATCGGCACATGTGACACTGATTCAGAACGGAGTTCTGCTGCTCAATAATTTTGAACTCTACGGCCGCACCAGCTACACAGAAGCACCCCACTACAAACCCCATGCGGAAACCGGACCAATCTCGCTGCAGTTCCACGGAGACGCTGTGCGGTTCCGCAATATCTGGCTCCGCGAACTGAAACCAGCGGTCGGACGACGAGTCTCAGCACCCTTCAATCTGCCCCTCGCCCCCAAACTCGAACAGCCCGCGGCTGCTGCCAAAGCCCAGACGCCGCCAGCACCAAAGGAAACAACCGACACTGAGAAAAAATAATCGTTGACGCACTGGCTGACAGGTCTGACGGTAAACTTTCCGTCAAATCGCGTCACCCCCGGAATACAACGGTTCGATCACCGCCCCCTGATTCAGGTGTACCGGACGATTCAGTCGGTCACGTACCACGGAATGCGGATCAATACCCAGCGCCGAATACACCGTCGCACCAAGATCGTCCGGCGAAAATGCTGCCGAATCCGGATAGGCACCGATTTCATCCGAACGGCCAATTACTTTGCCCCCCTGCACGCCGGCACCCGCAAACAGCCCGGTGAAACACGGCCCCCAGTGGTCGCGCCCGCCGTCGGCATTGATCTTCGGCGTCCTGCCGAATTCACCAAGCATGATCACCATCGTGTCCTGCAGCAATCCCCGCTCATCAAGATCCTGCAGCAGCGCCGACACACCACGGTCCAGTGGTGCCAAAAGGCGATCCTGCAAAGTTCGAAAAATTGCAGCATGGCTGTCCCAGTTCTGTACAGGCCCCATATTGGCCTGCACGATCGGAACTCCCGCTTCTACCAGGCGACGCGCCAACAGCAGCGACTGACCAAACGTATGCCGGCCATAACGATCACGGACGGAGTCGGGTTCACGATGCAGCTCAAATGCCTGAGTCAGTCGACCGGCTGACAACATACTGAAGGCCAGCCGCTGATCCTCAGACATCCTCGCTGCCGATCCGGTAACCGCGTCCGCTGCTTCTGCCGGCTGCAGGCTCTGCAGCAGTCGGCGACGACTGTCAAGTCGGCTCTGATCCAGCCCCTGAATCAGTGATAACGATTCAACCCGAAATTCGGCACTCGCAGGATCCCCCACAATCTGCCACGGATCGAACTTCGGCCCCAAAAACCCAGCCTGCTGACCAGGCCACGTCAAGGGAGCAGACATCAGCCACGTCGGCAAATTGACTCCACTGGGAATGCCGTCAGAACGAGCACGCAGAAACTCGCAGCCAGCTGAATAACAAGGCCAGTCATCTCGCGATGCCACCTTGTCGAAAAATCCACCGGGCTGAAGATGCCCTGTCAGCACATGATGAGTCGACATCAGATGATTGTTGTCCTTGTGGGACAAACTGCGAACCAGCGCGTACTTATGAGCCAAAGTCGCCAGACCTGGCAGATGCTGGCACACCCGAGTTCCGGCAACAGATGTGGCTATCGGACTGAACTCCCCACGAACCTCTGCCGCTGCCTCCGGCTTCATATCCAGCGTGTCATGGTGGCTGATTGCACCAGTGCAAAACACCAGAATCAGCGATTTCGCACGAGGCTGTTCGACGCCACGCGCTGCCCGTTGTGCCGCCACCAACTGCCCAGCAGTACACCCCAGTAATCCCGACCAGCCAACCTGCAGCAACCGGCGACGTCGGATCAGCGAATTCTCGCAGGAGTACGAATCGAGCAGCATGTGAGAAGATTTCGGCAGAAAAAAGGCGGCAGGTTATCCACGGCAGGCATTCAACCGAACTATCGGCGCAGAATGGTTAGTCTAGTTCAACTGCAGCCTCAATTAAACAAAAAAACGATTGGTTCGAACTTGCCGATGAAAAATGCGCAATTTCCGTCAGACATGCACTTCGACCAGAATCGCCATGAGAAATCTCGGATTTTGGCCAATCGGCATACGCCTTGCGGATAGAATTAAGGGGACAGTCGCCCAGTCAATTTGGCGGTCGGCCCGTTTACAGCACAGGAGACAGCAAATGTTCGGTTACTTTTTCGACTCAACCTACATCCTGATGGTCCTGATTCCCGGACTGCTGATGTCAGGCATTGCCAGTCTGATGGTCAAATCTGCCTTCAGCACGTACTCCGAGGTACCCACCCAGCGAGGCATGTCCGGGGCACAGGCAGCCCAACTCCTGCTGCAGAACGCCGGCATCTATGACGTTCAGATCGAACGTGCCCAGGGATTCCTCAGCGATCACTACAATCCTGCCACTCGCACACTTGCGCTCTCGGAAAACGTCTACAGCAGTACCTCCGTTGCTGCAGTCGGAGTTGCCTGCCACGAAGCCGGGCATGCCATCCAGCACGCCGACAACTACGGCCCGCTGTGGCTCCGCTCATCGCTCGTCCCTGTCGTCGGATTCGGATCACACGCCTCCGAGATCCTGCTCATGCTGGGACTCGTACTGCACGCCAAACCGCTGCTGCTGGCTGGCGTGATCGCTTTCGCCACCATCGTGCTGTTCCAGCTTGTGACCCTGCCCGTAGAATTCGACGCCTCAGCCCGGGCAAAACGCCTGTGCCTCGAGTATGGCATCGTCACAAATCAGGAATACACCGGCGTCAGTCGCGTACTGAATGCTGCAGCTCTGACCTACGTCGCAGCCTTCGTATCCAGCCTGCTCACTCTGCTTTACTACCTCATCAAGTTGGGCCTGCTGGGAAATAATCGCAACGAAGAATAATCGCTGGGCGCTGCAGGGCGGGGCACTTGTTGTCACTTGTCGGAACCCGCTGTCCCCGCTTCCACCCAAGCTTCCGTAAACACCGAATGTTTCATCGACTTGCCTTCCTTCACGAAGTAGCTGTACACGACGTGAATGCGTCCGTCTCCTCCCTGTATCACACAAGGGTAGTGAGCTGACCCGTCTGGAAGATCTTCCAGAAGTCGCTTCCATTTCCAGGTACTGCCTTCGTCGTCCGACATACTGACAGCCAGCCTGCCTCGCCCCTCTCGTGCGTCGTTGTGCATAAGCAGCCAGCGCCCACTCTGCAGCCGCACTCCGTCAAGACCTGACCCGGGATTCGGCAGGCCGGAAACCATGACCGGTCCCCACGTCACCCCCTCATCAGTCGATTCCGCGTACCGCACATGACCAGTAAACCCGTTTTCTCGCATCCAGGCAACGACAGTACCGTCGGATTTCTGTAAAACCGTCGGCTGAATCGCCCCGAATCCCAGCATCGGTTTCCCGGCAAACCAGGTCCGACCACCGTCGTCACTGATGGCCATGATCGACAGCGAGAAAGTATCCGTGTACAGCGGCAGCAGGATTCGCCCCGACCCAAGGACCGCCGGTTTGCAGCGAGGCTGCCAGCCCATCCTTTGCCAGATTTTCTGGCTAAGCCGTTCGCGAGCCTCATTGATTGACGCCATTTTTTGAGGGGGCAGGGGAGGCAGCAGGGCCAGGGTCTCATCGAGCACCCGGATCGCCTCAGCGGAAAAATCCTCAGGCTTCAGCAGAATTATGTCATCACGATTCCACGCCGGGGCAGCCGTGCCTTCCGGCTGATCTGAAACCCTCAGTCGCGTCAGACAGGATTCCCAGGTATTCGCGACGATCACCGGCCAAAACAAAAACAGTCGCCCATCTGCGTCCGTCATCATCGCCGTATTGCAGTCGGGGAATCCAGGAGTATCCGCGAGCAAGAACGGTTCACTCCAGACTGTACTGCCTGGCTTCAGCCGAGAGCCCCAGACCGCCACGTCGTCAGCTGTTCGCTCGCCACTGCCACGATACCACGACACAATCAGTTCGCCACTTTTTAGCTCTGCAATTCCCGGAGCGTGATTGTGTTGCGAGTGGAGAGGGAAAATGAGCTCCGCTGCCGGCTGCTGCCCACTGGCATTACCGAATCCCATCACCCACATGCCCGTCAAAAGTATTCCCAGACGCACAAAACATGACGACAGATTCATGACAACCTCACGAACAAGCACCACAGAACGTGCCTCTAAAATCAGTGCTGCCGGTACTCAGGAGACACAGCAGCGAAGCCGAGCAGGGCAGGGGGCCAAAACGGCTGATCCTTGGGAATTCTGCAGTCCTCGCACGCCCATGTCGAGCTGCCAACCGAGGTTTGCAAATCAAAAAAGACCGAAAAATCAACAGGCATTACCAAACCGCGTACTTCCCTTTTCTCAAAATTTTCCGACAATCATAGCCATTACGCCTGCGATTTCCCTGGCCACTTTTATTGATCCTCGGAGGCATCCATGAAAACCCTGACCAAACCGCATCGCGGTTTCACCCTGATCGAACTGCTGGTGGTGATCGCCATTATCGCCATCCTCGTGGCTCTGCTGCTGCCCGCCGTACAGCAGGCTCGTGAAGCTGCTCGACGCACACAGTGCAAGAACAATCTCAAACAGTTGGCACTGGCTGTACACAACTACCACGACGTGGCCAACATGTTTCCTCCAGGCTACATCTTTGCTCCGCCGAATCTGGTCACGCGTTCAGCGTTCACCATGCTGCTACCCTACATCGAACAAACCAACCTGTACAACTCAATTGACTCCTCTGTACCCATGATGAGGGGGCCAACAGGGTACAACGCCACGATCCTCGCCCAGAACGTCGCCGCCGCTGCTACAGTTATCCCGGCATTCCTGTGCCCCTCCTCCATTGCCCCCACAACTGACGACTATATGTATCCGGCCAATGCATTTGCTGCCGGCTTACCGCCCATGACCATGACGTGGAAAGGTGGCCGAACAGACTACGGCGGCACGACCGGCATTCGCGGTGTCTACGGTAACCTCGCCTACAACAACAATCAGGGTGGTGATCGAGACGGCTGCCTGACTGCAGCCGGTCTTGGCGGCAGCACATCCCGCATGCGTGACGTCACCGACGGAACTTCCAACACCCTGATGTTCGGAGAACGCACCGGCGGTGTGAAACTTTATTACAAATCTCAGCCGGCTGTTGGCCTGCCCGCCGTACTCGGAGTCACAAACGGTGGCTCATGGTCAGATGCACTCGCCTTCGAACACTGGCTGCAGGGTTCATTGTATGACGGCACCGGACTTGGCGGTGGCCCCTGCGCAATGTGCACCAACATTCGCGGCAACGGATTCCACAGCTTTCATACTGGCGGCTGCCAGTTCGCACTTGTTGACGGTTCCGTCCGATTCATCAGCGAGAACGTCGCGGCATCCGTATTCGCCTCCACAGTAACCAAGAAGAAGGGCGAAATTGTCGGCGAATTCTGATCTGCTTTCGCCTGCAGCAGCTGGATCAGACCGGCTGCTTCGGCCCGCAATTTGCGGCCGGGGTAGTCCGCTCCATGTTTCCCTGTTCAGTTTTCGGCCCCACGCAGCCTCGCCAGTAATGGATTCAAAAATGCAAAAATACCCCCTAATAATCCTCACTTCCCTGCTGCTTATCGCAGGCTGTGGTGAGGCTCCCAATCGCAAGGCCACTTTCCCGGTCAAAGGGAAAATTACTGTCGATGGCCAGGCCCCCGGTTCCGCCGTACGAATCGAATGCGTACCCGTTGCAGGCCTCAATACGACAGATCCCACAGTTTCCGGCACCGAATGCGACCCTGAAGGCAACTTTCAGATCTCAACGTATCAGCAGGGTGACGGTGTTCCGCCTGGCGACTACGTGCTGACATTTACCTGGCAGGAATTCAACCTGATGTCTCGGCAGTACACCGGCAAGGACAAACTCAATGGTCGGTATGCCGACCCTAAAAGTCCCTCAGCCCAGAAAGTCTCCGTAAAAGCAGGTGAACCTACAGACCTCGGGACCGTTGCACTCACAACAAAGTGACCAGCGCTCCTTGTGTCTTCAGTGTTACCAGTTTACAGTTGAGCCTACACATGACCATTACGGCGGAGCAGCACCTGCTGGTCCGCCGTTTTTTTCTTAATCCCCTCCCTCGACTGCGATTGCTTCAGGATTCACTCATGCTGTCCCGCGCCAACTTTCTTAAGCTGTTGGTTTTACTGCCGTTCATCGTACCAGGCCCCGCCCGCGCAGATGAAAAACAGATAGCCGAACTGCCTCAGGAAATCTTCCAGTACATGGAACGCCCGGAACCGGACTTCGCATGGAAAAAGCTGGATACCGTCGAAGCCGGCCAGAATCGAGTACATCGACTGCAATTGACATCACAGAAATGGCAGAACATCATCTGGAAGCACGCGCTGGTTGTTTACGAACCTAAGCAGCTCATGCACAAACAGCAGATGCTGCTGTTTGTCACGGGGGGAAGCAATGGTCGCATGCCACAACTGACCGACTTCGCGCTTGGCCTTGCACTCGCAGACGCCTGCGGTGCTCGTGTTGCTACCCTGCATCAGGTTCCCAATCAGCCACTGTTCGAAAATCGCGTCGAAGACGACCTGATCACTGAAACCTGGCTGAAATATCTGAAAACGGGAGACGCAACATGGCCACTCCTTTTCCCAATGGCCAAAAGCGCTGTCAAAGCCATGGATGCCCTGCAACAGTTCGCCAGCAGCGAATTTCAGGAGGATGTCACTTCCTTCGTCATATCCGGGGCTTCCAAAAGAGGCTGGACCAGTTGGCTGACGCCCGTCGTTGACAAACGAATCATCGCCACTGCTCCCATCGTCATCGATGTCCTCAACTTCCCGGCACAAATGAAACATCAGAAAAAAACCTGGGGTGTTTACAGCGAACAAATCGCTGACTACACCAGCAAAGGACTGGTTCATGAAAACGGTATTCCAGAAGACGGTCGCGAGGCAGAACTCTGGAAAATGATGGATCCGTTTACATACCGATCCCGACTCACGATGCCAAAGCTCATCGTCGTCGGAGCCAACGACAGATACTGGACCGTCGACGCCATGAATCTCTACTGGGATGAACTGCAGGGAACCCGCCATATCCATCGGGCTCCTAACGCAGGACACGGACTGGATCAGGGACGCGATTACGCACTGACCACCATCGCCGTATTTTTTCGCCACGTTGCCGCCGGTAAATCTCTGCCTGAAATCAACTGGAAACCACAAGTGACCGACAGCACCGTAGGCTTCAGCTTGCAGGCATCCGGCCAGCCGGTCGCTGTCCGAATTTGGTCCGCTCGCTCAGCCACCAATGACTTCCGAGAATCAAAGTGGACGTCTGCAGAACTGCAGGCCACCGCTGGACAATACATCGGATCTGCTGCAAAAAATGGTGACGAAAGAGTCGCCGTGTTTGGAGAAGCCCAGTACGAATACGAGGGCCTCAAGTACTCAATCAACACGCTCGTCTGGTGGAAATAGAGCGGTACAGCAACCCCGGCAGGAGCAAAGTCGCAAATGTACCGCAGCATCTGTTTGCTGATGATGTGCCTCAGTACCTTTGGTCCTGCAGCTGCAGAAGATCTGCGGCTGAATGAGCAACAGCGAGTTGAAGTCATCAGACGGATCGCACCCAGCGTCGTCTGCGTCATGGACTCCGCCGGAGCCGGCGGCGGCTCCGGCGTCCTCATCTCGCCCGATGGCTTCGCCATCAGCAATTACCACGTCACATCCGGGTCCGGCAGCTTTCTGAAATGCGGGCTGAACGATGGTAAAGTCTACGATGCGGTCATCGTGGGAATTGACCCCACAGGAGACGTGGCGCTGATTCAGCTGCAGGGACGCTCCGACTTTCCATTTGCAACCCCCGGAAACAGCGACAACGTCAGGGCAGGGGACCAGTGCCTCGCTCTTGGTAACCCGTTTCTGCTCGCATCCGACTTCTCTCCAACTGTGACTTTCGGAATTGTCAGCGGAACTCGACGTTATCAGTACCCGGCAAATACCTTCCTCGAATACACCGACTGTATCCAGATCGATGCCTCCATCAATCCCGGAAACTCTGGCGGCCCCCTGTTCGACATTAAGGGACGCTGGATTGGTATTAATGGCAGGGCCTCCTTCGAAAAACGCGGGCGAGTCAATTCGGGAGCAGCCTACGCCATTTCAGTAAATCAGGTACTCAATTTTGTTGATCACCTGAAATGCGGACTCATCGTAGATCACGGACGCGCTGACCTCACAGTCGAGTCCGACGAACAGCTGAATGTGGTGGTACGCCAGGTCAGTGAACTCTCCGAAGCATGGCGACGTGGACTCCGCAGCGGAGCTGTTCTGGAATCCTTCGCCGGACGGCAGCTGAATTCAGCAAACGATTTCCAGAATGTCGTCGGTATCTTTCCAGAAGGAACACGACTGCCACTGATCTGGCGCGATCGCACCGGCCGTCATTCCGCCACAGTACGACTCGGACCACTGCACGCCTTCCAGAAAGCACCCGAACTTCCACAGGAAAGACAACGCGAGACACCATCGGATGGTGACAGCGAGCAATTCCGGGAGCAGCCTCCGGCCGAACTTCAAAAGCTCTTCATCGCACGCGATGGATTCAGCAACTACTACTTCAACCAGCTGGTAAGTCAGCAACTCCTGAGCCCCCTTCAGCAGCAATTCGCTGAATACCCCACAAATTCAGGCTGGGAAATTGACCTGTCAGCAGAAGACAATGACACCCCAGCAAAAGGCAAGCTCGTGGTCACCTCAGAAACCGTTGGACTGCGTCTGAACGAACAGTCGTGGCTGCAAAAAGTCGCTCAGCCGGATCTGCAGGAGGAACCACCTGCCTTCCCAGGATTTCTGATTGCCGTTAATCAGCTCCATCGGATGCTCCGCAAAGATGCCCCCCTGTTTGATGAAATCACGGCAACCGGGCGGACTGTTCATCTGCCGTCGGGCAGGGCACTGCAGGTTCTCACAACCAGATCCGGCACTCGTACTGCTCGCTGGTATTTCAACGCTCCGGATGCCATGCCCGTCGCACTCGACCTAGAACCCGAAGCCGCCATGGACGAAATTCGACTCATGTTTGAAAACTGGAAAGCATGGCAGGGAGTCATCTTTCCCGAACGTCTCGGAATCATTGATCCGGCTACCGAACAGATTCGCTGGCTGCGGACGACAACGGCCGCAGGAAAACAGGAACCAGGCAAATGAAATTCCGCCGCCGATCGCTGCTGAAGATAGCCGCAATGCTCACGCTTCGGATTCCAGATACCTCTGCCCAGCCACCCGCAGATCTCAGCGACTGCCCGAAAGTTGTCGTCAAACTTTTCGGAGCAGGGCTGGGCTCGCTGGATTCTTATGGTACCGGAGTCCTCGTCTCAGCGGACGGCCATGTGCTAACCGTCGCCAGCCACCTCGTTTCAACAGGCTTTCTCACTGCGGTCACCTCCGATGGAAAAAGATACTCGGCCGAAACGGTCGCTACTGAAACCTCCATGGACGCAGCGCTGCTGAAACTCAAAGCCGAATCCGCCCCGCAATTTCCCTGTATTGATCTCAACTTGGCAATCGACCCGGAACTCGGAACACCAGTGCTCGCATGGAGCAACATGTTTCGTGTCGCTGCGGGCAACGAACCCGTCTCCGTCGTGCACGGCGTTATCGCCGCCTCAGTACCGCTCGATGCAGTTCAGGGGAAATGGAAGTTTCCTTTGCAGAGCAGTGTCTGGCTGGTTGATGCCATCACGAACAATTCAGGTGCTGCCGGCGGACTGCTGACAGATGAAAACGGACGCCCCGTTGGTCTCATCGGTCGCGAAATTCGACACGCGGTCAGCGGTACATGGGTCAATTACGCTGTGCCGCTGACAACCCTGAAATCGGCCGTTGTCGCCATGCTGGCCGGCCGCCGCCTCGCCGCCACCCAGCCAAAACGCGACGAACGAATGCTGTCCGCAAAAGACCTCACCGCAAGATTCGGATTGGCATTGATGCCCGGTGTCCTCGAAAGAACCCCGGCATGGGTTGACGCTGTCACTCCGGGGTCCACCGCAGCGCAAGCGGGGATCCGACGAGGCGACCTGGTTGTGCTGGTGGGTGACTCAATCATCACCAGCGAATCTGATGCGAGAAAGCGTCTTGCTGAATTCCGCCCGGGTCAGAAGATTGCAGTGACCGTATCACGCAATGAACAACTGCTGGAACTGTCGCTGACAGTCGGCACGCCTGCTGCCGCCAAACGCTGAGTTTCCCCGAAGTCAAACTCCGACCCCACCAAAAAATACAAAACTCAACGTCCGATAATGTCCGTTATGTTAAGTTGATCCTGAAAAAAACACGCGTTTTCACCTGCAAAAACTATTCAGCACGCACTCCTCAAATCTCACGCAATCGCGATCGCAGCTCACGATCCAACTGCTCCACACTCACCCCGGATCGGCTCAGCTGTCGGACGATCCGCTCGTCAAGTCGAGTATCTACGTTGGTACCAATGTCTGGATCGCGCGCCAGCCCAAAAGCATCCGCGTGCCAGTCCTCAAGGACACGACGCACCACCACCGGCGGCAAACCCGAAAGATGCTCGCGAGCTCCCGAGACGATCTCCGCTCGCTTACTGTATATCGCCGAAATCTCGTCCAGCAGCCTGCCGTCCGCAACGCTCAACTGCAACGATTCCCGACGCCTCGCTGCACCCTGCCCGCTGCCAGCTGCAGAATCTTCGGATGCCCCACCAGTGGAAACCGCTCCGGAAACTCTTCGCAATAAATCAGGCAGCAATGATGCCCCAGCACCGCTGGTCGCCCTTTTCGATAACTCATCCAGTATTCGCTGACGCACCTCCGGTGTCGCCTCCACCAATTCCCGCAGAGTCCGCTCCGGTAACTTATCCCGTAACTCTTGTGGCAGATTGCGAAGCAGATCCGACGCCCTTTCTCCCGAACTTTCACCCAGTCGACTCAAATCAAACCCACTGTCGCCAGCACCCAGCCACGACCCTGATTCTGCTGCCGAAGGCTGATCGGCGAAAGAATCGGCAGTCGTCGCCCGTGCCGAGGCCAACTCGTCCACCGCCGGCAAATGCTGACCAAATCTATTCAGCACCTGCTCAACCGCCTCAACTGAATGATCAGGAACAAGCTGCAGCAATACCTGGGAATGACTGAGTATCAATGCAGCGGCGTAACCCGACCACGTGCGGCTCACCGCATTTCGAATATCAGGTGACATAGTGATCAGAAAGTACATGGCTGTCATGCAGATCACAACGCCCCGCACCAGCCCCAGCAACGCTCCCAAATGTCGATCAAATCCGCCCAGACGAGCATCCTGGAGCCACTTGCCAATGACACCCGCACCCAGAAACGTGGCACCACACAGAGCCACATACACCACCAGCATCGATAACCAGTGCTTCAGCGGTGGATCAACGGCAATTATGGGCTCAATCAAAGGAGACAGTGTCCCCGAAGACTTGAAACAGAGCAGCATCGCAGCCGCCCACGCAAGCTGCGAAAGCAACCCCCGAGATGCCCCGCGAATCGTGCAGAACAGCAGCACGCAAAGCACTACCAGATCGATAACCTGCGACGAATTCATTGGCGGACATCCATGAGCCGAACAGCGAAACCTCTGGGTTATTATAGGAGGACTGGGGCACCTCGATAAAGAGGGATTACAGTGGCCACTATGCCGAATAGTCCAAATACGACCTCGCCAGATCAGAAAATCCGGCAGAGAAGGGCAGTCCCGCCACGCAAACTGCAAAACACAGCATCAGAACTGACGGCGACTGTCCAGCAGTAATGTCACAGGTCCATCATTCAGCAGACGAACATCCATGTGAGCCTGAAATCTGCCCGTCGCAACCCGCAGACCATGACCACGCAATTCCGCCACTGCACTCTGGTACAACGGTAAGGCAACCTCCGGCCGCGCTGCCTCCACAAAACTTGGACGACGCCCCTTCCGACAGTCCCCGTAAAGCGTAAACTGACTCACCAGCAGCACTGCGCCCCCAACATCCCCCAAACCCAGGTTCATCCGACCTTCAGCATCCTCAAATATTCGCAATCCAGCAATCTTATCCGCAATCCAGATGATGTCTTTCTCTGAGTCATCTGCAGCGATCCCCAGCAGCACCAAAAAACCACGACCAATCTGACCAGTAACCTCACCCTCAACGGTCACTGACGCCTCAGAAACCCGCTGCACTACCGCTCGCATAATGCCCCCCGCATACCGCCCCCGCAAAAACGCTCCACCTGCAAATCCTCAAGACTCATTGGCGAACGCCCCGCCAGCATCAGTTCGCACAGTATCTCCGCCGTGCCAGCTGACATCTGCAAACCCGAACGAAAGTGCCCTGCCCCCACATATAAATTTTCAAAACCAGCCACCCGCCCCAGCAAAGGCAGGCCGTCCGGTGTGCCCGGACGCAAACCAGCCCATGTCTTCACAACTGGAGCCTGCAACAGTCCCGGCACCAGATCACACGCAAACTCCAGCAGCCCCCGTAGTCCCGACACCGTGTTCTCACGGCAATACCCGACATCCTCCTCAGTCGATCCCGCCAGTATCAAACCATCCTCCCGCGGCACAAGGTAACGTCGACCACACTCCACCACGCTCGGCAACCAGCCACTCTCCATCCGCAACAGTACCATCTGACCGCGAATCGGTCGGATCGAGGCCTCCACACCAAAGGGCTCCAGCATTCGCCCTGCCCAGGCACCAGAAGTCAGACACACGGCCGTCGGCTTCAGCGTCCCCAACCCCGTTCTTACTGCAGTAATCCGCCCGGATTCCCATCCGAGGGACGATTCACCAGCCCCTTCAATCAGTGTTACACCGGTCAATAGACAGGCCGATTTTAACACCCGCAAATGCCACGGATTCCGTATCTGCGCAAACTCCGGTAACCATACCGCAGCAGTTCGAGCTTCGCTCAGCACTGGCACGCGACGTCGCAACTCACCCTCCGTCAGCACCTCCGCCAGTACACCCTCCTGAATCCACCGATCGGCTTCAGCAGACGCCTCCTCAGCAGACTCCGTCAAAACACACGAACCACAGACTCGGTAACCATTGTCCTCTCCGGTCAATCGCTGCAGCAGTGCGTTCAGACCCGGCCAGGCCTGGAAACTGAAAGAGCGCAGCCGAGCCTCTGCTGACGTCGCATTCGGTACCCTGCCCGGCGGAAGCATCCCGGCACCTGCCCAGGAAGCCTCCCGCCCGACCTCCGAACGCTCAACAATCGTGACCTCAGCTCCACGCTGCCTCAACAGCAAAGCTGTGGTCAAACCCACCACTCCGCCACCCAGCAGCACAATCCGCGAATCTGCCTCGGACATATTCAGGGCTGCTTCTTCAGAGCCAGACAATACAGTGATTCTCGACGACCCGCTCCCTCACCAGTCGACGTTCGCATAAACAACTGCCCGTCGACAACCACACACGATGCAAATCCAGAATCCCCCAGCTGATTCTTCGATACCAGCTCGTATTTCTCCGGATTTGCCCGAATCACCCACGTCGTACCTGCTTCATTCGTCGCCAAGATCAGATCACCCACCAGCAGCGGAGAAGCCGACACAGGACCACGCAAACGCTGCTTCCATCGCTCCTCACCCGTCTTTGCGTTCCAGCAGTAAAATACGCCCTGATCACTAAATGCATAGACATGGCCACCTGACACCAGCATCGATTGCTCGTAACACTTCACCTTGTTCTTCCAGACGACACCCGACCCATCGGCTCGCACCGCAACCGTCTCAGCATCTGGATAGCCACCACTGGCGAATACAACCCCATCTTCCCAAATGCAGGTACCGCATGTCGCCATCGTCAGGCAGGGAGTACTCCACAACGGAACACCGGAATTCGGATCATACGACGCAATCATGTTCGTACCGCTCAGCAATAACTGGTCGCGACCATTCAGCGAGGCCACAATCGGAGACCCCCAATTCAGCATCAAGGACCGCTCACGAACCCAAAGCTGCTCACCATCAGTCAAACGAAACGCTCTGATCCACGCGGATGTATCACAGTCCGCTGTCACAATCAAAGAATCCTTGTAGATCGTTGGCGAGGCCGCATATCCGTACTCATACGCCTGCGGACGATAATTTCCCGCATCCACACGCCACACAACCTTACCCAGCATGTCCAGAGCCACCACTTCAATCTTTTCGTGATGACAGAACGACATGAAAACAAGCCGACCGTCCGAAGCCGCCGTGGAAGACGCGTGAGTATTCTTTGGGTGCACCGGAGGAAAACCGCCCTGACTGATCGCCGTCTGCCATCGCAGACGACCGTCCTTTCTGCCAATCGCCACCACACTCTGAATCTCAGTTGACTCGTCCGCTGTTCCCAGTACCGCCAGATCACCAACAATCAGCGGCGAAGAATGACCGCGCCCCGGAACATCGGCTCGCCACTGCACATTCTTTTCACCGCTCCACTCCGTCGGTATCTGCTGGCCAGACGCAGCACTGTTGTCGTGACCGGGACCGCGCCACTGCAGCCAGTCCTCGGCAGATAACTGACCGGCGAAAGCCAGCGCCGGCAACAACAGCCTCAGCAACGACTTTGATACGTGCCCTGCAGACAACATGACTCACCCCGTCCACGATGGCGTTCTCTGAGCCGGAAAGAACATCTGAACCCGCGTCAGCAGAATCCGGCAACTCCGGTGAAGTGTCCCGAGAAGTTCCAGCAGGTCAAGCCCGCAGCCGTTCTGACCGCCGTACCGCCCGCTTTCGCGAATTTCCGGTGCATCCCGAACAGTGCCATGATGCCACTTCGCCACACATCCTCAAGTTCATCACATAACTGGAAACAAATTCAATTTTCCCCGCCGACGCAACACTCCCGGTATTCTTCACAGTACAGACTTCAGCCCGGCAGCTCTGCCGCTCGAATCAAAATCGGCCTCGACCCGCACCTCAAAACTCAGTCAGTATGACTCATTCTCCCTGCCGATACTGCTCCCTTAACGCAGCCGTAATTCTGCTGGCGGTCACCCTGATCGCCTGCGCCCCCTGCCCTGCCCGCTGAAGACGGCTCCAGACTCATAGAACTGAAGATCGGCAACAACACCTGCAGTGGTCGATGATTGCGGCGACGTGGTGATCAGGTCTGGCTCATGGACCAGTACGTCGCTATCTCGCAACTGCCAGTGAGTGTCATCTCGTCAATGCGGATCATCTCCGAACACTCTCGGCTGGCTGAAAAAAGAACACATCTGCCAACTGCAGGATGAACTGCCACCGCACTTCACAGTCCTCGCCACCCACCACGACATCGTTACTGCCGACCAAGACTCAACAGCCCTCTACGTCGCCGCACTCGCAGAAATCTACATCGAAGTGCATGACTGCCTGCAAAGACCGGGATTAAGCCCCGCACAGCCGAAATTTCCCCTCATCACAATCATCTTCCGCGATGCAGAACCGTTCAGACACTACAGCGATCGCGACCAGATGAAATGGTCCGAAGAATTCAGCGAAGCTTGCTCCACAAAATCCAATCGCATTGTCGTCCTCGAACGCCACAAACAACAGCCCAGTTCAAACATAGCCGAACGCCAGATTCTCACTGCAGCCACCGCCCACCACAATCGATCGACGTCCGATACCGCCCTGCAGCAATTGCCCCGGTCAACTCGCACAACTTTGATTCACGAAGCCTGCCATCAGATCGGATTCAACTGCGAAGTACACAGCCAGCTCGCACAAGGACCACAATGGCTCGTGGAAGGACTTACTCTTTTGCTCAAGGCCGATACGATCCTCACGCACCACACCAATCGCGCGCTGACACCCTCAGCATACATCAACCCTGAGCGATTGTATTGGTTCCACAATCAGTACCTCCCTCGCTATGCACCCAGAGATCTCGCGTGGGTCATTTCCTCCGATGACCTCTTCTCACAGCAGTCACCTGACGCCTACAGCCTCGCCTGAGGCTTCACCTGCTTTCTCTGCACAATGGATCAGCAGGAATTGCGACAGAACTATGCCCGCTACATCAGGCTGACAGTTCAACTACCCGGACCTGCTGCAGGATCACCCACCCAAAGACTGGAACTGTTCCGCCAGACCATCGGAGATCCCGACCTGCTGGAGACTCAGTTCCTGCGATTTATCCAGTCGCCGGAATTCACCGCGATCATGACGCACTGAATAATTCGCTGCAAATGCATTGGCACTGCTACTCACTTTGATGCTATCCTGCCGCAGGCTCACAGCACATTTTCCCAAGCGCCATCTCCGTCACACAATCACCCTCATACAACTTCATGGCTCAACCTGACACGCCAAAATCCGCGGTCTGGCTACTGCTGCTGGACTGCTTACCCCCCCCCATCCCAGACTCTTCCGCCGCCTCGGCCGCATCTGCTTCTGACAAATCAGCATGGCATCCCTGCGATGACCTCGACGCTCAGGGCGTTTGCTTCGAACAGTATTACAGCCAGAATCCCATCGCGCCCTGCTCTGTCGCCGATTACCTCGGTGGTGCCGAGGCCTTCCGGATTTTTTTGAATCGCCTGCAGGCCGCCGGAAAAAGCTGTCACCACCGAACGCTGGAGCCCATACAGCCTTCAGCCACACCCCATGAATCAGGCCTGCTGGTGTTTACAGCTTCCGGCTGCGACTGCCCGGAAACACTTGCGGCAGCGTTGCTGCATATTCGCAGGCTCCACGCCCAGCACTCCGAACCACAGCACCGGCCAGCACTCATCATCACCAGCACCAAAGGAGTCAGCCGCCCCTTGCCAGAACACTTTGATTGCCCGTGTACCGAATCCGAAATCCGGGTTCCACTGTGGATTTTAGCCGACCATCTGCAAGCCGCCAGGATCCAGATGCTCTGCGGCAGTCACGACCTGCTGCCAACGATTGCCGATTTGCTGGCACTGCCAGATCACCCTGAGACACCTGGCACCCTGCCTTCCCAAAACACAACTCACCGCCCGGACACCCCCCGCAGTCTGCTGCAATTGTCCAGGCTGCACCCGGAATCCCTGGAACGAATTCTTACGATCCACGGAAATTGCTGGACCGGCCTCCGCACGCAGCACTACTTCCTCGTGCAAACCCCAACCAGCCAAATGGACACATCAGACTCACAAAACCGCAGGCTCTACCAAAAACCCGACGACTACTGGAACGTGAACAACTGCCTTTCAGCCTGCGAAGAGATTGCCGAGGCAATGCTGCTGGCCGCAGGTCGCAGTCCTCGAAACCCCGATTGATATCAGATCATATCCAGCTTGCGATGCCGCCGAACTGGCGGTCGAGCACACGTAGCACAGATCCCGTGCACCTCAAGACGATGCCCCTTCATCCGAAATCCATGCTCGGCAGACACCCGCTCAAGCACCGACGAAATCTCTTCGTTCCGAAACTCAACCAGCTGGCTGCACTTCTCACAAATAAAGTGATCGTGCTGCGGATATCCGTAATCGTGCTCGTAGACCTCGCGATCATTCGACCGAGCCACCTTGCGTATCAGGCCAGCCTTCTCCAACTCACGCAATGTTCGATACACAGTTGCCCGACTGACGCGACCACCGTCACGCCGCGGCTGGGTCAGACGCGAAACAATCTGATCTGAATCAAAATGCTCGTGGTCCGCAAAAATCTCACGGACTATCGTTTCTCGCTCCTGTGTCAGTCGCTTGCCGCGTGTTCCCAGGAACTCACGGAACTTCTCGACCGGAGAAACCGCTACCTCATGCCGGGCCAGCTCGGTTGTGGCAGATTCGTTCAATGTTGGCCCCACAGTCCAGGAAGAATCAACGTCCTGTGCAGCCCGTCGACCACGCTCTCAGGACAATCAACGGCTATAGTCTGTCATCTGACTGCGAGTTTTTCATCAACAATCCACAGGACTCCCGCAATTCTCACTTCTCAATCCGCCGAAAATCCTGACTGATAACGCTGCAGCATCCGATCAAATGCCTTCGCCAGCAATTCCTCAGAATCGTACTCGCCCGCTTCGATTGCACGCCGAATCGCCGCCAGACGCTCAGCACGCTGCTGCACCGGATGATCCCCCGCAGCCCCCACAGCCTTCGCAGGCTCTAGTGCATCACGTTTTCCGCGTCCTGTCGCCATGAACCGTAAGCCCCGAGAAGGCGTGAATCCGCAAAATCTGCCGCTTACACCACCATTTCGGCAGATTTCTCCGCAAAATCTTACGCTCCGGATCGAATCCGGTCTACAGCGATTGCCGGAATAACAGAAATCTGACCGCCCTGCCCTATCCCCAACATCGTCACGTCCAGCATTACGAATGAGTTCCCACGAGGCATTGGATTGCAGTTCCCGGTCACACATGCTGGAATGCCGACTGGATGGACGATGCCACCTGTAACGACTGCCAAAATCCCCGCCCATATCCCTCGACAGGTTCTCATGGACTGCAGAAAATGTTCCGTTTTTTTCCCCAGACATTCCTTTCCCTCGCCCTTATCCTGACCTGCCCTTCACTCTATGCCGACCCGGTTAAAAACCTCGAATCATGGCTGACAGCCACCCCACTGTCTGATGCTCTCCTGAAAGAACTGACCACTCAGGAATTCGCCAAACAACCACTGACAGCGGAACAGGCAGATCGGGCCGGCCAGATCCTGTGGCGTGCACGAACCGAATTTCTGCGTTCAGACAGAAAAGCCGAAGTCGATGCTCGTGAACTGGTTATCGGTGACCTGAAAATGCCGTTCTGGTACCGCACGTTTGGCGATCAGCCCGCATCAGGACGACGTCTGTTCATTTCGATGCACGGCGGTGGCGGAGCTCCCGCAGCTGTGAATGACCAGCAGTACGAAAATCAAAAACGCCTCTACCAGCCCGCTGAAGGCATCTACCTCGTGCCACGCGCCGCCACAAATACATGGGACCTTTGGCATCAAGCACATATCGACCAGTTCTTTGACCGCCTGATCACCGACATGATCGTTCTCGAAAACGTCAACCCAAATCAGGTCTACATCATGGGATACTCTGCCGGCGGTGATGGCGTTTACCAGCTGGCTCCCCGCATGGCCGATCAACTTGCCGCCGCAGCCATGATGGCCGGACACCCCAATGAAGCCCGCCCCGAAGGACTTCGTAATCTTCCCTTCACAATTCACATGGGCGCACTCGACTCCGCATACGGAAGAAACACCGTCGCCGCTGAATGGGGTCGCCGATTAAAAACGCTGCAGGAAGCCGACCCACAAGGTTACGTGCACAGCGTCACTCTCCACGAAGGTAAAGGCCACTGGATGAAACTTGAGGACAAAATTGCCATACCGTGGATGTCGGAATTTGGCCGCAAGCCATGGCCAGCGCGAGTCATTTGGGTGCAGGACAATGTCGTACATCGCCGATTCTACTGGCTGCAGGTGGATCCCGCTGCCGCCAAAGCAGGAGATCAGGTGATCGCTGAAGTCGCAGGTGAAAAGATTCGCATCTCCGCCTGCTCTCAAACCAGTATCACCCTGCTGCTTAGTGATCGCCTGCTGACACTCAACAACCAAATCACTGTTGAACTGCCTGATGGTTCCAGCCAAACACTGCCCGTTCAAAGAACACTCTCGGTCATGGCAAACAGCCTGCTGGAGAGAAATGACCCCGACGCAATGGCCTCAGCCTCCGTCACTCTCAGCATCCCCGTAAAACCCTGACCGGTCCGATCCCGGCCAAACACAGCCACGCATTCCGCCAATTGAAATGCTTACAGATCTGCAGAGATTTCCAAAGGTTGTTGCTGCATTCGAGGATGGCGTCGCCCGGGGCCTGCATACCGGACTGCAGATCTATGTGTCCGTCGACTGTGTGCCGCTGCTCAATGCGGGACTCGGATGTGCGGCCCCCGGAAGACCACTCACCAGTGACACTCTCATGCCATGGCGAAGTGCCGGTAAACCGCTCACCGCCCTGCTGCTGCTCAAACTCCTCAGCCAGCCGGACAAACAGCTTTCCCTGCCCATCGCAGCATGGCTGCCCGCTGCACAAGACACCGATAAAGCAGATATCACTCTTAACGAACTGCTCACACATACGTCCGGTTTCCCCACCATTGACACAGGCTGGCCCCACGCATCCTGGAATGACAGCCTCGGCACAATCCTTCGAACTCCCTGCCAACTGCCGCGCGGCACGGCCGCATACCACCCACAAAGTAGCTGGTTCCTGCTCGCAGAAATCATCCGCGTCCTTGCAGAAGGTAACACGCCACACATGAACTCGTTTGCAGAGATCCTGCAGCACAGACTGCTCACACCACTCGACATGCACAATTCATCGTGTGGTATCCGGCAGCCGCAGCACCCGGAAACTGCTGTCCGCTTGCCCCAGCTCTACGAACGACAACAGGGGAAACTTGAAAACAGTCCCGCATCAGGACCGCCCTGGATCGTCAGTCCCTCCGCCGGAGGCAATCTCCGCGGACCTGTCTCAGAACTCGGTGCCTTCTACGAAATGCTGCTTCGACACGGAAGAACTCGCCGTGAAGAACTCTTCGTCAGCAGCCAGATTGTGCGACTCATGACATCCCGACACAGAATCGGAATGCTCGATCAAACCTTTCAGCACATTGTCGACTTCGGTCTCGGTATCATCTGTAATTCCGCAAAGTATGGCCCCCACACAGTTCCTTACGGATTCGGAACTCAGGCCTCAGAAATCGCGTTCGGCCACGGAGGTGCCCAGTGCTCTGTCGCATTCTGTGACCCGGAGAAACAACTGGTAGTCGCCTGGGCAGCCAATGGCTTCTGCGGTGAACCTCAGCACCAGCGACGCAATCAACTTTTGAATGATGCCATCTTTGATGACCTCGGATTCTGAACAGCCAAAGCCAGCATCCACAATCCCGTCACCACCTTTCAGGGAAATAAACAGCTATGATCAAGGGCTTTCGCAGCCAGTTGCTCGCCGGAAAAATACTTCGCGGCACCATGCTCACGCTGCCATCCGCAACAGTCGCTGAAATTCTGGCTGATGCAGGTTTTGACTGGCTCTTTATCGACTGCGAACACGGTACAATCGAAACTCGAGATGTCCAAAACATACTCCAGGCCGTCGGACACCGCACTGCCTGCATCGTACGTATCCCTGATTGCTCAGAAGGGACCATCAAGCGAGTCCTCGACGCCGGTGCCCAGGGCATCATCGTGCCGCAGGTCAATTCCGCCGCCATGGCACAGGAAGTCGTACGCTACGCTCGCTACGCACCGCTCGGCGGGCGCGGAGTCGGGATCGGACGCGCACAGGGCTACGGCGCACGCTTCAGCGAATACGTTGGCACTGCCAATGATGAAGTCGTTGTCATTGTTCAGGCCGAACACCGGGACGCTGTCGGCTGCATCGAAGATATCGTCGCCGTTCCGGGAATCGACTGCATTCTCCTCGGGCCCTATGACCTGTCAGCCAGCTTCAATCGCATGGGACAAATCCATGACCCGGAAGTCGTTGCTGCCATAGATCGTGTACTGCAGTGCTGCAGCAAACATCGACTGCCCACAGGCTACTTCGGAGTCACCGCTGATGCAGTGCTGGAGTATCAAAAACGCGGCTGCTCGCTCCTCGTCGCTGGCGTCGATGTCACATTACTTGGCAGCGCCTCCGTACGCATGTATAAACAAATGATGGAAAAGTCGCAGTAATCAGGGAATTCAGGATCGACCCGTTCCTCAAATCACCCGCCCTGGGGCACACACCAACTACCGGCAGATTCACCGAAAAACGGCCCTTTTCAGTGTTCAGAAATGGTTCTTCCGCTAGGATTTCCTAAGACGCGACTGCGTCGATCGTCTGGAGGGAGTCATGCCGTTAAAAACAGAGAATCTGGAAGATCCCTCGCTCAATCTGACACCAATGATTGACGTTGTCTTCCTGCTCATCATCTTTTTCATGGTCGGCGCACGATTCACAAAAGAAGCTAGTGACCAGCAGTTCGACGTTCAGTTGCCGACTGCCGCCCCACTGCAGACCCTTAGCCGGGAACCCGATCCTCTCGTCGTCGCAGTGAACCGATCCGGGCAACTTTCTCTCGGCGGACGCCAAATGTCCCGGGAAGAACTTGGCTCGGCCCTCCAGCAGGCCCGCAGTGCATGGTCCGGACAAACAGTCATTATCCGTGGAGACGGGGCCGGCAGCTATCAGTCCGTAATTGACATTATGAGCCTGTGCCATCAGTTGCAGATCTCTCGGTTTTCACTGGCCTTTCAGCCGGAATCAGACGGTCCAGGAAAGGCTGAGCAGTAGTAATGGGTGCGGTACTGCGATTGCTGGACAAACTGGAACACGGAGCGAAACTGTCGGGGGACGACATCATTGCTCTGCTGCTTGTTTCAGCCATGCTGCTTTCGCTCGGCCATCTCGGGACCATGCTGGCGACACGCTGGGGGGATCGACACACCGCTGCCAAGTCACTGATGGGATCCATTCTAATTCACTTCGTCTGCCTGCTGGGTCTCGAGGTCTTCGATCCGTCACAGGCTCCGCCCATGGATCCCCAACAGCAAATCATTCCCCCGGCAGAAGTCCTGACTGAAGTTTTACCCGAGTCTGATCAAGAAGTGCTGCAGGATCGAGCCGGCAATGTTCCGCTGGTTGATCGCCCCACACTGACACAAGCTGAACTGCTGCGTTTTGAAACGGCAGCGCCGATTCTCGAACCACCGGAAACCCCCGAAAGGACTCCTGATACTCCGCCAGCTAACGCCCTCTCAGCGGCCGATGTGACTCAGTTTGAACCAGCTCCAGCCACAGAACTGGCACCCCTGGCAGAGGCAGGACAGGTCGGGCCACGGCAGGTCGCAGCAGCAGCTTCCGACCCCGCCGGAGACCTCAGCACAACGTATGAATCCAGCCAGACAGACTTTCCCGCAACACAATTGAGTCGCCAGCGTTCTCGACCAGGGCTCGACACAGAAATGCCTGCACCGGAACGAACGGCCGTTGCTGCAGCACCAGCTACAGCACTGCAAATCGAGGCAGCGGAACTGTCCCTGTCAGCAGCTTTGGATGACTCCCCGACTGCGGTGCTTCTGCCAACTGCAATGGAAGACACTGACCAAATCAAAAAACCTGTCGCTCCGCAGCCGTCCGATTCATTCGCCGCCGGAATTCCCGTTGGACCAGCCGCACCTGCTGCTCAGCCAGACCGAGCCCTGACCGTAAAATCTCGCCTGCCGCCTCCAGCACGCAGACTGCCCGATCCGGCGGTCCAGACACGGCCAGCACGCATAGCGCCAGAAACAGCTCAAACGCCGTTGCCACTCAATAGCCAGTACGAGGATGTTCGTCTCGGCAGCACGGCGCCAGAATTTGCCGACTCCCTGCTTTCAGCCGGCGAGATCATGGTGACAGAACTGCCGTCAGTACGCCGTCGACCAACTCCGCCCGCCGCCTACGGACTGCGCGGTGTCGAAGCCAGACAGAAGGCTACCGAAGTCTACGGAGGTTCCCGACTGTCTGAAGATGCCGTGGAGAGAAGCCTGCGCTGGCTGGCCCGGGTACAATCACCCGACGGACACTGGGACGCCTCAGACTATGGTGCCGGCCAGGTGGACATCGATGAAAAAGGCGTCGATCGTGATTTCGCCGGTCGTGAGGCTGACGCTGGACTGACCGCTCTGACTGTCCTCTGCTTTCTCGGAGCAGGCTACACACACGAACAGGGGCGGTACGCGATTCAGGTCGATCAGGCACTCGACTGGCTCATTCAGCAGCAGAATGCAGATGGTTGCCTTGCCGGAAATGCTGAACACTTTGCGCGCATGTACTGCCATGCGATGGCCACCTACGCCCTGGCAGAAGCCTGCGGCATGCAAAAAGACATTGTCCTCGGTTCGATTGTTGAACCAGACACGCTCGCAATCGCCTTTCAAACAGCCAAACTTTCCACCACAGTCCTGTCCGGCCCCGTTGCCACTTCTGTCCTGCCAATGAATGCTCTACTCAACGAAAAAACTCTTGCGGACCCTATCCTGAGATGGTCATGGCAACTGCGACATGTCGATGATATCCGCCTGCGTTCAGCCTTGGCAAAGGCCGTAACATTCACCATCGGGCAGCAGGATCCTGCCAGCGGAGGCTGGCGATATCGCCAGTTTCAGGAAGGTGATGTCAGCATGTTTGGCTGGCACCTGATGTCACTGAAAAGTGCTGAGATGGCTGGAGTCACAGTTTCGGAACAGGTCCGTGCCCGGATGCAGGCTTTTCTAAAAAACACAGCCCAGGGAACCGCCGGCGGACTCTACGGTTATCGACGATCGATTCCTGGTACATCCGGAGGCTCAGAGCCACCAACACCCGTCATGACCGCTGAAGCGCTCTTCTGCAGACAAATGCTGGGCGCACCCCCGGATTCACCCGCCACCAGAGAAGCCGTCGGATTCCTCGGTCGGAATCCACCATCGGTTGCCCGCACAGACTTCTACTACTGGTACTACGGAACTCTCGCAATGCACCAGCATGGCGGAGCACCCTGGCGACAATGGAACAGCATGATTCGAGATCTGCTGATCGCAGAACAACGCACGTCCGGAGAACTTGCCGGCACCTGGGACCCCAACGATCCGTGGGGACGCTACGGCGGGCGTCTCTACTCAACGGCTCTCGCAACACTCACTCTGGAAGTCTATTACCGCTTCCTGCCGACTTATCAAATCAGCCGCCCGGCCAGGCCGACGCCAACAGCACCCCCTTAATCGCACCATACCCGACTTGTCAGCGCCGTGATTGATTCATCGGCCGCTGGCTGTGCTGTATACCGCGATACTCCTGATGAATTGACTCGCTCTGCAGATTATATGCCTGCATTGGAGCAACTGCTGAAGCGGCCTCCGGCCACACATCGTATACACCCAGCTGCGCAGCACGCTGGGCAGCCTGAGCCGACATTTGGTCCGACAACTCCTGACCAGCCAGCACACTTTTTGGAGGACCGTAATAAAGACCATCAGCAGCCCACGAAACGACACCGCCCATCATCCGCAGCCCCGTCGCAACTTCGGGTCCCGCCCCTGAAAACCCCGCCGGTTGCACACCCTCGGCTGACTGATCTCCGTACACAGGAAACAAACTCCCCGGACCAGCATTCAGCCCCTCCACAGGCAAATTCTCCAACCGAGAAGCTTTGTCACTGTACCCAGCTTGTGACCCCACTGGACCAGCCTGCTCCCAGCCAGCGTTGCCCCCCTGAGGCACACCACGAATCTGCATTCCAGCCGGTTCACCACGACTCTGAGCCCCGGGGGCAACCGGTTGCCCCGATCGAATCATCGCAGCGCTGACCGTTTGAACGGGAGCCACAGGCGTTACAGCCGGAGTCTGTCCCCGTCTCATACCGCCCGGGATTGCCTGATCCACACCACCGGCAGGAAAACCGCCCGCCGCCTGATACGGCGCCGGCTGTACCCACGAACTCGGCTGAACAGCCTGCTGCGCACCGTAACCCAGTACCTGTACGTTTGCCGAACCACTGAAGCCGGGCCAACCGGACGCCGGCACTGACTGCGGCTGGTTCCACGACACAGACCGAGCATTCGCAGGTGCAGTCGGCCACTGCCCACGATACCGAGCCTGTGCCAAATCTGTACTGTCCAGAGGAGGCATCGATGGCATACCACCATCCGGCTGCTGAACTGACCAGCCAGATCCCGGATACTGATGTGTCGATCCCTCAGGACCCTGATTCACCGCACCCGCCGGCCAGCCAGCGGCCCGAGGAATCGTACGACCAGCATTGTCCTGCATGCGTCTGCGCAATGAAGCCTCACGCTGCTGCCGCGCCAGTTCCTGCACCTGCTCAAACGGCAGTTCGGAAGATACCTCGGGATATTCCTCTGCGGACTCCGGTTTCTGACGCTGGTTCCCGCTCGCCTCAGTTGCCTGATACTGCAATTGCGACATTATCTCTGCCGCACGAGCAGTGTCGCCGTAAAGATCCACAATTCGCTGCTCTGCAGCGTCTGCCCACCCCTGCTGCAGATCCAGCAGTGCCAGATTCACGCGGGCATTTTCGTGCTGCGGATCTACTTCCAGCGCCTGATTCAAATACCTTTCCGCCTCTGCAACACGACGCTGCAGAAGACAGGAATATCCCAGATCCGAAAGTATGTTCGCATCACCAGGATTCGTCTTCAAAGCCTGCAAATAGTGATACTCAGCATCCTTCCAGCGACGCTCAAGATCTGCTGCCATCGCGAGACCATGATTCGCGGCCGCATGCGCCGGATCAAGCAGCAGAATTTCACGGTAAGCCTGCTTGGCAGTCTCGAGATCGTTCTTCTCAAGCGCCTGCTGTCCCTGCTGCACCAGCAAATCCAGTTGCTGCTCAGCAATTAAAGGCTCAGCCTGACCAGAATCCTTGTCATCCGGGTCTGTTTTTCTGCTGGTCAGTTTGGCAAAGGAAAGCCTAGGCTTCTCAGAGTCTTTCTTGGCCGTTGAACTGCTCGATTTGGTCGCAGCCTTATCACGTGTCGCCTGCCAGTCGCTCTTCTTCCAGAATCTGGCACCCTGACAACCAGTTGCACAGCAGAGTGCAAGAATCAATGCGAACCGCGAAGCACGGAACATCAGCAGGCCTCCAGGCCACCTCAGGATGCTTTCATAACCACGACCTCCGGATAGACACCAACCGGGCTTCCTGCTGCTTGCTTCTACTGAAAACCGCCCAATCCTGTCTACATCGAACCGAACAGCACAGACGACAGGCAAGAAAGAATCCCGCCGGTCCGGTCAGGCATGGCAGACAAAACCGCAGATTCTGCCGCTGATGTTGGCGGTCTGTCATCAGCAGTACAGCAGCCCAAGAATCCCCAGACCATAAAATGTGTACTCAGCATCAGCCTGCTGATCCCAAATAGCCCCACGAAACCCGCCAGTTCCAAGCTCCAGCCCCCCCCGCACATATGCCAGTAGCTGCTCCGTCGGAATCACATCACGACGCCCCAGATCCTGAGCTGTCAGCAATCCAGTAAATGTCGAAAGGCCATCTGCAAAAGGTATGCGAGTGTTCGCCTGAAAGCCACCTTCTTCACTGACCACATCCGTCAAAAAACCCAGCACGTCTTCCACTATTTCCTCATCCATAGCGCCCAGTGACTTCAGTAGAGCGACAGCCGCCGCAGTAGGATTCGTACCGCTGCGCTTCATCGGAGCAATCTCGACAAAACCGCCATCCTCACGCTGACGATCGTACAGAAACTGAATCAAGGAGTTTCGGCGGGGTATCTGCTGCCCCAAAAGCTCAAAAATCAGAGCACACATGAACGATTGATAAGTACTGCCCGCTGCACCTTCCACTGTTCGCGAAAATCCACCATCTGCCGTCCTCAGACGCTGCAGACTGCTCACCACCTCTACAGCAAACTCCTGTGCACTTGCCCTCAGGACAGCACGACCACAGGTGGCTTCAATCACAAAACCGCTGTACAGCCAACTCAGCAGATCCACCGCATTCAGCGACAAAGGATCCGTCGACAACAAAAACTGATGCAGACGCTCTGCGGGCTCAGCTGGAACACCACCTGTCACTGCCAGAGCTCGCACCGCAAAACCAGTGTAATAAAGATCGCCGTCCCCCTCCCGACCACGAAATCCGCCAGAAACACACTGCTGGTCCAGCAGAAATTTACGGTGCGGCTCCAGTTGGGCTGCGGGCAATTTTCTCAAACCCCGCGCAACGCGATCAGCCAGCCTCATCAAATACATGCCAGCGCTCCCCTCCACCTGCCCCACACATTCCACTTTGTTGCATTACAGCAACACCACACCAGCAAAAAACACGCATTCCGCCGCAGTCTGATGTAACGCAGAAACACACTGTCGCGACCCAAACAGACAATCCGTTCGGCGTTTTCCGAAAATTTGACGCACAATATCAGATCCTGACCCGTATGTTCCCCAATAGGTCTTCAATCCATGGTGTTTTGCTGCGATTGAACTCGCGTCCATGAACTTCGCACGAAACACCATCGGTTTCGCAGCCTGCGAAGGTGCTGGGAAAGTCGCAATTCCCGGTGGTACCGCACTCAACGCTACCAATGAGGCTATAGGTCAAATGAACCGGGTCGGACTCGGCACAGGTGCCCAAATCTCCGTCAGCCAAACCAACACCAAAGTCACGGTTATTGTCCAGGATCCATCCAGCGGATTTTCATGGAGCCCCTTGGGGTACTTCGCCGGATACTCTATCAGCGAAACCTGCACCCTTCGCAAAAAGTAGTTGATGCCTTCCCGTCAAAACATGTCAGTAGCCGGCAGCCATGCCGTCCTTGCGGGATTCACTGGCACCAAAATAGATGCCGCGTTCAGCATCAAACATGATGCCCTGATAGCCCCCAAATTCGCCACGAACAGATTTCAGGATGTGCCCCCGCTGCCGCAACTGGTCCGGCAGTTCCTGCGGAAAACCCGCTTCCAGTGCTATCGTGCCACCCGCCGTCATCCGCTCACCTGTCGGCTCCGAAGAACCCGAATGCAGAATCCGCGGAGCGTCCCCCGCCTCCTGCAGATTCATCCCAAAATCTATCACATTCATCAGTATCTGAACGTGCCCCTGTGGCTGAGTCGCCCCACCCATCACACCAAAACTCATGAATGGCTGCCCACCCTTCGTGACAAACGCCGGAATGATCGTGTGAAACGGTCGCTTCCCCGGAGCATACGAATTCATTCGACCCGGCTCCAAATCAAACATCTCGCCACGATCCTGTAACGAAAAACCAAGCCCCGGCGGGCAAACACCCGAACCAAATCCGCGGTAATTGCTCTGGATCAGCGATACCATGTTTCGCTCACTGTCAGCCGTCGTCAGATAAATCGTATCGCCTTCCTCCACCGACGTCGGAATTCCAACCGGATAACTTGCAGCCGCACGCCCAGCATCGATTAGTGCCCTGCGACGATCCGCATACTCAATCGATATCAACTCAGTTGTCGGCACTGCCGCAAACTGAGGATCCGCATACAGCCGAGCCCGGTCCTCAAAAGCCAGCTTTTTCGACTCCACAAACCAATGCACATGATCCACACTGCCGAAACCTGCCCGCCGCAAATCAAAACCCCTCAACACATTCAACATCTGCAGTGCAGCTATGCCCTGCCCATTCGGTGGCAACTCCCAAACATCGTAGCCACGATAGTCCACCGAAACCGGAGCCACCCAGTCCGACCTGTGCTGCTGCAGATCCCCAAACGACAAATAACCCCCGTGCTGCCGCACAAAATCAGAAATCCGCTCAGCCGTCGAGCCTGCGTAAAATTCGTCACGCCCATGCTTCGCAATACGCCCCAGCGTCTCCGCTAGACCCGGGTTCCTAAAGACATCACCCTTCCGAGGCGCTCGACCCGCCAACAAAAATGTTTCCGCAAATCCCGGCTGCTCACGAAACACTGTCTCGCCGCTGCGCCATCCGTCAGCTATCACCTCACTCACAGGTATGCCCTCACGAGCATATCGAATCGCTGGCTCCAGAACTTCAGACATCGGCAAACGCCCAAACCTGCCATGCAGCTCAAACCATCCATCCACACAGCCCGGTACAGAAATCGGCAGCACACCAAACGAGGGAATTTTCTTCAAACCACGGCGACGAAACTCCTCTGCTGACAGTGAACGAGGAGATCTGCCACTGCCGTTCAGTCCATGCAGTTGACCGCTCTTTGCATCCCACACGATCGCAAACAAATCGCCGCCAATCCCGCAGCCAGTTGGTTCCACAACGCCCAAAACGGCATTCGCCGCAATCGCAGCATCAACCGCAGAACCGCCTCGCCGCAAAATATCGACTGCCGTCATCGTCGCCAGCGGCTGACTTGTCGCCGCCATGCCGTGGCGAGCAATCGCTTCGGAGCGAGTCGCGAAGGATCGTCCTGTCGGACGATCCCCCGCCACAACACCAGCACACTGCACGGAATACAATAAACACAAAAACACCAGAGCCCCTGTTCCTGATCTCACGATTCGCTCCTCTCAGTGCAGAAACTCTGGCCCAAACACAATCCGTCCAACTTCAACGAAAATCACCAGCCCGAATCACCACCAGCTTCGCGGGATCGATGTGCCTGCGAAATGCGTCACGCACCATTTCCGGTGTCAAAGCTGCGATCCGTCGCTCCTCCTCTGCATCACGCGCGAAGCTCCGCGAAAGATGCAGATTTGAAACTAACTGGCCTGCAATCGCACCATCACTCGTACGAGAAACCTTGCGAGACTCCAGCCACGCTGTCTGAGCATCCGCCAGTTCCTTTAAAGACGGCCCGTCCTTCAAAAATCGCCCCAACTCCTCCATCGCAGCCTTCTCCACTGCATTAATATTCGCCGGATTCGTAATCGCATTGATCCCGAATCGAGCATCATTCCCGGTGCTCGGGATACTCACCGATGAATTTACGCCATACGACAACCCCTCATTCTGCCGAATGCGGTCTCCAAGGCGAGAACTCAATGTCCCGCCCCCCAAAATAAAATTCCCCAGTTGCAGCGCCGCTGCATCCGGATGATCGTCATTCATCGCGAATGACAAACCAGCCAAAAATACAGCATTCGCCTTGTCCGGCGTCACAATGTCCTGCTTCCCCGCATGCACGTCCGCACGAGCCTCTCGGGAAATTTCCTGCCAGCGAGTCTCCGACTTCCAGCCCTTCAGAACCTCTCGTACCGCTGACATCGCGGACTCCACCTCAAAATCACCCACGATCGCAATCTCAGCATGACTTGCCGACAACTGCTGCTGATAAACAGCCTTCACCTGCTCCAAAGTCACAGACTCAAGCTCGGCCTTTCTTTCCTGCATCGACATCGAATAACGCACGTCACCCCTGGGATACTGAGAAAGACTGCGCGACAGCAGCTCTGAACTCAGCGCTGCGGGATCAGCGTCCATTGACGCAATCAGCGCTGTACTCCGCAGTCGCATCTGCTCAAACTCTTCAGCCGGAAAAGCCGGTTCCCGCAGAATCTCACCCAGCAGGTAAATCCCCTTTTCCAGAGAATCACGCCGCGCCTCGATGGAAAATGACAGAGTTCCCGCTGAACCTCCGCCACCACCACGCCCCCCTCGGCGACCACGACCACCGCCACCACCACCACCGATCTGGACATTCAGTCGATCCATCTCCTGCTGCTGTGCCCAAATTCTGCAGAGACTCCTCATTGCCATAACGCAGCGACAAGGTCATCTCTACCGTCTCACCCCGATTCTTCTTCGGCAACAGTGCAATACGAACGCCATCCTCCTCAATTACCTTCGTGCGTGCGTCAAGATTCTCCGGAGTCGGGTCAAAAGCCTCTCCAGCAGCGACCGCCGCTCCACCCTTGTAGTCCTTCACCACAGCAGCGATTGACGGCACCGCAGGAACCGTCAGTCGACGCGGAGCATCCGACGGAATAAACATGCCAAGAGTTCGATTCCACGGCTTGAAATACGTCGCAGCCACTCGATTCACATCGGCTGCAGTCACCGCCTGCACGCGATCCCGCTGCAGGAACAACAGTCGCCAGTCACCCAGCGATGACGCACCGCTTAAAGCCGATGCCATCGACGACGCACTGGTCATCAGCTGCTCGGAACTCCGTTTGGACCGCAACTTTGCCCGGTCCAGTTCCTCAGCCGAAAATTCTGCACTTCCCAGTTCGCCAATCGTCTTCAGCAACAACTCGCGAGTCTCATTTAGCTTACCTTCAACCGGAGAAGCAGAAAACGTAAACAAACCAGGGTCATGTGAACTGTCCGAACGACCCGAAGCACTGGTCGCGACTTTCGTTTCAACCAGCGCCCGGTCCAGCCGGCCAACCTTCGTCTCTGATAACACACTCCCCAAAATCGACAGTGCCGCCCAGTCTTCATGGGCCGCAGCCGGCATGTGATAGGCCGCAATGACCGAACCAACCCCGCCTACACGCCGCAAAATCACCTCACGCTCGCCGTCCTGAGCCGGCTCTTCTGTGTAGGTTGCATCCAGACGACGCTCAGGTCGCAAAATTGAACCCAGGTACTTACCCACGATCTCCAGAGCCTTCGGCTCTTCAAAACGCCCCGTCACAATCAGCACCACATTGTCCGGCTGATAATATCGGCGATAAAATGCCTGCAGATTCTCAATCGGCACTCGCTCGATGTCAGAGCGGTTACCAATCGTAGTCTGACCATAGTTATGCCACTCGTACGCCGCTGCCATCACCCGCTGAAACAGCACTCCCTCCGGACTGTTCTCACCTCGCTCGAACTCGTTTCGTACAACCGTAAATTCCTTCAACAGGTCCTCACGATCAATGAAACTGTTCACCAAACGATCACACTCCAGATGAATTGCAAACTCCAGATTCTCTTCCGTTGCCGGCAAAGTCTCGAAGTAATTTGTTCGATCCTGATTGGTCGTACCGTTAAAGCTGGCGCCATGATCACGCAACGCCTTCGGAACATCGCGAAACGTCGGAGTCCCCTTGAATACCAAATGCTCCAGCAGGTGCGCCATGCCCGCCTCACCATAACCCTCATGTCGAGATCCCACCAGCACTGTCATGTTTACGGTAATCGTCGGTTGTGACGCATCCGGAAACAGCAGCACCCTTGCTCCGTTTCCAAATCGATACTCCGTAACACCCTCAATCGTAGCGACCTTCTCCGGAGGCCCTGCAGCACCGGCCACCCCTGTCAGAACCAGCATCAGTGCCGCCCAAATACAACGCTTCAAGCCCATCACACACCAAACCTTTCGCTGCACTGCACGGCCTGTCGCTTGCCGAAAAAGCTAAAAACATGCACCTGAAATCTAACATCCGTAACGATCGGTACAAACCAACCCACACCTCGCAGGCATTTTCCAGCCCATGAGTCCCTGCTACAATCACCCGAATTCGGTCACCAGCCGCGTCCGCAGCCTCACACCAGCGATTTTTACCAGTTTGCACCACAATGGCTCGCAACGAATCCGAACGCGAAGACCTGATCAACGAGGCCACAGCCCTGCTCCCACGCGCAGAATTCCTGCTGCCCTCCCTCCCGGAACCACTGACCGTCGGATTCCGCGACTCAGCACCAAGCTTCTTCTTCGGTCAAAATCAGGTCTACCATTTCGACCCCTGTGGCAGACTGCGCCGCGCATTCGTCAACGGATTCCTGTTCAGAAGTCAGCATTCGGGACTCGCTCGACTCGAAAGAACTCGCTCCGAAATTCAGACGACACTGCTGCGAACGGATCTCGATACCGAACAGCAACAACTGTTTCGCCAGCAAATGCTGGTACCGCTCCAAATCGTTTACAACCACCTGACAAATGGACCCCTGCAAACCCTGCGCAGTGTCCCTGCCGGTGCTGACTGGACAAACCTGCTGACAGCCGCGCTACATCATATCCTCACTGCAGATCCCTGGCTTTCCAATACTATTTTCGCCCGCCGATAAACTGCCCCCAAACTCACGCTGGCAACAGTCGCCCCCGGCTGGCAGAATATCTCCCACCGACTGCTGCTTCTGGCTGCCTCTCTTCCGCCTCCCCCAAATAACCCGCCCTGCCCTGATCGGAACTCTCTATGCTTACGCAGATGAAGGTGGTTTCCCTGCTCCTGCCACTCCTGATCTCGCTGCTACAACCCCCGGCCGGTGATCTCGTTAGCTCCATCGAACAGCAGCGCGGAGGAAGACACTGGATCGATCAACCCACCGCACCACCGAAATCTCCCGCTGAATCCGCAGCCTGCTTCGAAATCGAACCCGGCTTCCGCATTGAACTCGTGGCAGCCGAACCACTCGTCTTCGATCCGGTTGCCCTCGACTTTGACGCCACCGGACGCATGTTTGTTGCCGAATACGGAGACTACCCAACGGGCCCTGCAAACCCGGACTCAAAAGCCCTGTCGCAGATCGTACTTCTCGAAGATCTGGATCGCGACGGGAAAATGGATCACCGATCAGTATTCGCAGTGCACCTCAAATTCTGCCACAGCGTACTTGCATGGGGTACAGGAGTCCTCGCCTGCACCGAAACCAGCATCGTCTACCTGCCCGACGACAACCGCGACCGCACGGCGGATCGTATCGAAACATGGTTCGAAGGATTTACTCCCGCTCACCCGCAGATGCAGATCGGCTGTCCGCGACTGGGACTCGATAATCGCATCTGGTGCACCTACGGTTACGGAAAAGTCCGCTGTGTCCGCCCGGGATTTGAATCACTCGAGCCCGTTGATATTCCGCGAGTCGATTTCTGCTTTGACCCATACACCATGAAATTCGAGGCTGTTGCCGGGGCGGGACAATTTGGCAACACCATCGACAGCTATGGACAACGCTTCTTCAGCTCAAATCGCAACCCCTCCATGAGCGACATATTTACTCTGGAACAGGTTGCTGCCAACCCATTCTCCGGAGTCACTGCGGGACATACTGACGTCGGACCCGCCGGCGAAAAAACTCGCGTCTATCCTAAAATTACAATGAAGAGCAACTGGCTCTCGCACGCCGGTACACATACGTCGGCCTGTGGAGTCACTGCGTATCGCGGTGGTCTCGCCGGCCCCGAATCAGACAACTCGCTCTTCGTCTGTGAACCAGTTGGTCACCTCGTTACTCGCTCACTGATTACCGCCGAAGGAGCCGGATTGACTTCCTCACGCGCCCGCGAAACTGCCGATTTTCTCACCTCCACAGATACCTGGTTCCGCCCAGCCAGCCTTGCCACCGGCCCGGATGGCTCCCTGTATCTCGCCGATATGTACCGTTTGTGGGTCGAACACCCAAAGTTTGTGCCCGATGACGTCGCCGCAAAAATGAACTGGCGTGCAGGGGAAGACCGCGGACGCATCTGGAAAATTACTCCGCTGGCCTCCACCACCACAGAGTTCCGCCAGCCAGTTTCTGTTGCTGAATGTGTCTCAATCCTCTCAGACGGAAATGGCTGGAGAAGAATGCTGGGACAACGCCTGCTGCTCGAAAAACGCGATGCCGCAGCTATCCCAGCCCTCCGCACCCTGCTCCAAAGTCGCGAATCCGACCACCCAGCACAATTCGGCAGATTGCATGCCCTCTGGACACTCGAAGGACTACACGCCCTCACCGCTGCCGATGTCAGGACCGCAGCATACGACACTTTCGCCAGCGTGCGACGTAACGCCGCTCGCCTGTCACGATATATTCCGGCAGGCAACGAGCGAATCTCAATACTTTCCGCACTGCTGCTGGACTCGGATCCACGAGTCCAGTTTCAGACTCTGCTGGCCCTGCAGCCCGCCGACTCCGCACTGACTGAAACTGTTGTACGAGCGGCGGCCACGACCGATCCGTGGATCCAGGGGGCCTTTCTGACAACCGCCCCGAAATCAGCTCACCTTGTAATTCAACGGCTGGCACAAAGCCCCTCCCCCAGTTCACCTGATGCCGCACAATTCACCTCCCAGCAAGACTACCTGCGACGCCTCGCTGCTAACGCCTGCATCCACGGCAACCTCGATTCTTTAAAGATTACTGCTGAAAGTATTCGCGACGCCGCCGCAACACCCGTCTGGTTTCGCACAGCAGTCGTCGCCGGCATGTCAGAAGGACTGCCGAGAACATTCAGCAGTGAATTGCCCAAATCCGTCAACGCGCTGCTGCAAAGCCCTCCTCCGGAACTTACCCAAAGCCTCACAGGAATCCAGCAAACTCTGAACACAGCCGCCGCGGTTGCGGTTGATCGTACCGCTCTGGATGTGGATCGCACCGCCGCCATGATGCTGCTCCCGCAGTTACCCACAGAACAACTACAGGCCGCCATTTCCAGTCTGCTGTCGCCCGGCGAATCATCAGCCTGCCAGAGAGCCGCTGTGGAAGTGATTCGCCGCTCCGGTCGGTCGGAACTGGCCCAGCAGGTCATGGACGCCTGGACCGGACTCACCCCGGCTGCTCGGTCCGCCGCGATCGATCTGTTCCTCAGCCGTCGCGACAGTCTAAATCAGCTGCTGAGTCGAATGCAGGCTGGTGAAATATCCGCCGCAGCGCTCTCCATCGACCAGCGACTCCCGCTCCTGCAAAATGCCGATAAAGCCGTTCAGGACGCCGCTCGTTCCCTCTTTGGCGGAGCCGTCTCAGCAGATCGCCAGCAGATAGCCATAGACTACTCGGCAGCCCTGTCACTCGAAGCAGACGTGACCCGCGGCGCCATCGTCTTCGAACGTACCTGCAGCAAATGCCATCGAATCGGAGTCCTCGGACACAGTGTCGGACCGGACATCAGCGACACGCGTGCCCGCGCTGCGGATGCGCTGCTGTACGACGTGCTTGATCCCAATCGCCGAGTAGACCCGCAGTATTCCGAATACATCGTGGTGACAAAGGACGGCCGACTGCTGAATGGACTGCTGGTCAGTGAAACACCACAAACAATCACGCTTAAACAGGCAGAAGGACGACAGGTGTCTGTGGAACGCAGTGAAGTCGAAGAACTCCGATCCAGCAACAGGTCGCTGATGCCCGAAGGCATCGAAAAGGATGTCAGCATTCAGCAAATGGCCGATCTGCTTGCGTTTCTGAGACAGTCGCCCGGACAGCGGACAGTCGCCGCTGCCCCAACACCATAATGCTGACCTGTCAGATTGTCAGATCAGAATCTCCTGCACCACCCGACCATGCACATCTGTAAGACGAAAATCCCGCCCCGAATTTCGCCACGTCAGACGCGTATGATCCAGCCCCAGCAAATGTAGTATCGTGGTATGAAAATCATGCACATGCACTTCGTCCGCAGCCACGTTAATGCCATAGTCATCCGACTCGCCCCAGGTCATCCCGCCTCGAACACCTCCACCCGCCAGCCATGATGAAAACACCCAGTGATGGTGTTCTCGGCCAGCAGCCTGAACAGTGGTTACTGGAATATCATGAGTCATATCGCGAGTCGGTATGCGATGCAGTGCCCGATCCAGCAAATCCCCTGCCGCCGCAGCGTCGTGACAAACTTGCCAAAACGCAGCACCACGATTTCTTCACGAGGATTCACAATCAAAAACCAAACAGCAGCACAAAACCGCCGGTCAGAATCGTAACAATCGGCACCAGCAGCATTTCAAGCTGCCCCTCATTTTGCTTCATTTCGTCCGGCTCAGATGCCGACATGCCACACCCCTCCCCTGCTCTCTAAATAGCTTACCAATTCGAAATGCCACCCCTCTCTCAACGCAGGACGCTTCACACGGATCAAAAAAACAAGCGAATTCACACTTTTCAGGTACGAATTCCCCCACGCCTGCCCTCAATTATTTCGCTGTCACAACTCCCATCTCCTTCAGCAACTCGGTCGCTCCATACACCCGACCTGTAATCCACAGCACATAACGAATATCTACACCAATCGAACGACTGTAGTCAGCATTCCACGCAAAATCATTGATCGTGGCTTCAAAGCAGCGATCAAAATTCACTCCGACTAGCTCGCCCTTCGCATTCAAAACGGGACTGCCCGAATTCCCGCCGGTTGTGTCTGTATCATAAAGAATTGCCACCGGAACCTGTCCCAGACGCGGATGCAGAAACCCCTCGAAATCACCCTCACGATATGCACGCAGCACGGGCTCAGGAGTAATGAACGGATCGCGACCGGTCGTCTTTTCAATCACACCACGCAGCGTCGAAACAGGAGTCCTGACGACGGCATCTGCCGGCGAATACGCACGCACATGACCCGATGTGAATCTCAGTGTCCCGTTCGCATCAGGGATAAAACCGGTCCGCAAAAATATCTCCTTAACCTCCAGCAATGAGCCATACAGTCGGCTGAGTCGCCCTTCCCGAGTCTTGTCCAGCTCCCGCAAACGCAGATACTCGGGATATAACGACAATACCAGCTGCAGTACAGGGTCCTGATTTTCACTCAGCTGCTTGACCGTTTGAGCCAACGCTTGCTCGACGAAAACTGCATCACCCAGATTCGTCCCCGCAATCAAACGCTTTGCCGCCTGCTCACAGGTCTGATCGCTCTCTGTCAAACCGCCAAGGACTGCAATATCACGACCCCCCGGAATATTCTCAAGCCTCGCCAGCATGCCCCCCAGCATCACTTCATCTGTCGGCGGATGCCAGTCCCGCAGCGAAACCTTCAGCTCCTGAACCGACTGCGCGTAGTTCCGGTCCATCCACGGAGACTCTCGCTCCAGATCCGGCTTCGCTCGCTCGTGCACGGCATCCACCACCGCAAACCCAAATGCCAAAGCTCGGCACGCCTGACGCAGCTGCTGCAAATGTATCTCCAGAGATCCAGCGGATTCCATCTCTGCATAGACCGCCGCGATATCCCCCAGCACCGTGCCAAACTGCTTTCGCAACTCCGCGTCTGCGTCAATAAAAGCCTGCAACTCCGACTCCTGCAGCAAACGACGCTCAACAATCTGCGCACGCTGCAGCCCCTGCAATTGCCCTCGCGAACGCTTTTCAACATTAGCCAGCGACTTTGTCCTCGACGCATGCCGTATGGCGACCGATCGATCCGCAGCACCAGCCTCCTCCATCTCTCGAATCTGCCACTGATACAACTCCACTGTCAGCGGCAGCCTGACACGACTTTCATACTGCAAAAAACTGGCAGTCCGATGTCGCGCCGTGCGTCCCGGATACCCCAGCAAAAACACCGCATCACCCTCGTCAACGCCCGCCGACTGTACCTGCAGGAATCGCCTGGGACGATATGGGATGTTCTGCTCTGACCAGGTCGCCGAACTGCCGTCAGGAGCCGTATAGGCACGCATGAAAGAAAAATCACCCGTGTGCCGAGGCCACTCCCAGTTGTCCGCTTCACCTCCGAAATTTCCCACGGAGACAGGTGGTGCAAACACCAGACGAACATCCTTCAGGTATGTGTACAAAAACAGCACGTACGTGCGGCCAGCAAACATCTCTGCAACCTCCGCACGCAAACCCGGATGCTGCTTCTCAGCCTCAAGCTCCAGTTCCTTACGCCGTTTTTCAAGCGCCTTCGTACGCTCCAAAAATGTCATCCCATCCCGCACCACTGACAAAACGTCCGCAGAAATTTCCCGGTAGTTCTCAGTAATCCGAACCTGGTAATCAGGAGCCGGAATCTCTGCAGCACGACTGCCCGCAATAAAACCGTTCGTCAGCAAATCCCGCTCACTTGTGCTGGCTTTCTGAATCGCGTCAAAAGCACAGTGATGATTCGTAATAATCAGGCCGGAATCGGAAACAAACGAACCCGTGCAGCCATTCACACGACAAATCCCATCCACCAGACTGATCTCGCTCGGGTTGAACAGTTGCTCGGCAGTCAGCTCAATTCCCCGCTCACGCAGATTCACTCGAGGCAGCTCGCTCATGGGAAACATCCCATCATCCGCCAGCATGTTCGATACTCCTGCAGCCATCGACGCCAGTACCAGCAGTAAGGATCTCATCGGAAATTCCTTCCTTGCACACCACCCCGCACCAACTACCAGCCTCACCACAACAAACCGCCGCCAGCTAGCCAAAAATCAGACGGCCCCCTCCCACGTCGACCACCACGCACGAAACAGGCCCCACTGAGCCTTCAGGAAATTCAACTGACAGTCACTCAGCCTGTCCGTGCTGCCGATTTGATGCTGATACTCAGAATGCCCCTCCAGCACCATCAGTGCTTTGTAGTAAAGCACAAGGTCAGGCCCCTCGTCATAAGTTGAAAGCACCATCAGTGCCTCGCTGAGCTGCTGTGCCAGCACCCGTGACTTCACGCAGCCACCAGCAGCCCTGCCACACAGTTCCACCAGCCGCAGCACTTCCTTCGGCAGAGCGTTGCCAACACCAGTAATCGCACCACTGGCACCGCAGTTCACATAGCCGTGGAACACCTGCGTGTCGACACCCACCATCAGGGTTAAAGCAGCGTCACGACTGGTAATATGCTCAGCGGCATAGCTGAGCGACTTTGCGCCGCCAAACTCTTTGAAACCCACTAGATTTGTAAATTCCCGTCGCAAATCAAAAAACAACTCAGCTCGAGTCTCAAAGCCGTAGTAAGGACTGTTGTAAATCACCGCCGGCAAACCGTCAGCCGCCTGCAGGACGCCCGCAAAATGATGCCGCTGAGCCGCTGATGATGTTCCCCGCGAAAGGACCCGCGGAATCACCATCAAACCGGCAGCGCCGGCCCTGCGAGCATGAGCAGCGTGCGCCGCCGCTATCGCAGGATTCTGCGCCCCGGTACCCACCACAACCGGTACACCCGCTCCGCACAATCGCTCGACGCCCTCCTGCCGCTGAACGTCTGTCAGCAAAGGCCAGTCACCCATGGAACCACAATACACTACCCCACGCATCCCGGCACCAACCAGCCGCTGCGCCGTACTGACAAGAGCGTCAAAATCAGGCTCACCGGCAGCTGAACAAGGAGTCATCAAAGCCGGAATACAACCACGAAAAATATTTTCACCGTCAGCCATTTTCAGAATACCGCCCGTCAGAAACACACTGGAATTACCGCTGTTCGCACCCTTTCGCGGACACGCATGAACCAAATGCTACTGCATTTCCAGCGACGAATCGCGTCGCCCATGCGAATTCAGCCCGATTTTCAATCGATTCCACACCCCAAAATGGACTGGAAGTTGTCGCCAACTTTCTCTCAAATACCGCACTCCACGGCTTCCGCCGGCATCATCATCCAGTCACGTTTCACTCACACAGCCAAACACCCGCCAGCCACACTCCCATGAGCGACCGCAATTACACAGCCTACCAGCAGAAAGTTATCCAGCGGTACTATGACAACCGCGAACAAATTGACGAGCAGCGACTGGCTGAACTGGTCACCAACCTCTACCTCGCACCACCCAAAAAACAGGCAAAACTCTGGGAATCCGCCGAAGAACTGATGACCCGCATGCTCATACCAGCCACTCGCATCGCACACGTCATGAAAACAAAAGATGCCGCCGTCCTCGCAAAAGTCGTAGAGGAAATCCAAAAAGGCACCCTCAAACGAGATCCCCCGCCAAAGAAAACATCCTGATCCAACTGCCCCACGCCAGGCACTGCTCCAGCAACCCGCGGACTACTCAATGTCCAACCTGCTGAATTTTCTGCTCTATGAAGCCGGCTGGCTGGCCTGTATGGGTGGTGCCGCCGCCGGATACCCCGAACTCGGCATCGCCTGCACCACACTGCTGATCATTCTCCACCTTTGGCTGCACCCACGTCGCAATCAACAATTACTGCTCATGGCTGTCGCCGCCATCGCCGGAATGCTCGTTGACTCGCTCCTCATTGCTGCCGGCGTCCTGAACTTCACTCCCCACGGCCCGCTCGGTGTTTTGCCACCCGCCTGGATGACCGTCCTGTGGGCGCAGTTTGCCAACACCTTCCCCAACTGCCTCCGCTGGCTCTATCATCGCCCGCTGCTGGCTGCCAGCCTGACATTCGCCGGAGCCCCCGCTACGTTTCTGGGAGGACAGCGTATGGGAGTCGTGCAGATCGCCGAACCACAACTCGCAAGCCTGATGCTGCTGGGGTCACTCTGGGCTGTTACAGTGCCACTGCTGATCTGGTGCTCCACCAGACTGCACCCAGGTCCGCCGTCCGCAGATCACTACCGATGCTGCAGCCAGAGTCACCAAATCACCTGATGTCAAGCTCCGGAAATTGCAGGTCCAGTCGACTTTCGCCACCGTCAGTGTTCAGCAGCACCGGCACCCTCCACACCGCTGAAGCCATACGACATAACCCCTTCCCGTCCGCCGCACAATAACCCCACGTGACCTGCACCACCAACGAAGCCTCACCAGGCTGTCCGGAAAGCGGTATGACGAATTGCACGTCACTGCCATCCCCCCCCAGCTCACACTCTTGCCGCACTGACAACGCCGACGACGGTACGACCGGCTGATCATTCTCTGCAAAGACTGCCCAGGTCACAGGGAAATCTTCGTTCCGCTTCCATCCCTCCGGGATTTGCAGTTTCACGACTGTCTGCAAACCCCGCGTGGCAGCCAGACGAACAGGTGCCACATCAATCGCTGACTTGAGATCCGGCAAAGCACGCTTTGCAGTCGGTCCCGGTGGCTTCAGGCCGGACACTGAAAATTCTGCCACTCCGCCAGTCGACTGGTCAACAGTCACGATTCGATGGTTATTCGTATCAGCAATAAACAAACGCCCGCCCGAGCAGGCCAGACCACCAGGCTCGTTCAGCTGCAATGGCTGCAGCGCATTACCCGCCGTTCCATCTCCCTGCCACGTCGTGACCGCATTACCATTCAGATCAATCCGCCGAATACGATGATTGTATGAATCCGCAATAAACAGTGTCTGATCATGCAGAGCGATACCCAGAGGATGCTGAAACCTCGCCACATCCCCCGCACCGTCCTGATACCCAAATGCAAACAGCGACTGACCACGCGGCAACTCTGAAGTACCTGCAAGCGTTTCTGCACTGCCAGCCCTGTCTGTCGAAACGCGTCGCACAGCGGACCCCTCACTGTCCACCACATACAACCACGCTCCCGAACCATCCGCAACCAGTTCAGAAGGCTGTGCAAACGCCGATTCCAGCAAAGGGCCGTTGACAACATCCTCACTACCACTCCCCGCATGAATCTCCAGCCGAGCACTGCCGATAACATGCGACCAAATCTGATGAGGCCCAGCCATCGCGATGAACAGCGTGCCCTTCGCATGAGCAATCGACCACGGACTGTTCAATGCCACCTCCAGTAACCCACCGTCCAGCGAGTGACCCGGCTGTCCCTGAATACCAGTGCCTGCCAGAGTCGAAACTCGCCCCTCAGCCAGATTCACCGCTCGAATCAGATGGTTCTCGGTGTCAGCCACATACAAAATTCCATTCACCAGCAAAGTCCCCTGTGGCCGAAAGAACTCTGCCTCCTGAAAATTGCCGTCCCGACGACCTGCGACACCGCTGCCAATCACTGCCTGCAACTCACCATTCAGCCCGGCAACGACGATCCGGTTATGGTTGCTGTCTGTGATAAACAGACGATTGCCCTCACTATCCAGACTTACCTTGCCGGGATAACGCAGCGGTGTGTCAGCCGCCTTTACAGACTCCTGCGAAAATGCCAGAGGCTTTTCGTTCAGGGTTCCCTTGAAACGGTGATACTCAATCAGTCGCCCAATCACCCCGTCCAGCAACTCCCTGTTGCCCTCGCCACTCTGCGAACCACAGTAGTTACCCTCCGGATCAATCAATGCCACCGTCGGCCAGGCGCGAGTACCAAAACGCCGCCAAATCAACATCTCACTATCATTCACCACCGGATGCTCAATCTCATACCGCAGCATCGCATTCCGAATATTCTGCGAATCTTTCTCATTATCAAACTTCGCAGAATGCACTCCAATCACCACCAGCTGGTTACCGTACTTCTCTTCCAAAAACTTCAGATCCGGCAAAATATGCATGCAGTTGATGCAGCAATACGTCCAGAAATCCAGAAGCACAACCTTCCCTCGCAGCTCAGACAAATCCACTGGCAGCGATGTGTTAAACCATTCAGCACCACCATCCAGAATGCCGGGAGGCACCTTTACAGCTTTGGGAAACGGGTTTTCGGGATCAGTGCTGGCAACAGGAGTCGCCGGAGCCCCTGCCACGCCCTGACCGCCGGAATCCTGCTGAGCCATCGCAGGCGACAACATCAGAAAAAACAGCACTAACACAAAACACTGCTTCGCATTGATTCGCTTCATCGCCCTGACCCCAGACAAAATCCGCTGTCCAGTCAAATATCACCGCGGTATCGGAACAATCTTCAGGTCATCAAGGTCAAGCTGCCCTGCAGCACCATTCAGACCGATGCGAAAGATCATCTCCTTCGCTTCAGCTGGCACCTGAACCACTGTTCGCACATCCTGCCAGTCCAGTGTCCCACGCCAGCGACCAATCACCACAGCACCAATTTCCCGCCGTACCCCGTCATAGAAATGAACCACAACTGCGGCCTGACCAGATGGACCTGCCCCTGGAACCACCGCCGTGCACCTCATCCAGAACTGCAGCCGCAGCCCCGCCAGACGACGCCCATTGACTGCTGTTCCCTGCAATGCCTGCGACAGCGAATCCGGGTCGGCGTTCTCAAATCGCAGGTACTGCTGACCCTCCATAGCACCTTCAGCCTCCAGACGAGCATTCCGCTGATAATGCCAGCCGTCCACTCGACCGTCTCCATTCTCATCACGCTCAAAGCCACCATTCACAATCTGCGGCTGGTCCGTATCCGGCTGCACTCGACGCTGCTCCTCTGACTCGCCAGTCATCGGAACAAATAATGTCGAAATCAGCTTCTCATCCTGCAGTTCCCCATTCTCTTTCTTCAACAGATGAAACGACTGCTGGTAACGCTCGCCCATCGGAATGATCATCCGCCCGCCCTCCTTCAGCTGATCAATCAGCGGCTGCGGAATGCTTTCCGGGGAACAAGTTACAATGATTCGATCAAACGGCGCATTCTCCTCCCAACCTTTGTAGCCGTCACCCTCGCGCACATGCACATTCTCATATCCCAGGTCCTGCAGACGTCGCGTTGCCTGTTTGGCCAGCTGAGGAACAATCTCGATCGTGTAGACGTCGCGACAGATCGCACCCAATACTGCCGCCTGATATCCACTGCCGGTTCCTATCTCAAGCACCCGATCCTCGGGCCCCGGATCAAGCACCTCCGTCATATAGGCCACCACATACGGCGGCGATATCGTCTGCTGATTTCCAATCGGCAACGCCGTGTCTTCATACGAACGACTTCGATCCGCTGTCCTCACAAATTCATGTCGAGCCACCTTACGCATCGCTTCCAGAACACGCGGATTGCGAATCCCCTCTGCCTCCAGAGACTTTTGGACCATCGCCTCTCGCTGCAACTCGAACCGCTGCTGACCATCTGCAGTGCCACCAGCAGCCGGCAACAGCAAAAGCATCAGAAACAGCCGATGCAACAGCGAATTACGCCACGTACCCACCATCGCATCCCTCCACAACAGTCAGGTCGTGTACTCAGAATTCAGACGCACATACTCAGCTGTCAAATCCGAAGTCCAGAAACGCGCACTGCTGCTGCCAGACTCCGGACCACCATGCAAAGTCAGCTCCAGATGCACTTCGCGGTTCGATTTCAGCCCCCGCGACACCGCTGCAGCATCAAACTTCGCCGGCGTACCCGCCCGATAAACCTCTGTCCCGTTAATCTGCAGAGAAAGATAAGCCGGATCAAAACCTACGCCACTGTATCCCGCAGCTGAAACAATCCGCCCCCAATTCGGGTCACCACCCGTAATCGCTGTCTTCACTAAAGCACTGTCGGCAATTGCTCGAGCCATCCGGCGAGCTGCCGCACGACTGACAATCCCGGCAACGTCCACCGTGATAAAATGATCGGCCCCCTCAGCATCCCGAATAATACTGGTTGCCAGATACCGACACACCTGCTCAATACCGCCAGCCAGCACAGCCAGATCTTCCGCACCCGGACTGATACCCGATGCACCGCTGGACAGCAGCAAAACAGTATCACTGGTGCTCGTGTGGCCGTCTACACTGATGCTGTTGAACGTATCCTCCACACTCGCACGCAGAAGCTCAGTGCATTGTGTCGGAGTCAGCACAGCATCCGTCATGACTATCCCCAGCATCGTCGCCATGTTAGGAGCAATCATGGCCGCCCCCTTGCACACACCCGAAATCCGCACACTTACACCGCTCAATTGCAGATCCACGGATGTCAGCTTCGGAACCGTGTCTGTGGTCATCATCGCAGTCGCGGCATCCAGCAGCGACCGCTCATCGCCTGCCAGCTTTCCCACCGCCTGCGGAATTCCGGCAAGCAGCAACGGCATCGGTAACGGCACACCAATCACTCCGGTCGAACAGACCAGCACATCTTCAGCCCGACAGCCAATTCGTGCCGCCAGTTCCGCTGTCATCCGCTCCGCATCAGAAATCCCAGGATCTCCGGTGGCAGCGTTCGAATTACCCGAATTCACGATCACGGCGCGAGCCGAATCGCTCGGCACGCGACGTCGAGAAACGATCACCGGAGCACCGCAGACGCGATTCGTAGTGAATACCCCGGCAACAGATGAGGCACTGTCCGCTACAAACAGGGCCAGATCAGATTTGCCACTGGCCTTTATCCCACAAGTATGACCCGCCGCCCGAAAACCCCGCGGCAACAATACCTGTCCACTCATCTGCTGCGCCATTCTTTCTGCGGATATTTACCAAACTCAAATCGCTGACCCCAAAATCATTCCACCAGGAGCGTTTGCACCATGTCATGCAGCGCTTTCGCGTTCGCTTCGCCTGAGCCCACCTTGATCATCCGCACGTTCCCCTTTCGATCAATCAGCACCGCATGCGGAATACCGGTCACCCCAAACTGCTTCTGCATCTCAGATTCCTGCGGAGTCACAATGGTTGGGTGTCGCAATTCATGATGCTTCATGAATTCCTCAAGCATCGACAGTTCTGCCTCCTGCGACACTTCACCTTCCGCCCGCGATGCCCGCTTTGTCTCGGAATTCCACTGATAGCCATACTGTCGAGTCACCCCGACGATCTCCAGACCACGACTGTGAAACTCATCATACATGCTGTTCAGATGAGGAAATGTAGCAATACACGGGCCGCACCAGACGGCCCAAAAGTCCAGCAGCACAACCTTGCCCAGCAGAGCTTCTGCGGTTACAGCGTTGCCGTGAACCGTGGCTGCAACATCCAGAGCCGGGGCCGGCTTGCCAATCATCTGCAGTTGCAGTCGAGCAGATTCAATGCGACGCTCCAGAGGTGCATACATCGCCACCGCAGCCTTAACAGCCGGCTGCTCCTTCAAAACAGATTCGGCTGCCAGTAGTCGCGCTGACGCCAAAATGCGAGTGGCCCCATCAGGATCAGTACCAGACAATCGTGAAGCTTCGCTGCCCTGCAGACGAAGATACTCCGCCAGCACCCCCGCTGAATTCGGCAGACGCTTCAATGCATCCGCAAAAAGTTCCTGCTGCTGCGTTTTCGTCGCTGCCAAATCTGCCTCGGACAACCCCAAGACGGGCATCTGCAGCCCCTGCAGAAGTCTCGCACTTGCCAGAATCGCTCGCTCGGCTGTTGACTCCTGCTCTGCCTCGGCTCGCAGCGACTGCAGCTCTTCACGGATCGCTGCCACCGCTTCCTGCGACTTTCCTGCCCCCGCCAGCAACTCGCCCCGCAGCAGCGTCAACTGAGCAATCGCCAGCATTTCCAGGCCATCAGCAGATTTTCCGGAACCCTTTCGCAATGCCGCCAGAGTGGCCTCCAAACGAGCGAGATCCGGATTGCCGGATCGTCGAGCAAAGCTGTAATACATCTGAATTGATGAGGCTGCCATGCTGGCCACGTTTGGCTTATCGATGTGCTGCAGCAGCGCATCGACGCCCTGCTCTGCCTGCTTCATCGCCTCTGCCATGTTTCCTGCTGCCGCATAGCGACTGGCCACCAGAGATCGATAATTGTGCAGCCGAAAATTATCCGGCTCTGCCGCAATCGCTTCATCCAGCAGCCGTGCACCCTGCTCAGGCTTCTCCGTCTGCAGCTTTTTCAGCAGTTCACCCGCAACAGAATTGCCATCGGCCGATCCGGCTACAGAATTCGTCTGAGCTCTGCTGGTAATCGGCAAAAGTGTCAAGACACCAGACAGTATGAGCGACACCACAACATGACGAATTTTCATCTCAGTCTCCACCCCGCGAGGACACACGGAAAACCCTCGTCCGAATGCTCCCGGGAAACAGGCGGAACTGCAAGCGGATTGGGGAACATTTTTGCTTTCCTGCCGGCCGCACCCGACGCTGCAAATGCACGCAGATCCACCACTCCGCACGCCGCAGTGCTCAATAGGCCAGACGCGCGCTGTAAACGTATCGATTCTCCGCGGCGTCTGCCGAACCGGTCACAGCCAGAGCCGTCACCATCACGCAGGGCTGAAACCGCAGGCGGACCGTCTGAGCATCAGACTGCACAGCATCCACAACCCGCACCGAAATCGCCCGCTGCAGCGATACACCCGCAGACGCCAGTCTGCTGCACAGCATCAGCAGGCCCGGCTCAAATCGCCCGGTCGCCAGTTTTGCCTGAACCTCCGCCAATTGCCCGGCCCGCGGCCGCAACACAGGAAGCACCGCAGGCAGAGCCAGTTCCGGAAAATCTCCCGGCGCATAAAACATGGAACCACGAAGCGGCGTCGCAGCCGTTATCTTCTCTTTCGCAATCCAATTGCTGATCATGCTGGAATTGAGCATTGCGTCGGGCTCAGGAGTCTTGCTGCGATCACACGGTCCCAACCCAATGTGCGCGCGAGTAATGGTGGTGCCAACTTCAACATCCGACTGCAGCCTAGGGATCGTACGAGTGGTCCGCTGTGATTCAGTCACACCGGCACGCGGCCAAACTCCAGCTTCAGCATGTAGCCTGCAGCCAGCGTGCAAACGATCGAAAATGTGGCAACCGTCAGCATGCAGGGAGTAATCTTCACAGGTCTCTCCCTCAGTGCTCAAAACGCTTTCGCTGCCGCAATTACTACTTCACGGTGCCCGTTCACTGTCCACTTCAGCACCGTCCATCGATGCCACCCACTCCACCACCATCGCGGCGCTGGATTCCAGATAACGATCCGAAAGACTGAAACCTGTCATCACCAGCAGATCCGGAGTGGCACTCCCCATCGGAACACGGACATGGATCCGCCTAATCTGTCCCGCATACTCCGCCGTTTCAGCGTTGATCACGCTGCCAGCAGCCAGAGACGCACCCAGCAATTCCGCCACACGCTCCTCAACCTCAGACGCGGACTCTCCGCTCAGACTCATCGGCCACACTCCGGACTACGCCGCCGAAGTCGCCCGCGCGTACGCCGACACCAGCATCGAAAACTCCGCGATGCCAAAAATCAGCAGCAAAAAAAACGGCAGCACGAGCACCAGTTCCATTGACGGAATGGCATCGCGACGACCGGGCAGAACACGTCCGGGTTCCGTGACGATCCCACAGATTTCAGCTTTCAAAGGGATTTTCCATCCAGGCAGCGTCCGTGCATCGGCACTTTCGGAAGAAAAGACACCCACAATTCCAGCTTTTGTGAGGTTCTTCATTCATGAAATTACTGCGAAACAGAGGGACAATGACAGTTCTGCGACACCATTTCAGCCAGACTGAAATAAGGAATACCCGCATCGACAGCAGGATTTGTTGACTGTAACGATAAAATCGATTCTGCACCCACAACCAGCCCCCCCGACTGGCGTTCCCACCTTCCACGTTTCGATTACACTCCCCAACTGCAAACCATGGTTTTTGCCCCGTCCATCACGCCATCACCCAGATAAGGTTCCGCAAATGTCTCAACAGGCCTGGCTGACCGCCGCTGTCGATGCCGCGCAGGTCGCCGGAAAGGTACTCCTCGATTGGCAGGGACGATTCTCAGTACGCGAAAAAAGCCGCGCAAACCTCGTCACAGAGGCGGATGAAGCTTCTCAGGCAGCAATCGTCAATTTGCTGCGTCAGCAGTTTCCACAACACTCCTTCCTCGGTGAGGAAAATCTCAACGAACGCGGCACCAGCGATGAATCCGTGTGGATCATCGATCCCCTCGACGGTACCTCAAATTACGTGCATGGCTTTCCCTATTTCGCCGTCTCCATCGCGCTCATGCACCGAGGCGAAATGGAAGTTGGCGTCATTCTGGATCCCACAAGACAGGACCTGTTCACCGCCCGCAGAAATGGTGGCGCTGCGCTTAATGGGAGTCCGCTGCACACCAGTGGTGAAACAAGACTCGATCGAGCCTTCGGGATGGCCAGCCTGCCAATTGCCGCTAACCCCGAAAACCCAGCCGTCCGACGCTTCCTCAAAGCACTCAGCTCACTCCAGACCGTCCAGCGCACAGGTTCTGCTGCTCTCAACCTCGCAAACCTCGCCGCCGGGCGAATTGATGCCTTCTGGTCCAACAGCCTCAACGTCTGGGACATCGCCGCCGGTGCACTACTGGTCACCGAATCCGGTGGGGTTCTTTCGGACCTCAAAGGCGACAGAATCGATCTCTTCGTACCCAGCCTGCTGGCCACCAGCACCTCGGAACTGCAACAGAGCCTCATAGAACTGTTCAATTGAACATATTGACCGAGAGTTTTACAGAATCCACCAGATTGCTGGACCTCCGTAAACTTTGGCAACTTCTCCCGCCCGGGCGCTTTGCGTAAACTATACTGACTCCAGCCCGCCAAACTCTTCTCGTGATTGTCTGGCAGGGCTGTGGGTACAGCAATTTTCAGTGGGTCGGGAAGGGTTAGTGCTTATGGATCGGCGACTCCCGAATTTCGGCAGCGCCGCAAGACTGTTTCTTATCAGTCTGTGCCTGTTTGCGCGCCCGGTCTGCGCCCAAACCGACGCATCGCCCTCCACCGACAGCGTCATCGCACAACCTCCAGTCGGTGACCTGCCCGCAACCTCAGATATCTTAATTCGCATGCAGTCAGGTGAACTTGTCCCTCTGCGAAATCTGCTGGGACCGGACATTGCTCAGATCTTGTTGCAGCGGGGCCTCGAACAGCGGGCCGTGCCAGCGTTCACCATCGCCCACTGCGAGATCACTGGCAGCGTTTTGCGGGATGTCGTCCGACTTTCCTTTCGGCTGCAGATACAGGTCCGCACAGACGGCGAGTGGATCCCCGTTCCCGTTTCGTTCGGCGATGTATTTCTTACCGAGTTTCAGCACGCATCAGAAACACCCGGCGCCGAGGCCGTCTTGTCTGCGGGTGAGCAGAATGCAAAAATATGGCATCTCAAAGGACGCGGCCTGCATACGCTCAATCTGCAGATGATCACGCGGGCCCGCCCGGTAGCCGGTGGTGGCTGGCAATTGAATCTGACCCTGCCCCGGGCAACAGCCTCCCACACTCGTCTCGACTTCCCCGTTCCAGTTGATCTACAGCGTCTGCCAGCAGATGCGGTTGCCGAAACTCACCGCGACGAAGCAGGTATTCGCGCTGTGGAAATGTGGGGATTGTCCGGACCAGTTTCACTGTCCTGGTCGGAGATTGCTCCGCAAATCGCTGTCACCCCGGTGGTCCAGTCTCAGACTCGCATCAAACTGGATCTCACCACAATACCCGGCAGCCTTAACGGAACCCAGTCGCTGCAGATCAGCGGAGGATCTCTGTCGGAGGTCAGCGTCGTCTACCCTCCGGGTTTCGAACTACAGGAAGTCAGCGCAAGGAATTCCGCGAACGTCTCGGTGCTGAAAAACTTTGAACTGTTTCCAAATGAAAGCCCGCCGCGTACACTGATCCGACTCACCTCGGCAGTGGAAGGCCAGTTGAGTCTCGGATTCGAAATGGAACTGAAGGAACGCGTCTTCCCGCAGTCCATCCGAGTTTCTTTGCCAATAGTTCAGGAGGCAAATGTCCAGACCGGTGACCTCGACATTCTGATACCGTCCGGGCTTGTTGTGGAACAGTCCAGGGTCGAAGGGGCTCAGCGCAGACGCGTCGCTTCAGACGTAGCAGACAGTATTGCAGCCACCGCTTTTCGGCTCCGTTCGCCTGAATCACACATCCTGCTTCAGGTAAAAGAAACAGAAGCACAGTACATCTTCGACGAGGTGCTCGAACTCAAACCAGAAAGCAACTCCGTCAGTCTGCTTATAAGCTGGAACGTAAACGTGCTCCGCGGTTCGCTGCTGGAACTGCCTGTCCATTGGCCGCAAAACATGCGTGACGTCTGGGGACTCCTGCCGGGCGATATTTTGCTGCGTCGGCAAAACGGCACCTCGGCAGCCTTACTCCGAGATGTGGATGGCCAGTCAGACTGGCTGACTGTTGCCTTTCCCGAACGTCAGACCGGGCAGTTCACAGTGGAACTGCGCTGTCTTGCCAGACAGGAGGCCACTGCTGACACAGTACTAAGCCTGCTATGTCCCCAGATTCGCGCACGGACAGGACAACCCGTCACACTCCGACTGCAGCAATCTGACCAGATTCGGATTGAAGTCACTGCCCCGGCCTCGAGTGACGCACTGGCTCCCATGTCAACGGATCCCGCTGCTGAATCTGTCGTCAGTACAAAACCAGTTCGCAGCCTGCTCTACCGCAATCCGGACCAGCCACTGCTGGTGTCACTGCGACGACAGGATCCAGTGGTTGAAGCTGATGTTTCCGCCGGATTTTCTCCGGATGAAAGCGGTATTGAAATCCGCCAGCAAATTCGTTTTTTTATCGATAACAAAGACCTCACCGAAATCGCACTCTTTGTGCCCGACCGAATACAGCCCACAGTGCGAATGCCCGGCAACCGCGAACCGCTCAGACCTGTGATTGGCCCGTCCGGAAAATGGACATATCGACTGCCACAGGCTGCTCGTGGAGAACTGTTCCTGGACGTTGGCTGGATCTGGAACTCTCAGACAGATGCGTCTGCCAGAGATGGCTCCGTTCGGGAACTTCCACTCGTAATTCCAGGCGATTGCCTGATTCGTACCATTCGTGCGCATACAGCATCGTGGAGTGGGCTGCAGGCGGCGGATCTAGCCCGCTGGCAGCCCGTGTTTTCTCAGGAGTCTGACGCAGCATGGCAATGGAGCAGTGGACAACCCGGGGGCGTCTCTGCAGCGATCCCCTCGCTGATTGCACGAAACCTGACACTCCCCATACGCAGCGAAAAAACTTCCGTCTTCGGCGATACAGAAAGCCCCCTTGTCATCCTCGCATCCTCTCAACTGCTGCCCGGGCAGACAATCACATCAACAATCGCCGCGTGGGAAGACATGCCGCAAAGTATCTTCTTCAGTCTTGAGAATGCCCTGCAACTGGAATCGGTCCAGTTCGGCAATCAGGTACTGACAAATTCCACGCTCGCTCGCACGGCACTGCAGGCTGTCCCCACTGATGATGGAACAGGTGTTCGCTGGCAAATCCTGCCCTCAGTACTTGAACAAACAGCAGGTCCGGCTGTCCTGCTGATCAGATGCCGACAGATCACACCATCCGACTCCGCCTTCTACCGCAAACTCTCGCTGCTGAGACCCCGATATTCAGCAGAAGAAGCCGCACTTCCCGTGGTTTGGAGCCTGCAATCAACTCCCGGTGCCCACTGCATACCGCTCGGAATCAATTTTGAAACCTTTGATCACGGAATTACTGCGGCTCTCCCATGGAGTCAGTCGCGAGCAAACAGACACGTCGCCGATCTGGCTTCCGTGATTTCCACGTTCCCGGCTGCGGTGCGTGCCGCGATTGAGCCATTTACGGCCGACCGTTTCAGCCAGAGTAACACCATCGGCCTCTGCCTCGGAACCGCCACCGCCAGGGAATTTCGCGTCGTCGAAGTCCCGCTGGCACTGCAGGTACTAGCTGTGGCCCCCGGATGCGCACTCGTGTTTCTAAGCATGTCCATCTTCAAAAGATTGTCTCCGCTCGTGCCCCTTGTACTAACCCCCGCTGTCACTCTTGCACTCTGGATCGCACAGCCAGTCTGGTCCGCCGTCTTCCTGCCGGCCGCCGTTTCGGGAGTTCTGGCGGGGCTCTGCCTCGCTCTGCTGCAACGTTACCTGTCCGACAAACGGCAGACCGTCAGACCCCTCAATGCTGCCGCAGAACTCCCCTCAATCTTCGGATTTCCAGACCTCACGGGAGCTGATGTTCGAAGCAACCACGGCGCAACGTCCGCAAGCAGCGCAATGCGACCAGATCTTTCCTCAAGCTCAGTTCGCTGATATGGTCGCTCTCTTCTACATTCTCTTGACGCTGCTCCTGCAGGACGGTACCGGCCAGGCTGAAAGGGATATGCCCGAAACGCCGCCGTCGTCCGCACCCGCCAGACCAGACGCTGCCCCCGCTGCAACAACTGCCGAGACAACCAGATTTTCCGAACTGATCGCCAGCGGGGAATACGTTCCACTTCCACAAAAAGATTTGATCAAGCTGCAGAATCTTCAAAAAATATCCCAGGAGCCATCTGCACCGGCCGTCCGCACAGCCCGCTATTCGGCGCAACTGCAGGGCCGAAGCCTGATCACAGGCTCGGTGCAATTCACACTCTGCAACCCCGACAAAGCAGCAACCGACACAGGACTCCTGCTCGGACGCACAAGTCTCCAGCAGCTGCGGCTCCGCGACCCAGGCGGGCCGGTTTCACTCGCCGCAGATCACCTCCGCAGGCTGTTCATTATGAAACCTGGACTGACCGGAGATCTCAGAGGAACATGGACTGCTGAAGGACTTGTCTCCGGAGAATCCGCCATCTTCCGACTCGAACTTCCCGCAAGTATCGCCTCCACACTTCAACTGACAACTCCGCCGGAAACCGAAGTCACCGGAATCGGCTGTCTTGTACTTGGCCCCCAAAACACCGATTCCGGGCTGCTCTGGGATCTGCATGCGTCTGACCCCGCCCGCATAGCGTTCTCCTGCCGCACAAGAACGCGCCTGCAGTCCGCGGAACCGCTGACCCTAACTGCATTCTCAGCTAATCACACGCTCAATGGCGACATCATGACATCGCGCTGGACTATCGGCCTGCCGCAAAACATCAAAGGAATCTCAGAACTAACAGCCCGAGTCAGCCCCGCAGCCAGAGTCACCGCAGTGCGGACCGACGAAAATCGGTCCGTCCACTGGCAATCTCGCAATTCCGAAAACTCACAGTTTCTTCTCATAAGCCTCCCTGACACCACTTCCGCTGGATCCCTCAACATCTCAGCAACCTCAGTGATTCCGGACGCAGGGAAATGGGATCTGCCCTCACTCACGATGCAGGAGTGGCTGGGCGGCAAAGAGCTTCATGGCGCACTTCTGACTCCCGTCGGCATCGTTAGTGTTTCGCTGCCGGCTTCGGTCAATATTGATGACTGGACGCTGACCGGTATGCAGGAAAGAGACGTCGTACCCGGACCAGATCAGTCACGCACCCATCAACTTATACAGTATAGCCAAGATGCTGCTGCCACAGTTCGCACCTCCACCACTGCGGCCGTTCTGTCTGATGCAGTCGCTACTGTCCTGCAACCCGCTGGCCAGCTCGCAGTCGTACGCTGTTTTGTCAACGTACAATGCCGCGACGCTGCCGTGATAGAGCTTAAATGGCCGATCAACGCCGGCTGGCAAATCGTCGCTGCCCGCTACGCCTCAAATAATCGCTCCCTGTACTTCGAACAAAGAAACCTGTCGGGCACCGAAGCCTCAGATGGATCCGACAGTTCCATGCTGACTGTCCACCTGCCGGAAGCCCTCGAACCTGACACCTCCCGCGTTATCGAACTGCAGTTGCAGCAATACGAAAAAGCCGATGCAGCCGTTCTGCAACCACCTCTCGCAGTCGCAACTGATATTGCGCGCACAGCTGCATGGCTGCTGTACTCACCCACAAACCTGACAGCCTCACGCCTTCCCTTGCGATGGTCCAGCGGATTACAAATACTCGCGAACCAAAGCTTCCTTGAAGCTGCGCCTTGGTTTCCCACTGCCAGCCTGACCGAAAATACCCTCTGCTTCTTCGGAACTGAGTCGCTGCCTCAAATACCACCGGAAACTCAGCCCTCACAATGCCAGGTCCTGCACCAGCTGCGAACCGATGGCGATGGAGTGGTCGTGGAAAATCTGCAGGTCGAATGCTCTGCACAACTGCGGCAGCACAATCTTTTACTCAGACTACCTGCTGCTTTCGCTGAAGAAATCCGCTGGACCGTCAATGGCCAGGCCGTCGCGCCAGCATGGCGAACCGTCAACGGTGCCGAAGACACATGGAGAGACGCTGTTTTCACTCTGCCGCAACACCACAAAGACTCGGTTTTCACCGTTAACGGCAGCATCCGTCGTGCCGTTGCCGGTGAATTCACCGCTGCCGTTCCATTTCTGCCAGAAGCTGAAACCACCAGCTCTGCGATTCTCGTTCCGCGCTCAGACATGAAGATCCTGAGGCTCCCTGGACTGCAGGAAAACCCAGCCGCAGAGACCGAACCAATGGTGTCATGGAAGCTGCCGGTCGAACCGCAGCCAGTGCTCGTTCAACTTTCTGGAGCGGAAACAACTGATCCGGTCCAGTCGGCAGATGCTGCCTGCTATCACCTGATCCGCGAACGCGGCGGCAAAGTCGAACACCGCATGCTCGTAATTATTGACGTTCGCGGACAGGTCACCGCAAATGATCTGCTGATCGACACCGCAAATACTCAGCCCCGTATCCTTGTACAGGGACGGCGAGTTGCAGCAAGGCAAACAACTGCCGGGCTGCAGGTTCCACTGCCCCCTTCCGGTGACCGCTGCCGAGTCGCCCTGACATGGGACGCCGAATTCATCCCACTGGAAGATATTCGCAGTCGACTGCCACTGTCTCATCTAAAATCGATCAATGGAACCGGAATCCAGCTTGTACACCACCTGCTGATTGCTCCGGAACTTGAACCTGAACTGCCAGACTGCGATTTCCGCGTCACAGATACCTCTGTCTCACCCCAACTGGAAGAACTGGCCTTCAGCAGTTTAAAGGATTCTGAGTTGACTGCGGAACCCTTCGCCAGACTGAACTCGGGACCACATGCCGAAACCACGCAATTCCAGTTTCTCTGGGAACTCTCTCGCAAACGCGACTGGACCCGAGCATGGTTCGTACAACCCGACACCAGCCGGCAAACATTGGTACTCGATGTCACTCAAAAACAGCGACGCCGAATCGTCGCTGCCGGGATGGGGATTGTCTTCTTCGGAATCTGCCTCTCCGGCTCAGCTGTACTGCTCCGAAATCCCCCCGCCGCTACACTGCCTGTTCTTATGCTCTCACTCGCCGGACTCTTTGAACTGGCACCTGTTGTTCGAGCTGCTCTGTATGGAGCATTCTGGGGAAGTGCCTGTGGCCTGCTGCTGACGCTGTCAATCCGCGGAATTCTGAAGTACTTCCGCAGCTTTCGCAGAACTGCTGTTCTTCAAACCCTTGCCCTCCTACTTGCCTTATCAGCCCAAAACCTGCTGGCTCAGGAATCTCTGAGCGAAGCCACCACGACCGTCTCAGAAGACGATACGCCCCCAGTAATTCTGCAGTCCCCGCCTTCACTGCTCCCAACAGGGCTTGCGTTCGTGCGACGAGACCACCTGCAGCAACTTCGGCAACTTGAACAGCAACTGCCCCCAAATTCAGTCGCACTGGTACGCTCCGTCAAAGCCCTCGTTACCGCCAGCACTGCAGAATCTGTACAGCTGGAACTGCAACTCGTGGTCTCCGTACCAAGCAGCGACCAGGAAGGAACACTGCGATTGCCTGTTCGCGGTGCACAACTCGTGTCCTGTGACGTTGACGGACTCCCCATCTTTCCTGAACCCGAACCCTCCGACCAACTCACCGTGCGCATACCCCCATCAAGATCCGTTCCGGAAATCTCAATAGACCCTGGCAACTCAACCCGCAGTTCGGCGACTGCAGATGAAGTTGCGGCATTCTCCGAACACATCATTGTCTGCAGACTACGGCCAGCGACGTTACGACAACCCTCCGGACTGCAGTTCCGCATTCCTCTTCCCCCCAGCCCAACGGCTACCATTGATGTCAAAGCCGCTCGAGCCCTGTTCTCTCTCGCACGACTGCAGACCACACAAGGATTCTTACAGTGGATTCCTGCCAGCGGACCTGTCGAATTTAATGGACTGGCAGTCAACGACGGCGTCGATGTGCGACTCCTGCAGACTGAACTCGACCGCAACTCCGCCAAACCCGCACGCGTTCAGGTCCTGACCGTTGCAGAAAACTCCACCGGACTGCAAAACCTGAACTGCTATTGTCGCTTTGAGCAGTGGAATCCACTCAGCTCCGAAATACGCTATCGAATTCCCGACGGATTTCGCCTTCTTTCAGTGGCCGCCGCCGCCGGATTACAAAACCCCGAATTGCTCTGGTCTGCTGAAAATCAGGCTGCCGTCGTCTCGCTGCCCGGAGTTGTACCAGCCAACTTTATTTTGCACCTGCAACTCAGGTCGACCAGACCGCTCCCACTGCAGCAGCAATCAATACCCGTGCAACAACTGAACCAATTTGCAGACTGCACGACGGCCGCCGGTGGTCTGCTGGCACTACGAGCAAATTCCATCTTTGCACCAGTTGCCCCAGAAACAAACCTCGCGACTCCTCTAAATTTTACTGACGTCTCACCACGCTGGGGGCCATGGCTGCGACGCTCTGACCTGATCTTCGAAATCTCAGAAAACACCACAAACCTGCTGCTGACCGCACCAGACCGTATCACCTCAAATGAAGTTCGCATCTCTCAGGAATGCACTTTCACTGAGCAAAGAATGAATTGGAATTGTCGCATGGACGTTGAAACTTCAGCACTCGCTGTCTTCCGACATCGCATCACTATTCCCGACAAAATTACGGTTCAGGAGGTGGAAGTCACGGCCGGGGAAGCCAACCGTCTGGCTTCATGGCACCGCCGTGGAAACCAAGTCGTCATACTGCTGCGAGAAGGCACTACCGGGTTGCACGCCGTGTCGTTGAAGGGGAATCGAGAAATTCTGCCTGACGATACAGACATTCGCATCGCCAGCCCGACACTGGAGAAATCACAGATTCTCGAATCCTCCCTCGTTCTTCATGACCAGTCCGCAACTGGCCTCGTTCTGGCCGATGTCGGAGATGCAGTTTCTGATCCACCACTCAAACCTGGGGATGTCCTGCAGCAGGGTTCACCACTGCGTCTCACCATCGTCGGAGAAGCCCGCCCCGTCAGACTTACTCGACTTAATCCTGTGGACCCTGTTGGCAATCTCGCAGCGTGGTGGCTGACCGATCGACTGCAGTTTGCCATTAGACTATCGCAATGGTCCGTTGCTCTTGGCCCGCTGGAAATGACGTTTCCCGAAAACACACAATTCGTCGCGGAGCCAGTTGTAATCTTCAATCGTGAAAAAGTGGCCCTGCAGCGAGACGGTCAACGATTCTTTGTCAATGGGACTGCAGTGCAATCCCTGTTCGGTCAGACAGAATTCACGGTAGTCTGGAGTATTCCATCGCAAGAAAATACAAACAACAATGGTGACGCACCAGCCAGCCTGCCGTGGCCAGCAATCTCCGAACGCATCAACTGGTCCGAACTTTTCCTCGCAGAAACAACGCCTGCCAATACCTCCTCGATGTCACGCCTGCCCGACTGGGCTCTCGATGCAAATCGAAATCCACCAGCCATCACCAGCACCCGCGAACTGCAAAATGCTCAAAGACTCTCCCTGGCTCCCTTTCTGCAGCAGAATTCAATTCAGTTACCAACCCCCATCGCTGGCAATGAACCTGACTCCAGCACCGGAAACAGCCTCATCGCTGTCTCTGCCACGGTCCTCTCAGCCAGCCCGGGACAATCCCCCTCAGCCGAAACCGAATTCCTGTTGTTCAGCAGAGTTTCCCCATTCACATGTATCCTTGAAGTGCCTGACACTGTCGCAGTCATGGAGCTTCCAAAAGAAGTCCCTGTGTCCTGGGAGGATCCGGCTCGAAGACGACTCGTACTGTCATCCTCCACAAACCTGACGCGTTTCAAGCTTCGCTGGCTGGCAAAATTGCCGGCGGAATCGGTTCGAGCCACGTCGCTGCAACTGGCTGTACCTTTTTTTCGAAACAGTCAGCTTAGACAACACATCTGGATCATCTCGCCGCTAAGAGAAATGCCCTCGATTTCAACTGAATGCACAATACTCACGGGCGAACAGCAGCAAAGACTTCTCGAACAGGATCTGCGAATCGGGCACAATCTGCTTACTCGCTCAGAGCCGTCAACACTCAGCCAAAATCCAGTCACCGCAGAACAACTCGCCAGCTCAGTCAAAAATTCCGTCGCAGAATACATGCAGCGAGAAACTCGCGAGACCGGAAAACGCATCATCCGGGTTCATCAAACCAGGACCGATGCCATCAGTATCTCTTTCCGCAGACACCTGGAGTTATCCGCAATCATCCCAATCGGTGTCGGAATGTTCCTGATGGTCCTCGCAGTAATGTCCACGACCGAAGCAACCAACAACACACATAACCTCACAACAGTGGTAGTGCCCCAAAATCTGCTGCAGTCCATTGCAGTCAACGACAGCAATCCTGATCGTCCCCGCAGTTCAACCACCCCTGCACGGCAATCCGAAACCAGCGGCCACCAGAACCTCAGAAGCTGACGCCCGCACGCAGTATCCAGGTACTGTCCAGATGAGTTTCGTCTGCTCTGCTTTCCCATGCAAACGAACGATCAAACACGAGGCCGCATTCCACGAACGCAGACCGGTTCTCTGGCAATAATTGGTCAACACCCAACATCAGCCGCAGATCCCGAATTGTCAACTGATCATTCAGCCCCGATGCTCGCTGCACCGCCCACGTATTGCCCCCAAATAAGCCCGACAGATAACCCCATAACTCACTGTTCTGGCCGTCCTTCATCAGGCGTCGGGAAATCCGCGGTGATGGAAACTGCAGATCAAACTTCCACTCCGGACTCGGAGTCCACAACAGCCCTGCCGCCGGTAACACCGGAAAGTCGTCTCGACCCGTGTACACCGCCCCGCCCGAAAGTGCGAGACACTCAGGGACAGCCTGCCATGTCAAAAGACCCAGCCCAAAGAAACGCACTGCACCGTCACTGTTGCGAAAGTCCGTTCTTACCCCGGGAGTCACGATCGCCATCGCGCTCAGGCGCTCATTCAGCGACTTTCGCCAAAACCCCCGAACCCCCGTCTCATAAACCTCAGACGGCAGGTCAAACACAGCAGAAGAACTTAAGAAATCTGCTCGAAAAAATGGTGTCATCAGCAGAATGTTTTCATAACTGCCAAGTGGCACACCAAAAGTCGTCGACGCATCTATCGATCCAATTGCCAACCCGGTCGCAGAATCATCATGCAGATAACTGCTGATCATACTCGCCCCCTGCCAGCAACCTTTCTTGCCCTTCGGTATTGGCAGTTCTCCACATTCATCGCTGCAACTGCCATCAGCAGAACCACTGAAAAATTGCTCCGGCTCAGGTATACGCCGGTTAAACTCCATGTCAGACATCTGGTCCGCAGGCACACTGTCTTCCAGTTCGGTCTCCGCCGGTTCTACCCCTACCATTGAGGCAGGCTGCCACTCATCATCGGCAACAACCGATGAGGTCAGTACCGACGTCGCTAAAATGCCCCAAAACAGGCTTGGCCAACCCCAAAAACGTCTGCTCATTACAGCCCCGCTGCTGTATTCACAATTCGGCGGATGGCAGGCCACCACCCGGCGCACGGTCACCCCCCCCCGGGCACACATCTTACCCGATCCGTGTCTTCGGCATTTCCCCGACATTTCCCGGAAAACGATTCCTCGGATCTGTCAGCACGGTCGGAAACTCCCGACACCATCACGCCTCACCGGCAATTGCTGCCACTCCCCGCTGTGACAAAGCTGCCCATCAGCCCGCAGCAGGCTCCAATCCACGAAACAACAGACTCCCTGTCCGCAGCAGCGTCGCACCCTCTTCAACAGCCTGCTCAAAATCACCACTCATCCCCATCGACAACTCAGTCAGACTGATTCCGCGCTGTCGCGTCACCGCAAGATCACACAGTTCATCCCTCAAACTTCGCAGCTCAGCAAATGCCGGACGAGCTTCCTCAGGATCAGAACCCTCTGCCGCCATCGTCATCAAACCACGTATCTCCACTAGGTCCGAATACTCCGCTGCCAAATCCCAAACCCTTCGCAATTCGTCTACCCCAAAACCGGTCTTCGATTCTTCACGTGACACATTCACCTGCAGCAAAATCGCCGGACGAGTGCCCCGCGTCGCAGTCTCCGCAATCGATTGCAGTAGTCGCAGAGAATCCACCGAATGCACCAGTGCTGAATGTCGCAGCGCCAGATTCACTTTGTTTCGCTGCAGATGACCAATCAGATGCCACTCAACCTGAGGCAACAGCACACTGCGCGAAGCCAGTTGCTGAGGTCGATTCTCACCAAACACCCCATGAATTCCAGCCAGTGCCTGCACCCATGACCAGTCTGCATACTTGGTCACCGCAACCAGCCTGACCGCTGATGGGTCCCGCCCTGCTCTGCCACAGGCAGATTCAATACGCGACCTGACAGCCGACAAGTTTGACTTCAGGACTTCATGTAGTTTAGACATCTTCACTTCACTCCTCTCCACTCCGCTCCATACTTCGTCGCTGATCAACTATACCACCGCAAGCAACCGTCCTTTTCATCTGTTTTCCTGCAAAATCTAAGTAAATTTCCAATCAGGAAAAATTACTCCGCGTTATCATCTTCAGCTGCACCGGTTTCTCATGCCCACAGATTACTGCCCCCCCCCAATGAATACGCTCATGAAAACCTGCCAATCAAACTGCACTCAGCCCCGCACCGCACTGGCTCAATCCGCTAAACACCTCCTTCTCACGCTTACCCTCCTGCTCGCAGCATCTGGAAATTTGCCGGCAGGCCACACAACTGCCCTCCCGGCAACAGATGCCTCCGCTCCCGGACTGCGTATGCCGGTTGACCTGGCTACCCACGCCAGCGCTGTTTTTACTGCCAACTCCCGCAGCGGCTCAGTGACCGCCGTGGATCAGGCCCGACGGCATGTCGTCGGTGAATGGAAAGTGGCAGACTCTCTCAGTGCTGTCGAATCCACCGGCAGGTTTCTTGTCGCTCTTGATGATGCTGCAGGAAACCTGCTCATCCTCTCTCCCGATTTGACGGCCCCGGCCCTCCATCTTACCAGCCAGCACAAACTAGCCGCATCACCCGTGGACCTCGCTGCCAGCAGTGATGGCGGACTCCTTGCCGTATCCTCTCTCTGGCCCCGAACAGTCACACTCTTTGCACTCGATGCCGCCGGACAGCCTCACTTGCAGGCCGAGGTACAACTGCCCTTCTGTCCGCGCCGCATTCTTTTCATCGACTGTTGCACACTTATCGTTGCCGACAGCTTCGGCGGCAATCTGGCCGCTATCGATGCCACCAGCGGTCGACTGCTTAAGCAATTCTCGGTTCACGGCCACAACATTCGCGGGCTGGCTGTGAATCCACACACAAACACACTTTTGGTTTCCTGCCAGACACTCGACTCCAGCACCTTTACCACCTACGAACGAGTGTTCTGGGGGGTCCTGATGCAGAATGGATTGCACTCCCTGCCATTGCAGGATTTGTTCTCAGCTTCACCACAGGCGTCATTCATCAAGGGTGTCGAAGAACGCAGCGAATTTCAGCAGGGAGGTGCATATTCGGTAAAATCCGAGACAGACACGGCAACACCAGCCTATGCACAAACCACCGGCACCGGACCATCCAGGTATCCTCTCGGAACACCCTCAATCGGGTCCGGTGACCCCGGCGCAATCGTCGTGACCCAGCAGGACATCACTATGCTTGTGCTTTCCGGAACCAGTCAGATAGCCTTTCGCACGGCCAGTCATCTGCCATTCGAACGCATTCACGCCGGTAAACGACCGGAATCACTCTGCCTGTCCTCGGACGAGAAACTTGCTTTCATCGCAAACCGGTTCGATGATACACTCACCATCGTTTCACTCGAAAAAGATTCCGTAGCCATCCAAACCACGGTTTCACTCGCTCCCGTCCGAGCACTTACTCCCGCAGAAGTCGGCGAGCAGACGTTCTTTGATGCCCGCGTATCACTCGACGGCTGGTACAGCTGCCACTCCTGCCACACCGATGGCCACACCAACGGCATGCTCGCCGACACATTCGGAGACGAGGACCGCGGCGCCCCCAAAAAAGTCATCTCACTCCTTGGATCCGCCAAAGCCGGACCATGGGCATGGAACGGCAGCAAAAAACACCTTGAAGATCAGTTGCAGACCTCCCTCGTTATCTCCATGCAGTCACAGATTACCACAGATCAGCTTCCCATTCAGCCCCTTGCAGCTTATCTTCGCACACTCCAGCCGCCACCGGGAATTTCCACCGCCCGCAGCATGTTGCCGGCCCCTAAAACGCTGCTGCAGGCCAGACAAATCTTTGAAAACTCATGCAGTAACTGCCATGCCGGTAACTCACTAACCAGTACCGATGTCTTCGACGTCGGCATTCATGACGAGCAGGGCGAAACCCTCTTTAACCCCCCCAACCTCGCCGGCGTCAGTCAGCGAGCTCCCTACTTTCATGATGGTCGAGCCACCACACTGGAAGATGTACTCCGGTCCGGACATCACGATCAGTCTGCCCCCCCGCTCACAGACTTCCAGATCCAACTGCTGCTGAAACTTCTGGAAACCCTGTAGGAATTGTCCATGATCCGCAAGCTCTGGAGTGACCTCTGGCAGGTGTTGGCCTTTACCGGGCTGCTCTGGTTGGCATGGGTGGTCGGCAAAGTAATCGATCTCACTCCCCTGACGCTCCAGCCACGAACCCCCGTCGGTCTTGTGGGCGTGGCCACCATGCCACTGCTGCATCAGGATCTAAATCACATCCTTGGAAATACGATTCCGCTCACCGCACTCCTCCTGATGCTCCAGACCACTCAAAAACATTGGCCACGCATCCTCGCCGGTCTTTGGCTCTCCAGCGGATCGCTTGTCTGGTTATTCAGTCGCAACGGCCAGCACATGGGTGCAAGTACGCTCATTTACGCACTCGCCGCATGGCTCATCACCGCCGCTTTTCATGAACGCCGACCGCTGGCAATCGCCGCTGCTGTACTGGTACCCGTACTGTTTGGCCCGCTGTTCTGGGGATTGTTCCCCACTGCTGGATCACACGTGTCATGGGAGGGACACGCTCTGGGTGCCACTGCCGGCGCCGGCCTCGCACGGATCGCACTTCACCGAAAAACTGCCACCCCAAATACTTGAAAAACACCCCGGAAGGCCCTGATTCCTGAACTCTGATGCCACCACTTTGACCTTGACCTCGAACGCCAAAACAGCATAGAAAACTGGCCTGCGCCGGACTACTTCGACCACGGACGGATCGATGCCGAATTTTCTCCGAATCTCTATGTATGTGCTCAGATATCGAAAGCTTGTCGTGCTTTCCGTCATCTGCGCCCTGATTGTTTCCGCGTTCTGGGCACTAAATCTCTCGATCGCTTTCCCCGTCGTCAAAGTGCTGTTTCAAAACGACAGCCTGCATGAATTTGTCGACTCAGAAATCGCAACTCGCCAGACTGCAATCTCGGAACTCTCAGCCTCCCTCCAGCAGGTACCACAAGACGAAGTTAAAAGACGTGCTCAGTTGCAGTACCTGATGGGTGAAGAATCTCGACATGTTTTGCTGCTGACCCGAATCCGCAACACCATCCTTCCCTGGGTTCCTCAAGATCGATTTGACACGATGGCACTCATACTTGGAGTGCTGCTGGTCGCCACCATAATCAAAGGCGTTTTCATCTACTTTCAGGAATTGCTCGTTGGCAGTATCGTTCAACTGACCGTCAATGCCATTCGGCAAGACTGCTTCCGTTCAGCCCTGAAACTTGATGTGCAGTCACTGGGACGCATCGGAACCTCATCCCTGATGTCACGCATGACCAACGACATCGAACAAATGACCCAGGCAATCCGTGTCTTCGGAGTGACTCTGGTCCGCGAACCTCTGAAAGCCGGCGCCTGCACAATCCTCGCATTTTTTGTCAACTGGAGACTGGCACTCCTGTCCGTAACCATGGTCCCTCTGCTCGGACTGGTCTTCAATTTCTTCGGCAAACGCCTTCGCCGCGCTTCCCATCGTACCATGGAAAGCATGGCCAAAATCTACGAATGCATCGCCGAAACCTTTGGCTCTGCCAGAATCGTCATCGCCTTTTCCGGATTCCGCAAGCACCGCAGACAGTTCCTCAAAGCAAACCGCGAATACTACGCCGGCTCGATGAAAATCGTCATGCTCGGCTCGCTTTCCCGACCGATTTCAGAAACCATGGGAGTCCTCGGAGTCTTTGCCGCACTTGCTCCCGGAGCCTATCTCGTCCTCCGCCAGACGGACACAATCCTCGGCATCCAACTGGCGGCTGAACCGATGAGCATCGCTGAACTGGCAACACTCTACGCACTGCTCGCCGGCACACTCGATCCCGTCAGAAAACTATCCAGTGTCTTCGAGCAGATCAAACGCGGCATGGCCGGTTGCGAACGCGTCTTCGGACTCATCGACCAGCGCAGCGCTGTACCAGAATCCGCAGCACCGCGAATGCTCATTCCACACAACTCCATCATCTCCTTCCGGAATGTCAATTTCCGCTACAACACCCACGATTCCGAGGGCACCGCACGACCACTCGCACTCAAAAACATCAGCCTCGATATTCGATTCGGTGAGGTAATGGCTGTCGTCGGAGGAAATGGATCCGGGAAGTCCACTCTGCTCAGCCTGCTGCCCCGCTTTATGGATCCGGACGAAGGTCAGATTCTGATCGATGGTGTCGATATCCGCGAATTCCGCACCAATGACCTCAGAAGTCAAATTGGCCTCGTAACTCAGGAAACATTCCTGTTCAACGACACCATCTACGAAAACATTCGCTATGGAAATCCCGCTGCCACCTCCGAGATGATCCATCAGGCAGCCGAAAAGGCTCAGGCGGACGGATTCATCCAGCTCTTGCCCGACGGCTATCAGACAGTCGTCGGCGAAAAAGGCGGAAAACTCTCCGGTGGCCAAAGACAACGCATCGCCCTCGCTCGAGCCATCGTCAGAAATCCCAGTATTCTGATTCTCGACGAAGCCACCTCCGCCGTTGACTCCCAAAGTGAAGATATCATCCACACTGTTCTCAAAGATTTCGCCGTAGGACGCACCGTCTTCATCATTACCCATTCTCTCAGCAGTGCGTTTCTGGACCTCGTAAACCGAATTGTCGTACTGGAACAGGGCCAGATCAAAGCCGCAGGTACCCTCAGCGAACTGCAGCGGAATGCACCAGCCGCGCTGCACATGCTGCAACCTGAATTAACCCAGTCCCGCGCAGCCTGACCCTGCCCACCTCTCCCCAACAACCTGCCAACTGCGGAACCGCCCCATGCTGGCCTCCGATGCTGCTGTCGTCTGGCGGTTTCTGGATGGACGTACCGGTCACGAAAACCAGGTACTCGCTCTCTCTGAATCGCTGCAACGTCGAAGAAATTACCGTTTCTTTGATGTCCCAATCACATTTGCAACCAGCATGCCATGGAAAATCATTTCCAGACTTCTCAAACACTGTCGCTCACTGCCGACACCACAACTATGCATCGGAGCCGGGCATCGCACTCACCTGCCCATGCTGGTAGCCCGCCACCAGTTCGGCGGAAAAATTATCGTCCTGATGAAACCTTCACTGCCCTGCCACCTCTTCGATGCATGCCTGATTCCTCGCCACGACAAGGTCTGGGTACCCCACGCAGGTGTGCTGCAAACAACCGGAGTTCTGAATCGCGTTCGACCGGCAAACAAACTCTGCCCAAAGACAGGACTGATACTGATCGGAGGCCACTCCAGACATTTTCTTTGGAACAACCGGACAGTTGCAGATCATATCCATCGATTGCTTGATGTGACCGGGATCTCCTGGACAATCGCCGCATCCCGAAGAACTCCCGACGACTTTCTTCTGCAAATGCAAACGCACTCGCTCGCTGACAGTTTCACACCCAAAGTTTTGCCACCTGCAGACTTGCTGGCACTCATGAACTCTGCAGGGCACATTGCTGTGACTTGTGACAGCATGTCCATGATCAGCGAATCACTCAACTCCGGCGCCGCTGTAACACTTATCAGACTGCCACTTAGAAAGAGCGGACGTCTCTCTCAGGAATTGTGTCGACTTGTTCGTGGCGGGCACTTCACCGACGACTTCGATTCTCTGGAAATACCCACTGAACGACAAACGCGTTTCAATACGGAAAGCGATCGCTGTGCCGCATTTGTGGAACAGCACCTCCTGCCGCAACCATTTCCCGAAATCACGCCACACTCAGAACAGGCCAAGGTATTGTCAGGAGCACCGGCGTGAATCACTCTGTGCCACCCGCTCGATCAATATGCCCCCGACCAGACTTCCCACCCGAAACAATGGCTCGGAGAAAACCTACGTTTCAGTTTCCCAAAACACTTCTGCAGCCCGCGCGACGATGGATTGCAAAGAGCACCGATCAAGGCTGGGTCCCAGGCACTCCTCTTGAACGACAAATCGTCATCTGCGGCTTCCCCAGAAGCGGCACAACACTCCTCCAGTTACTGCTCGAATCCTGCACCAGGAACCTCGGCTGCTTCGGCAAAGAACGACGAGCACTTGAAGTCGCCTCCGCCGGACGCCGATCCCACGCCATTGTGCTCAGCAAACGCCCCAAAGACATCTTTCTGATTCCCGAAATAGCCAACTGGCACCGCAAAAATGGCTCTCAGGCTCTCTTCATTCTCATGCACCGCGATCCTCGGGCTGTACTTACCTCCAAACACTTCTCCTCACCCCGGCAATACTACCTCAACTGTTCCGATTGGCGATTCTTTCACCAGCACTGGGAATGGTCCGGATACCGAAGTGATGTTCTGTCAATTAGCTATGAAATGCTTACCTCCAGTCCCGCGACCGTCCAAAATCAAATCAACCACTTCGCCGGGCTCGAAGCTGACTGCAGCTTCCTCGATTTCAAGGCAAGAGTGCCCCGAAACTTCGATCTCCGAGCCCTCAATGGACTGCGACAGACTGAAACCAGCCGCATCAACTCATGGAATGCCCCCGAACATGCTCAGCGAATCACGCAAATCTACCATGAACTGCCAGATCTGCCCGACATACTTACAAATATGGGATACCAGCAACCCTCGGCAACGAGATCAGCTGGCTGACCCCCAAGGAGACACCAACGGTGATCGTTTCACACCGATACCGATTCATTTTCCTGAAAACCGCCAAAACAGCAGGCACCAGTATTGAACTGGCGCTCTCAAAATTCCTCGGCCCCGACGATATCGTCACACCTGTTTCCCCCGAAGATGAGTCGCTCCGTAAAGAACTCGGTGGAGTTGGCCCGCAAAACTACCGCCTGCCGCCACAGACAAAATCCCGCTGGCTCGCAAGACTTCGCATACCATTCAACAAACCCGCGTTCTACAACCATATGCCAGCCGCCGAAGTCCGCGCACTGGTCGGAGAAAACATATGGCAAACCTACTTCCGTTTTTGCGTGGAACGCAATCCCTTCGATCGTGCTGTCTCGCTCTACTACTGGTGCTGCCGCAAAGGACCACGCCCATCCATCAGTCAGTTCCTGCAGTCACCACAGATCCAGTTGCTCACCAGCCGCGGTATTCAACTCTACCTCTCAGACTTAGGAGAATTGCTGGTGGATCGTGTTCTGAGATATGAAATTATCAACGCAGAACTGGAATCCGTCCGATCGCTGCTCGGACTCCCAGAACCAATCATCCTGCCACACGCCAAAGGAGGTCTCCGCCCACTTAAACAACACTACTCCGAACTACTGAATCCCAATGATAGATTGATAATTGAGCACATGTTTCGCAGAGAACTAAAGCTGTTCAACTACCACTGGCAATCCACTACGGACTACCACCACCCACTGCATACAGTGCACGATTTGATCGCAGAATCAGCCGATTCCCATGCACTGACGGCGTCGCGTTGAAATCAGTATCGTCACCCGCAATACGATTCATCGCCAGCACCGAAAAACTTGCTTCAGCAGGAATTACCAGCGTGCCGTCACGTCGCGTCGGAATGTAAATTCTTCCGCCCGCCACAATCGGCGATGCGTAAATCGGACGACCACCAGTCCGAAGCCCCGGTATCCGCTCTCGGTATACGGTTTCCCCGGTGTCTGCATTCAGACACCAGGCTATTCCCTGATCGTCCGCCCAGTACAACCTGCCCCGAAAATGCACCGGTGTTGCCACATACGAACTTGATCGAGTCTGCCACTTCACGCAAGACTGCGAAACGTCACCTTTACCCCCTGACCGCAGGCAATAAGAGCCCGAAGACCGAAACCCGCCAAAGACAAAGATCTCTGAACCCACAATCAGCGGACTGGGACACACATTACCTGTAAGTTGACTTTCAGCAAACCACGCAAGTTTCCCCGTGCGGGCATTCAGACCCCAAACCTCACCAGGAACTGCCAAAATCAGCTCCGTTCGACCATCGTCATACTTCAGTTGACCGGGAGTTCCATAGGCCAGTTCCAAGGCTGCAGCCTCAGCCTTCCAAATCACTCGACCGTCGTCACGATGCAGCGCCAACACCGCCCGCCCCTCTTCGGCAGCATTGATGATCACCAGCTCTTCAAACAGCGTTACACTGGCGGCAGACCCCCACTGGCGATTTGATGATTCGCAACCCACGTTCAACTGCCACAGCACACGCCCGTCGAGGCCACAGGCCACAACACCCGACTTCCCGAAGAATGCATATACCGCCCGACCATCTGTTGCCACCGAATTGCTGGCATAGCCATGCTCCGTCAAATAGCCCTGCGGAGGATCCTCACGAACTGGCTCAGGGGCCTCAACAGACCACTGCAGCCTGCCACTGACTGCGTCCACGCATAACAAACTGCGCTGCGGAACTGCGCCCCAATCAGCAGGCATCCTGCTGCATGTCAGGAAAATGCGGTCGTCCCAAAGAACCGGACTCGACGACCCCTCACCCGCCAAATCCAGCTTCCATGCAAGATTCTCTGACTCACTCCAGCGAATCGGCAAACTTTCAGCCGTACTCAGCCCACTGCCATTTACACCCCGAAATCGAGCCCACTCCTGAGCTTCAAGAATTGGTCGCTCAACACCCACCCCCACCAAAACCAGCAACAACAGAATTAGCCTCAGCCAACAGTAACCCAATACTCTCATCGCTTTCCACTCCCCACTGGACTCAGAATCAGCGGCTTTCCAACCGTCGATGTTGTACAAATGCTGCCTTAAGTCCCGATGAAGAACCACTACGAGCGGTAAATCTGTTCACATGACCATCCTCCGCTCGTGCGCAGTTGAAAGTCCAGCAGTTTTAAGAGAAAACGACCGTCTCCACAGCCTCGGAAACCAATCCGCACATCGCCGGAGCAACTCATGAATACACTCAGCCCCGCCCTGACTCTGCTGGCAATACTGCTGCCATACTGCAACGCTGCAGAAGCCCAAACCATGGGCGTCGCCGGGACTGCCACTGTTGACATCACGCCAACAGAACCCATTCGCCTGAATGGGTTCGGAGGCCGACGCCAGGAAACTGTCGACATCCGGCAACACCTGTTTGCTCGGGCACTCGCGTTTGGAAATGCACCTGAAAACACAGCCATCGTCATCACCGTCGATACACTCGGTATCCCGGATGAACTTGCGGAACGAGTCTGGCAGAAAATTCACAGTAAAATCGGCATTCAGAGAGAAAGCCTGGCCTTCTGTGCCACTCACACACACAGCGGTCCGATGATTGTCGGCTGTGCCAACACCTTGTTTGGAGAACCGGTGCCGGTCGACCAGTGGAACCGCATCGTTTCCTACACACACTTTCTTGAGGATCGCCTGACAGAAGTCGCCGTCAGCGCATTCCGTGATCAACAGCCGGCAAAGTTGTCCTGGGGAACAGGGTCTGTCAGCTTCGCCGAAAATCGACGCACACCCCGAGGCCCCGTCGATCATCGGCTCCCAGTTCTTGCTGTAAACTCACCAGAGGGAACGCTCCGCGCCGTCCTCGTCTCATACGCCTGCCACTGCGTCACACTCAGCGATAACTTCGTCAGTGGTGACTGGGCAGGATATGCTGCCGAACACCTGCAGCGCATGTACCCTGACTGCCAGCCACTGATTGCAATCGGCTGCGGAGCAGATGCCAATCCCCGCGGCGGTGTGCAGGGTAATCGCACTGACGTGGCTGACAGCCTCGGCCTGGAACTTGCTCAGGCTGTGCAAGCCACGATTCAAAAAGGACTGCAGCCACTGCCCGCAAACTGCACACCCGCACTTCAACGCATCACCCTGCCACTGGCACCGCTGCCGGACCAAAGCGAGTGGGAAGAACGAGCCACCACCAGCAATGCCATCGGGTATCACGCCAAAGTACAACTGCAAAGGCTGAATGCCGGACAAAAACTCACCTCCGAAATCGCTGTTCCCATTCAAACAATGAAATTTAACGAACAATTCTCAATGATCTTCCTGCCAGGGGAAGTGGTGGCCGACTATTCACTGAGATTGAGCCGGGAGTTATCAAACACCAGCCTTTGGATTGCAGCATACAGCAATGCCTGCCCCGGCTATGTGCCATCCGAACGCGTTCTGCAGGAAGGCGGATATGAAGGTAGTGGTGCCACTGTCTACTACGATATTCCCGGCCCGTGGGCCCCAGGACTTGAAGAAGCCATCGTTACCGCCACCGGAAAACTGGTCGCCGGACCGTCCTGTTTACCAAACTCCAAAAGTCACAACGCATCACGCACCAGTGGCACCATGCCACTCGAACCACCACAGGCACTGCTAAGCCTTAGAACAGCACCTGGACTGACTGCAGAACTGGTGGCCTCAGAACCGCTGGTCCAGAGTCCCGTAGCCATCACATTTGGCCCCGATGGAAGTGTCTGGACCGCAGAAATGCGCGATTACCCGCAGGGTGGACCTGGCCCCGAAACCTCCGGTACCATCCGACGCCTGACAGACACAAATGGTGACGGTACGCTCGATCATTCACAGGTATTTCTGGACGGACTACCTTTTCCCACCGGAGTTACCATCTGGCGCGATGGGCTTTTGATCTGCGCCGCCCCCGATATTCTGCTGGCGCGTGACCTTGATCACGATGGTCGCGCAGATGAAGTCAAAAAACTATGGTCAGGCTTTGCCACGCACAACTATCAGGCACGAGTCAACAGCCTCGAATACGGACTTGATGGATGGGTCTACGGGAGCTGCGGGCTGTTTGGCGGATCCATCACCTGCCAGCTCACGGGAAAGATTGTAGAACTGGGACAGCGAGACTTCCGTTGCAACCCGGATACCGGTGAGCTTGAACCAGCCTCCGGATCCACACAGCAGGGACGCGTCCGCAACGACTACGGCGACTGGTTCGGCTGTGATAATACAGAACCACTCCTGCACTATCCGCTTCAGGATCACTACCTCCGCCGCAATCCCGCGGTGGCCGCAGAACGGACCGTTGTCAGCCTGCTTGCTGAGCCCCAGCCAGGTCGCCTCTATCCTGTCTCCACGCAAACGCTCTTTGCACTCTCTGGACCACCAGGCAAAGCAACCGCTGCCTGCGGACTGGGAATCTGCCGGGACCGCCTCGAAGGGGACACTCATTTCGGCTGCACGCTGACTTGTGAACCTGTCAACAACCTCGTCTACAGGCAGATCCTCACCCAATCCGGCTCCACATTCCGCAGTCACCGCCCGGAAGCAGAAAGACAGCAGGAATATCTCGCCTCCTCTGACCCGTGGTTCCGCCCCGTACAGGCCCGTACAGGCCCCGATGGAGTCATCTGGATCGTTGACATGTACCGGTTCGTTATCGAACACCCCATCTGGATCCCACCCGCAACACTCGCTGAACTCGACACACGAGCCGGTGCCGAACGTGGACGCATCTACCGCATTCGACCACAGCACGCGACTTTGCGCCCCGTTCAGAACCTCTCCATAATGCAGGGGGCTGAACTCGCGGATAGCATGAATACCCCCAACGGCACCGTACGTGACCTCGTACAGCAATTGATCCTCTGGAATGCAGACTTGAAGGCCGTTTCGGTACTCCAGAAACTGCTGCAGTCACAATTGCCGGAAGTTCGTCTGCAGGCTGCATCCACGCTCGCCTGCCTCCAGCAACTCGATGAATCAACTGCCATACAACTGCTGCAGGATGAAAACGCTCAGGTTAGAAGACACGCACTGCGACTCTGTGAACAGTGGCTGCCGTCCGGAAATGCCACAGCGTCAGCCGTCGCCGTCTTACGCAAAGATCGTGCAGACGTAGTACGCATGCAACTTGCCTGCACAGCCGGGATGCTCCCGGCAACTCAGGCCGGCCCGGTCCTCGCAGATCTGCTCAGCGATCCGAACAGTGACGCCTTTTTGCTGACGGCCGCACGCAGTTCACTGACCCCCGACAATATTCTCTTGGTACTACAATCCCTTGACGGACACGGTAAATCCAATCGAGGCCAGCTGCTGCTGCAAGCCGTCACTATAACATCCGACTATGTGGCCACTCAACTGCTCAACGAGACGCTTGTCGACGCACACAATGCGCCGTCCCCCACAACTATGCTTAATGCGGCCTCAGCGCTCCGTGGCTGGCTGCAGCGAAAACAGCAACTGCCCCCCGACAACCTAACAGCAATCCGACAACTGCTGCACAAGCTCAAACAGTCAGTCCTCCTTGAACACACAAGCACAGAAGACCATATCGTCGCAGCACGCCTGCTCGGAACCGTTGCCGCATTTGACAGCAATGCCGAACAGATGCTTCTGCAGATGCTCACCCCCCAAACTCCCCTGCCCCTCCAACGCACTGCCGCAGAAGAACTGCTAACAAGCTCCAGACCAAAACTCGCCCAAATGCTTCTCAGCAAATGGGATTCGATGTCCCCCGAAATTCGCACATCGCTGCTGGCCGGCTTCCTGCAGCGACACGAGTGGATTCTTAGCCTTCTTGATGCCGTCAAGGAGAAACAAATCAACCCCGGTGAACTGAATATCCAACAAAAACAACTCCTGCTCAATCACACCTCCGAATCAATCCGACAGGCTGCCTCCGCTCTCCTTAAAATGCCCTCAGAAGAAAGTCGCACAAAACTCATCGAAAAATTCACCGCAGCAATGACATCGTCGGGAGATTCAGCCGCCGGAGCCGCCGTCTTTCGCAAACATTGCTCAAACTGCCACCGTATCCGCGATGTCGGGAGCGATGTGGGCCCCGATATTAGCACGTGGGGATCACGCCCCGTCGATGCCATCCTCCAGGCCGTGCTCGACCCAAACCTCGCTGTCGACCCACGCTACCAGGGATATGCTGTCCTGCTCAACGACGGACGAAACCTTAATGGACTCATCCGCGATGAGTCTGACAATAGCTTCTCACTCCTCGCCTCTGAAGGAAAAACCAGCCTGTTGCTCAGATCTGATGTTGAAGTCATTCGCAGCACTGGAAAATCACTCATGCCAGAAGGGCTCGAACAGAATCTCACCCCGGCAGATCTCGGACACCTCTACGCCTGGCTCAGCACACTCAAAACACCCCCCCGCTCATTCCCCGGAAATCAGCCGCAGATCGTATCGATCAACCCGACGGGAAATTCCGTACTCCTCGCTTCCAAAGCAGAATTCTACGGTGAGGAAATTGTCTTCGAACAGCCATTTCAGAACGCCGGCTTCTGGCACGGCCCCACTGACCACCTGCGCTGGCAACTGCAGAACACAAATGCACAGGAATTCACACTGTGGGCAGAATGGGCCTGCCACCCCGATTCCGCCGGAAATCCTTTTCGCATCGAAACCACAGCAAATACGCTCCGCGGAAAAGTGCAGTCCACGGGAGGCTGGGATCGCTACCAGTTGCAGAGAATCGGACCCGTACTGATCCCCATGGGAAACAGCGAACTTGTTGTCCGCCCGGAATCAGACCCCCATCACGCACTCGCCGACCTGCGAGCAATTCACATTGTTGCAGGCGATGGAGTACCGCTCGCTCGCGGTATGACCACAGCGAAAACCCCGCTCCCGGAAACACCCAAAGAACTCGCCAGCTGGCTCCTTAATGACAGCCTCCCCGCTGACGACCGCGAGGCAGCAATCACTGCTGCTCTACCTCAGGCAGAACAAATCCTGCCACTCCTGATCGCAGGACTGCCAGACAACGCAGGTTCCGCCGAGGAATATCGACGAATCCCATGGATCTGGAGATTGTCTGTCGCCACTGCAAAAAGCGGCAACAAAAGCCAAATCCACTCCCTCGTCCGTCTTGCGATGCCCGCTCCCGATAGTCCGCTGCAACACTGGCAGGCCGTCGTTATCGGGGGCGGACTAATCAATGGCGTCACACAAAGCGGACTCTGGCCACACGAGATCTTCACCGCCAGTCAGTTCAGCACTCCCGAAATACGCAGCCGCTGGAGCCGCACTCTGCAACTTGCAAAAACAATGGCACTGGACGAGCAGGTCCCCGCGGGCACACGCTACGACGCACTGCGAATCCTCGCGCTGCTGCCAACGAAACAGGCTCTCACCTCGCTGCTGCCGCCACTGAAACCCAACACCCACCCAGAACTCCAAATGGGTGCCATCAGCGCACTAGGAGATATCCCAGCACCGGAAGCGGCAGCTGAACTCGTTAACCATCTGCCAGGCTTCACCGCCGAAAATCAACGACTGGCCATCATTGCACTCACCCGCACTCCGGAACGCTGCCTGCTGCTGCTCAAAGCCCTCGAAAACAACTCGATACCCGCAAACATACTGAGCCTCAATGATGCTCACAGTCTGCAACAACACCCAGATGAAAATGTCCGCAAAGCTGCCTTACACGTGCTCGCGAAAGACAAGAACTAAAGCGGTTCACCACTCTGCCCCACAAAAAACCGCCAGAGATTACCCTGGCGGTCTTTAACATCGACGTCCGAACGCAAACTGCTTCAGATCTGAGTAACCTCGCGACCCGCACTGTCCTCAGGCCGAAAAGTCATGTGCTCAAACGACACGTCTGATTTCGTGACAATCACAATGTCCACCTCATTCTCGTCCTCTATCCGGATCAAATCCTTCCGCTTACGGTTGTTGAGGTAGTTGCCGACACGATCATGCACTTCAATCATAATCCTGCAAACCTGCTCGTGAGCAGCTGCAGACATCACCAGTCGCATCACCTCAATTGACAGGCTTTCCGCAGTCTTCACTTGCCCCACACCATTGCAGGACGGACAATTCTCATACACAGATCGTCGCAAAGAAGGTCGGATTCTTTGACGAGTCATTTCAATCAGACCAAATGGGCTGATTCTAAGAACCCTCGTACGAGCCCTGTCACGTTCGACCGCATCTCGCAGTGCTCGCTCAACACCACGTCGATGACGCTCGTCACGCATGTCAATAAAGTCATTAACAATGACCCCTCCCAGGTCCCGCAAACGAATCTGTCTCGCAATTGCATCAGCAGCTTTCAGATTCATCTGATAGGCACTTTTCTCCGGATCATTGTCAGCACGGAAACTTCCGCTGTTCACATCAATCGCCACCAGTGCTTCCGTCTGATCAATAACCAATGATCCCCCGCCCGGAAGCGGCACGTGCCGATCATGGATCCGTGCAATCTCACTCTCAATACCATACTTGTTGAACAGTGGCTCCGAACCAGCATACCTCTGAATGCGATTGACATGCGAAGGCATGACAATCTTCATGAACTCACGAGCTCGCTCAAAGGCACCGTCCTCGTCAATCAGAACCGTATCAATCTCATTCGTATAGATATCTCGGATCGTACGAATGATCATGTCACTTTCTTCATAGATGCCCGCAGGAGACGGCGTCTTTTTCAGACGAGTCACAATCGTTTCCCACAACCGCAGCAAATAACTGAGGTCCCGCTTCAGATCAGACTCCTCACGGTCAATCCCCGCGGTGCGGATGATAAAACCCAGACCTTCAGGCGGCTGAATGGACTTCATCGTCTGCCGCAGACGACGCCGAGTCTTCTCGTCGTCAATCTTGCGGCTGACACCCACTCGCTGCAAACCCGGCATCAGCACCAGATAACGACCCGGAATCGAAATATAGGTCGAAAGAGTCGGGCCCTTGTTGCCAATGCCCTCCTTGATGACCTGCACCAGCACTTCACTGCCACGCTGAAAAATCTTCTGAATCGGCGGCTTGTTGCGGGCATTTCTCTCGTTCAGATGTTTCGGTGGCGGACCTCCTCGAGACAACTCACGCTGCTCGCGATCGTCCTCACCGCCCTCCTTCACCAAATGACGGTAATACTGAAACTCCACGTCACTCACATGCAGAAAGCCGTTGCGGCCCACACCAAAGTCTACAAAAGCCGCCTGAATACTGGGCTCAATGTTGACCACTCGCCCCTTGTAAATATTGCCGACATAATTCTCAGCACTGCTGCGCTCTACATACAACTCCTCCAGCACACCATCCTCAACGATGGCAATCCGGCTTTCCTCCGGCTGGAGCACATTAATCAGCATTTCCTTCTTCATGACACTCTTTCAGTCTGCGCGGATCACACAGCCTAAATCTGTGCACTCCGCCAATTTAGCGGCACGCATTTACGTGACACCAGATATGTTCTCAGCACGACAGGCGAACGTCACCTGCCGCCGCATTCGTGCCAACAAAGACCTGAGAATTACTGAGCACTCAGTCAAAACTGAAATGCCCAAAAATCGACAGGATCCCTTTGACACTGTATTTCAAAACAACAGCAATCCCGAAAACGACCCGTAAAGCCGGTCCTCAGAAGTCATTGCCGTTGACAAGATCAGGACATAACCTCGACAACTCGCCCTGCAGATAATGTTCCACATCCCGCGCCAGATCCAGTTGACAGGCATGCTGAGCAATCCGCTCCGCCTCAGAAATCGGCAGACTTCTGATGATTTCCTTCAGCAAAGGAATCGACTGCGGAGTCACACTGAGACTGCGAAGCCCCATGCCCAGCAACAACGGCACAAATCGCGGTTCAGAACTCATCTGGCCACAGACTGTTACCGGTTTACCATGCCGGTCCGCTGCCTTTAGCACCATTCGTATGAGCCTCAGAATCGATGGATCACCAGCCCGATACAGGCCAGCCACCGTCGGATCTGAACGGTCACAGGCCAGAGTGTATTGAATCAGGTCATTTGTACCAATCGAAAAGAAGTCCACTTCCCTGGCAAATTCCTCAGCAAGAATCACCGCCGATGGCACCTCAACCATCATTCCCACCGGCAGGTTACGCTGAAACGGTACACCTTCTTCCTCAAGATCCTCCATCACATCCATCAGAATCATCTTCGCCTGACGAAATTCCAGCAATGATGACACAAGCGGAAACATAATCCGCACGTTGCCGCGCACAGAAGATCGCAAAATCGCTCGCAACTGACGTTTGAACATCGGAGTACTCTGAAGACTCAGACGGATACTCCGCAAACCCAGCATAGGGTTCGATGACTCCTCAAACTGGCTCTGCAGCAACTGCGGAACCTTGTCGGCACCAAGGTCCAGCGTCCGAATCACCACCGGTCGCTCACCACAGGCGTCCAGCACCCGACAGTAAGCCTCATAATGCTCCTGCTCCGATGGCTCACGATTGCCACTCAAAAACAAAAATTCCGTTCGATACAGCCCAATCCCGTCAGCCCCGCGCTGCACGCAGGAACCAACCTCCTCAGGAAACTCAATGTTTCCGCTCAACTGCACTCGCTGACCATCCTGAGTCTCTGCCGGAAGATTGTTGATCCGCCCCAGACGCTCCCGGACCAAATGCCGCCGCGCCCGCGAACGCTCAACTCGACTCAGAGATTCCGAGTCCGGTTCCACAACAACCTGACCCCGATCCCCGTCCAGTATCGCTGTCTCACCACCAGAAACCTGAGCCAGACAGCGGCCCAGACCCACCACCGCAGGAATTTCCAGCGCCCCCGCCAAAATGGCCGTGTGACTCGTGCGACCACCCACCTCCGTCGCAAAACCCAGCACAAACCGGGTATCCAGCGACGCCGTCTCACCCGGAGTCAGGTCGTGAGCCAGGAGAATCACAGGAGCCGACAGATTCCGCAACTCTTCGCGACTGGCACCCAACAGCTTGCCAAGAAGCCGCTTCTCCAGATCAAAGATATCGAGCGCCCGCTCCGAAAGGTACTGATTCCCCATCTTCTGCAGCTGACTCGCATATCCCCGCAACACTCGACTGACAGCGAATTCCGGTGATCGGCACTGATCCCGAATCAACCCCTCAACCTCACGGATCAGACGCGGATCACCCGCCATCTGCAAATGAGCAGAAAAAATCGCTCCGTACTGCTCACCCAGTTGGGAAGAGACCAGTTGCTCGTTCTCGCGGATATCCTCGCACACATGCTCCAAGGCCCGGTGAAACCTGTTCAGCTCAGTGTCCACGGCATCGCGCGTGAGATATACGCGAGGAATTCGGAAGTTCTCCGATCCCAATACCAGCACCGGCCCCGCCTCAATCCCGGGTGAAACCGCTATTCCTGTAAAGACCTTCATACCTCAATTCTAGCGGGATTTCCGGGAAACGGAACACTCCAGCGACCTCGACCCCACCGTTTCACACGGCCATCAGAGTCTTTGCACACTTCCGACACTGCAAGACAACTAACAAACTCCCCCCAGACCCCAAAACGCCGATTCCAGCCACGCAAACCCACTGCAGGCACTTTTTGCTGCACTATCCACTCCCGAAAAACGGCGAAACTTGAGTCGTTTCAAACAGATTCAGCCCTTTTCCCGGCGAAATCCGCACTGCTTACCCAATCGGAAATTTTGATGAAGCCCCCGCGCCACACCGCCCGATAACACTCGCAGAAATCAGCCGCAACCCCGGGGGGAATCAGACAGCATCTGCTGACTGAACGGGTACCGGCAACCAGAAAACAGGGAAACACGGATGCGTCCCAGACTCAGACTTTTCACAGGCTCGGGTGAAACAGACGCCGCGGTGCTTCACGAGCCCGAAGCTACCATCAAGCTCGGTGAACTCACTCGCATCCTCTCTGACGCAATCATCTGGGACCGCACCTGGGTTGCCGACTTCTCAGATGACGAGGTGCGAGTCTCAGCGGACCTGTACGAAATCCTGTCGCTCTACTCCCGCATGAAACCCAGTGCCTGAATCACCATACCAACATCAGGACTCGGTCGCAGATGCCAGTAGAGTCGCCACTCGGCAGCCCTGCAGATATTCCGGGATACTGAGTCGCTCACGCACAGTATGAATGTTGTGCTGTCCACATCCCAGCGTAACAGCAGGAAAGCCGTGTACAGCCAGCCAGTTTGCATCTAGTCCGCCGTCACAGATCTGCGTCGCCGGTTTCAGCCCCACTGCCCGCACTGCCGCACCAGCAGACACAACACAGGCAGTCTCAGGAGACATCCGGAACGGCTCATATCTGAGTTCCTCTGTAAACCGTAACACCCCACACTGCCCGGCCGCATTACTCATTGCGGCAGTCGCCGACTCAAAGGCAGATCGCCAGGCCGTCACAATCTGAGCCCGAAACTCCGAATCGTGGCTCCGCGCCTCTGCCTCAATTTGCACTGACGGCATCACAACATTCGTAGCATCACCGCCACGAATGACCCCCAGATTGCTGGTGCCCCGCTGCCGCCCACGACGAATCTGCCCGTGCCAGCCAGATTTCTGCAGTTGCCCAATAGCCAACGATGCCGCCACGGCCGCATTCACCCCATCCTCCGGATGTGCTCCCGCATGGCTGGCTATCCCCTCAATCTCAATCGACAGATTGCTGGCACCAACGGCCCCCACTATCAATGCTGCAGGATCCCGACCATCCCAATTGAAACACATCGCCGGACGCCCCAGTTTTGACGCCGTCAACCACCGCGCACCACGCAGTCCAGTTTCCTCCTGAACCGTGAACAATAAAGTCAGCGGCGGATAATCCAGCCCACGCAACAATACTTCCAGCAGCGCCGTGAGTACCACAGCGCAGCCAGCACGATTGTCACCGCCCAACGCAGTTGACGCTGATGCCGGTCGAATCCAGTCCCCCTCACGAATAGGCTTCGCTCCCACTGCCAGTGGCACTGTGTCCATGTGCGCCATCAGCAAACGGCGAGGCTCGCGACGCGTACCACGCAACCGCACAATCAGATTGCCCGTGTCTCCCCCCACCGGAATTCGCTTGTGAGCACGATCAATTTCAATCGCCGACTCTGGCACACCGGCCGCACGCAACTGATCGGAAATCCACTTCGAGACACCCGACTCCGTACCACTGCCGCCCGGAATTGCAATCAGGTCCATAACGCGGTCAATTGCACGCTGCTCATCAATCTGTACCACAAATCACCTCTCAGCATTCAGCTCAGTGAAATCGAGCGTGGCAAAATAGTCCTCAGTCGTCTCGGCCCGACGAATCTGACGAACACTGCCGTCTGATTGCAGCAGCAACTCAGCACAACGCAGCTTCCCGTTGTACTGAAACCCCATGGCATGTCCATGAGCACCCGAGTCATGAATTACCAGAAGATCGCCACGATCCACCGCCGGCAAAGATCGCTGTACTGCAAACTTGTCGTTGTTCTCGCACAATGACCCCACCACATCCACGACATGATCATGCGGCGCCTGTTCCTTGCCCAGCACTGTTATGTGGTGATAAGCGCCATACATCCCCGGCCGCATCAAATTCGCCATGCACGCATCAACACCGACGTAATCGCGATAAATCGTCTTGTGATGCACAGCAGTCGTCACCAAATACCCATGCGGACCAGTAATCATCCGGCCATTCTCCATCAGCAACCGCAGAGGATGCAGAGCCGTCCCGGCAATCATGCGCTCATAAAGCCCACGAATCCATTCGCCGACCTGAGCAAGATTCACGGGACGTTGCTCCGGACGATACGGAATTCCAATTCCGCCACCCAGATTCACAAACTCAATTCGAATCCCCAACTCCGAGTGCAGTCGCAGAGCCAGATCAAAAAGCATGCGAGCTGTCTCCACAAAAAACTCGCCATTCAGTTCGTTCGAGGCCACCATTGTGTGCAGACCAAACCGCCGAACCCCGGCATCCCTCAATTTGCGATAACCCTCAAACAACTGCTGCTCGGTAAAACCATACTTGGCCTCTTCCGGCTTCCCGATAATCACATTGCCCTCGCGAGCCGAACCGGGGTTGTACCGAAAACACAGCAACTCCGGCAGACCCACATGCTCCCGCAGGTAGTCAATGTGAGTCAGATCATCAAGATTTACAATCGAGCCAAGCTGCACCGCCTTGCGGTACTCGTGAGCCAGAGTATTGTTGGACGTAAACATAATGTCCTCGCCGCTCAGTCCCACTCGCTCAGACAGATGCAACTCAGGCAGACTGGAACAGTCTGCACCCAGACCCTCTTCTTTGGCAATTCGCACAATCCAGGGATTCGGCAATGCCTTCACAGCAAAGTACTCGCGAAATCCCTGTGACCACGCAAATGCAGCATTCAGCTCACGGCACGTTCGACGGATACCCGCCTCGTCGTAAACGTAAAAAGGAGTCGGCCAGGTCTTTGTCAGCCGTCGAATGAACTGCTCGTCAAATGGCAACGTCTTCTGCATGGAATTTCCTGAACAAACTAGTCTTCAACTGCCGCTACAAAATCTGCAACACGACACAACGCCTTGCGCAGTCTCTTCGTCAATTTCAGAGATTGCAACCATCCCGGCCACACGTTCCCGACAACCGCGAGACACACGCCAGAATCCAATCTGGCAACGACTTTGAATTCGTTCATTTTGGCTGATTCAGCCATAACCGGGCATCCGCCAGATCCAGCCAGTCACAAATACTGCTGCCATCCCCAAAATCAACCTCGACCTCCAGCGTTGACTTGCCAGAAACCGACAGACGCACAGGCAACGGCGGATCCTGCGCCGCAATCATACGATCAAACACGACTGCATCGTCTGCTCGAATTACCAGACGAACCGCATGCCCCGCGGCCGCATTGAACGCCACCTCATCGTCAACACCCGCCGTCAGTTCCAAAGTCTCGTAACGCCCGTCCAGTGCCCACGACAGCACCGAATGCGAATGCACACACAACCCGCGCAAATACTCCTGACCACGCAGACGCAGACGCCCACCACCCTGCAGAACACGGTCGCGGCGAGGTGAAAACAGACGCCGCTGAGTCTCAGTATCCACTAAACCGTCCAGCAGACTGCCCTCCGGATCAGCAGACAGCAATACCTCACGCAGCACCGGCAGCTCAGACAAGTAAGACAATCGCTCACCACTCAGATCCACCAGCAGCAACTTTCCAGCTTCACACTGCAAAGACTGCCCCCACGAGCCCTGTAATTGCAGTCGATCATCCGCAAGACTCAGCTCTCGGCCACGCAGCACGTCACCATTCGCCAGCAACACCCGAACTCCCCCGACCGGCACTGCACCGGAATTTTCCGAACGACCAAAAACTACCCCGTAAACCCGAGCAGCCGGAACCGGAACCTTCTCTCCATCCAGCAGGAATTCAACAGCCTCAGAGCCGACTGCACTCACGACTCCACTCAAAAAATCCAGACCACTGCCATCCCGCTTGACCACGATTAACAAGTCCTTCTCCGACTTCCGCTGCTGAAACGTCCCCCACTGCTCGGCGAAGCCCGGCATTTCCGTCTGCAAACGCACTGCAGACACTAAGTTCACAGGAATCCGCAAATCACCCCACACCACAGACCGCAACAGCACATCCGTAGCCACACGCTGCAGCCCCTCACCTGACAACTCCGATCCATCCGTCAAATAGACACGCTGCACCGGCACCGCCGCAGAATCATGCGAGGATTCCTCCGCGTTCGCCTGGCGAAACTCCATTTGCAACACCTCTGCCGCCGGGACCTCCACTTGCTGGCCGTCTGCCTGTAACAGCACCCGCTGACCGTCGAACGACTTCAAATCACCGGAACGCCCGGTACCATCTGCCAACGACAGTCGCACTTCCCCCGGAAATCCCGGCAGCAAACAACACAACAATACCAGCAGATTCATCCCGCTGCCCCCTCATTGCACGACCGCCCGTCAGCATCCACGAAATTCACTTTTTTTGCTCGGCAATCTTTCGAGTATACCGGCTGATGGCGTCGAGGAAATTCGGTGGAAACTGCTGACGAATTAACTCCTTCGCCTGCGCCTCCCGCTCCTTATCCAGCATTCCCCACGCCCCATTCTCACTCAGTTCCTTCCGCTCAGCCTCGCCCCCACCAGCCGCACCACGCACCTGAGCCTGCCCGCCAGCCTGTTGCGGCTGCAGTGAATTGCCCCCCTGCCCCTGGCCCTGTTGTTGCTGCTGCTGTTGTTTCTGCTGATCCTCCAGCTCCTTCAACAGCTTGTCCAAAGCTGCCACAACCTCGTCCTCACGCTTCTGCACCGGTTCGTCTGCCACACCCAGATCCAACCTGCGCTGCACGTCTGACATCAGTTGAGCCACCTCACCCAGTGGACCCGCCGGCTTTGACGATTCCTCCTGCAACTGCTCGGCCACAGCACGGAAACGCACCGGCACATCCGCTGTGTTGCTCAACAACAAGGTCAGATCGTCCGCAGCCACAGACTTCTGCATCAGCTTCAGTCGACTGATACCACGGTAAAACAGCAAGGCCGCCGGATCAACCAAACCCTGCACCGAAATGTCCGACAGCAAGGCACACACTTCATCATAGTAACGCTGCTGTGCCAACACACGAGCATGCCAGACACGCACATTGTCCCGGTAAAAGGGAGCGGCCTTAACCCCCTCATACTGCTGCAGTGCCGGAGGCTGCCCAGCATGGCAGGCCTGCACCAGCGCAGCCGTCTCGTCATCCGCCGCCGCCAGACTTGACACCAACAAATCCAGCGTCTCTTCAGCAGTTGCCTTCGCCTCCGCAATACCCTGCCGCCACACTACCATTCCAGCGTCAATTTTCGCCGCATCAGCACCAGACTGCTGCAGCCACGCCTGCAACTGCTCGCCCACACGCTCAGCTGACAGCCGCACTACTGCAGACGCCGTCGGACGAATTTCGTCCGCAGCGGCACAGTACCCCAAACCGGAACGCAGCCAAACCACTAAGAACACTAAAAGTACCAACGCACGGCTCATGCGCCTTCCTCATGCTCGTCTTCATCAGAAAAACTGACTATCCCCGCCAGATCATAACCGTCACGCTCCAGAATCTCGACCGGAACCATATCACCCGGCTCCAACTCGGCTCCAGTAACGATCACCGTGGAATCAATCTCCGGTGCGTCCGCAAACGAACGCCCGGCATAAACTCCGTCGCCAATCTCCTCGTCAATCAAAACGTCCAGCTCGTATCCCACCAGCCGCTCCGCATGCTCAAATGCAATCTGTTGCTGAAGAGCCATCAGTTCGTCACGACGCGCCTCCTTCACGTCCTCAGGAAGATGCCCATCCAAACGCACCGCAGGTGTCCCGGGTTCAAGCGAATAAGTGAAAACTCCCAGACGCTCAAAACGAACCTCCTCAACAAACTTGCGCAACTCCTCAAACTGCTCGTCTGTCTCGCCCGGAAATCCAGTGATAAATGTCGTTCGCAAAACAACATTCGGGATCCGCTCACGCAGACGACCGATCAGGTCACGAGTCTGCTCGCCGTTCACACGCCGCTGCATCCGCTTTAGCACAGCAGAATTGATGTGCTGCAAAGGCATGTCCAGATATGGCAGAATCACGGAAGAATCCGCAATCACACTGATCACTTCATCCGTGAAATTGATCGGATAAAGATACATCAGGCGAATCCAGTCCAGACCCTCAACCTGCTCCAGTTCACGCAATAACTTCGCCAGACGAACCTCGCCGTACAGGTCCATCCCGTAGTAGGTTGTGTCCTGAGCAACCAGGATCAGCTCGCGGACACCGTCCGACACCAACTCACGCGCCTCTGATAACACCATCTCAACCGGCTTCGTGACGTGCTTGCCACGCATCGATGGAATGGAACAGAATGTACACGTCCTGTCACAACCCTCCGAAATCTTGAGATAAGCGTAGTGCTGCGGGGTAATTCGCAGACGAGACTGATCGTTCATCGCTCGAATCGGCGCGGGACGGAACAACTCACGCTGCTCACGAGCTCCCCCGACCAGACGATCAGCCACCTTCGTTATCTCGTCGCGACCAAATACACCCACCACATGGTCGATCTCAGGCATCTGCCCCAGCAATCCGCCATCCTGCTCCAGCCGCTCAGGAAGACAGCCCGCCACAATCACCCCACGAGTCCCGCCAGCCTTCTTCAGGTCCAGCATCTCCTGAATCACAGAACGAGATTCCGCTCGAGAACTTTCGATGAATCCACAGGTGTTGATCACAACAAAGTCAGATCCCGCCGGTTCAGAAACCAGCTCGTAACCCTCTCGAGACAACGAACCCAGCATCGTCTCGCTGTCCACCAGATTCTTGGGACATCCCAGAGTAATAAACGCATAGCGCCCCTTCACCTGCCCGGAAACCGCCGGCGCCGCAAGAGACTGAGCACTACTGGAGGACGGATCGATAATTGGAAGAATTGCCATGCGCTACTTTTCGGAAATTGCTCGGTCGATTCAAAGGAGCAGAAACCTGCCCACCATGAGTCTATCGGCAATCCGACTCGACGCCAAAGTCTCAGGAGTAAAATGGGGCGAATTCCTGACGGACTGGCGGCAATTCCTACGATTTATCGACCCTGCGAACGAGATTTCAGACAGCGATGTCCACAGTAAGCCCGGCACAACACCTGCCACCACCCCCCGGCAACACCCATCAGGCTGCCCAGTCCCGCTGCAATCGCTGCGCCAGTTCGCCGTAGATCAGCCCCCCGCGCAGGACCGCCGTATCAGGTGCAGTCGCTCGCTGCACCAAAAATCGCTGCACACCGCCTGCCGCAGCCGACAACTGCTCCGCCAGCAACTCCGACACCCCCGATACAGACGCAAAGCCACCCGCCAGCACTACCTGCACCGGACGCAAAGACTGTACCAGCCCCTCCGAATGCTCCAGTTGCTGCAGTACAGCCATGACCAGCTTCTGGAGCACAGACCGTACCAGATGACTCAACTGCTGCTCCTGCTCGTCACGCGGCTGACGCACATCTACAGACTGCTGCCGACGCCAGCCGCTCACCCGCGGCGTGTCCAAGTAGGCTGCACCGTCCGCACCCCACACATGCAGACGCAACTGCTTCGCCAGCTCCGCATCCACCCAGTTTCCACCAGCCGCCAACCAACCCGCAGACTGCACCAGTCCACGCCGCGCCAAACACCAGCTGCTCGATTCCGCGCCCAGCACAATACTGACCCCAGTGAACTGACTGTCAGGCCATGCCGACAGCAAAGCCGCCTCAGCCGCACCCAACTCCACCGCACGAAATCCCGACATCTCAACCAGACGACGCAAAAATGCCACGCCGCCCGCAGATTCAGCCCGCAATAACTCATCCTCCGCACTGCTGGCGTCCGCCGCAGGAGCAATCAGCACACACAGATCCTCGCCTGATCCAGCCGACGGCAACAAACACCCGGTCAGTATGTGCAGCAATTGCCTCGCAGGAGCATCTGTGCGGGGTACACGACCACCCGGAAACAAAGGAGTCGCCGGGATTCGGGTCAGCCAGCGAATCCGTTCAACGTCGTTCCCGACAATTAACAACACCCCCTCACCCAGCCCATACGGCACACCCTGGTCGCTCAACGCCCGCCGATGCAGCGCATTATCCGGCACCGCCGCATACTCAGATCGCATCTCCAGACGCTGCAGACGCGAACCCGGACCGCCGGAACGACACAAACTCCGCAGCGTACCGCAGCCAAAATCAAGCGAACAGATCATGGTTTTGTTCCGGTCTTCATCTGCCAAACACAACTCAGTCGAAACTTACCAAAACACACGCTGCCCTAACCCCGCAAATTCCCGCTGGTGCCGCGAAGAGGACGAGCCAGACGGGACAGACGCTGCTCTGCCGCCGTCTCACCAGATGCCGCCTCCTGCACAACGTCGCCACGCCCCTGCCGCACTCCGGCCATAAACTGCGGCCCTGCCACTGCCGCCTGAGGAGGATCCAGTCGCAGCACCGTGTCCGAGTGATCGGCATTTTGTCCCGCCGCGCTCAGATTTTCAGCGCGAGCCTGGGGGGTCACCCGCTGGGCTCTGCAGACGACGGTCAAACAACATAGCCACGCTGCTGGCGCTTTTCAGCTGCGGCAGATTCCGCCGCAGTAACTCGCCGTCAGTTGCCGCCGCTTCGCCCCTTAAACAGACGCCGATCCATCCGCGGATTGAATGGAGTCCACGCGGAGTCAGTGTTCAGGTCCTCCGTGATCACACGCTGAAACTCATGCAGCTTCGAATCCAGAGTATCTATGCAGTTAAGAGCCAGCGCCTCCGGAGTCATCGGAACCGCCGGACTGCCGAATTCCCTGGTCCCGTGATGGCTGATCAGCATGTGCTTGACTCGCAGCACCTTTTCAGAATCCAGCGGACGCCCCAGACGAGACTCTGCAACGGACAGCTTTTCATTCAGAATTTCCATTCCCAGATGGATATGCCCCAGCAACTGGCCTTCATCCGTATAAACGAGCGATGGATCCCAGCCCAGTTCGCGAGTCTTCCCGATGTCGTGCAGCAGCACTCCCATCAGCAACAGATCCCGATCCAGCGCAGGATACACCTGACTGAGCTGATCAGCCGCTTCACTCATCGAAACCACATGCTCGATCAGCCCGCCCTGATAAGCATGATGTGCCTTCACGCCGGCAGGAGCCGTACACAGAGCAGTCACCAGCCCCTCATCCTCCATCAGACACGTCGCCAGCATCCCCAGATCAGGACAGCGAATTGAACAGAGCAACTGCCGCAGTCGCATCAGCAGCGGACCAGCCTGAGCCTGCGGCTGCTGCTGATAATCAGTCGGGTTGCAAGCTGCATCCGGCACCGCATCCATCGCTGCCACAATCATTTGCAGGTTGCCCTGATACAACTGCACCTTGCCGCGCACCCGGACAAAACCACCCTGCACGTAGTCCTGCGCTGCAGACTCCTGCACGTTCCACATCAGGCCACTGATCGTCCCAGTTCGGTCACGCAGTGTCGCCAGCAAATACAGACTGGCATTGCGATTGGCACGCAACTGACGGTCCGCCAGCATAAATATCTCATTGACGCTGTCCCCGTCCTTCAATTCCCTGACAAACGTGCGAGCCATGCAGAATGCACTTTCACCTGAACAAATCCTGCGGATTACCGACAATGCAAGGACGGATTATAGGCGGTCAGCCACCGCCCTGACAGCCTCAAGACTTCACCCCAGGCCGCAACAATCTAAATCACTGCCAATCCCGCCGGTTTTGCAGGTTCTCAAACATGGCAGTTGGCCTACGAGTTTTCGGGAATGCTGCTAAGATGCTGCCGTTTCACGTCAATCCCCGTCCCCTACAGCCCTGTCTGCTCAGGTCTCCTATGCGCTGGTCCCAGACATTCATTCCAACAATGAAGGAAGTCCCGGCTGAAGCTGAAGTGCCCAGCCACCAGCTGATGCTTCGCGCCGGTATGATCCGGCAATTGATGGCCGGCGCCTACACGTGGCTGCCCCTCGGCTACCGCGCCGTTCGCAAAGTCTCAGAAATCGTTCGCCAGGAAATGGATCGCGCCGGGGCCGTTGAACTGTTCATGCCCGCACTCCAGCCAATCGAAATCTTCGAACGCACCGGACGCCGCGATGCCTTCGGAAATGTCCTCTTCAACTTCGAAGCACGCCGCGGAGATCGCAAGCTGCACTTCGCACTCGGCCCAACTCACGAAGAAGTCATCACCGACCTGATGGCCCGACACATCAACAGCTATCGCCAGCTGCCCGTCACCCTCTACCAGATTCAAACCAAATTTCGCAATGAAGAACGGCCAAGATTCGGAGTGCTGCGCACCAGCGAATTCCTGATGAAGGACGCCTACAGCTTCGGCACATCTCTCGAACAACTCAATGTTGCCTATGATGCCATGTACAATGCCTACTGCCGCATCTTCGAACGCTGCGGACTGAAATATCTGCCCGTGGAAGCAGAAAGCGGGCCCATCGGCGGCGATGCCTCGCACGAATTCATGGTTCCCGCCAGCAATGGCGAAGACTTCGTCATCCACTGCCCCGCCTGCAGCTACGCCGCCAACCAGGAACGCGCTGAAACCGGACGTAAATCAGAACTGCCTCAGCCTGTAGCCGATGCACCGGCACCCAAACTCGTTTCCACACCCGATGCGGGCAGTATCGAACAGGTCAGCAAACTGCTCAAATCCAGCCCGAAAGCCTTCATCAAAACCCTCATCTACAAAGCCGACGGAAAACCTGTCGCCATCCTGCTCCGCGGTGATCATACTGCCAATGAAGGTAAAATCCGCCGCGCTGCCAAAGCCAAATCTGTCGAACTGGCCGACGAAGCCACCATACTCAACGTCACAGCAGCACCGGTGGGCTTTGCCGGGCCCATCGGTATCCAGTGCCCCTGCCTCGTCGATCACGATGTCGTTGCAATCAGCTCCGCCATCATTGGTGCCAACCAGAAAGATGCTCACCTCACCGGTGTCATTCCGGGAACCCACTTCCCGGTCAGCGAAACCTTCGACCTCCGCAACGCCGAAGCATCTGACCCCTGCCCAAAATGCGAAGCCCCGCTCCAGATGGTGCACGGCATCGAAGTTGGGCATGTTTTCAAGCTCGGTACAAAATACAGTGTCTCCATGAACGCCAGCTATGTTGATGCACAGGAAGTTTCGCACCCCATCATCATGGGCTGCTACGGCATTGGAGTGACTCGAGTTGTCGCGTCAATCGTCGAAACCTGCCACGATGAGAATGGCATTATCTGGCCGCTCAGCGTTGCACCCTGTTCCGTCATGCTGATCCCGCTGAATGTGACCGATCCCGAAGTCATGAAAGTCTCAGAACGCATCTATCAGGAACTCACCGATGCCGGCGTAGATGTCCTGATGGATGACCGCGATCAGCGACCAGGCTTCAAGTTCAAGGATGCCGACCTGATCGGAATACCACTGCGAGTCACTATCGGGGGCAAAGGACTGGCTGAAGGCATCGCCGAAGTCAAATGGCGAGGTTCCGCAGAAACAATGAAGCCAGCCCTCGCTGATACCACCGCCTTCGTTCGCCAGCAGCTTGCTGCAAAATCCTGAACTCTGCACCAGCAGCAGCCCGAAATGTCATTCGCGAGGCACCTCGCCCTCGTACCGGTTCACGACCTCCGCAAATTCACGCAAATGTGAATAATCCTGCTTCCAGGTCGTGTACATCACACCCACCACACCCTCAATACGCTGCGATCGCACGGTGTCCAGCCAGTGACCTATCTGCTGCGCATCCGCGTCGTAATAGCCCGCCAACAACTGACGATGACCACGCTCCGCAAAAAACTTCAAACTCTCATCGCGCACACCAAAGTTCCAGTTCACCACCACCACGTCCCGCGATAACCCCTCCCACGATCCACTCAAATCACTATTCACCAGATAATAGTTGTCCACCGCGTTGTGATGCGGGTCAAACATACCGCTCCACACAAACACCCGACGATCGCTGCGCAAAGTCTTCAGAGAGTCCGTACAAAAACGAACATTGTCCGCGACAACCTGACCCGCCGTCTTGCCGGTCCGCTGAAAACTCTCATCCCAGCCCAGCACTCGCCACTCATCATGTGACATCATCCGATCCGTGCCCGGAAATGCTCGCTCCACATCGTCAGCCTGACCACGCAGTAACTGCTGAAAGGCCGGCTCAGTTACACATGCACACACCTGGCCGTCGTAAATGACATGCCGATGAAACCACGAACCCCGCAGCCTCGAACCTTCGGGGAAACTTTGCTTCAGCCGGATCTCCGGGGATGCATGCCAGACCTCATACTCTCCACCATACGGCACTCGACCAAGCAGCGGATCAGAAACCGGCTCAAAATCAACTCCCTCACGCAACGCCACTTCCGGCTGATGCTCGTGAATGACCTTCAGCGGAGCCTCGTTGCGACGCAGCACATTCAGCAGACCGCATTCTTCCATCTGAGCATCCGACAGCCAGAATGAACCTCCTGTCGGCCCCCACGCCCCCAAATAAACATGTACCTCCTCACTGCTAAGCGAATTGAAGGTGATGTGCTAAACTGTCCAGTCAGACGTCCGCCCTACACGCAGATTCGTATGGCTAAAACGCCGGCCGGTGGTCGCAGCCAGCACCGCGATCTGCGGCTGACCACGAAAGTCCAGCGTTTTCACGCGAACAGACACGTGATAATGGCGAGAAGGAGCAACCCGCACCGTCTTCATCGCCCGACAGTTTTCACCCTGCGGATCTCCGGCCCGCAGACCGTCGCCCTCAGATCGCAGCGCCTCGTCCACGAAATTCCACGACTTGCGGTCCCCCAGCAGTGGCAAAGAAACCGCAGGATCTGCGACCAGCTCGGCACGGTCGCCACGCACCTCAAACAGCGCATTTCGAACCGGCAGTCCCTCGGCCAGATTCGGATTCTGAGCCAGCAGTTCGTTTGAATAACCCACCGGAAACACCGCCGGCACCAGCCGGAGCCAGCCGGAGCTGCAACTCGTCCGACAACTTCCGCACCCGCTCCACATGACGAAAATAACGCTCGTCCATCTCATGCAGACGACTGAATTTGGAATCCGACAGCAGCAAATGCGTGAACCCCAGACCAGCTGCCTCTCGCATCAGCTGCTCCAGACGGTCCACATTCTCACGCACCAGCAGGTTCGCCGGAGCATACACCCAACGCTCCAGACGCTGCCCAGAAACCGACCCGCTAAAATACGTCAGCAGAAATAACACACCCAAAACGAAACTGCACCGCAAGACACCCTTTCGGCTGCCTCGCAGCAACAGCCTCAATTCCAAATCCTCGAGGTCTGACATACCAACCCCCGACCTGCCAAAACACCGGACGCCGACAGACCGCCGCTACTTACTCCTCGTCCGATCGCAGTTTCGCCAAAATACTGAGATCTTCCAGAGTTGTGGTATCCTGAGTCGACTCGCGACCAGCCGCGATGTCACGCAACAAACGCCGCATAATCTTGCCACTTCGAGTCTTCGGGAGGGCCGTGGCAAAGCGGACCTGATCAGGAGTCGCCAAAGCACCAATCGCCTGACGCACATGCTGAGTCAGCTCGACCTTCAGAGCATCATCTCCCTCACCCATCTTCAACGTGACAAAACAACAAATCCCCTCACCCTTGATCTCATGGGGAAATCCAACCACAGCAGCTTCTGCAACCTTCGGATGAGCCACCAAAGCACTCTCAACCTCCATCGTACTTAAACGATGCCCCGAAACATTCAGCACATCATCCACTCGCCCCATCACCCACAAATAACCATCCTCATCATGCCTCGCGCCGTCGCCGGCAAAATAGCAACCCGGCACCTCCGTGAAATATGTCGCCCGGAATCGCTCATGATCCCCGTACAATGTTCGCAGCATCGATGGCCACGGCTGACGCAGCACCAGCAATCCACCCTCGTTCACACCCAGACTCTGGCCAGTGCGAGTCACAATGTCGGGCACAACGCCAGGCAACGGATGACAACAGCTGCCAGGCTTCGTCGGAGTCACCCCAGGCAAAGGACTGACCATGATCGAACCAGTCTCAGTCTGCCACCACGTATCCACAATCGGACAACGCTCCTGCCCAATCACCCGATGATACCACATCCAAGCTTCAGGATTGATCGGCTCACCAACCGAGCCCAGCAGACGCAGACTGCTCAGATCATGCTTCTCAGGCCAGTGATTGCCCCACTTGATAAAGGCACGAATTGCCGTTGGAGCCGTGTAAAAGATACTCACTCGATACTTCTCAATCAGCTCCCAAAAACGACCCTCGTCCGGCCAGTTTGGAGCTCCCTCGTACATCATCACTGTTGCACCGTTTGATAGCGGACCGTAACAGATATAGCTGTGCCCCGTAATCCAGCCAATGTCAGCCGTGCACCAGTAAGTGTCGTCCTCCTTCAGATCAAAAACCCAGCGAGAAGTCATGGTGGTTCCCAGCAAATAGCCGGCAGTCGTATGCAGCACACCCTTCGGCTTTCCTGTACTGCCCGATGTGTACAAAATGAACAGCGGATGCTCACTGTCCAGCTGCACCGCGTCACACTCGGACGATACGCCCTGCATCAACTCGTGCCACCAGAAGTCCCGATCCGGCACCATGTCCACTTCACCACCCGTACGTCGCACAACAACCACCTTTTCAACCGTCGGTGAACGGTCCAGACTGGCGTCCACCGCAGCCTTCAGCGGCACCTCCTTGCCACGACGCCAGCCACCGTCAGCCGTCACAACGACCTTCGCCTGAGCATCATTGTTGCGGTCTGCTACCGCGTCCGCACTAAAACCACCGAAAATGATCGAATGCACTGCTCCAATGCGTGCGCATGCGAGCATTGCGATGGTCAGCTCGGGAATCATCGGCATGTACAACGTTACCCGATCACCCAGCTGCACACCCAGCTTCTTCAGCACATTCGCAAAACGACACACCTCACGGTGCAGGTCCTGATAACGCAGCACCCGAGTATCACCAGGCTCGCCCTCCCAGATAATCGCAGCCTTGTTCCGGCGAGCACCCTTCAGATGACGATCCACACAGTTGTAGCTGGCATTGATCTTTGCACCAGAAAACCACTTTGTCTCTGGCATCTGCCCCTGCAGCACCGAATCCCAGCGACGAAACCAGTCCAGATTCTCAGCCATCTCGCCCCAGAAGCCCGCCGGATCGTCCTTCGCCCGCTTCCACATCGCTTCGTACTGCTGACGACTGCCGATGTGAGCCTGAGCCGAAAAGGTGGCCGGCGGAGCAAATGTACGAGTCTCTTTCAATACACTCTGAATACTCTGACTTCCTGACGAACTCATGGAATCAATCGCTCCTGCGTGGTACCCTCGTGAACCTGCCATGCAGATGACCGGTTGGACGCCATCCGCAGCACCATATTCTGCCGAATCACAACGGCTATTGTCCACCAGAACCGCCGGTCTTGTGCAAAGACCGTCAACGAAAAAAGGCCCTGCTAACGCAGAGCCTTCTTGATATCAAATAATTCAGGTTACAGGCTGTATCACTTCGTTGCCGGCGCCAGAACACGAATCACAGCACCAGACTTGCGAGCCACAAGATCCTTGCTGCCGTCCGCATTGATTCGCACCGAAACCTTCGTGGGTTTATTTGTCTGAGGATCAATCAAGGCGACATTGGACGCATCAATCGCCAGCTCTGTCTGCAAACGCCCACCCTGAGGACTTTTCGGGTGACCACGCTTCACGTGTTTCAAAACCCGATTCACACCCTCAACCACCAGCTTACCGTTCTTCCTGTCCACAGAAAGAACCGGACCACGAGTGCCGGAACTGTTGCCCGTCAGAACCTCAACAACATCACCCTTCCGAATGTGCATCGCAAACTCCAACACCCGCAAAAAACTTTTCGCTAAAGACCGAAATCTCCGTCACACCCCTGCCAAACCTGCAGCAAAAACCAGGATATCGGCCGTTGCACACAGACCACACCAATGATTCTTGTCAAATTCCCGCCGAATTTTCAGCCAAATCTGAACACTAAAGCCAGAACCTCACCGCAAAATAATGGGAAAGGAATCTCGGTTGACCGAGGAGAATGACGAACTGCAGGCTCGAAATCAAGTCCACAGACACACCACACCGCCCTTTCCCGGCGAATTGTCAATCAGCCCAGCCCAATCGACCGCAAAAACTGCACACCGCCCAACATCGTCGCCGCACACTGTATTGCCTCATAAATCGCTTCGTCAGCAACCCCCATCTGACGCACCCTGGCCACATGAGCAGAAGTGCAGGGCTTGCAACTGTTAATGTCACTCAAACTCAAACTGATCAGCTCCACCGTCGTCTCGTCCAGCGATGTCCCCTGAAAAGTGTGAGCCCGCAAACCGACTCCCATTCCGTTAAAAACATCTGTCCCGCTGATATCCCGGAACTTGAACAGGACATTGTACATCGAATTCGTGGCGCCCACCGCCAACGCCTCCGACAACTCCACCCGACTGACACCACGCGACTCCGCAAAAGTTGCCAGATAATCCAGCCAGCGACCACTGCCACCCTGCCCCGCCACCGCCGCTGCTATCAGCAGCTTCCGCTTCTCATCCAGCTTCCCCGCCGACAGCACAAACTTCCGAAAATTCATAAAAAAATCGTGCAAAAACGCCGGAACAGACGCGAAATAGCTGAAAATTTCCGGAATTTCTGCAACCCCCAGCACCTCCCGAATTCGCTCGTAAGCCTGCGCAACCTTGTCCTCAGCCCGCTCAGAACTCACCGGCTCAACAAATGCCATACCTCACCCCCCTGCCTCAAAAAAGCAGCCAAAACCGGCAACCGAACGCCATCCCCACTCCACCATCATGGCAGAAACGTGAAAAATGCAAGCCAAACGAACTCCCAGCCACGGACTTTTTCCACGGTGAAGCCAGACCGCACAGCTTCCCCAGACTCATTGCTTTCCCGGACCTGAAAATCAGTTATGAATGCTCCGGGTTCCCTGTAGCAGCGTCCGATAACGCACAACAGTGCAAATCGTCGGCGGAATGCCGTAAGTTCCAGTTTGACAAGCGTTTATCGGCAATCTTTGCCGGTGCCCTTGTCTTGACAAACTGATAATCCGGCGCTAATTTCCGCATTCCAGCGGGGTCCGCCCCGCAACCACGACAACAGCAAGCGAATGGAGTCGCTTATGTCCGCAGGTACGCATAGTGCCTCCTCAGAGGATTCAGGGGCCCCCGTGCCCTTTATTGATCTCGTCGCCCAGCACGCCACAATTCGCGACGAAGTCCGGGCCGCTGTGGATCGCTGTTTCGAAACTCAGACCTTCATCCTCGGCGATGAAGTACTGCAGCTGGAAAAGGAAATCGCAGCCTACTGCGGAGCCAAACACGCAATCGGCTGCGCCTCTGGCACCGATGCACTCATTCTCGCGTTGCTCGCCGCTGGCGTAAAACCCGGCGATGAAGTCATCACCAGCCCCTTCACTTTCTTCGCCTCAGCCGGAGCCATACACCGCATCGGTGCTGTCCCCGTGCTGGTCGATATCGATCCCGTCAGTTTCAATCTCGACCCGCGCTGCGTCGAAACTGCGATCACCTCTCGCACCGCCGCAATCATGCCCGTACACATCTTCGGACAGTGCGCGGAAATGGAACCACTCTGGAAACTGGCCTCCGCATATGATCTGCCCATCATCGAAGATTCTGCCCAGGCCATCGGGGCGGAATACCGCGGTGAACGCACAGGATCGCTCGGGAAAATCGGCTGCTTCAGCTTCTTCCCCACCAAAAATCTCGGCGGTGCCGGGGATGGTGGCATCATGACCACTCAGGATGATGACCTCGCAACCAGACTGCGACGCCTGCGAGTCCACGGGGATGCCGGTGGATACAATCACGTCGAAGTCGGCTTCAACAGTCGACTCGATTCACTCCAGGCCGCTGTGCTGCGAGTCAAGCTGAGACACCTTGACAAATGGACCGCCGGAAGGACCACCAACGCCGAACGCTACGCTGAACTGATCTGCAGCAGTGGCCTCGATGATGTCGTCACTCTGCCCACCACCCTGCCAGATCGCCGACACGTCTTCAATCAGTTCACCATCCGCATCACCGGGGGGCGGCGAGCAGAAGTGATGCAGTCACTCAAAGAACAAAAAATCGGCTGCATGGTCTATTACCCCATCCCGTTGCACCTGCAGAAATGCTTCGCCTGCCTCGGTTACAAACCAGGCGATCTGCCCGAAGCCGAACAGGCCGCCAGCGAAGTCCTGTCACTGCCCATCTACGCAGAACTTCCGCCAGTACACCTGGAACGAGTCATCTCGGGACTGTGCGAGGCACTGGACCGCAAAGCCACACTGCCCTTCCCGGCAGCAGCCGAACGACAAGCCCGTAAAGCCGCCTGATCAAACCGGATCAGACCGCCAGCGACAGGCAATCTTCGCAAACCCCACTCAGCCCGCCGGACAACCGGCGGGCTTTTCGCTGCGTTCCCCCACTGACCACTGACCCGTGCGTTTCCCTTCGCGGCTTCTCGTGAGCCCTAAACTGCCTGCAAAGCCCCCGCCCCATTACGGCGATCTCCAGACGCTCCAAACGCAGAGGACAGATCTCGGGCTGGAAAGCCCGAGCTACGGAAATCGCCGCCCACTGACTACTGACTACTGACTACTGACTAACCTGCCGGCTTCCGAGCAATCACAGCAACCCGCGTGAACTTGGCCGGCAAATGCACCAGACTCAGGCGAGTCAGCTTGACGGAGCACCCGGATTCACGCAACACCTGCTGCATCAGCGACAAAGCAATATTCGAATAGCTGTAACGACGCGACACAAATTTCCCCGTCGGACTCTCCGACATCTCAAGATTTAAAAGAGTTCCCCCCGGAGCCAGCAGACGCACCAACTCTTGCACCGATGATTCCGTCGACGACGCATATCCCACCACCGCACCCACACAAATCAAATCAAAACTGCCAGCCGCCAGCTCCACCAGCTCGCCATCAGACAACTGCAGACGACCTGGGTGCGAAATATCGCTGACCCCCACAGTGATCCGCCGCACATCCAGACCACGCTTCACACCGTTCGCGACTGTCGTCTGCAAAAATCGCGGCTCCAAATCGGTCGATGTCAGTACCGATCCCGGAAATCGCTCCAGAAAATGCAGCCCCAGCATCCCCGTGCCGCAACCCGCATCCAAAATCCGCACCTGTCCCGATAACTCAAGCTCTACGCTTCGCAAAAACCGGTCAATGCTGCGTTCATATCCCAGCGACTTCATGAAGAAATTGTACACGTTGGTACTGCGATAAAGTCGCGATTTCAGCATCACGCTGCTTCCGATTTATGCCTGCCCGAGCCAGGTTATTCGCCGCTGTTCACTCCACAAATCTGCCTGACCCCGATTCTCTCCCAAAACATTCAGTTTGGGAAGCCTGCTTCCCAAACATGCCATCCTTCTTCACCAGCAAATCCACGCCAGTCACCGCCTGATACCAATCTGGTACAGCAACACTGCATACTCATACGCCTGCTCCCGCAGCGATTCATAACGCCCGCTGGCACCGCCATGCCCGGCATCCATGTTGCACTTCAACAACAACACATTCGCATCCGTCTTCAGTGCCCGCAGCCGCGCCACATACTTCGTCGGCTCGTGAAACAGCACCTGACTGTCATTCAGCGATGTCGTCACCAAAATGGCCGGATAGTCCCGCCGACCGATATTGTCATAAGGCGAATACTCCAGCATGTACCGCCCAGCCTGCCGCTCCTTTGGATTGCCCCACTCCAAAAATTCCTGCACCGTCAGCGGCAAAGACTCGTCCAGCATCGTATTGATCACATCCACGAACGGCACCGCCAGATGCGCCACCCGACAAATATCCGGACGCAGATTCAATACCGCCCCAATCAACAGCCCGCCCGCACTGCCACCCTCAATCGCCAAACGCTCGCGAGCACCGTATTTCTGCTGCACAAGATGATCCGCGCAGGCAATAAAATCGGTAAACGAGTTCTTTTTCTTCATCAGCTTGCCGTCCAGATACCACTGGTAACCCAGATCCGAGCCACCACGAATATGTGCTAGCGCAAACACCACTCCCCGATCCAGCAACACCAGTCGCGATGCACTAAAGACAGGCTCCGTGCTGTACCCATAGCTGCCATAGCTGTACAGATACAGCGGCGCTGTGCCATCCCGCACCAGCCCCCGACGATACACCAGTGAAATCGGCACCTTCACCCCGTCCGCCGCCGTCGCTTCAATCCGCTCACTCACATAGTTCCCGCTCTCAAATCCCCCTGGTATCTCCGTCGCCTTCAATAACTGACGCTCCTGAGTCAACAGGTTGAAGGAATAGACAGATGCCGGAGTCACCAGACTAGTGTAAGTGAACTGCACCGTATTAGTGTCAAACTCCGGATTCGCCCCCAGCCCCGCCATATAGCTGGGCTCCGGGAATTCCACACGATATGACGCACCGCTGCCAAAGTTGTGCACACGCAACTGTGGATTCCCCGCCTCACGCTCCTCAATCACCGCAAAATTCCGGAACAGACTGAGTCCCTCCAGAAAAACGGACGGCTGAATCGCCTCAAAATCCCGCCAGTGCTCCGACCCACACCGCTCTGTGTCACAAACCATCCACTTGAAGTTGATCGCACCGTCCAGGTTCGTCCGAATATGAAACTGACCGTCCCTGTGATCCACCTGATACTCAACTCCCTCCTGCCGCGCAGCAATCACCCGAAATTCAGCAGTCGGAGTCGTACTGTCGAGGAAATGCTGCTCCGTCGTCGTGGAACTTTCAGATGTCCAAATCAGATATTTCCCGTCACGAGTCCTGTCGATGGCCAGCGTGTATAACTCATCCGACTCCTCATACACCAGCACATCGCTGCTAACCGGCTGACCCAGCACGTGGCGAAACAGCCTGTAAGCCCTCTTCGCCTCGTCCTCCACAATGTAGAACAAAGTGCGATTATCGGCTGACCAGGCAAAACCAGCGACCTTCACAAATCGGTCCTCCACCAGCCTCCCGCTGGCCAGATCCCGAATCGACAGATAATACTCCCGAAAACCTGTGATGTCCGTCAGCCACGCATACAGTTGTCCGTTGTCACTCACACCCGCAGGAACCGCCGACATGAACTTCTGACCCTCAGCCAAAACATTCACATCCAGCAGCAACTCCTCCGCTGACTCCATCGAACCCTTTCTGCGACAGTACAGCGGATACTGCAGCCCCTCCGCCGTTCGGCTGTAATACCAGTACCCACGCTCAAACACCGGCACACCCAAATCGGTCTGCCTAATGTGTGACAGCATCTCCTGATAAAGCGTCTCCGTTAACGGACCCAAATGCTGCGTCACTGACTCTCGGTAGGAATTCTCCGCCTCCAAATACCTGATCACGTCCGGATTCGTCTTGTCCTTCATCCAGAAATAAGGATCCTCCAGCGTCATGCCGTGAAAGACGGTGCTGTGAACCTTTATGGGGGCTACCGGAGCCTTCGGCGGAACTTCGTCTGTCACCGCCCACAACGCCAAAACCACGCTCAACAACAAATTCAACAGACTCATAACCACCTCCCGCACCAGCCGGACCTTCAAAATTAAACGACGAACCACGACCCGATTCACACCGCAAACATCTCACCCCTTACAGAGTTTTCGACAATGAAGTCCTGAAACTTTTTTGAGCGAGTCCTGCCGATGAGACACTCTCGCAAACGTTGCACCGCTAAATTCGTGCAGGACAACTGCACAAGTTCTGCAAACTATCAGATTTTTCATTAAAGGCGTTCACGAAATTCAAAGATATACAGTGGCATACAAAACTTCAGCGAGCGGGTTTACACCAGCGATGCACACTGTCAGAGCACTTGCAAAAAGGAGCTGACATGGGGCTTGAACTACGCTACCGCGGACGCATCAAAGACATCGACTGTATCGAACACTTTGAGCAGCAAATTGTTCGCATCGTCGCCGCCCTCGAGGGCTGGTCCATCCTCTGGCACTCACCCGATAGCCCTCAACCGTCACCAGTACGCGGCATCGCATTCCAGGTGCATCCAAATCAGCCGCTCGTTAGCCTGCTGATTGCCCCCTCCGGCGAACTGATCACTCTGCAAACCGCCGAAAGTTGCGAAATTGGCCAAACTACAGGCACGATCGAATGGTGTTCTGTCTCCACAGAACAGAGTGGTCAGGCTGGTCACTGCCTGCTGCTCACTGTGCTGGCTGTGCTGCAGCAACACTGGTTCCACGATCTCGAAGTCGAAGATTCCACCGGCCAGTGGCCTCGCATAGCCAACACTACCGAACAGCAGAAAATCGACCTCCTCATACAGGACAACACACTGTCCCCCACCTTCGACGAATGCCTGGCCACAATGCAGCCCGAAGACAGCCGCTGCTGCAGTGACTTCAGCGAAGCATGCGACGACGATGAAGATGATGTTGTTGATGACCAATGGGGCAATGATGACACCGCAATTCTTAAATCGGGTGGCCAGCCAGATGTCGCCAGCAGCGACAAAGATGCCTGCGATCCGACTCGGCTCAGACTTTCAGATGTCCCGCTCTGCGACAATCTTGGACTGCACGTCAGAAACCTGTATCGCTGGGCCTGCAAAACCCGCTGCATCTTCAGCACTATGTACGATCCCGATGACATTGTTGCCACTCGCGCACTGCTGATGATAGACCACCACTGCAACTGCACAGAAGAACTCCTGCCTCTCCGCTCCGCTCCCAACATCAACTGTCAAATCCAAAATCACCTGCAGAGGATCCTCTGGTTTGCCAGCTCCATGCAGTCCACCATCACACGAATGACAGATCAGCTCAAACTGGCCGAGCCGGGTACTGCCACAGCACACACCGATTTGAAATACCTCTGCCACAAAGTGCAGATGCTCCTTCACATCCAATGATCCACCGCAACTGTCACCCTCCCGCCTGGCCTCGACGTAACTGACTCAACGTCATTCGCTGCTGCAGTACCACCGCTGCTGACTCGTCACAAATCTGCAACCTTATCACCGGATCCGCAGCCGACCAGTCCACCAGAATGTTGCCGTAATTCGTATCAAACCAGGTCAAACCCACCCGGTAAGGATTAATCTCGTTCGCAAAACGCACACCGAGCTTCGTCAGATTCCCCGACGGCGCATTCAGACTGCTGCTGGTCGCCTCAAATAACGAATACCCGACTCCCTCCGCACCACCCGCCGGCAGCGACGCCAGCTCAGCCAGATGCCGGTCACCACTAATCAGCAATACCCCCTCCGCACCCGTCTCACGAATCAACCCAAACAGACGCTGACGCTCACGAGGAAAATTGCCCCACATTTCCCAGCCATGCTGATTCGACAACACCTGATAACTGGAACCGATCACTCGCAGCTCGGCCGGCTCCTGCAATTGCTGCTTCAGCCAGGACCACTGAGCCTCTCCAAGCACCGTGGCGGCAGGATCTTCGTTCGGCACGTACCGACCCCGATAACCGTCGCCCGGCTCCCGAGCCGCAAAGCCCTTCTTCAGCGGACTGCGAAAATAACGACAGTCCAGCAAAATCACCTGCACTCGCTGACCCACAGGACCATACACCCCAGACCAAAACACCCCCTCCCGCTGACGACGCGGATCCCCAGCCTCAGCACCCACAAAATCCAAAAATACCCGCTGCGATTCCACCCGATGCTCAAACTCAGCACCCGCATCGTCACGCCCATAATCATGATCATCCCACGTCGCCAGCACCGGACACACAGCACGCAGCTTCATAAACCCAGGCTGACGCTCCAGCATCCCGTACTTTTCACGCAAAACCTGCATGTCATTCGAATCCCCATAGATGTTGTCACCCAGCAGAATGAACAAATCCGGAGCTCCCGCGACAATCGCATCCCAAATCGGCTGCGGCTGATCCTGCTTCGCACAGGAACCAAAAGAAATCCGCTGCAGACGCTGCTGGCCCGCCACCGGCTGATTCCACACACACAACATCAACACACATCCCGGCACCAGCCATACCACTCGCCGTAATCCACTCATCACTGCACCCTCCCGCTCCGCCCGGACTTTGCACCGATCCGACAATCTGAAAGAATCCCTCCGGCGATACGCCCCACTTCGAACATCATGCTCCCGCATATTCTCACCCCAGCCGAAAATTGCAATTGTGAAACCCAGTGCCCCTCGACTGCTGCTGGCCATCGAATCCAGCTGCGATGAAACTGCTGCCGCTATTGTCCGCGAAGATCGCACTGTCCTGTCCAGCATCATCGCCTCACAGCATGAACTGCATCTGGACTGGGGCGGAGTCGTCCCGGAAATCGCCTCCCGCGCCCATGTAAAAAGAATCCTTCCCGTCATCTCCGCTGCACTCACACAGGCAGACTGTAAACCCGATCAGCTAAGCGCCGTCGCTGTTACCACCGAACCTGGACTGGTCGGCTCTCTCCTCGTCGGACTCACCGCAGCCAAAACCATCGCACTCACACTCAATATCCCACTCATCACCGTCAATCACGTCGAAGCCCACATCTACGCCTGCAGCATGGGACACAACACACCCACTTATCCCGGCATCGGCTTTGTCGTCAGTGGTGGCCACACCAACCTCTACGACTGCCGCAGCCCTGCCGACTGCCGACTGATAGGCGGCACAACCGATGACGCGGCCGGAGAAGCCTTCGACAAAGCCGCCAGAATCCTCGGATTGCCCTACCCCGGCGGACCGTCAATTCAGCAGGCCGCCGCAACCGGTAACCCCAGCCGATTTCGCATGCCACGACCGCTGCTGCACTCAGGCAAACTTGACTTCAGTTTCTCCGGACTCAAAACCGCCCTACTCTACGCTGCTCGCGGCATCCCCGGCCCCGATCAGCTCACCAGCACACCGCCCGAACTGGTCCCCGATCTGGCCGCAGGATTCCAGGCTGCCGCTATCGAAGTCATGGTCGAAAAATGCCGTCAGGCTCTCCGACAGCTGAATTACTCGCGTCTTTGCGTGGGGGGCGGAGTCGCTGCAAATGGCCCCTTCCGACAGGCTTTGCACACGATGTGCCGCAAAGAACACTTCGAAATGTTCATCGCACCCCCAGAACTGTGCACCGATAATGCCGCCATGGCTGCCATCGCATGGGAACTGCTCGCCGCAGGACGCACCGCCAGCCTCGCTGCTGATGTCCTGCCCGGACTCGTCCGCCCTGACTTCGGTCGGGGCAGGACAAAAAAATAAACCTGTTGCAGCTGCCCCACCCTAAACCCCAAACCCCTAGTCACACCCGAAAATCCACCCGCTCAGAACGCCACCTCAGCTCTCCCGCCCCCACAGCAAAGTCACCACACAACACACCCGCCAGACTGGTCTCTGCCAACAGCCGATAGCCCGCATAACTGGTGCACAGCCGCGGATTGATTTCCACAATCTGCAGCTCACCACCCTCCACAAACACAAAATCCACACCCAGCCAGCCTCGGAATCCACCCAGCAGAACCGCCAGCTGCCGCAGCGACACCAAAACCGCCTGCTGCAACTCATCCCCCGCCGGCAGACTGCCGCCCGTGTATCGAAACCTGCCCGAATCACACTCAATGCACTGCTCTCCAGCCGGCAACAACACCACACCAAGATCACCCCGACCAATCAGCGCCGCTGAACAATGCCGCCCCGACTGCAGTGGCTGAAGTAACCAAGTATAACACTCACTCAGAACACCATCCTGCACACTCTCACTCTCCAGTCTCACAGCCGCCAGCTGCTCGCGACTCAGACACAACAACTGCACGCCCCCGCAGCCACAGCCGTCACGAGGTTTCAGCACGTACAAAGCAGTATCGCAGGGCAAAACGCTGCACTCACCACCATCCCACAGCAGACCCGTACGCAGATCCAGACGGCCCGCCGCCAGACAGCCTACCAGTCGCTCAGCTGCCGCCTCCGTCAGCAACCATGTTTCAGGCGTCCGCAGATCATGAGCACCCAGCCAGACAGCCGTCGCCGCTTTATCACCAAACATCAGAGCCTGCTGCCACGACACATTCAGACTGGTCACGCCAGACCACATCCCAGACTGCAGTTGCTGTAGCCGCTGCACCAGCAGACCTGAAGACTCAGGAGCAATTGCCAGTGTCGCCGTGAAGTGAGTCGGACTGACAGTCGGACTCAGCAGCCACTGCTCCGGACCATCAGCCGACAATAACAACTCTACACCCGCCAGCCGCAAACTGTCACCCACCGCACCCGCCAATGCCTCAGACGACAACAGCGCCGATACTCGAGTCTGCGGCAGACACACCAGATCCCTCGCCAGCGACAACAACATCACCGCCGCTTCCTCACGCAGCGAAACAGGACTCGCCCCCCACATCCAGCCACACGACAACAGCTCTTCTACAATCAACAAATGTCGCATATGCGTCACCATTTGCCACTTCACTGACTACAAAACATGACGGAACTGCATGGCACCCCAAACGCCTGAAGCTGGCTCCGATCCTCATCCAACCCCCGGCGCCCGCATCCCCCCAACGCCCCCTCGTGCTCAACCACTGACTACTGACCTTTCCGTCTTCCTTCGCGGCTTCGCGTGAGCCAAACCGCCTGCAACTGACTGATCACTGATCACTGCCCCCCCTTCGCCTCACCCAAAAACACCGTATACTCGCCGAACTTATGAGCCTGCACGTGCTGAAAAAGCTGCTTCATCCGAGCCTCCTGCCACTCCACAGGCTTAGTCACAATCAACACCAGCCCCCCAGGTCGCAACGCTCGCCGCGCTGTCTGCAGAAACAACTCCGCTATCCGGAAATCCGAATAGTAAGGAGGATTCCCCAGCAGCAGATCCCACTGCCCCGCATCCGGAACCTGCCCCTCGGAATCCAGTTGAGTCCTGATCTGCAGCAGATTGTTCAGTTTCGCGGTCTGAGCCGCAGACTCGACTGCCCGCGCGTCACTGTCGATCGCCAGCACCTCAGCCGCCGGAAAGCTGACAGCCGCCGCTGCTGATACAGCCCCGCCACCACATCCCATCTCCACGATTCGCAGCACGTCCTGACCAGACTTTAAACCATCCCGTACCAGCGATAATGCTCGAATCAAAGCCCGCGCCCCGCCGTCCAGTCGACGATGACTGAACACGCCCGGCCGAGTCTCCACGACCAGCACACGATCCAGATGCCGAAAATCATAACGCGCCCGAAAACCCCTCAGCTTTTTCAGCTCTGCACTCTTCCACGCCGTAAACACATGCCCCCGCGGAAACTTCTGCTGCTCGACACGGCTGCACAAAGCCTTCAGCTGAGTATCAATCCAGTGCCCCTTCGCGGCATTCGTAGACACAATCAAACGACCGCCAGGGACCAGCCGAGTATGCAGTGACTGAAACAGCTCCTGCGCCACCTCTGAAGAATCGCCCGCCAGAGTCGGAAACAGAATCGTCTGGAACACTCCCGTCGGCGGATCTGACGCACAATAAATTGACACCCCGCCCGCACGCCCCGCATCACTGTGGAAACTGTTCAGCGTTCGAGCAAAAAAGTGTTCGGTGGTAAAGAATGAAAAACGCAGGTCCGGACGCAACTGACGCAGTTCGGATGCCAGACGAGTCCCATGAGTCAGGACGACCAGACACTCAGGACCCGTGATTCCCTCCGCCACCTGCAGAACCGCCCGGTCAGACCACGACTTCAGCGGACGCTCCTTCCGCACCTGCCCACGAAATCCGACACCACGACCACCAGCCCCGCGCCCCGATTCGTCAAAGTCCGTGTCGAAGTCCTCGTCGAGATCACCCTCGAAATCATCATCCGGACCCCCGTCGAACTCAAGCTCCATTTCGAGCTCCAGATCGTCGTCATCCTCATCCTCGTGGTTCCGCACCGCTCGCTTGCCCATGCCCGCTCACCGCCAAATTGCCAAAATCAAACCCCGCAAAAGCCGTCAGCGTGTCGCAGGTTCCGAGACCCACAGGTAGCCCCATAAACGCAGCCCACACGCGCCAACCACCGCGCACCAACAAAAAAACCCTCGAAAAACCACTGTTTTTCGAGGGTCCGCGGACGGGAGCCGGCAAAAATACGGCTAACTGGGCGATGAGGGACTCGAACCCCCGACTTCATCCTTGTAAGGGATGCACTCTAGCCAACTGAGTTAATCGCCCGGATCGTCGACACGTCAACCCTTTCGGCTGCACCGCCCCACAGTATGCAGACATCCTCTAAACTTGCAAGCTTCGATATCGCAGGTTTTCAGTGTTCGCAACGGGTTACATGGATCAAAGGGATTCCAGCGATCATGACCGTCCCGTCAGGACTGCTGACCCTGCTGACGCTGCTGCTCAGCCTGCTGGTCCAGAAACTGCTGCAACAATGCAGCCTGCTCAGGCGACTGACGTGACATCCGGTAAAAGGCAAATCCAAAACCAGTCACGATTGTCGCCGGCATGCCCAGCATAAACAAAATGCTCATCATGTAGGCCTGCGGACGACGCGACTCGGTCTCGTTCGCCGTCTTGCAGCCAGGACACGCCTGCACCCCGGTGGCAAGCGGACCCACGCCCAGCACCAAACCCGCCACCGCCACACACAGTAGTCTGCGTATCGGTTTCATCTGTTACTGCCCCGGTTCCCAGAAATCGGCACACCTCTCTCAAACTAACCGCAGTATTCCATGCAGATTCGACCGGGAAATCCACCGGAATTCGAACAATAACGGGGAATTCCCGCCGGCAGACTGCAAAAACAGTCGCCGCTCCAGCCAATTCGACCAGCACAGTCGCTCAGATTGCGTTGCCCGGCATGATAGCCGTAGGAGCCATCGTGCTCCACGGCCAGTGATACAGCATCCAGTAGATCACCACGCCTGTCACCGAGACAAAGCCCCAGATCGGCAAAGTAACCCGCGCCAGACGACGATGCTGCACCCAACGCTCTCTCCACGCCAGCCAAAATACCCGCAACGCCAGGGCCGGCACCGCCGCTGCCAGCAAGACATGCGGAATCAGGATCGAAAAATACAGCCACCTCGCCAGATCAGATCCCACAAATGCACGACCACGACGGCCCGTGTACGCATATAACGCTTCGTGGTAAGTCAAATAACATCCCAGAAATACCACCGACACCACAAACGCAGCGATCATGCAGTTGCGATGCTCAACCTTCCGACCTCGCAAAATCAACACATACCCTGCTACCAGCAAACAGAAACACGATGAATTCAGCGCTGCATTTAGTGTGGGCAGAAACTTCACCCAGTCCGGCAAGACCTGGTCGATCGCCCGGTTCTGCTCAGCTGCCGACTCAACCACCGCACCCGACACAGGCTCGTCAGTTGGCCCCGACTCCCCTGTCACACCCGCCACGGTGCCAGCACCGCCCGTTCCTGCCGCCGCACCCGCCCGCTCGTCACCACAAGCACCGTCTCCAACATCTTTCGGCTCAGCAGCACCGGACTTTTCCCCGTCATCCTCACCAGCAGGCAGCAAATTCAACTGCACATCCGGGTTCTCTCCCGTCGACTCCGTCGTCAGCAGCGGACCGGGCTTCGGAAATTCCTCCCGCCCTTCAATGACCCGCCGCAACTTCACCACGTCCTCCGGGACCGTCATCAGATATGTCGCGACCGGCAGACCAGCCTCATTCACCAGCACCGCACGATTGGTGTGAGCCACCTCAAACCCGGGCTTCCGCTCCGCACCCAGATTTGGCTGAACATACTGCACAAACCCACGACGAATCAGATCTTGAATCGACTGCTCGTCCCCTGTCAGAAATTTCCACCGGACCGGATCAGCCTGAAACGTCTCTCCATACTTCCGCAACACGTCTGCCGTATCATAGCTGGAATCCACCGAAAACGTCACAAATACAAAATCCGGATTCGACTGAGCAACACGCTTGTGCAGCAGAGAAATCTCGCGAGTAATCACGGGGCAGGTTGTCACACACCGCGTAAACACAAAGCTGGCCAGCCAGTGACGCCCCTTCAAACTGTCCAGACTGACTACCCCGCCCTGACACTCAGGGAACTCAAAGGCTGGTAACTGGCGAGTCGGGAAGCTGATCTTTACGGTCTTCGTCGATGCCACCACAGCATCGTCCGGCGCCTGAGCCCCCTCAGACTGCCCTGCCCCCTCTGCACTTGCTGCACCCGCTGCGGCAGCATCAGTTGACTGACGGCCCTGATCAGCCTGCTGCACGCGAAACACATACAGATAAGTCAGCAGCCCCAAAACCATCGCCCAGAGGACCGACCCAAGCACAAACGAGGCTGCAGACATCCCGGCGCGAGCCACTGCGGGGAACTGCACCCGCGAAATACCTGAGTCCACCCTCATCCGCTGCCCCCCCCCTCCAAAACATATCGTCGCGCCGCGATTGCCGACGCAACGGAAATTCTACACACGAGGCTGCCGGATCCTGCAAAAACAGGGGGTATTCCTGAGGCTCCTGCGGACAATCCAACGAACGGGAATTCTGACCGCCCACATTCCCAGCCATCAGCACTGACCCGGCCCCTGAATCAACTGACTGTCGAAATAATTGATCCCCATCCCCGCATCAATGACCAGCCCCTGGGCATTGATGCCGGAAGAACGAGGACTCAGCAGAAATGCCACCGCTGACGCAACCTCCTCAGTCTGCACCGCCTGCTTTCGCAAGGTCGCCTTTTCCGCAAACAGATAACTGTCCACATACCCGGGAATCCCGGCAGATGCAGATGTCTTCAATAACCCCGGACACACCGCGTTAAATCGTACTCGCGAAAACTGCGAAAAAGACTTCGCAAGAAAACACAGAGACGAATCCAGCGCCGCTTTGACTGGTGCCATGTAGCCGTAGTTCTCGGCTGCCATGCGAGTCGTCGAGATGGAGATCGTCACCACACTGCCAGTCTGCGGATCCAGTTGCTCACGAAACGCATTGCTCAACGCAATCAGGGAAAAACAGGAAATGTCCACAGCCTGCAAAAAGGCTGAGCGCGGCGTCTGATGGAATGGCATCCAGCCGGCCGAATAGTCAGCGAATGCCACCGAATGCACCATTCCATGCAGCACCGGAAACTGCGCGGTCACCGCATCACGCAGCCCATCAATCTGCGACTGCTCGGAAAAATCACACACATGAATCGGCTCGTCGGGAAACAACTTGCGCACCGACTGCGCACGAGACTCACTGCGGACAGACAACACCAGACGGGCACCAGCAGCCTTCAGCAAACTGGCCGTATGCCACGCCACACTCTTACGATTGGCAATCCCCGTTACAAGGATCGTCTTGCCGCTCAGCTGCAAAAAATCCATCAGAACCTCCGCTCAGCCACAGCCGCAGCTGCCACCTGTAAACAGCTGCCCTCGCAACCCAATCCGAGGCGACCACCCTCGCCCCCATCAACACTGGGGTGTCAGTAACATCTCCCCTCGCCCACACCCGGGGGGAGAGGGGTCGAGGGTGAGGGGGCAAACTCCATCAAAAAAACTCACTGACCACTGACCACCTCACCGATTCAATGGCTTAAATCGCCCGGCGACCGGACGGTCGGCCGCTTCTCCCAGTCGCTCACCACGCTGCTGCTCGTAAATCCGATAGTTGCCCTCACACCAGACCACAGTACCATCACCCTCAAATGCCAGAATATGAGTCGCAATGCGGTCGAGAAACCAGCGGTCGTGACTGACCACCACCGCGCAGCCACCATAGGTCTCCAAACCCTCTTCAAGGGCTCGCAGAGTATCCACGTCGAGGTCGTTCGTGGGTTCGTCCAGCAGCAGCAGATTTCCACCTGATCGCAACAGCTTCGCAAAATGCACGCGATTCCGCTCACCACCCGACAACTGCCCCACAAACTTCTGCTGGTCGGAACCCTTGAAGTTGAAACGACCACAGTACGCACGCGCGTGAATTTTTGAAGACCCAACCTCCAGCAAGTCATGGCCCCCGGAAATTTCCTGGTACACTGTCTTCGAACCGTCCAGCGAATCCCGCGACTGATCCACATACGAAATATCCACCGTCTCACCAATCTTCATGGTGCCGCTGTCCGGCTTCTCTGCACCGATGATCATCCGAAACAATGTCGTCTTGCCAGCACCATTCGGCCCAATCACCCCCACAATTCCGCCCGGGGGCAAATCAAAACTCAACCCGCGAAACAACTCGCGATCACCAAATCGCTTCGACAAATTCTCGGCCTTCACCACCAACTGTCCCAGCTTCCGACTGATCGGAATCTGAATCTGAGCCGCATCGTCACGCTCGTCGTACTGCTGTGCAGCCAGCTCGTTGTAACGCTGCAGACGCGCCTTGTTCTTTGTCGCTCGAGCCTTCGGGGACATCCGCACCCATTCCAGTTCCCGCTTTAGTTCCTTCTGACGACGACTCTCCCGACGCTCCTCCAGTTCCAGACGCTTCTGCTTTTGCTCAAGCCACGAAGAATAATTCCCCTCATAAGGCATCCCCTTGCCTCGATCCAGCTCCAGTATCCAGCCGGCAACGTTGTCAAGGAAGTAACGGTCGTGAGTCACCGCGACCACCGTACCCTTGAACGAAGCCAGAAACTGCTCCAGCCACTGCACAGATCGCGCATCCAGATGATTCGTCGGTTCGTCCAGCAGCAGCATGTCCGGATTGCTGAGCAACAGCTGACAGAGTGCCACGCGACGCTTCTCACCACCCGACAGCACCTCCACCTTCTGCTCAGCCGGTGGCAACTGCATCGCGTCCGCTGCAATCTCCAAAGTCCTGTCCAGCTCCCACAGATTCTGCGCGTCAATCTGATCCTGAACCTGCGCCTGCTCTTCAAGCACCTCTTCCATCTGCTCTGGAGTCAGGTCTTCACAGAGCTTCATGCTGAGCTCATTAAAGCGGTCCAGCACCCGCCGCGATTCCACCACCGCCTCTTCTATGCACTCACCCACCGTCTTCTCAGGGTCCAGACGCGGCTCCTGAGGAAAATAGCCGATGCGAATCCCCTTCGCGGGACGCACCACACCCATGAAATCCTTGTCCTCACCCGCCATGATCCGCAACAGCGTGCTTTTGCCTGAACCGTTGTTGCCCAGCACACCAATCTTCGCGCCCGGGTAAAACGCCAGCCAGATGTCGGACAGAACTTCCTTCTCGTCGTACAGGCGAGTCAGATGTTCAATGGTCATGATGTACTGAGCACTCATGGAGAATTCCGAAACTACAAGGCGCCTGAAAGAGGAATCGCGAGACGATGGCGGGAGTATAGAAATGCCTGCCCCCGATATCGCAATCACCCGCCGTCAAATTGTCCAAACTGAGCCGTTCCCGTGAGAATTCCATGAAAATGGAAGGCGGGAAGTGCGTTACGGTTCCGCCACAGCCGTCTGCCACTGCTGCAGCAGTTGCACCACGAACTGCCGGGCTTCCGGATAGACTTTCGCTGACGAACTGCCACGCGGCCCGGCAATGTTCAGCACACGAATATCCTTTCGCCGCAGCCATTCCACAACAACCGCCACTCGCTCAACAAGGGACGGAAACGCGTTATCCGCCAGTGCCAGACGGCCAGCCAGAGCACCGCCCTGCGGACCCCACAAATACTCAATCCGACACGGTTTCCCCAGCCTGCCGGCTGCGGAAATCGTTAACTGCGTCCCGCTGGAAATTTCGTCCAGCAGCAGCACGAGAGTACCGTCCGAGTCCCGTACATTCCACTCCGTGCGAACAGCATAGGAACGCGCCGGAGTCTCTTTCAGCGGGTAAACTGCAGGAATTCTTCCGTCTTCAGCACGGCGATGCAGCGGACACCAGCCCCCCACCGACCATCCCGCCTGCAGCGCAGCATCCAGCGCAGCGCGGTCCACTCCCGTCTGACCGCCGGAAATCACCCGCCACTGCCCCGCCCGCTGCTCGCTACGCTGCTGCACCACCCAAATTGATCCACTGACGCCCTGAATCCTCAGCCGCGGCCGCTGCACCTGAGCGATTCCCTTCGCGCGGCAAAACGTTCAGTTTACCGAGGAAATCTGACCGAGCAACGCCCGAATGCAGGAATCACCGAGCGAACCCTCGACCCGCCTGCCCTGTCTGTCCGATGTTCTTTCAATCGAGAGTCCCCGGCAAAAACAGCGAACCGGTTGCCAGCAACCAGATCCCTGTCTAATCTATCGAAGGGAAGGTACTGAATCGATCGAGTGCGTAGCTCAGTTGGTAGAGCAACGGACTTTTAATCCGTAGGTCCCGGGTTCAAGTCCCGGCGCACTCAGTTTCATCAGTCACAACGAACAGCGGCTTCGGCAGGCTTGTCCGCCGTTTTTCCAAAGGTAGTTTTCTGGTTCGGTACTGAATTCCGACCTCCCTCCGCAAGCGGACCACACAAGCTCGGCCATGTCTGCTGCCTCCGCCTGAACGTCAAACGTCAGCCTCGTCCGTACGAGTTCAACCAACGGGGACCAGACGTTGTCCACCCGAAGATGTCTGGACATGTCGCTCCGGGACCGCAACCTCAACACCAGTCCGAAATGCGATCACAGTTTTGCGGAGCTACTACGCTCGCATGAAGCATGACATTTCGACTCGGAACATTGCGGCATATCCGCTATACGGCAAAAAAGTCGTCAACGTGAGGCAGGCGAGGGCTGAACTTCTCCTGGATAGTATTTCCGATGAACTACAGAAGCTCGATGAGCTTCTGCGGAAATAGTACGATTTCAAACGACCAATTCGAGCCCGCCAAAAGAAGGGTCCTCGAAGGACCACATGATGGTGTACCTCCCATCGAACTGGTCGATGGCAGCGCCCTCATTGGCAGCGCCCTCATTGTTCTTATGAGACAACTGCAACTGGGCCTGCAGGAACAAACCACCTGGATCGTCGACCACAGATTCTTTGATCAGTTCTGCGACTGAACGCTTCGAAAGCAATCGTCTGTGGCCGGAAAAAAGCAGCAGAAAATCTCACGTTCATCGCACTCCACCTGCTGCTCCGTTCTGCGGCTGGTTGAGGTACAGCCGGACGTTGTGAGTAGCGCGGCCGCCGGCAACAATGTCCGGACGACCGTCACCCGTCAGGTCCGCAATCGCAAGGTCCTCGGTCGCTATAACTCCCTCGTCCAAAGTCTGACCCCGCCAGGAAACTCCTGAACCATCCGAATTCCACCATACCTGGACGCCGAATTTTTTCGGAGTATCACTGTGACCAAAGGCAATCTCGTCGGCACCGTCACCGTCAAAATCTGCCGTCCATAATGCATGCCCCCGACGGAATCCATCGTGAATCACCTGCCGTTGCCACAAATCCGCTGACTGAGCCGACTGCAGATACACCACCAACTGGTCACCATGCATCGGCTCTACAGAAACGAAATAACGCCGACCATCCCTCAGTCGCCCCACTCGCACTTCACCCGCACCGTTCAGATTCACATCTGACTGTCCCGTACGACCCGCACTTAAACTGGTTCGCTGCCAGCCGTCACTTACCCGACGCACCAGCGATAACCCCTCGCGACTGGCCGCAATCGTGTCCACAGCACCCTGCCCGTCAAAATCTACATGCACATGATTGTGCATCCGATTCAGCTCGGCATTCAACACCGTCGCCGGCCAGCGCTGTACCGCCGGCTGCTCAGGCACCTCAAAAGCCAGTAACCGCACACCCGCTTCCACACTGGCATTCAAGGGCGAAACCACCAACTGCGGACGCCCCGTCCCTAACACGTCCGCCCACCGGATGCGATGCACCGACGTCTCTTCCGCTACCGCTGATACCGTCCATAACCCGTCAGGATCCGCACCACGCCTGATCCAGTGCAAAGTTCCCGTTTTCGTCCAGCCCGCTCCCAAAGCAAAATCCACCCGCCCATCACCGTCAATATCATGAGCAGCAATGCAGACGTTGTCCGGCGGAGTCTGGTCACGCAGGATCACTCGCTTACCCCAGCCAGGCTGCTGATACCAGATCACCGAACTTTCCGTCAGCGCCACAATGTCCTGATCTCCGTCACCGTCCACATCGGCCGGAGTCACTGCGTACACCACCCGACCCGCCTCAGGGTCAATCGTCTGAGCCTCAAAGGTGGCTGGAAACAAATCCTCTGGAACCGGCATCAATGACTGAACAGCCACGAAAAGAAGTGTCAGAAACATCGAGAGATTCGGAAAGGAGGGATGAGGAACACGGAACAATGGATGAAGAACTGGCTACTGGCTACTGGCTACTGGCTGCCGCAGGCTGGCCTGGAGTCCTGGGGACGGGCTTTGCAAGCGGACTTTGATCCGAAAACAAAATCTGCTCGTACCATGCATGCAGCTCCACCGTGTTGCCATTGCGAGTCACCGGGAGTACTAGTCGCAGTCTAAGATGCGGACGCTCACGAAACCAGCCATTCAGGGCATGAGACAGAAAGTGAGCAATCTCACCTGTGGGCTCGCCCTGCCCCAAATACACTCGCACCCAGCCACCCATGTCCAACTGATTGATGCCAATTCGCGTCTGCACCATGCCCGCTGCTTTCCGAACTGCAGGTTAACGCACCAGAGTCCGCACCAGACCCGTCAATACACCGCAAATCCTGACCCGAGCTGCTGCATACCGCATCGGTCGCAAACGCTCGTTCGCAGGTATCAGCACCACCATATCACCCTCCTGACGGTAACGCTTCAACGTCGCCTGCTCGTCATCCACGACCGCCGCAACAGTCTGGCCGCTGCGGGCCGTCTGAGCATGGCGGATGATGGCCAGATCACCGTCATTGATCCCGTCCAGAATCATCGAATCCCCCTGCACACGCAGCAGAAAATGATCCTGCGGATCAAAGACGCGAGTCAGATCGAAGGTCTCAACGTTTTCAATCGCATCCATCGGAACACCAGCCGCAATCCGACCCAGTACCCGAAATGGACGCTCCTGACGGCCCGCTTCACCCAGTAACACATCCAGATCCACCTGCAACACCTGAGCAACACGAATCAGCACCGCGCGGCCCGGCTGGTCACGACCGTTTTCAATCTTCGACAAATGACTGAAATGAATTTCCAGCTGCACCGCCAGCTGACGCAGTGTCAAACCACGCGACTGACGCAATTGACGAATCACCGATCCAATACCACCTGTCATCCCTGCACCTGCAGCAATTCAGGAACACCACAAGACACACCGGGGACGTACGAAGACTGCTGAGCCGGCTGAGACTGAGACACCGCTGGCAACTCAGCTCGACGAATCCGATGAGTTTCCGGAGCATCAAAGGCCAGACTGCAGCTGCCGTCACTGGTCTGCACGATGCGAATTCGAATTGCACCACCAGTGAAACCCACCGACGGACCCTCAATCACAATTTCCTGCCCCTTACGCCGCTTTAATACCAACATGACCAAAACCCCTTCCGCAGGTACACAAACCCGCTTTTCGACACAATAACAAACCCATCCTGAACCATTTCGCACACACATATCGCGTTTGTTGGAACTTTTTCCAACACTGTTATACTGCGGGGGTGCGAGCATGCCAAGAGAGAAATGGAAAAAAGCAGGGGAAGAGGGAAAAGGCAGTGGTCAGGCGGCTAAAAGCTGACCGCTGACCGCCACAGCGGGCTGGTTCATGAAACACAACAAACCAGCAATCGCCCGCTATCGCTTCTGTGAACCTAAAAACGTTGTGGTGTCCGCCAGACGATTCCGAAATGCCACTGTCAGCTCCCACAACTCACGCAGTTCACACACGTCCCGCTGCACGTCCCCGCACAAACCCTCGGTCGCCGGAAATAACCCCCCGCCCACTCGACATTCCGCCAGCCGCTCAGCCAGACCCACAGCCGCCGCCGTGACCGCTCGCTGCAGCCGCTGCACAACCCCCCACAGCACCAGACCACACCACACCAGCAGAAAAAAGATCGCCGGAATGTAGAAGTCGATCGTCAGCAGCGGAGCCGCATCAGAGGACCGCCCCAGCAATGGCGCCAAAAATGAGCTCCAGAAAAAGTTGTGCCCCATCCGCAGCGTAATAAACACCGGATACACCAGCAGCAGAAACTCAAAGATACGCCGCACTCCCGCCGCACCCAATGACTCCGCCAGCTCCCCCAGCAACTGCTCAACCGACTGCCGCACATCGGCCAGAAAACGGCCCTCCAGGACCGCCGCCTGCCTGCGCAGCAAAGCCAGTTCTCCGCCCGCCTGCAGTTCAGACACCACCAGCTCGGCCGCCCGCGCAAAACCGGCAGCCTGCAGTCGCGCTTCCTGCAGGTGATGATCCGCTACTCCCGCCGTCAGCACTCGTTCAAGCCCCGCTTCCTCAGACTGCTCCTGCACCCGCGTCTGCAGCCATCGCGCCCCCTGCACCGCTCCGATCAGGGCCATCTGAGCAGAACTGCGAGCACGCAGGAAGGTCAGAGACGCCAGAATTCCCCCCAACCCGTTATACACTCGCAGCAACAGCGACAGCGGACTGAATCCCCAGCGATCCGTGACGGCCGACAACAGCCGCCGCTCCCACAATCCGCGACTCCGCAGCAACTCCTGCTGCAGCTGCCCACTCATTTGCCGCTGCAACTGCTCACGCTGCTCCGCCAAAAACTCCTGCAAACGCTCCACCTGCGGCAGAAGACGCTGATACTCAGCCTGCCCCGTCTCCAGTACCTCCTGCAGCAAATCCACCAGATTGGCTCGCCGCACCGCCAGCCGTCGCGAACTGCCCAGCTGCCGTGACAGCAGTTCCTGCAGCCGACCAAACTCGCCCGTCGGTCGCAATCCCTGCTGCTGCTCGGACAACGCCTTGCGTGAATCCACAAAAAACAGTTCCGACACCTGGTACCGTTCAGACAGGACCCGCCGCCAGTCGTCCCGTATATCCACGTCCTGATCAGCATGCGTCTGCACAAAAACCAGCCGACAGCCAGCCGCCGCATCCCCCAGCTCTTCCGCCATCCGCGCACTGCGATATTTTTGCTGAGTCGAAGCGACCAGCAGCACATCACAGTACGGCAGCAGCGAACGCAGCCGCTGCAAATTCCCACTCGGCTCAGCTCCCTCGCTGGTATCCGGATCCGGACAGTCCAGCAGCACCAGGTCCCGCAGCACAGGAGCATCAATTCGCAGCACCAGACACTGGTCAACAGGCAGCCCCGTCGCCTGCAGATCAAAATCCGGATGCACCAGCAGCACCGGCTGCTTCGTCGTCGGCCGTTGCCGCCCGGCCAGCGCAACCTCCTGCCCCACCAGAGCATTCACCAGAGTACTTTTGCCGGTGCCAGTACCACCGAACGTGGCCACCACCAGCGGGGTTTCCAGTCGCAAACGCACCGTCTGCACCCGCTCCAGCACCCGCAGCGTCAACGCTCGCACGGTCTCAGCTGGACGCCACGCAGGCCCCCCCTGCGCCCAGCGACGAACTCGCACAGCCAGTTCATCAATCTCAAACAGCAGCGTAATCTGCTGTAATTCACCCGAAACCTGCATCACTTCCCCCCCCCAACTGCATGCCACAGCCCGTTTCCCGATTTAAGCATCTGCCTGACTGACTATGGCCAGCTGCTGCAAAGATCGTTGCACGGCAAGAAATTCGTCAGAATTCGCCAAACCGGCCGCACGCTGCAGCTCGTCCGGCAAATCACCCAACAGCTCACACTGCAGAAACTCCGCCAGCCACGCTCCCCGCCGCGCAGCAAATGATGCCTGCAGCTGATGAAACCACGCCTGCAACAACCCGGCCCCGGACCCCGCTGCGGCCGCCACCGCAGCCTCGCCGGCAATTGCTGCCGTGGCCCCTCCCGCCACATCCACTGCAGCATGGACCAGTGCCGCTGCCGCCGCCTGCCCCAGCAGCGGGGCAACCAGATCACCAGCCGGTCCGAATCCCAGCGAAAACAACACGACACTGGTCACCGGACGCACCGCCGCTGACAAATTATTGGCGTGCCGACACAGCCGAAAGACCTCCGGGCTGGCAGCCTCCGCATGCTCCATCTGCTGGTCCACCACCTGCCGCAATTCGAGCTGCAGATCTGTGGCCCCATGAGCCACCCGGAGCCGCTCCAGCAGTCGACCACGAACTGCCGGTTCCAGCAGACTCTGCAGCCGCGCACGAATCAGCGGAACGCCACCATCCGCCAGCACCTGCAGCCGCTGAAACACTTCCTCCACCACCGATACGATCACGGACCATTCGCGGCTGGCATACTCTTCCAGCGGCGGCACATCAGGAGCAGACTGCAGTGCCTTGCGGGCAGCTCGTACCGGCCACAGCAAAGTCACATTCAATGCGGCATATGCTGAGGTGATCGAACGCGCCCAGCCGGTCCGGCGACTGCCCCACCAGTCCTGTAACAGCTGCGCTGCCACCGCTGCCGGAGGTACCGGCCAGCCACGCACCTGAATCAGTCCCTGCTGCGTCAGTCGTGCGGCCGCAGACTGCAGCGTGGCCGACGCCCGCTGCAGCTCACGCAGCCAGCACCCTGCCCCGCGTTCCGGATGCAGCAGCTCCTGCAGGCTGCCCTGCAATGTCTTCAGACGTATCTCGGCAAACCTGAGCCTTGCGAGGTGCTGTGCAGGATTGACAACTCGCGTCAGATCCACAGACTCGGCCGAAGCACCCGCCGCACAGCATGCATGCCGACGTTCAAAAAACGGCAGCCGCAGGGATTCGGCGGCCCGACGGTCGGCTGGAGCCAGATACACGGTTTCGGGACGCAGGCCGGTTTCGTCGCAAAATGTCTGCAGCCAGATCGGCCAGTACGGCTCGTCCTCAGGCAACAGCACCTGATTGAAGACAACGATCACTGTCCGACCTTCCCGCGCGGCCCGCCGAAAGAATTCCTTCACTGCAGCGTCGTTATACTTCTGCTGCGTCAGCACCGCGATCAGGACATCCGCGGAACGCCGCACCGCATCAGCTCGCAGCCAGTTCGTCCGGGCATCACTGTCGATATCCGGAGTATCCAGCAGCAGCAGCGATTCAGGCAGATCACCAGATTCACGCCAGAACAACAAATGCTGTTCTGTTTCCTGCAGCGTCTGATCAGCCGAGCTCCACGGCCGTAATTCGAAATCCGGAAAGATGGCCTGCAGGGAATGCTGCTGCTGAAACCCCGCAGGCAGCAGACAAGTCGGTTGTTTGGTTCCGGAAGCCAGCGGACTGACAGCACTTGCCGGACTGCCTGCCAGATGATTGAAGATCACGCTTTTGCCGATGTTGGTGCCGCCCACCACCGCTGCAGCCAGAAAGGCGGACTGCCCCAGCTGGGGAGCCAGTTTCTGGCGCAGCAGCTGATGCCATTCAGTTGCCTCGACCGGATCCGTCTGCAGCAGCACTGCAGCCCGCTGGAGTTGCTGAACAGCCTGCAGCAGCCCCTGCACGGCTGTCGCACACTGCTGAAATCGCTGGTCAGTTGTCAGTGCCTGATTCATACGAATCCCGTGAATGTCAGCCGCGGCGAAGCATGCAGCCGCCCTGGACATGCGGCCCGGTGACAGCCCTGGATAATCAAAACTCAGCCGACAGCATACCACGCGACGGCACCAGACGAGCCAAAAATCGGGTACCAGCAGTACCGATTTTGCAGCAGCTCAGACACGGTGTCTTTGCGGGATTCATGACCTGCGTTGTCACTCCATAGTCGGTCTTCTATGATTTGTCACTCGCTCAGTAATTCAGGATGACTGGACAGGAGATTTCCGCTCATGGCTCGTTTCGGCGTCATTCTGCCCGCCGCCGGCAGCAGCACTCGCATGACCGGCTTTCAGAAAAAAAAACCTTTTCTGGACCTGAAAGGGCGTCCTGTATGGGTCCGCACGGTCGAACATTTCCTCGGCCGAAACGACGTCTGCCAGACCATCATCGCCGTCTCACCCGACGATCTTGACTGGTTCCGCGAGACCTATCGGGCCAATCTTGCCTTCATGGATATCCAGGTTGTGGCGGGCGGTGCATCACGGGCTGAAAGTGTGCGCAATGCCATCCGTCAGCTGGGCCCGGACGTTGAGTATATCGCGGTCCACGACGCTGCTCGCCCGCTGCTGGCAACCCGCTGGATCGATGAAATCTTCGCCGCAGCCGAACAGCACAAAGCCGCAATCCCCGGGCTGCGGATCAGCAGCACCGTGAAACGCGTGGCTGCCAGCGGACGCATCACTGAGACAGTAGACCGGACCGGACTGGTCCAGGCACAAACGCCTCAGGTTTTCGAACGCAGTGTGCTTGAAAAGGCCTTCGCCATCTGCCGCAATCTGGCGACTGCCACCGATGAAGCCTCAATGGTCGAAGCTGCCGGACATCCGGTGCAGGTCATCGATGGCTGGCCCATGAACATCAAAATCACCACAGCCGAAGATTTCAGACTGGCTGAGCTGTTTGTCGGAGCTTTGCCGAAACCCGCCAGCCTCGGTGGGCTGCACCCGTTTGGAGACGAACTGTTTCGCTGATCACTCCAGCAGCCATTCCGTCAGTCGCCAGTCCATCCAGCGGCGATCGGGATCCAGACCGGCTCGACCAATAAACCCCAGATGCCCGCCATGCGGAGTCAGGCAGAGAGTTACATTCGGCGGCAGCTGAGCATCAATCAGCGGCTGCGGACAAACCACTGGGTCGTCCTGAGACGCCAGAATCGTCGTGTGCACGCGAATCCGCCCCAGCACCGGCAGGCTGGAAGTCTGAGTATAATAGTCGTCGACAGAGGCAAATCCGGCCATCGGCGCCGTATACAGATCATCAAATTCGTACATCCGCCGAGGCAATCGCTTGACCTGTGCCAATGGCAGCTCGTCACGCCACAAAGTGGTCTGCACGATCTGACTGAGCAGCCGGCGAGTAAAGTACCAGTCGTAGCGCTGACCAGCCGTGGTTGCCGCCAGCCGCGTTGTGCACTGATGCAGATCCACTGGCGGACACACTGCGACCGCCCGATACAAACAAAACGGCAGGTTTTCCGCGTTGTCACCGAGATACTTCAGCAGGATGTTTCCGCTGAGGGAAAAGCCGGCGACGGAAATTGGTGAACCGGGGCACAGTCGCTCCAGCATCGCCACCGCTGCCGCGATGTCTTCTGTGCGACCCGCGTGATATGGTGAACGAGCCAGCTGAGCTGCCGCACCGCAGCCCCGATGATCCATCCGAAAAACTCGCACTCCCATGGCAGCCAGCCGACGTGCCAGTCGAACCATGTAACCGCTTTGATGAGACCCCGAGAGGCCGTGCAGCAGCAGCACGACATGGTCTCCACGCTGCCAGCTGCCCGGCATGTCGTCGTGCAGCACAGCCCGGTCGTCATCCGGCAGCCGCAGATGCCGCGGTACTGTGCCCGGCAGCGGTACTTTCCCAGGAAACAGACTGGCGACAACCGTCTGCAGATTGCCACCCCACAACCCGCGAGGAGGAACGAAATCAGGCACTCCGGGAACCGGCCAGCAGCGTAGGATCTGCCCGTCAGACCGCTTTGCCGTGCCCGCCGGCGACGAAGTCGCTGCGACGCGACCACATTGATCACCAGCGGCAGTATGAGAACTTGCGTTTTGCATGAACAACCATCACAGGCTAAGTCGAGACAACCGGGTGTGAGAGCTGGCGGATCCTATCCCAACCCGCCCCGGTTCGGGAGTCGATATGAGAAATCTGTCAAAATCCCCCGAAAATCCTGCAGACGCCAGAGATGGGAATCGGCACTTTTCGCGCCGCTCCCAATTCGATCAGCCGCAGGAATCGCGACAGCCTGACGTCAGATTGCCTGGATTCTCCGGATAACGGCCCGCCAAATCCTCTCCATACCAGCGTTCCAGAATTCTCTGCCAGTCGTCCCACGACTGCACAGCAATGAAATCCGACCGCACCAGTGAAGACTGCGGATGCCACGCTGAATAGAACAGGCAGAACTTGCGAACCTGCCGCAGCACCATGTTTGCCGGCAGCACCTGTCCGGCCAACTCGCAGTGTCGCCGGATTACGCGGACCTGCTCCTGCAGCCGCGGCGGTTCGGGCAGCGGTAATCCCCGCAACAAAGCAGCACACTGACTGTAGATCCAGGGATTACCGATCGATCCACGAGCAGCCGTCACCCCATTCACACCCGTCTCGCAAATCATTCGCACGCAGTCTTCAGCCGTAAACAAATCACCACTGCCAAGGATCACAGCATCAGGAAACGCTTCACGCACCTCGCGCAGAAATGACCAGCGGCTGGGCCCGACATACTTTTGCTCGACCGTCCTGCCGTGCACCGTCACAGCGGCAACACCAATCCGCTGAGCTGCCTCGAAGATCCGGAAAAACTGATCACGGCTTTGCGACGTGTCATCCACACCGCGCCGCATCTTGATCGTCACCGGCACTCGCGACGGCACTGTGGATCGCACTGCGTCCAGAATCTGAATTGCGGTGTGTGGCTGTCCCAGGTGATACCCCCCGCGACAGCGACCGGAAGCACGCTTTGCCGGACAGCCGAAGTTGATGTCAATCACATCAAATCCAGCGTCCACCATCCGCGTTGCCGCCAGTGCGAACAGATCAGGCTCAGACCCAGTCAGCTGCGCACCCACGGGATGATCCTCATCACGCACCAGCAGGTGATGCCGCGTTTTGGCCCGATCCTTCAAGTTCGCTACAAATGAGTCGATGGCAACTTCCGCGATGGAATAAGGAGCACCTAATTCGCGAGCCAACGCACGCATGGGCCAGTCGCTGTAACCACTGAGTGCTGCCTGCACTACAGGCAGCCCCAGCCGGATATCACCCAGATACAAACTGCCAACTGATCGCAATTCCTGCTGACATTCGCTCACCGGGCTGCCGTCGATTCACCTGCAGAAGTCCCCGCCTGCTTCAGCAGACCATACAGATCGATCTTCACATACGGCATCTCGGCAGCCGGTTTCGTATGGCTGGCATTTGCCACATACAGCAGCCCGTCCTGCGGCACAAACAGCACGTTGTGCAGATTGGATGACATCGCCACCGGACGGCTCATCAACCACTGTGCCAGTTCAGTATCAATCTGGCCGTGCTTGTCAGTGACACGCTTCCGCAGTTCTGTCAGACGACTGCCGGCGGACAGTACTACGCTATCCGGAATGCCTTCGCCCAAACGCTCGTGCCCCTGCCCCGAACGGATGAATTCAATCGACTGCGGAGTAGCTGCGACACCCACCGCCTCATTTGTTTCACCGTCAGCAAACACATAGTAATACTCACAGGTTCGCGGACTGTCAGTCCACAACTGCTGCACTTCGGCCAGTGTGTCACATTCTTCCAGAGCACGTCGCATTAACGTCGCCATGGGCGCCCCATCCCACTGACCTTCACCACGACCACCCATCTCACCCAGAGAAATCTTCTCAGCATTCATTCCGCTGACACTGCCCACAAAGCCGGCATAGCCAACATTCGCAAAAGCAAAATATCCCTTCGGCTGAACCACAAAAGTCGTCGCCGCATCCTGCAGCCCGATCGTTGTCATATAGTCCAAAACGCGACCATGATACAGCTTGCCACCCTTAGTCGCTGAACCAAATACCGCAAATCCGGAACAGTGAAACAGCTCAGGAAACACGTTCAGGACCTGAACTGTTTCCGAATCCAATTGCAACGATCGCGCCAGCGCGTCGGTCTCCTGCTTATGCCGTTCCGGAATGTGCGGTGACAGTCGAGCATATGCATCCTGCAGGTCATGCCGGAACCAGCGACCAGTCCTGACGACATTGGCCGTTCCGAACGAATACAGCACCGATTCTATGCATCGTCGCGATTCCTCCGGCAGAAGTTTGCCGTGGGCTGTACCCAGTTCTTCCGGAGTACCCCAGAGGGAGACGACACGATGGCCGTCAATCCACTGCAGTGAACCATTCTCGACCTTGCGAGCCTTCTGGGCTGGCTCCGTCAGTGATTTGCCGGGACTGAGTATTTCAGTGGCGCGACGAACTCCCCGCACAAACGTTCGCTCCAGCTCGGCTCGGTCCAGTTCTGTCACCTTGTAATCGGGCAGAAAATGCACATCCGGAGCAGGTCCGGACGCTGCACCTGCTGTCAGCAGTACACTGGTGCCGTCGGCGATAATCTTTACCTCGCCTGCCTGAGGAAAGCTCAGCACCGTGCTGCCGTTCTTCCATTCGCCTGACTCTGAGGTCAGTTCCAGCTTTGCAAGACTTGCCAGAGCTTTCAGGGTGTCGTCAATGTTGCCATTGGAAAGCATGGTCAGGCCCAGCGTCACCGGGGCCAGCTCTGAGGCACTGGAGATCATCCGACTGACGACGTTTGCCGGAGCCAGACTGTCGGCTGCCGGAACATCACCTCTGGCCAGAAAAGCCGTCTTGTGCTTTGGCAGCAGCAAAATTGTGACATCGCTGCGTCGACACAAAGTCAATTCATATTCGGGGTGCGACAGCTGCAAGTCAAAGCTGACGGCGTCATAACGATTCAACAGCATCTCGACAGGCTGCTGCGAACCATCAATAGACACCCTCACATCGCCTCGCAGCGAAAAACTGTCCTGGCGACCGCTGACAATCGTGGCCAGCGGTTTCAGACCGGCAATCAAATCCCGCTGAGGCTCAGCGGCACGCAGCGAAGAAATCGCTGTGAGGCTGACGAACAGCAGCCAGAAACACAGGGTGCGAGCAATCAGATTCATGTGGGGAAATCTCCTGGCCGGTTGCCCAACCATCAGAAAAAGGGCAGAGTCAAGCCACCTTTTTTCGCCGAACAGGCGAATTTCTGAGGCAGACAGTGTCTGTTTCTCAAAAAACGGCACGTGCGGCAACTGTATTCGAGTAGTTACTGGGCCGAAATTCAAGGGATTTTCGCCACTTGCCCAGGCGCTGAATTCCGCGTAATCGCTACCGATGACTTGTTTTCGCTGCCGAAACCCGCTGAAGGCCGATAAAATGAAGCCACAGAGACTTCGCTCCATCACTCTGGATTTCTTTCAGGAATCACAGCCGTGTCTGCAGTTTCAGAACCTCAGAATTCCGCCTGGGTGGAACCGGACCAGTACATCCGGATCCAGCTGAATCAGGCACGCAGTCGAATTCGTACCAACGATGTGCTGACAGCCGCTGTGCTGGCGGCCCTGTTGCTGGTCGGTTACGTGCTGATTTTCACTCTGCTGGATCACTGGGTAGTTCCGGGCGGCTTTCGCCCGCTGACTCGAGCAATACTGCTGTTCGTGATCCTTGCTGCCTGCGGTGGCATCGTGCTGTGGTTCGTTATTCGTCGACTGGGGCAGTCCGTGCATCCGGTATTCGCCGCACGGATGCTTGAAAGCAGTCAACAGTCCCAGGATGGCAGCCTGTTGTCGCTGGTTGACCTGCAGGCTCACGGTCGCGATCCTGGCATAACAATTCGCAGGACTCTGGAAAAACGGGCGGCCGTGCGGCTGGCGTCCGTACATCTCGATGAAGTCATCGATCGCCGCTGGCTGATGCGGCTCAGCCTGATTCTGTTTGTAATGACACTGCTGACCTGCCTGTACGCTGTGCTCAGCCCCAAGTCCATCAGCCTGCTGCGTCCATTCTCATTCGCACGAGCAGCCGTGTCTACTCGCACCGTACTGGAATCCATACAGCCAGGCAACGCTGCAGTGCCCGCAGGAACTCAGGTGCAGTTCCAGGTCGATGTTTCAGGGACCATGCCGGATTCAGTGCAGGTGCTCTACACCACAGCTGACCGACGGTTTGTGGATGAATCCCTAAGAATGCAGCCCGGACAGGATCAGCAAAGATTCACAGCAGTACTGACGGGCGAGGCAAATCGCGGCGTGCGACAAAACCTGCAGTATCGCATCACGGCCGGGGATGCCATCAGTGACACCTGGAACATCACGGTCATTCAGCCACCAACGGCCCACGTAACAACTGTTCGTTATCAGCACCCCGAATACATGCAGTTGCCGGACCGCACTGATCTGGTCGGGGCAATTGCAACATGGCAGGACACCACTGTCACGATCACCGCCGAAAGTACGGCGCCGGTCAGAAACGCCGTGCTGCAGTTTTCTGATGACGCAACTTTCTCAACCAAAGCTGAAGAAGCTTCCATGGTCGTCAGCGGCACCACACTGACCGGGAAATGGAAACTGGAAGAACGATCGGACAAATCCTTCCCCAAGTACTATCGTGTGTTTGCTGAAGACAGCGAGGGTCGCAGTGATCCGGAACCGCCGGTTTATCCTATTCAGGTGCGACGCGATGAACGGCCGGTGGTGCGAGTCCTGGACCCGTCACGTGATCTTGAGGTGCCCGCCAATGCAGTTGTGCCGCTGCTGGCCGAAGCTGCAGACCCTGACTTCCTGCTGCGAAATGTCACGCTGCACTATGCGGTCAACGGACAGACCAGGCAGCCGGCCGAGTTTCTGATGGATTCGGCCACAACCGGATTCATCCAGTCCTGGCGCGGTACATATGACTTTAAACTGAGCCTGCTAAGGCTGAAACCCGGCGACACCGTCACCTGGCACCTCGAAGCTCGCGATAACCGACCGCCGCTGGGTAACCAGGGCTCTTCGGGTGAACTCAACCTCCGCATCATTGCTCCAGTAACCGACAAAGAAGTCGAGGAACAACTGCAGCAGGATCGACAGGTGCAGCAGCAACTGCAGCAAAAACAGCCTCAGCAGCCGCAGCCTCCGCAAACTCAGCAGCCACAGGGTCAGGAACCCGCACAGCCTCAGCCACCACAAGAACAGCAGGCTGATCCGAAACAACAGCCAGGCCCCGACGGACAACCCGGGCAACAGGCTCAACCTGGGCAGAGCAACAGCCAGTCTGCCGAAGCTTCAGGCCAGCAGCGGTCAGACGCAGAGAACCAGCGACAGCCGGATTCGCAGCAGCCATCGACTGATCGACGTACGGACTCAGACGCTGCCGAGAATTCATCGGCCAGCAACCAGGGCGAGGGTGCCGCAGGCGAACAGACCTCCGGGAAACGAAAAGCTGACGATGATGAGGCTTTGAAAAAGCTGCTGGAATCTATGCAGCGAAAACCTGAACCAAATGGACAGCAGACGCAAGGCGAATCCGGATCCGATAAACCGTCCGACAATCAGGTGAGCAACGAGCAGCGTAATGGCGAGCAGCCTCGCAGCGCCCCGGCAGGGGATAATTCGCCGGGAGCTGCAAGAACCGAGAGTAACAAGACCGAAGGTAACAAGACCGAAGGCAGCAAGACCGAAGGTAACAAGACCGAAGGTAACAAGACTGAAGGTAACAAGACCGAAGGTAACAAGACCGAAGGCAGCAAGACCGAAGGTAACAAAATCGACGACAACAAGGCCGAAGACAACAAGGCCGAAGGCAGCAAGGCCGAAGGCAGCAAGACCGAAGGCAGCAAGACCGAAGGTAACAAAATCGACGACAACAAGGCCGAAGGCAGCAAGACCGAAGGCAGCAAGACCGAAGGCAACAAAGCCGACGACAACAAGACCGAAGGTAACAAGACCGAAGGCAGCAAGACCGAAGGCAGCAAGACCGAAGGCAGCAAGACCGAAGGCGGAGAACCAGGTGCGTCAGGCGAAGCAGAAAAGTCCGAGGGTGCCGGCCAGAAGGCACAAGCCAGCGGGCAGCAGTCTGGAGATGGCCAGTCGGCCGGAAAACAAGGTGGCAGTGAATCAAGCGACCAGCAGACCGGCAGCAGCGGCTCCAAATCCGGCAAATCCGGCCCGGCCAATGGCAAATCCGGAGGATCCTCCGGCGGCTCAGCCGACGGCGAGGGCAACCCGGATGCCGCTGCCGGACAAAGTAAAGCGGGCGAGGGCGGCAGCAATACCGGAAAGAAGTCCGGAAACAAAACGGCATCAGGCTCTAAAGATGATCAGGGAATGTCTCAGGATGCGTCCGAGCAAGGTGCCGAGCAAGGCCAGTCGCAGCCCCGTTCTGCTGAAACTCCAGGGCAATCAGATTCCGGTAAACCCGCAGAACAATCCCCCGGCGGAACCAAAGACCGGCAGTCAAAAGGTGGCAAACAGGGTTCTCAGGGCGAGCCCGTGAAGGGCGATCCGACCGGCAGCGATGCGTCCGGCGGGGGCCAGCAGTCTCAAAATGGTCAGCCACAGAATCCATCCGGCGATCAGCCAGAGAATTCTTCTGAAGACTCTCAGTCAGATCGGCAGAATTCTGAAAAACAGCCGTCGCAGGGTCAGAAATCCGGCAGCCAGCAGTCCGGTGGCCAGCAGGCAGGCAGCGGCGAGGCGGGTGGTAAGCCGGCCGGGAAATCGCAGGGCGGCGGTCAGCAGCCCGGCGGTGGCGGGCAAGGTCCGACCGGTCAGCCGGGGGCATCCGGAGGCGTGCACACAGGAGGCGGAGCTCCAGCAAAATCAGAGACTGACGGGCCGCGACAGCAAGGCCCTGCCGGGGCAGGCAATGAACAGCCAGCAGCAGGTCAGGGGCCTGATGAAAACTCCGCGGCCGCCAGCAATGCTGCCGGCGGAGGTTCGACAGATGCACCGGATACAACCGCTGATGAGCATAAGGCTGAGGTGGATCAGGCAGCGCAGGCCGCCGGACTGGCCCTGAAACGACTGCAGAAGGAACTGGAACGAGGCGAAGTGGATCCGGAACTGCTGCAGGAACTGGGCTGGACGAAAGATGAATTGTCCAGATTCGCCGACCGGATGCAGCAGCAACTTGATGAACGTGAGCAGAATGAGCAGCAGGCGCGTGAAAAATCGCTGTCGCAAAAATCCTTCGAGGAAATGCTGCGCAGCCTCGGAATCGGCGGCAGCGGTGCAGCCCGCGAAGGTAGCTCGCGCCGAGACCGTGATCGACAGGACACCACAATCCGAAACTCCGCACCACCCTCCCGCTACCGCAGCAGCTACGAAGCCTATCGCCGATCTCTGTCCACTGGACGCTCAGGCAACGGCGCCGCACCACAGTCAAAATAAAAAAACGCCGCGTTCATCGCGGCGTTTTCTGTGACTTACTGTTGCTGATCGGCACGATGATCAGGCCAGATCGAAGGACTCGCTGTCGTCGTTCAGCTCATCGTCGACAACCAGATTGCCCATGCTGCCCGGCCCATGGTCGTAGCAGTCATCTTCATGCCAGAGAGGCAGGCCGGCAGCATACCGAGCAGCCAGCATCATTACCTTCTCTTCAGAACCAGGCTTGGCGGCAGTTGGAGCCGAAGGGTCCACACCCAGCGACTTCAGCTCTTCCTCAAACCCCGCATCCAGGTCATTCAAAAACTCGTAACCTTCGATGTCCGAAAGAGACTCCAATCCGGAATCGGCATCAAAATACTGCGGAAACATGGCAACTCCTGGAAGGACAAACGAATGAAGCTGTTCCGTCCATGGAGTCTGGTCGCACGGTCGAGCACTGGCTGGATTACTTGCCCTGTGCACGGCATCCGAGCAGCGGCAGAATTCTGTTTTCTGCAACCATCGGCAGCGACCTGAGACCGATCATGCAACCGGTCTGAATTGCGAATCCTTTCGCGTGGCAGATTGTTGGATCTGAATGCAGGTATGTCAATGTTTTTTTACAGATGATGAGTCGTTTCCACAGAACCGTCCGAAGCAACCGCCAGCCCTCACTGCAAAAAATCGGCGTTTCCGTGGTTTTTTTCAGACTTCTCAGCGGCGAATTGCAGAACAGTTGACTTCAGACAGCATTTGCGTCCTGGCTCAAATGTCTGCCAGGCGCAACATTTTGGGGCATTCCAGGGACGCAAGTCACTTGAAATTTTCGGCAGCCATCCGTCGCAGGCACAGGGCAACAGGTCATGAATGCGGCCACTATTTCCAGTTGACGCCGGCGGAAAGCAGCCTGCTGCTGGCACTCAAGCTTTTCGTTCTGCAGACTGCTGCAGCCGCGACAACAGTAAAGGCGACAAACCCTGCAATTCATAAAGCCCGTCCGAACGCAGTCTCGAACTCGGACGGATCCCCGGAAACAGATAACTCCAGAGTGGAAACATCAGCAGCACAACCAGAGGCAGCAGCAGAGCCAGCAGGAAAAACAACGGCATTGACAACGCCCCGACGCGCCCGAAGCCCGGCGTCAGCCCCTGCAGCAGACTCATGCAGCCCGGAATCACCAGCCCGGTAAACACCGCCAGCAGCTGGATCCTCCGGTGAACCCGCCGCCCCAAATAGCCCAAAACCGCCACTCCTCCCCAGCCCCGCCGCCGCACAGGCAACAGCAGTGCAACACCAGCCAGAGCAGAACACGTGCAGACAACCGTTGCCAGAATCGGCAAAACACCGGAGGGCAGCCACAACCAGGCAGGTATTATCAGCCCCACTGGATAGCACAACCCGGCTGCCAGCGGCCGACGGTGCGCGGGATACGCCCGAATTCGCGTGCTGGCGACATCCGCTGGCACGTCGACACCAGATACCATGCAGATACGCGGCAAATGCAGTCGATGCCGACACAGCAGCCGATCCCCGCGAACTTCATACCAGGCATCCTCTGGCTGTACCTCCGTCACGGGCTCCTGCACAGCCAGGGGCTCCCAGGGATTGCTGCTCTCACCTGATGCCATCACTGGGCCGCCTTTCCTGTCGCCTCGGAATGCTCCTTCAGACGTGCTAAAAATGCCGCTGAAAAGCCGGTAATTTCATGCAAACCACCGTCCAGCGGGCGCATTTTCAGCTGCATACCACGCAGCCACACCCGCTGACTGATCAAATTAAACACCAGGAACGGTACAAACCAAAACCCGCCCAAACCCCGCGGTAAAACCCCCATCGAATCCAGTGCCATCAACGGCACTATGAACGCCACAGGCAGCCATGATATCCAGTTCCGCGCTCGTCGCCGACCAGGCGAAAGAAACGCTGTCACCGGCAGACGCTGCACACTGGATGATCGAGACGACACTATCAACGCTGCCACAGGAATTCCGATCCCGGCGATGGCAAAGCAGATGATCACAGCCGTCGGAGCCCCCCGGCTGGACAGTATACCGCCAACCACAAAACAGCCCACAATCCAGACCACCACCGCAAAAACAACAGTCAACAGCGTACCCGCTCGACGCAGGCTAAAACGCGGCGCATGCACAAGCTGAAAATTCACCGGTGCTGCACCGGGACAGGCAGCACCGGTAACCAGACAGTACATCGGCAGCCGCAAAGAACTGCGACACACCACCGTCTCACCACGCACCTCATACCAGTCATCTGTCGCCTCAGTCAACGCCGCATGCACCACCTCGGACGGCGCTGCAAAAGGATTGTCCCGCAGACTCTCATCAGTCATCCACCGGCCCCCTTGCGGCCCTGCTTCTCCAGATCCTTTGCCGACTCCCACAGCTTCTGCTGACGCTCCGCCAGTTCCGAAACCTGTTTCTGCAGCACCGCACGCTCCCCGTCACTCGCACGCTCCAGCAGACCGTCCACCTGCTTCGTCCGACGATTGACCTGCAACTGCAGATTTCGCAGTACCCGGATTTCGGCGATCAAATCGACCAGCGGCGACTGCTGCTGCCCTTGCTGCTGTTGCTGCTGCTCGTCCTGCTGCTGCCGCTCCTGCATCTGCTGCATCTCACGCTGCATCGTCTCCACCAGCTGCTTCAACGAGTCTAAAATGTCGCGCTGCACGGAAATCGTCAGCTCAGAAACATTCGACTGCTGCATCCACTCCGCGACCGAAGTCATGTCAGACTCGATGTCTTCTGCCGCCAAAAGTATCGCCGATGATGTTCCATCCTCGCGAATCAGCAGCACCGTCTGAGCACACTCGCGAGCCAGTTCCGTCTGCTGCTGAGCCAGCTCACGACAACGCCCGTAAGACAACTCCAGCCAGTCCTTCTGCGGCACCGCCGCCAAAGCCGTCGTGCCCTCGTGGATCTGAGTCTCCACGATCAGCATCCGCTGGAAACGAGCCTCCAGGGATGCCAGCATCATCTCCTTCTCCTCCTCCCGCAACTGCCTCAACTGCTCCTCCAGTTTCGCTGCCGCCTCCTGCAGCTCCTGCAACGCTGCATCCTCCTCCTTCAAAGCCTGCTCCCGCTCCTGCTGCTGCAATGCTTCCAGGGCCTGCTGCATCCGCCGCTCCGCTTCCTGCAGCGACTCACGACCCGGAGTCCGCTTCTGCTGCTCCCCCTGCTGAGATTGCCCGCCCTCAGACTTCTGCCCATCAGACTTCTGCCCATCAGACTTCTGCCCATCAGACTTCTGCCCATCAGACTTCTGCCCATCAGACTTCTGCCCATCAGACTTCTGCCCATCAGACTTCTGGCCCTCCGATTTCTGGCCCTCCGATTTTTCACCTTCAGGCTTCTCTCTCTCTGCACCCTGCTGGTCGTGCTGCTGCATCTCTTCCAGCAGCTTGCCCGTACCCTCCAGCGCCTTCTGCTGACCGGGTGCCGCATTGGAAGGCGACTCTTCATTCTGAGTCGCAGCGCGGGCTGATCGCTGCTCGCCAATCACATTCCGCAAATCCTTCAACAGCCCGTTCAGCCGCTCTCGCTCCCGTTCCACCGCACTGCGACGATCCTCACTCTGCAGCAGCTTCATCAGTGACTGAAAACTCTGCAGCAACTCCGTCTGCTTCTCAGACGCCGCCCCCAGCTCCCCGGATTCCAGCAACGCAATTGCCTTTTCCAGATCCTCCCGCACCTGGTCCTCACGCCCCTTGCCCAGCGTCTTTCGCAACAAGTCCGCCCGCTCCGGGTCCTGCCGTCCCAGAATATCAGCCATCTGCATCAGCATTCGCTCAAATCGCGCATACCGACCACTGACTGCTATTTGATCGTTGCGCAGTGCCTGCGGATCCTTCGCCACTCCAGGTTTCGGCGGATCAGCCGGCTTGCCCCCGTCCCTCTGCGGCGGCTGTCCAGCCCACGCACCGCACAACAGCCCCAGCCCCAGCAGCCCCGCCAGCACAGACACTACGTTCATCGCAGTCCTCGATTCCCCGCCGCAGCGAGTCACTTCAACAGGTCATCCAGCAGTCGATTCTTCATCAGTCGCTTCGTCTCTTCCATCAGCCGCTGCTGTTCTTCAGACAGCTGCTTCAGATCCCGCAATGCCTCATGAAACTCCGCAAGGTCACGCACGTTGTCCAGAATTGCTCGCAAGGCTGTAATCAAACCAGCAATCTCCGCTTCTGATCGCTTCGCCAGCTCAGCCACCGGTACACGCTCTGTCACCGCCGTCCGAAATGCAGCCACCGCACGATCTACCTGCGGCACTGCAACATCCCGAGCCTGCTTCAACGGATCCACAATGCCAGCCTGCATCGTCTCTGCGTTGTGCAGAGGAATTGCATTGTTCACCAGCTGCCGAACTATCTCCTCAAACGATTCAATAATCGCATTCAGCTCGTTGGACTGCCTGCGCAGACTATTACTCGAGCGACTGCCGCAGGTCGACAGGCTGGCAACATCGGTCTCCGCCGCAACAGCACCAGCAGCATCAGCCCGCACCGCCACCTGCTGGTGAAACTCAAGGTCACGACGAATATCCTCCAGCTGACCAATCACTTCTTCAAACCGAGTACGCAGGCCAATTTCCCGAGTGTACAGGATTGACAGCAGCTCATCGTCACTAACGATCTGAAAGGCCAGCGGGGCACTGCGAGTCTGCCCCGGCCCCGGCGACGGATTTACGTCTGCCGCCACCACCGACAGCGTCAGCGACTGCCCCTCTGAAAGTTCCAGTGGCTGCACCTCAAAGTACTCAAAAGCCTCATCAACCCCACGACTAAGACTGAAATCCGTACTGCCCGGCTGGGGCACAGTGCGAAAATTTCTCGGACGCCAGCCGGTCTCGTCATCCACCTGAAATTCAAATCTTGCGGACTGCAGCCCATAATCATCCCGCAAGCGACCGGCCACAGGAATCCGCGCTCGCTTCGTGATCGAATTTCCAATCCCCGTCAGCTGTGCCACCACCACGGGAGGCACGTCGCGCACGCCGGAAATCCGCAGTGTCTCAGGACTGGCCGACTTTACATCATCCATGTCATGCAGCGCGAACCGCAGGCTGGTGTTCGGAAGAATATTCAACAACTGTCGGTCGCCGTCTGCCCCGGCGGCTCCGGCCGCACCTAAAGTCTCAGACTCAGACGTCGTCAGCACCCGAAATCCGGCCTGAATTGTGACGCCGTCACTGCCAATCAGTGCAGGCCCCGTTACCGGCTCGACACGACCGTCAAAGAACACGACCCGACTGCTCGCCCGATCGCCTTCAATCTCAAATCGCTCGGTCAGAATTCTGGCCGACTGCAGTGGCTTGGCCGCTCGCGCCGCCAGCTCAAACGCCGTCCCCTCAGGCAACGGCAATTCGCTGCCAGTCACGGTGACCGCCGTCTCACGCAACTGATTCCAGCCCGTGTATTCGGGATAAACACACTGCAGCCGAATACTGTCCAGACCAGGTACATTCACAATTTCCACCAGCCACGGCTGAAGATTGCGATAATCACCAGCCAGCACCTCAATCTGCACAGGCTCACGCAACTGAGTCACAAAGAAGCGATAGCGACGACCGTCTGACGAATTCACCCAGGCTCGACTGCGACTGCCGTCACGCCGTATGACATCGACGCGAATCCGATCGGGAACAATCCATGTCCGCCCCGTTTCTGAATCCTGTTCAGGTATCGAAAACTCAAGCTCAAGATCGGCTGACCGCGGATGCCGGTACACCAGCGTGCGCGAACCTTCATCCATCGGTCGAAACTCAACCCTGCGATCATCCGGCTGAGCAATCGCAGCAACATGCACCAGCGTGGTCCGCTGCCAGTAAACTTCCTCGCACAGCACAAATGCGTTCCACCACCGCTGTGGCAGTCCGGGATTAAACATTGACGGAATCAGAATCGAACACAACAGCACCGCGGTCGCAATTACCAGATTGCGCAGCCTGCGAGTCTCGAACAGGTCGGCTTCCTGCACAGTCGCGGCCTGCAGCTCGGCCTCGCTTATCACCCGACGCAGCATTTCCATGGACAGTGGGCCGTCCACAGGTAACCCCCGCGAGGATTCAACGGCGGTTACCAGCCGGTCCTGGAACTGCGGAAATCTGCGTTCCACAAGCAGCGCCACGTCATGGTCACCAATTGACCGCAGCAGCGGATATAGAACTCGTCGAGCGAACAGCAGCAGTACCGCCGGTATCAGCAGCACCAGCAACATGGACCGCAAGCCCACCGGCAGTTCCATTCGCTGCAGCTGAAACCAGCCGGTATCAAGCCCCAGTGTGCCCCAAACCAGCAGAGCAAACCCGCAGGCGACCGTAGATACTCCGGCCAGCAAAGCATCTCGGCGCAGCCGCAAACGAACTCGACCAAGCAGACCGCGAATAGTCGGCGGCAAGTCAATGCGGGCATGACCGGAGGTCGAAACAGACATGCAAAGTACCTGATCCGGAGTACAGCCAGCCTTAGCCCAAACTGCGACAACCATGAATGCCAGCCTGCGTGAAGTTTAGCGGTCCGACACGAGGTCCTGTAGGCTGAAGGCCTATTTCATGGGGAAACTTCCAAATCCCGCTCCGTCAAAAACAGTCAATCCCGAGCAGACACAAGCTTCATCCCTGTTCCCTCAGCCCCGCCTCTGGTACTCTCCAACGCTTTTCCAGGGTGCGTTTGCCCCACAGCAACCCCCCAGACAGGCACTGAAATTCAAGATCTGCAAACGATGTCAGGCACAGCAAACTCAGGCACTTCCCATCCCACCGCCCGCATCGCCACCAATGAACTGGTGCTGGTGATGGACTTCGGGTCCCAGACAGCTCAACTGATCGCTCGTCGCGTTCGTGATCAGAATGTTTTCTGCCAGATCGTACGCCATGATCTCACCGCTGACCGCATTCGGCAACTCGCCCCTCGCGGCCTGATCCTTTCCGGCGGTCCCGCCAGTGTCTACGGCGCAGGTTCACCGAAAGTTGACCCCGAGATTTTCCAGCTGGGCATTCCGGTCCTTGGCATCTGCTACGGAATGCAGCTCACCTGCCACACACTGGGCGGACGCATTCTGCCGGCTCATTCTCGTGAATTTGGCCGCGCACCGTGCTCCCAGATTCCAGCGTCCGAATCTCCCCTGTTTCACGGACTGCCGGCCACATTCACGGCCTGGATGAGTCACGGCGATCAGGTGGAAACGCTGACCGGCGAATTTACAGCCATCGCCTCCACGGCCACCTGCCTAAACGCCGCCGTTCGACATCGCAACCTTCCCATCTACGGGCTGCAGTTTCACCCCGAAGTCACTCATACCGAATTCGGTGGACAGCTGCTGGCCAATTTCGTCCGCCACATCTGTGGCTGCAAGGGTACGTGGCAAATCAGTTCGCTGATCGAACAGCAAAAACAGCTGATCAGGGACCGCGTCGGCAGCGATCAAGTCATCTGCGGACTGTCCGGCGGTGTTGACTCAGCCGTAACCGCAGCCCTGATCTCCGCTGCCATCGGTGACCAACTCTCCTGCATCTTCGTCGACAACGGCCTGCTGCGGAAAGGCGAGCGGCAGGATGTCGAAGAACAATTCACCGATCACTTCCGCACAGACCTGCATGTCGTCGATGCCTCGCAGCGGTTCCTTTCCGAACTGGCCGGCGTGACTGACCCGCAGCGTAAACGCAAAATCATCGGCAAAGCCTTTATCGACGTTTTCAAAGCAGAGGCGAAGTCGATTCCGAATGCCCGTTTTCTGGCTCAGGGTACACTCTATCCCGATGTGATTGAAAGCGGGGCCAACCCGGACGGACCGGCTGCCACCATTAAGTCGCACCACAACGTCGGCGGACTGCCCGCTGAACTCGGGTTTGAACTCATCGAACCCCTGCGTGATCTGTTCAAGGATGAAGTTCGCCGGATGGGTGCCGAACTTGGGCTGCCCGAGAAAATGGTGTGGAGACACCCGTTTCCAGGTCCCGGACTCGCCGTACGCTGCCTCGGTGCCGTGGAACCTGAACGGCTCAGAATCCTGCGCGAAGCCGATGCCATCCTGATCGAAGAACTGCATGCGGCCGGATTATATCACCAGATTCAGCAAGCCTTCGTGGTGCTGCTGCCGGTTCAGTCTGTCGGCGTCATGGGTGATGACCGCACCTATGAAAATACAGCAGCAGTGCGGGCTGTGCAGACAGAAGACTTTATGACTGCCGACTGGTTCCATTTCCCCTGGGACGTCCTCGGACGCATCTCCACTCGCATCATAAACTCGGTCCGCGGTATCAATCGAGTCGTTTACGATGTCAGCTCAAAGCCTCCCGCAACGATTGAATGGGAATAGCTGTCATGGGGACCACCGCGCGGGCGGAGATCATCGCTGTCGGGACCGAACTCACCTGCGGCTCAAAACTTGACACCAATAGCCAGTGGCTCAGCCGAGAACTCGAATCCCTCGGCTGGACTGTTATGCGCCACACGACGCTGCCTGATGAGTTTGATCTGATCGTTGCCGAACTTCAGGCGGCAGCAGAGCGTTCCCAGGCGGTACTGATCACCGGTGGCCTCGGGCCCACGCTTGATGACCTCACCCGCGAAGCCCTTGCGGCAGCCTTCAATCAGCCCCTCGTTCGTGATCCGGAATCGCTGCAGCGAATCGAAGCCATGTTCGCAGTCCGCGGACGCACGATGCCTGCCCGCAATGTCGTACAGGCTGATCGGCCTGAACAGGCCATCGCTGTTCGTAATGACTGGGGCACAGCCCCCGGAATTCTGCTCAAAGTCGACGCCGGCTCCAGAAAGCATAACTGCCTGCTGGCAGCAATGCCCGGAGTTCCTGCAGAAATGCGTCCAATGTTTGAACAACTGGTTCGACCGCATCTGCTGGACAGCGGCATACAAATGTGTCGGCAAGTCATTCGAACTTTCGGCTACGGAGAATCCGAAGCTGAACGCCTGCTGGATGGCCTGACTGCCCGCGGACTGAATCCGGAGGTTGGCATCACCGCCAGCGAAGCTGTTATCTCACTGTGGATTACCGCCCGCGATGCATCAGCAGAAACTGCCCGCCGCATGTGTGAAGATACGGTAGAGCAGATTCGCGAAAGACTGGGAACTGCAGTGTTTGGCGATGGAGATGCCGAACTGCATGACGTCACCGCCGCCCTGCTGCAGTCGCATGGGCAAAGTGTCTCACTGCTCGAAGGCAGAACAACAGGCGGTCAGCTCGCTGTGTGGTTCACCGAGTCGCCTGCAACTCCAGCCGTGCTGCATGAATCTCTGGTACTGCCTGACTGGGACACCAGCGACCTCGCCGGCTGGCCGCAACTGATTCGCGATCTGATGTCAGGTTACTTTCAGGCGCATGCCTGCAAATGGGTCCTGCTCTCGTCTCCCGTAGAAGATCAGCAGGCTGCCGGTGGTGTGACCGTACGCAGAGGCCTCGTGGCACTCGCCTCGGCCGATTCACTGGAAACAGTGGATGTCAGCATGTCCGGAAATCTGGCGATTTTCCGCCAGCGAGCCGCGAGGACCGCGCTGAACCTGCTGCGTCGACGCCTGCTGGTCAACGCCGACTGATTGCCCCGGCGGGTATCGCTCTCCCAATAAAACAGCCGTTTTAAATGAATTGGCACACAATTTCCTTGCGCATTTGCCCGAAAGTCGAAAGCTGCAGTTTCGGTCTTCTGCAAAATTTGCCGGTTCTGATATACTGAAAAGAGTATTGGTGATTATCCCGACAGTGTTCCGTTCACGAATCTGCGACCGGTCAATAATTTAGTGTATCTTCGCCACTGGAGACTCCCTCATGTTGTCAGGTACCGCTCGTCGTCTGCTGCTGCTGGGCCTTGTTTTGGCCTCTGTTGTTCCCGCCGCTGCGCAGGAGAAACTGGCGTGGAAATTTACGTCCAATGAATCTCTGAAGTATGTCGTGGAACAGTCCACCAAAATGCAGATGTCCTTTGGTGGCCAGAAACAAAGCATGGAGCTGAAGCAAACCCTCGACATGGACTGGAAAATCAACGAAATTGCCCCCACCGGCGACGCCAAGATGGCACAGACAATCGGACGCGTGCAGGTGGAATCCGACGGTGGCCTCGTTGGTGGCTTCAAATACGATTCCAGCGATTCAGCAGCCCCGACTTCTCCGGTCGCCAAAAGTATGGCTGACGTTTTCAGTCGCATCATCAACAAGCCATTTGCTGTCACCATGCAGCCAACCGGCAAGATTGGTGCTGTTGAGGTTCCTGAAGAACTGCTGACCGCACTCGCCGGTTCCAATGGCGCCATGAGCGAAGATACGCTGAAGCAACTGATGACACAGTCAGCCGTAACACTGCCCACCGAAGGCATCAAGAAGGGTGACTCATGGGAAAACGTACAAAACGTTGACATGCCGGTCGGCGTCATGACCATCAGCTCAAAACTGACTTTCCAGGGAATTGATGCTGCCTCAGGTTTTGCCGAAATCGAAATGAAGCCAACCATCTCAATAAAGGGCAAAGAAGGCTCACCTCAACAGATCACACTCACCAGCGCTAAAGGCGGCGGCAAAGTCCTGTTTGACCAAAAGAAGGGTCGCGTCGCCCAGTCTGACGTTGACCTCACCATGGAACTGTCCATCAAACAACTGGGGCAGCAGATTGATCAGGTGGTCGAACAGAAAACTGTGATGAAGTTGCAGTAAGACAGCCCGGATCAAGCCAAATTCGTGATGATCGCAGCCGCAGGCGTCCTTCGTGACTCGCCTGCGGCTTTTTTCGTCAAACCATCGCCGGAAACGGGAAAACAGACGATCGAACCAGAGTCGAGTGTTTGCAGACTGCTCAACGGCAGAATAATACTATCGCAGAACCAGACTTCGCCCTGCACTGCGGAACTCCAACTGCAGCTAATTTTCGAACTCTGCCCGGATTTCCCTATGAAACGCATCTTTCTCACGCTGGCCGTGCTTGCCAACGTTACGATGCTGGCCTCCTTGCTGATGGGACTGCAGATCGGCGATCCCATGACGCTCGGTGGTCGCGACCCCGATGTCAATCACCGCATCGGCAACCACATCCTGATCGGACTGTTCGCGCTCACCAGTGTCACCATGGTCCATGCCCTGCTGTTTACCTACTTCATGGGAACGGGTCGCTGGATCGAAGAAACATCGGCAGCCTACGGCCTCTCACCGAAACTCTACGTAGCCAGCCGAAAACTGAAATATGGCATTCTGCCCGGCATCATGTTCACTTTTCTGATGGCACTGGGAACCGGTTGCTGCGGAGCAATTGCTGATCCCGCAACCGCCGTGTCGCTGTCTGCCTACACAGGTTTTTCGGACTCCCTGCTGCACTTTTCCATGGCAATTGCCACCTGGTGCGTGAACCTGCTGGTCAACTTTACCCAGTACTTTCGCATCGCGGGAAACTCAGCCATCGTCGAAGCTGTGCTCGGTGAAGTTCGCCGTATTCGACTGGAACGGGGCCTGCCGGTCGATGGTCTGGGCTGAGACGGCCCTCAGTGAACGTCACCGCTGTCGCGCCGTTGCCAGACACCTCTCGATACCATTTCCACGCAGATTCCTTTCTGTATTCCGCGGCATCGTGCGAAATCCTGGAAACTCTGCCCGGAACAACTGCCTCCGTGCCACACGCACCTTACTACGATCACCCTGCTTCATCGCCGCGCGACCAAATGGATTAGCCACAAACACACCGTAGTCCCGATTGTGCCACCAGCTGCCCCGCAAATTCGCAGGTGCAGCCAGCAAAGTCACACCCGGACGCAACTCGCCGACTCGCCCTGAATAGTCACACCAGTCCGCTGGCTGACCCCACGTGGCAGCCGCACTGGTGCGGCCGGCGAACTGACAATCCCGCTCTCCCAGTCATACGTTGCATCCGCCAGTATCCGATAACTGATCTCTGAGAATCGCGGTTCAGTCATGGGCCCCTACCGCACCAAGAATAACGGCCCCGCAACCCGACCCGGCAGACGATTCCAACCAATTCAACAACGTTTTCTGCCTGTTCCCGCCAGCCACCACCCACACTCAGCAGAACTGTCAACTGCAGGCGACACTGCATTGCATAAAGCAGGCGTCACTGTCGCGTCAGTGCGACACTGATCTCCGGAAAAACCGCTGATCACTCCCGCAAATCGCCCTGAAAATGCCGTTCGGCCCCAGTTTTCTCGACCCCAAACTGTCCCCGACTCTCGGCACGACAGTTGCAGATCAGTATGCGAGGGGCGGCTCACAGGGGCGTGATCCACTAACCCCACAGTCGGCATCAAATGAAAGGAATTCTGCTATGATCCGCTCAGTCCCGCTGATCCTCCCCGCTACTGTCTTCGGCATGTCAGCTGCCACTCAGGCCAGCGATCTCTCCGCAAAATACAGTTGCACCGGCTGCAGCTCACAGACAAACACGACCAGACACTCCGACGTCCTCAAAAAACTGCTGTCCTCACGACCCGTGTCGACCGCCAGCTCATGGAATCACAGGACTCCGAAATAACGCGGCGATCGCAAAGTTACCGGCACCGCCTAACAGAAATAGTCGGCATTCCAATGATTCGGAGGGCAGGCACCAATCCCGGGCACTCCGCACTAACTGTCTGCGAGCCGTCAGCTGCGGAATTGCCCGTTTTAACCCTCCAGCACACACCGCGCTGCATGATACCCGGGAATGCCGCTGATCGCTCCACCACGCTGGGCCGCTGATCCCGCCAGATAGATCCGCGGCCAGAGTGTCTCCACACCACGCTGCCCTGCCCGCTCCTCCGTCTCCGCAAAAAACCACGACGGCTGATTGTGGAAGATATTGCCACCGTCCAGATCCAGCTCTGCCTGCAGATCCTGCGGAGTATGAACCTCGAGGCACAGTTCACCCGCAGCAGTTCGCGCAATGCAGTCCTCAAACGGCTCCGCACACAGCCGATTCAAACCCTCAAGGTATCGTGCCAGCACCAGCCGCCGCCGCCCGTCATGATCCTGCTCGAACAGTCGCCACGGCATGTCCAGCCCAAACAGCGTCAACGTATGATAACCGTCCGCCTGCAATTGCGGTGACAGGATCGAACGATCCGTGAGCGTATGACAGTAAATCTCGCCAGGCACAGGATTCGGAACTTCACCGGACGTCGCCGAACGCCACGACTGCAGCATCTGCTGATACCCCTCATCAATATGAAAGGTGCCGGCAAATGCATCCTGCGCTGAGACTCCCTGGTCCAGCAACCTCGGCAGCCTTCGCAGCAGCATGTTAATCTTGATCACCGAACCCTCGTCAGCCGGCAGCGCCTGATGGGTCTGCCCCAGCAGCCTGGCCGCAGTTCGCGGACCAGCATTCATCAGCACGTGACCCGCTTCTACCGCACATTCACAACCACCCTGCAGAAATGTCACACGATGCCAGCGTACACCAGGCTCCACTCGCACTGCCGGTGACTCCGTCAGAACTTCCACACCAGCCTCACGACATCGATCAAGCAGAGCACCGGTCAGCGAACGCATCCCGCCCTCCGGAACTCGCCACTCACCAGTCCCATTGCCACACACGTGATACAAAAAACAGCGATTCTGCAGCAGATCTGCATCATGCGGCGCTGCCAGCACCCCAATTTTCCCGTCCGTCATCACCAGTCCCCGTACCACATCGGACTGGAAACATCGTTCAATCACCTCACCCAGAGGTCGCTCTACCAAACTGTCCCACGCCATTCGCTGCTCAGACGTCTGCAGTTGTTCCACGAACTGACGTCGCGACTGCAGAGGCTGCAGGAAGGACGGTGCCACCAACGCAGCCATTTCGGCCTGCAGCCGACAGAAGGTCTGATAGCCCCGCCATTCCTCCACACCGCCAGGCAACTCACACATCGAATCCCGCGATCGCTGCAAATCATCAGGAAACAGCAGCAAACCGCGTTGCCGACCCTTCTCGTCCCGCCAGGGAGTATACGATGAGACACGCCGTCGCAGAGTCCGAAAATTCAGCCGCAGATCCCGTACAATCTGATCCGGCAGCAGGGATACCAGATATGAATAACGCGACAGCCAAGCATCATATTCCGGAAACACCCGCTTAGACACCGCTGCACCACCTGCCGCACTGCTCCGCTCCAGTACCACAACTGACTTGCCTGCCGCAGCCAGATACGCTGCTGCCACCAGACCATTGTGCCCGCTGCCTACTATCACCACATCCCGCGATCTGCTGATCGACTGCATCTTCAGCTCGCTCCCGGTCTGACAGATCTGCGTCAAATTACAATCACAATCCGCCGGAAGTCTGAACTCCGGTGATCTGATTGGCATTCAGGTAGTTGCGGTCCGAGTAATATTCGAAACGACGACCAGTCAGCACCTGCGGCTGACTATTATGAGGCTGGTACGTCACTTTTGCCTGCCGGCCCTCTTCAGCACGCAAAATATACTGATGCTTTGCATGGTCGTACGTAATCTTGTCGGCATCGCCCGAGAACAAACGCGATTCCAGACGACAGGGGGCTCGGGTTCCAGTCCCGCCACCCGCAGCATTTGATTCAGCAACAAGCGAAAACGAACGCCCTGACCCGCCACCACCCGCCGAAAGCGAAACCGTCAGATTCTCACACCCCATCAACCCCGTTTGATCAGGCAACTCAGCAACATTCAGACGCTCCAGACTGATTTTCTCGTCCAGCGACCGAACTGGGCCAAACACCCCTCGAACATGCTGCCGCAGTCGCACAAAACTCGCCTGCTGGCTGCCATCCAGCGTTCCAATAAACGTGGCTCGCACATAAACAAACGCCTGATCCGGCTCCGCCACAGGAGTATTTGCTCGAGCTACCGTAGCACGCGACACCGCAAGACGACCACTAGAATCCGGCTGCGCCGTTTCAATATAACCTGGTCCAGTTCCGCGAAACTGCCCCGTACCATACTCATACTCAAGATCCGTGAACTCAGCAAAATGCCTGGCTGTTACGACCCCGGCGGTCATCATCTTCGCCTGTACCTGCACTCGACCTTCACACTCTATTCGCTCGATACTCGGGCGATGCTGCTCAGCCGATTCATCGACCACCGCTGAGACCACTTCGATCTCACGCCCAGCCACCGGCTGCTCAACACGCACCGCTTCGCCAAAATGCACCAACATTCCGGCACACGTCAGCTCCACGTCAAAATCCGTCTCATTGTCCAGTACAGCTCGAACGTTCCCCGAAAATCTCGCAGTCCGCTCCGCAAACGACATTTTTTCGTTCCAGAAAATATCCAGCGGCGCAGGACGCGCCAGCGATTTTCCGTCCAGCCCGCGATCTACAATAAACCGAATACGTCCGCTGCCCCGAACCTCGGCCTCACGACGCGTTGCCTGCAAAGGAGAAATCAACTCATTCAGATCAATCCGCGGACCATCAATTCGCTCCAGCTTTCGAATCACACTGGCCGGATCCCCAAACAACATTATCCGCCGACTGCCATCAAACCCCGCCGCCGAATGCAGTGACTTCCCCTCCGCTGTGAAATTCTCAGACTCACGCCCACCCCGATGAGTCACAGCCACTGCACCACGCAACCACAAATCTTCAAACCTGGCACGCCCCGCTGACGACATCCGCAATTTCGTTTCCACAACATCACAGAAGAACTGAGTCTGACCGGACCTATCGGCCGCCAAAGGAGCCAATGGTAATCCACCTACTGCTCCGAAACCATCTGTCTTCCCGGACTCCGTTGCATCCACTGCCGAAGAACGCTCGCGATCAACCCCCGTCACCGCACCGCCACCCAACTGCGACTCGCCCGCTCCCGCTGAAATATCCTCAGGCTCAAACTCCACCATCAATGATTCACGAGCACTTCCGTTGAGCTGCGGCGAATCCAGACGCACATCTCCCGCTGCCCGCAGTTGCTTCGGTCCGCGCAGGATCGGAAGACCGGCTGCAGCACCGCCCCCGACTTCAGCCCCCCGCTCAGTCGCACCATGCATGGTCAGCAATATCTCAGACGCAGCCAGCGACAACTGCTGCGGACGCCAGCCCACCTCCGCCTGCCCCGTTAGCACCAGCACGTCTTGCTCGGCCCTCGTCAGTTGCAGGGAACCAGCCCACTTCGCAGACACATACTCGCGCTCCGCCCTCTCATCGACAGCCTGCCCCGCCGGTATCTCCGGAGGTTCAACCTGACCGGGTCCGGAACACTGCAGCAATCGCACCTGATTCTGCCCGTCCAGAACGGCCGCCACCGCCGGCGCCGTAAGACGACGCCCCATGTGCTCCACACTAACCGAAACTGCCGGTCCCGCCGGACTCACCGGACGCCCCGCCAAATCCAGCCGACGCTCGTCGATCCGGTATACCAGCCTGCTCATCGAAGCCGTAATCTGCCGCGATTCGGAACGAAACAGTACGCTGCGACCGTCCGCTGCAATTGACACCGCAGCCAACTGCTGTGTCCGTCCGTCTGCGCCTGGCTCCCGCTCCTTCCGTCGCAACTGCAAAACCAGACGCGAACAAAACAAACGATCTCGACTGCCATCTTCCTGAGGCTGTTCAACCAGCACCTGATTGTCCGGTCGCAATTCACGATCCACAAACCCAGTGAAAGTGCACTCCAGTGTTGGCACGTAATACTCAAAACCATTCGCCGCTGAGACCTGCAGCTGCACCGGCCGATCCGCCGCATCCTTCTCAGCAAACTGCAGACTGCAGTTTACTCGTCCCAGCAGCCGAATTCGCCTGATGTCCGATACCGACATCAGCCCGCCTTGCTGCGGATCTGCAGCCCCGGCAAGCTCAATTTCCACACCACCCTCGGCTGTCCCTGTGTGCTGCTCCCAGCCAAAACGCACCGGCTCGCTCGACCAGATCCGCAGCGAGTCTTCTTCAAAATAGAACGTACGCCCTTCAATCCGTAGCCCCTGCGGCCCCTCAATCCGAACTTCACCGCCCAACAGGCCGGATGTGATCCGCCCAAACTGACCAGCACCCAAAGATAGCGGCGCAGACGATATGAAACTCGCAGACTCAGCCACCGCCGTAATCGGAAATTCAGACCCTCCCCCGCCCTCTCTCTGCCAGACCATCGCCACCGGACTTACACGAATCGCACGATTCTCATCCAGCAATTCATGCTCGTCAAAAAACAACAGGCGACTGCCATCACGAAAACGGCTGTTGGCCCTGCCAACCCAGTTATGCTGCGGCAGCCAGCGGCTGGCAGAGTCCGCAAAGACAGGTGATGACTTCTCAGGAGCCGCCGGTTGCGCGCGAGTAATCTGGGGACTGCGATTTACTGTCAGCAGCGGTCGCGTAATCTGCGAATAAATTAGGTACAGCGCAGACAGCCCCACCGCCGCAAGCAGCGTCCGTGAATTCCTCGGTAAGTCGTTCAGTGCCATCCGTCGCTCTGCCCGCTCTCGCCTGCCCTGCTCCGTTCCCATCTCCGGCCCACGCCGCAAAACGCTCCTGCACTCACGCCGCTCGCCACAGCCACTGTCCATCTTCAGACCGATGCACTTCAGCGTCGTCAAACCGCTGTAGCACATCCGTAATATCCAGCAGCCCCTGCGGAATCCGCCGCTCATCAATCACCGGCAGTTCACTCAGCTTCCGCTCAGACATCAGATGAATCGCATCCGGCAACAGCACACCGCCGGCAATCGTGACTGGATTACGAGTCATCACGAGCTCAACTGCCTGATCCAGTTGCTCATCCCGACGCGTCTCAAACAAACGAGCCAGATCACTGTCTGTAAACAGACCCGTTAACCGCCCCTCCGCATTGACCAGCATCACAGCCCCACTGCGTCGACCTGGACGACTGAGCTGTATCATAACTTCGCGCACCGTCTGAGACTGATCTGCAATACGAATATCGGCCCCCTTGCGCATCACATCACGCACCGGACACAATTGGCGCCCCAAACTGCCAGCCGGATGAAACTTTGAAAAATGCTCAGCCGTAAAACCCCGAGCATAACTGGTGACCAGCGCCAAAGCATCCCCAAGAGCCAGCATCGCTGTGGTTGAACATGTCGGTGCCAGCGCCAACGGACCAGCCTCCCGATGTCGACCGTATGACAAAACAACCTGAGCGGCTCGAGCCAGTGCGTTCTGACTGTCCCGCGTCACAGCAACCAACGGCACACCCTGCCCGCGCAGCGGACCGATCAGGCCAAGCAACTCCTCTGTCTCGCCACTGTTCGAAAGCGCTACCACGACATCCTGCACACCCAGGCAGCCCAGATCACCATGCCTCGCTTCCGTCGGATGCAGGAAATGCGAACGAGTCCCCGTGCTGGAAAAAGTTGCCGACAACTTGCGGCCAATCAGACCCGCCTTGCCTACGCCAGTCACCACCACGGCACCCGAACAGCGCAGCAACAACCGCACTGCCTCGCAAAAATGACGGTCCAGACCGTCCGCCACCTGACGTAGGGCATCCGCCTCCTGATGCACCACCAGACGCGCCTCGCGCAGCAAATCATGGTCCTCCGGAGGCCCGGAACCACAGAAGGCTGACAACGAATTTCCCAGATACCCAGTCATGGCGTCCCTGCCATTGTCAACAAAATCCACGGATTTAGCGCCGATTTCGCTTCAATCTACCACACCACAGACCTCGGGGTCAATGTCGAACAAATCCCAAAAAAACGCCACAAACACATGCCGCAAATAAGCTTACAGCGACTCACCAACGGATCAACTGCAGCAGATTCGAGTAATCATCGGTCCACAAAACCCGCTGCCACTGCGGCAGAGTTGATTCGGCTGACCGAAACAGGTCATGCCGCAGCGTCTCCGGTTGTTCAGCCAGCAGTGACCAGATACTGCCAGGGCTGGACTGCAAAGGCTGTCCGGTTTCCGGATCCGCACCCGGCATCCTGACCAGTGATATTACACACAGCCCCTCGGCTGCCGCCAGCCCCTCCGTCACACGCCGCAGATTCAAATGCAAATTCGAAATGTGGATCGCCAGAATTCCACCCGGTGCCAGATGTCGGCGATACAACTGCACAGCCTCGCGAGTCAGCAGGTGAGTCGGGACGGCATCCCCCGAAAACGCATCTACCACCAGCAACTGATACTGCTGCGGAGGCTGAGCTTCCAGCTGCAGTCGAGCGTCTCCCTCGATGATCTCCAGATCAGCTGCCGAATCCGACAGGAAACGAAACTGCTCACGTGCCAGCTGCACCACTCCCGGATCAATCTCGTAAAACACAAACTTGTCCTCGGTCCGTCCATATGCAGCCAGTGTCCCCGTCCCCAGTCCCACCAGCCCGGCTTTAATTCGGCCCCCGACCGCCTCAGCACGCTCCCGCAGCACAGCAATTGCCCGGGCTACTCCGGTTTCATAACCGTAGTAGGTGGTGGGAACCGAGGGCAGGCGACGAAACTGCAGGCCATGCGTAATTCGACCGTGCCGGAGCACCACCGCATCTTCCGCCGTATCCAGCTCCACTTCCAGTACACCATAAAACGTACGCCGCACCGCTATGCTCTCCAGCCAGCCGCTGACCGAAGCTGCTGCCACAGTCAGTATCGAAACCAGCAGCAGCATGGCGATCGCTGCGGCAGAATATGGCGGACGGCGACTGTGCAGCCAGCCACGCTCACTAAACCAAACACCCAAAGCCAGCATCGCTGCAGCAAGGATCCCAACATCGTGCTCCCAGTACTGCGGCAGCAGCAGCGGAGCCAGCAGACCAACGGCAATGCCGCCGCAGGCACCGCCCGCCGCCGTCGTCAGGTAAAACAAAGTCAAACGATCAGCACAAGGCCTCAGTCTGGCCAACTCACCATGGCACAGCATAAACGCTGCAGCCAGACTGCTAAACCAGACCGAAAGCTGCAACAGCAGAGGCAATTGAGTTCCAAAGGCCTGGACATAACACAACCCCAGCAGCAACGCAGCGGTGACCAGACACCACCACCTGCGCACATACCAGCGATCACTCTCGAAACACAAAATAAATGACAGCAGATACAAAGCCAGTGGCACGACCCACAGAAACGGAACGACAGCCACGTCCTGACAGATCTGAGCAGTCTCGGAAAGCAGCAGCACAGTAGCCAAACACGACAGCCCAAACCATGCGGTCCGCTGCCACCACGAAATGACTGGCAAAGCACGTCGCTTCCCCGCATCGCCTTTCAGAACAGCCACATCATCAAGGCCCATGCCCTGACTGACGGCAGTTTTCAGGGATCCCAGCAACACACCTGCACAACAAACGGCAAATACCACAAATAGCGACTGCCATGTGCGAGTCTGACGAGAGAGAGGCAGCAAAGGCTCAATCACAAATGGATAACTCAGTAACGCCAGCAAAGACCCGGCATTGGACAGCGCATACAGCCGATGGGGCGAACGGCCAGGACTAAGCGAGGCGAACCAACTCAGCAACAGGGGACCTGTCGTACTCAGCACAAAATATGGCAGCCCGACGGTCGTCAGCAGCAAACACAAAATCTGCAGCACCGGAGAACCGACGGCAGGCACAGCCGCTGCCTGCGGCGGAACAATCTGCAGCAGCAGGCAGGCAAGCAGCAGCAGGACGGTGTGCAGACCAGCCTGATTTCGCTGTGACAGGCGAGAAACCAGCAGATGTGAATACAAATATCCTGCAAACAGCAGTGTCTGAAAAAACAACATGCAGGTCGTCCACACAGCGGGAGCTCCGCCAAAGGACGGCAGTAACACACGACTGATCAGTGGCTGAACCTGAAACAGCAGAAACGCACTGAGGAATACCGTGCTGGCCAGTATGCCGGCGACAACCCGATGGAATGTCGATTTATTTTGGTAATCTATCATCGGGTGACTCGGCAGAAGAATTGCGGGCGAGCACTTGCAGCGAGGGAAGTATTGTGGCTGGTCCGCCAGAATTTTGGGAGCCCAGAACGACAACCGGTAGTTTGACTTTTTGCAGGTGAATCAGCTTCAGGTCGCCCCGCAGAGACTGTATCATCTGGCAGCAGCCGGTCTTTTCCCCCACCCTACGCGATGCCAGACTTATGCATTCACTGCTACTTGACTCCGTCCGATATGTCGCGTTTGCGCTGCTCTCAGGTACCGTTCCACTCTGCATAGCCGACGATGAAGCACTCCGCGAACGCCTGAAAGATGCCAACGGTGTCCAGACCGACGTCTGGGTCTACAACGACATCCCGGCTGCCATCGCCGAAGCTCGCCGCACCAACAAACCCCTGTTTGTCACATTTCGCTGCGTACCCTGTCGCGACTGCTTGGCTTTTGATGCCGATGTTGCCAACGGCAGCGAAAAAGTCCGCCAGTTCGCTCGCGATCGATTTATTTCAGTTCGCCAGGTGGAAATGAAAGGCGTCGACCTTAACCAGTTTCAGTTCGATTACGACCTCAACTGGGCCGCCATGTTTCTCAATGCCGATGGTACCGTTTATGCCCGCTACGGAACGCAAAGTGCCGAAGGCTCGGATGCCTTCAATTCTATCGATGGCCTGATCGCAACCATGGATCGAGTCCTGCAGATGCATCAGCAATGGCCAGCCAATCGCGACCAGCTGCAGCAAAAACGTGGCCAGCCAAAACCAGCCGCCAACGCTCTCCAGTTGCCAGGACTCAGAAACCCTGAAAAATACGCCAAAGAAACAACTCGCTCCAACTGCATCCACTGCCACAACATTCATGACGCCGAACACCTGCACGCTCTGCAACAGGGACAGTGGAAACCCGCCCTGCTGTGGAAATACCCTTTACCCGACCTGATCGGATTGAAAATTGACCGCCGCAGCGGAATAAAAATCATCGAAGTCATCCCGGGATCACCCGCCAACATAGCCGGACTGCAGCCCGGTGAAGAGATTCGGTCCATGAACGGCCAGACAATTGCCTCTATCGCCGATATGCAGTGGGTACTGCACCCGCTAAATGGTGATGCAGCCACAGTGGAAATCGAGGGCAGCCGCAGTGGCCGCAAAACACTGCGGCTGGCAAACGGCTGGCGACAGCACGATTTCTCGTGGCGAGGCTCCATGTGGAATGCCCCTCCCAGACTGCAGATCTGGCTGCCGGAACTCAACACCGACCAGACCAAAGCTCTTGGGCTGCCAAACGGCGACGGCGCCCTGGAAGTCCGCTGGATCAATCTGGAAAGCCCCGGAGGCCGTCAGGCCAAAGCCGACGGACTGCAGGAGAAAGACATCGTGATCGCCGCAGACGGGCAGCCTGTCCGCAAGGATTCCAAACAATTCAGCGCGTGGCTGAAACTGAACTACAAAGTTGGTCAAAGACTGCCGCTCACCATCCTCCGCAACGGACAACACCGCGAACTGTCACTGCTGCTCGTGGAATAGACCTGAGGCCCCAATTGTGCCCACTGAACAGGAAAACCCGTTCGCTGTGGAAAGCACCACGAACCACAGCCGCCCCGCTTCACTGTGGCGCTGGTGCGTGGGCATAATGGCACGCTCTCTGGCCATCCTGTTCGTCATCAGCAGCATCAACTTGTTCATCATCACGGGCAGCATCGCCGCCGCCATCGGCGCACTCGGGCTGGCCGCAATGCTGTGGATAACAGGTCGCAGCTTTGCCGCCGGCCGGTTTTCAGGTAGCACATTTCAAGCCGACGACGCCCCCTGAACCGGTCCCCAATACCACCAGTACCATTCACTGCAGTTCGGTGTACTTCAACGAATTACCCCGAGCCTTTTCTACCGGATACTTTGCCGCATTGTGCTGCAGCTTCGCACGAATTGCCTGCCAAAGATCAATCCCCAGATTGTCTGACAGCTCAATCAGATAGATCGCCACATCGGCAATTTCAGCAGAGATCTGATCACGCCTGTTCCGCCCCGCAGCCTCACTCTGCTCCGGAGTTGCCCACTGGAAATGCTCCAGCAACTCTGCAGATTCCAGACAGATCGACACTGCCAGATTCTTTGGATTATGAAACTGCATCCAGTCACGTTCGTCTCGAAATCTGCGAATTTCTTCCGTAATCTGCCGCAAGTCCGACATACCGTTCCTACCCCCTGCCTCAAAACCACACTGCTGACTGACGCCCCTTTGTAACGCAGGCAGCACGGGCAGGGAACTCTGCTGCCAATCTTTGGAAATCATCCCGTTGTGCCCCTGCTGCGATTATCGCTGCTGATGCTGGCAGTATCCCTGTCGCCGACTGCACACGCCGACGAAAAATTTCGCATCGTTCCGGACCTCGCGTTTGCACCACACGCACCACAGTTGCGACTGTCGCTCTGGCTGACCGCCAGAAAAGGGCCCCTGCCCTGTGTGCCGGCACTGCAGGGCGGTGGCTTCCTGCCGCAAACCGGAAAGGGCTATCGCGGCATGGCGGAATATCCTGCCAGCCATCGATTTGCAGCCGCACTGGTTGCCTGCCGCGGCCGCCCAGACCAGCATTTCCCCGACACACTCGCCGATGTCCGCGCGGCAGCCAAATTCCTCCGAAAAATGCCCACACATGGCAACTGCACACCACCAAATTCGCAGCCATCGGTGGCTCCGTCAGCGGAACTCTGGCAGCTTTGCTCGCCACCACCGGAGATGACACGAATCCGGACTGCCGTCTCCAGGCCGCAGTTTGTTTTGCCGGCGTTTTCGACCTCCTAAGCCGCTTTTAGGATCCGCTGGAACTGCAGCCGGCACACGCCGAAAAACTCAAGACAAACCAGGAATGGATTGGAGCCCCCTTTGAACCCGCCGCCACCGCATGGCTGCAAGCCTCGCCACTGACGCACCTGTCGCCTGGAGATCGCCCCATCCTGCTGCTGCACTCCCGCAATGATTTAACCGTGCCCTGGCTGCAGTCACAACTGTGCCACAATCGCATGCAACAGTTGCAACTCTCCAGCGAACTGATCATCTGTCCGGACGGCAGTCACGGCGTCAACCCACGCAACGGGGAACCTCAAGCAGAAATACTCTGGTTTCTGCGTCAGCACCAAGCTGTTTCGTACGATCAGACAGAGACAACCGCCGACTCTAACCCGTAACAGACAGCCTCAAACCACTGCCGCCACCGGCTCAGCATCCAGACTGACACCGGCCAGTTCCGTCGCCGTCCGCACCAGCCCCGCCGCATCCAGCCCCAGATCCCGCAGCAGTTCTTCTCGATCACCGTGCTCTACGAACTGGTCAGGAATCGCCAGCACCCGGAATCGCTCCGTGCTGATTCCGTGCTTCGCAGCCGCCTCCAGCACGGCACTGCCAAACCCACCACAGATGGCGTTTTCTTCCATCGTGATTACAAAACCACGCTCAGCAGCCTGCACCACCACAGCCTCGTCCACCGGTTTGACAAATCGAGCATTCACGACACCCACGCTGAGTCCGTGCCGCTTCAATGATGCCGCAGCAGTGACCGCCTGGCTCAGCATCGTACCGCAGGCAATGATCGTCCCGTCAGTGCCCCACGACAAAACTTCGGCACGACCAGCAACAATCGGAGCCACCTCTCTGACCACTGTTTCAGTCTTTGTTTTCGGGTAACGAATCGAGACCGGCGATTTGCTCTGCAATGCAAATTCCAGCATCGGAGCAATCTCCTGCTCGTCCCCCGGTGCCGTCACAATCATGTTCGGGAAGATTCTCATGTAGGAATTGTCAAAGACTCCGTGATGAGTCGGGCCGTCCGGACCGCACAGCCCCGCACGATCCATGCAGAACACCACTGGCAGGTTCTGCAGCGCAACCTCCTGAAAGATCTGGTCAAAACTCCGCTGCAGAAAGGTACTGTAAATGTCCACGATCGGCTTCATTCCGGATTTGGCCATGCCGCCGGCGAACGCTACAGCATGCCCCTCGCAGATCCCCGTATCGAAAAATCGCTCCGGAAACTGCTCGCGGATCCGCTCCAGACGATTGCCCGCACACATCGCAGCAGTCAGCACACAGACACGCCGGTCGTGGGCCATGCTGTGGTAAATCGCATCTGACATCACTTCCGTGTAGGAAATTTCAGCCGACTTCTTCACCGGCACAATCTCGTTGTCACTGTCGCGACGGAAAGGCGACGGAGTATGGAATTTGACCGGATCCTTGCAGGCCGGCTCGAAACCATGCCCCTTTTCCGTGAACACATGCAGCAGCACAGGACCGGAAACATCCTTTACCATCTCCAGATAACGACGCAGTGAACGAATGTCGTGCCCGTCAACCGGTCCGATGTAACGAAAACCCATCTCCTCAAACAACATTCCGCCGTGCAGAAACGACTTCACTGCATCCTTGAAACTGCCCAGCATCTCTTCCGTCGACTGCCCAAGCAGCGGCACACGATTCAACAGCCAGGACACATCCCGCTTCAGCCCGTTATAAAACGGCGCTACTCGCGCCTTGTCGAGGTAGCTGGCCAGCCCGCCCACACGACGACAGATCCCCATCTTGTTATCGTTCAGAATGACCAGCAGGTCCTTCTTCAGTTCAGTGGCGTTGTTCATGGCCTCAAACACAATGCCCGATGGCAATGCTCCGTCTCCAATGACAGCCACCGAACGACGACCATCACTGAACAGCATGTCGTCCGCTGCTTTCATACCCAGCACGGTCGATACACTGCTGCCCGCATGACCCGTCACAAACAGGTCATACTCGCTCTCCACCGGGTTCGGATAACCCATCAGACCGCCCCGACGACGAATCGTGGAAAACTGAGGGAAACGGCCAGTAATTAGCTTGTGAGGATAAATCTGATGACCTGTATCCCAAATCAGACGGTCACGCGAAAAATCAAATGTCAGATGCAGCGCAATGCAAAGTTCGACAACTCCCAGATTGCTGGAAAAGTGGGCGGCACGGTCTTCCACAACCGTTAACAACGCCTCTCGCACCTCAGACGCAAGCTGCACCAGCTGGCCATCACTGAGTCCCTGCAGGTCCCGTGGCGAACGAATTACGTTCAAAATCTCGAACGGCATCAGTGATCTCTTTCAACAATAAACCGCGCCAACTCCTGCAACCTGCCCGAACGGAGGCCAAAGTCGCTGACGGAATCGCAGGCTTCCTGCACAAGCATCTCTGCACGCCGCCGGCTGGCTTCCATCCCCAGCAATGCGGGATACGTCAGCTTTCCAAGATCCGCATCACGACCGGGATTCTTCCCTAGACGCTCTGCAGCTCCTGTTACATCCAGCAAATCATCCGCGATCTGAAACGCCAGCCCGATACACAAGCCGTAGTTTCTCAATGTAAGACGCTGCTGTGACGTCGCCCCGGCCACCACCGCACCCAGTTCGAGCGCCGCAGCAATCAAAGCTCCCGTCTTCATTCTATGTATACGGTTCAGATGTTCTACGCCGGAATCCCCCGTTGCAGGAATCGCATTCACAGGTTTTCCGAGGAAACTCGGCAGATTACGAGCAGATTCCGGGACTATACCAGTCGCGGAATCACCAGATGGAAAAGAATTTTCCAAAACCGACATCCCGGCAGAAAAGCCGTCCGGACCCGGAAAACAGCCCCCCTCCGCCTCCAGATCCAGCAACTGCCCCCCCACCATACCAGCCCCGCCAGCCGCCTGCGCGAGCACACACATCAGCTCAGCCCGAACTTCCGCACCTGCACCACTCTCGCCCAGCACCTCAAACGCCAGCGTCAGCAATGCATCCCCGGCCAGAATCGCCAAAGCCTCCCCGAACACCTTGTGACTGGTCAGACGACCACGACGGTAGTCGTCATTATCCATCGCCGGCAAATCATCGTGAATCAGAGAATACGTATGGATCATTTCGATGGCACACGCCGGCGACATAGCGACTTCAGGCGATCCGCCACAAAGATCGCCAGCCAGCAGCACCAGCACCGGTCGCAGCCGTTTTCCACCAGCCATCAGGCTGTATTCAACGGCCTGAGCCAGCGGCTGCGGCCACGCGCGGCCCTCCAGTGAACGCCGCAGTGCCACCTCCACCTGCTGCTGCAGACACTTCAAATGCTGCTGAAAACTGTCAGAAGCCATAACCTGCCAAATGAAAAAACAGTCCGTTACACCGCCAGTTCTTTAACCACCTGACGGCAACCTGCATCAGCCTCTCTGCATCGCTTGCCCGCCTCGCCCCACCCTGAATACCGCCCACACCGCCGTACCAGTCGCCACTGTCACCACTGCGCCCAACAGATCCCACGGATCATCCATTGCCATCAACACCGCGATCGTCGTCGTTGCCGCAACATACAGTCCCGCAGAAATCAGGTCTACCGGAGTCGCAAAACGTCGCGAACCGGGACCAGCAACACCAGCGGCAGGCAGCAACAGTGTTCCCACCGTGACCGCCGACGACAGCGCCAGCACAGAACTGAGGTAGTCCAGCAGGCTCAAATAATCCCGCAGAAACAGCACCAGGGCCGTGGCGATTGCTGCCTGCAGTCCCACCGTGCGCCGCACGGTCGCCGGGCCCGAACAAAACCACTGCGGAAATAAACCGTCATCCGCCATCCGTGAAAACACTCGCGGGCCCGTCATCAGCATTCCCGCCACCGACGACAGCGTGCCCAGACAGACAATCAGACTGATAAGAGTCTGCAGCGGTGCACCGCCAATCGCCTCTGCTGCCAGCGCCGCAACATTCTGCCGTCCTGCTATCTCCGTTGCCGGCAGCGCTGTCACAAACACCAGATTCAGCAACAGGTACAGCAACGTGACAAGAATCGTGCCCAGCCAGAGCGAACGAGGCACCGTGCGTTCCGGGTCACGCGTTTCCCCGGCCACGTAAATTCCCGCGTTGAAACCCGCATAACTCAGCGAGATCCACATTACTGAACGAGAAAAATCCAGAATCCAGCCGCCTTTCTTCACGTTGGCAGCCGCGTTAGGCAACCCCGACCATGACCATGCATGACTGGACCAGCAAGACGCTGCTGTCAGCAGGAAAAACAGCAGTACCACCAGCTTAATCAGCACAACGGTATTCTGCGCCAGTGCTGCCGGTCGCGCCAGCAGGCCATGGCCTGCACCAAACAACAAAATGATCGCCACCGCCAGACTGCCCTGCGGCAAACTCGACAGTCCGACCAGCGGCGCCAGATAGGCTTCAAACACGATCGCCGATAACGCAATCGCACCGCTGAAGCCAGCTGTCAACGACACCCAGCCAGCCTGAAATCCCGCCCAGGTACCCAGCGTGCGGCTGAGATACAGGTATTCGCCACCCGAAAGTGGCAGACGTCGGGCCAGTTCCCCATACGCGATCGCACCGCACAGGGCCACCAGACCGCCAGCCAGCCACGCACACAGCACGGCCACCGGAGTTCCCAGGGTGGCGATCGAATGGCCGGACGTCGTGAAAACCCCAGACCCGATCATACTGGCAATGACCACACCGGTCAGCGTGGTCAGGCCATAGCGAGGACTGGGCGACATCGATGAGTCCTGAACCGGAACAACAGGTAAAACCGGACGGAAGTGGCCAGTGTATGCGGAACGGTCAACAGTTGCACGCGCACCGGCACGCTGTTTTTGGAACCAGAAAACTGTTGCGAGTCCTGATTTTTCTCGCCCGCAGATTGGTTCCACCAGCATCGCACTGGCTATAACATCCCACTTCCGGCCGTCCGTCTGTACAGGACAACCCGACAGACCAGCCAGCCCACCCTGTTTACCTGTCTCAGCAATCTGGAAACCTATGAGCACGGACTCCATTCGGGAACGCAAAGACGCACTTCGCAAACAGGCTCACGCCAACCGGAATGCTCAGGACAACAAGGATGAACTCAGTCGTCGTATCGTGGGCGCGTTCATGTCCCTGCCTGAATACGCCGAAGCGGATACAGTCATGTTTTACATCGACGTGCGCAGCGAAGTTCGCACCCGCAACGACCTGGAACTGGCCCTGCAGTCAGGCAAAACCATCATTGTTCCATGGTGCAATGAAGCTGGCGAACTGGAACTGTTCCGCCTCGCATCCATGGACGAACTGGAACTCGGTATGTACCGCATTCTCGAACCAAAGGTCGAACTGCGGGGCCTGCCCGAAAAGCAGGTGGACGTGCAGGAACTGGATCTGATTATGGTTCCGGGAGTCGCCTTTGATCGTCGTGGTGCCCGCATGGGCCACGGCAAAGGCTACTACGACAAACTCCTGCAACACGCACGCCTCAATACCCCACTGGTAGCACTCGCCTTCGAATGCCAGCTGTTTGAAGAAATACCTGTCGCTGACCACGACATCTTTATGGATCGCCTGATCACCGAAGATCACGTCTACGAGGGACTTGGCCGAACGCCGGCAAAGCACTGAATTACATCGCTGTTACGGATGAATCTGCCGCCCTGACCTGCTGCCACTCAACAGCAGGTCAGCTGTGGCCTTGTTAATCTGCATTTTGGATCGGCAGAAGCTATGACAGACCTTGTCGAAGATACCTACGCAGAGGCCTTCCGCAGTATCTACACCGAATTCCTCATTACGGCTCGAGATCGCCGCTGGCTGGACATCGCTCTCAATGCCGCCACCGGGCACGGCTCCTCCTCAATCATGTGTGACTGCGAAGCCGGACTGGACCGCTGCGTCGGCCCCGGTGGCGACACCACTTACTCAACTCCCGACGGACGGCCCGGAGCCATCGTGCAACTCCACGTGCCACGATTCTGGAAAAACCGAGAAGCAGCCCTTGAGAAAGCGCTGTTGTCGCGAGTCTGCCAGAACGTGCTCACCTGCCCCACCACACGCTGCTTCGCCCCCTCAACCGGAGAAAATTACTTCAGGCTCGGACGCAAACTGGCCTTCTTCGGCGACGGCTTCGAACAGCTTCAGCCTCGCTTCGGTCGCGAAATGTGGGTCGTCCCCACCATGGGCGGTGAATTCTGCATCGATCGCAGATTTCCATGGTTCGACGGAGTCATGGGGGGCAATCTCTGGTTCATGGCCACCAGCGAAGATGCCTCGCTGCAGGCTGCTGAGGCCGCCGTTGCAGCCTGCGAAAATGTTCCCGGAGTCATCACGCCGTTCCCAGGCGGTGTCGCCGCCAGCGGATCCAAAGCCGGCAGTCGATACAAATTCTTGTTCGCCAGCACCAACGATCCGTTCTGCCCGACACTGAAAGAACGCCCCGGCGTCGATTCAAAAATACCCGATGGCGTCGCTTCTGTCATGGAAATCATCATCAACGGACGTGACCTCGCAGCCGTCAGCACTGCCACGCAGGCATCAATCCACGCGGCCCTGCAGGTACCCGGCATCGTCCGCATCACCGCCGGAAATTACGGCGGTCGACTCGGAAAAGCCTGGGTCTGGCTGAAACCTGAGAACCACCCGAATACTTGAGGCTGCTATGGGGATGGATTCCCATGTGACACTCGCCGCAAATGCAGCGTCGCTCGGAAGAACCGCAGCAGCCTGCCTCGCCGCAGCCCTGACCTGCCTCGTCTCAGGACCGTTCGTGATTGCATGGCTAAAACGCACCTTCACCGAACGTATCGTCAGTGACTCTGCCACCCTCAATGCTCTGCATGCCGGCAAACAAGGTACCCCAACACTTGGCGGAATCCTGATCGTCGCAGCGCTGACGACAGGATTCAGCCTCTGCCGTGACGCCAGCCTGACCCAACGATTGCTGGCTATCGTCGTAGCCAACTCGTTTGGACTGCTGGGCGCCATTGATGACTGGATCAAAGCCACCACAAAACGACCGGGACTGACTGTACGCCAAAAATTGACGGGACAAACTCTGCTGGCACTAGGAACCGCAGTCGCATTGACGGCACAGCAGCCCGCTTCACCAGATTTGGACCGATTGACACAAACATCGCTGGCACTGTGGTTCGCCTTCGTAATGGTCGCTGCCTGTAACGCCGTGAATCTGACCGACGGGCTGGATGGCCTCGCAGCCGGCAGTACTGCACTGTGTGCAGCGGCCCTGGCCACCATTTTTCTAAAGACAGAATCCACGATGGCGACCGGTCAGCAGGCTGCCGTCGTGGCCGCAGCCGCAGCCGCTTTCCTTTGGTTCAACGGGTATCCGGCCCGAGTCTTCATGGGCGATACAGGAGCCTTTGCGATGGGGGCCACACTGGGATTGCTGTGCCTGCAGGCCCGGCGAGAATGGCTGCTGTGCACCGCCGGAGCCGTGTTTGTCGTCGAAACCCTGAGCGTCATCGCGCAAGTCGCATGGTTCAGGTGCACCAGACGCAGACTGCTGCTGTGCAGCCCGCTGCACAATCATTTTGTGCTTCAAAGGATTGCGGAACAGAGAATTGTCCGAGCCTTTTGGATTGCCGGACTTCTGGCAGCCACAGCAACAGTGCTTCAGGCCGGCTGAATCTTCAGAAATAGCCGGCCGCAGACCGACGCCCGACAACAGATCACACTGACAGTTTTCCCAGTCGCACCGTCTGCTGCATGGCCTGTCGAGCATTGGCACCGTTGCGAGCAACCAATGTTGCCAGTCGCTCGAATTCACGAAAAATGGCGTCTTCAGGAGACTTGCCGTACTGCCGCAATGTCACCTTGCCAACCAGGATGTGCTCCTGACCTTCAGAGTCATGCACAACAATGGACGACGTCGCTGACGTCTGCACGACGTACTCGGCAACGTAAGGCTCGTCCTTGTTCCATTCAACGCGATAAATGCTGGCACCACGAGCAGCACGAGGAAAAGTATAGACCTTGGGCATGAACACACGTCCCTCACAAACGGAATAAACTGACAGCGAAAACAGACATGGGAAACCGTCAATTCGTTCCGCTGTCAAATTATTGAATCTGCCCTGAGCCGAAAAATCAACAGCGATTTCATAGGAAGGCTGTCAAATTTCCACAGGTGGTGATCAGATACAACGGACCTACGGGTGGGACAACTCATTGTACGCAGAATGCCGAAATCTGCAGATCTTACTGACCTGACGATTGTGACAAATCTGACGCAGTTCCGCCGCCGCAAAAACAATAAAAAACGCCCGATCGGGTTCCCCGACCGGACGTTTCAGTGCTTCTCACACTACAAATGGCAAACACACGCGAGGCATCAGCCCTTCGCTGCTGCAAACCGACGTGCCACCTCGGCCCAGTTCACCAGATTCCAGAACGCACCGATATAGTCCGGACGACGATTCTGATAGTTCAGATAGTAGGCATGCTCCCAGACGTCCAGACCAAGGATCGGAGTCCGTCCTTCGGACAGCGGCGTATCCTGATTGGCGCTGCTTTCCACCACCAGTGTCCCGTCAGATCGTACACTCAACCAGGCCCAGCCACTGCCAAAGCGAGTCGTGGCGGCCTTGTTAAATTGCTCCTTGAAATGATCAAACTTGCCGAAAGCGGCGTCGATCGCCGCAGCAAGATCGCCCGAAGGAGTCCCGCCACCGCCGGGGGTCAGGATGGTCCAGAACAAAGCGTGGTTCGCATGTCCACCACCGTTGTTTCGCACCACTGTGCGAATGTTCTCCGGCACCGCGTTCAGATCCTTGACGAGATCTTCTACGGATTTGGCAGCCAGCGGAGATCCCTCAAGGGCCGCATTCACGTTGTTGATGTAAGCCTGGTGGTGCTTAGTGTGATGGATTTCCATCGTGCGGGCATCAATATGAGGCTCTAAAGCATTGTAGGCATAAGGCAGCGGCGGCAGTGTGTACGGCATCGAAAACTCCGGACTAAAACCCTGAGGATACAACCAAAAATACTGTGAATCCGCTGGCCACGCTCCAGCGACGTTTCCTATCCACGAATTCTACGCACACCCGCGCGGCGAAAAACTGGCCGGCATCAGGAAATTTCGACAGTTTCTTGGATTCTCCCGGCACGCTCCGCCCCCGCACATCTCTGCCCGAATGCTGCGAAATGACCATCTATTCGCCAAACCTTACAAAGTCCGGCCGCTCACAGTGCCTCAGTTTGACTTCCCCGGCGAGAGGCGTACGATCTTCCCATGAGCAATCGCATTCTCACAGCACTTCCCGTCTACAACGAGGGCCGCCAAGTCTCAGCAGTTCTGCAGGAAGTTCTGCAGCACACAGACGATGTCCTGGTCATCGATGACGGCTCCAGCGACGGGACCTCGCAGATCGTCGATCAGATCCCCGGCATCCACATTGCTCGGCATGCCGTCAACCGCGGATACGGTGCGGCCCTTGCCACCGCTTTCCGTCAAGCCCTGCTGCACAATTACGACGTCCTTGTGACTTTGGACTGCGATGGCCAGCACCAACCCCGATTCATCCGACAGTTCGCCGAACTGATCGACAACGAATACGCGCCGGCCGATATGATCTCCGGGTCACGCTATCTGCGTGAATTCCGCTGTAACAGCGTTGCACCCACCGATCGTCGCCGTATCAACGCCCGCATCACCGCCTGCCTCAATGAAAAGTTGGGCCTGCGAATCACCGACGCCTTCTGCGGCTTCAAAGCCTATCGCGTCAGCGCCCTCGCAGACCTGGACATCACCAATCCCGGCTACGCCATGCCGCTGCAACTTTGGGTGCAGGCTGCCAGCCTCGGGTGGCGTATTCGCGAAACTGCCGTACCTCGTATCTACCTCGATCAAGATCGCTCTTTCGGTACCGCACTGGATGACGCCGATGTCCGACTGGCTCACTACCACAGCGTACTGAACGACGAACTGTCCCGACGCGGTCTGCCACATCGATTCAGTGCAGACTGCGGCGCTGCGGTCGCCGGCTGAATCCTCCGCTTCCATCCCGCCCGCTCACCGCTTAGCCTCAAACTCATAGAACGAAAACAAAAAGTGCACCGTCAACACGAACAGGGTGGACCACAGAATCGTGCGAGTCACCCCGCGGCTGATGTCCTCGGTCGACAACTTGGCACCTGACCCCTGCCGCCATGAAATCACTGCGATTCCCGCAGCGCACGCCAGTAGCTTAGCAACCAGCCAGCCACTGCCGTTGTACCAGTACCCCGTCTGACTGAGAAGCTCTTTGTGAAAATGAGCATCCCAGAATGGCAGCCCCAACTCCGAGTGCGTCAGCAGGAATGCGAAACCTGCACTGAATGCCGCAATAAAATAACCCAGCAGCGACAACAGCGGCGTGCCGATCAAAAAGGCATATAAGATCGGAGTCCTCAGCAGACGATCCGGACTGGCTCCAATGCTTCGCAAAGCATCCAGCCGATTGCCCCAACTCCGACTGCCAACGTCAGCAGCCACCGCTGCCCCTGAACGAGCCGCTATCAACAGCGTCGCCAGTATTGGCACCAAAAAACGAAACAGCGAAAATCCCGTCGCGTGCAGCAGGTTCTCTACCAGCAGCGGTTCCGAAAACTGACGAAAAGGCAGATAGCGAAATACAAAGTCCTGAGCCACGTACCCCAGAATTGCTGACGCCGCAGCAATGTACAGACAGGCTGATGGTCCAGCCACCAGCAGCAAATAGTAGCCAGCGTAACACAGACCCCAGCGCGGGCTCTTCCAGCGCGGCAGCAGCACCACCGGCAGCAACAGCAGATCCTCCACAAACTGACCCGATGCCTCTGCCTGAAGACGCACTGCCCGCAACATCCGCGATGCCAGCGAAGCCGCTGATAACAGCACAGGAGCTTCCGGGGGACGACCAGTCACTTCTCCCAGTCGCCCCCACTCAGCTCGCAATACCTCCTCCAGTTGCTGCGTCCGATGATTCAGCAGCAGAATACGATCCGCAATCCGCGACAAACTGGCGTAATCATGAGTCACCACAATGGATGTCCGCTGGAACTGTTCGTGAGTTTCCCGGATCAGATCAGCCACGTCCGCTGCGGTCGCCACATCCAGACCCGACGTCGGCTCGTCGTACAAAATCACCGGATGCCCCGGCGCTACCGCTCGCGCAATCGCCAGCCGCTGCTGCTGTCCGCCACTCAGGTCCGCAACCGGACGGTCCGTCGGAACCTGCAGCCGGGACAGAAACTCCCTGGCTCGCCCCCTGTCTTCGCTGCCGGCATGATCCAGCGCAATTCGCACGTTCTTCACTGGAGACAGTTCGTCAAACAGCGCAAACTGCTGAAACACTACTGAAACAGCGGGACGCCCGGCATCGAAATCATCACCCGCCGGCCCTGCCCCCCGAAAGTGAATGCCACCGGAATACTGGATGGATGGATGCCGTGGATCAATCAGACCCGCCAGGATTCGCAGCAGCACCGATTTCCCCACGCCACTGCAGCCCAGAATCAATGTCAGCCGGCCGGCCGGAAACTCAGCTGTTGCCCGCCGCAATAGTACGCGACCACCTGCCGTTACACTGAAATCCCGCAGCTGCAGCGTCACACCGCCTGGAGAATGTGCCGATCCCACGACAGGGCCAGCCCCTGTCCCCAACTCTGCTTTGTCTGCCCTCTGATCATCCATGGGAGCCTGCCAGTTTCACCTCGACGGTGCAACTGCAGTCGGTGTAGCCGGCGTTTCGACCGGAGCCGCTGCAAACATCTTCTGAAACTCGGCCCTTAGCCTCGGTAACTCTGCCGCAGTTGCCAGACCGCCAATACTCAGGAAAAAGACCGAACCAAGCACCAGACTGACACGCTGCCACAGTCGCGGTCGCAATTCCGGCGGCAGCAGCGTTGTGTTCACAACCAGCGTATGCAGACAGCTGACACCCAGCGCGTAGTTGTACATCATGCCCGTGGCTGTCACCAGCAGCGTGTCCCCTCGTACCAGCAGCAGCATCACAAGACCAATCAGCACATAACAAAACAAGACGCCAAAATACAGCAGGCCAATGTCTTTGGGATCCCATGTCTGCAGACGACGACTGGCCGTCCAGAACACGTCCACCCACCGTCGCAGCACACCATCCGCCGTTGTCACCATACTGCTGCCGAGAATCAGAAAACCACAGAACAGCGTCAGATACCAGAACATCGGCCCGAATGAGCCACCTACCACATCCCGCACACTGTCCGCCGTCATGGCCGCCGCCTGCCATTTGTCTGCAGGAACCTTACCCCGCTCCAAAAACTGGACGGACAGCATACTGGGCAGCGCCAAACCAATAAAACAGGCTGGCAGCCACACCAGATACTGCTCGCGACTAACATGCGAAATCCAGCCCCGCCAGCGCTGCAGGGATGCCTGATTTACCCTGAAAACCGTGCCGGCATGCGATAACTGAATCGCATGCCCGCCCACCATGCTGGGGATCGCACCCACATATTTTCCCATGCCCCAGCCCTGATCGCGAGTAAAGGAACTGATGGGAGTATTTGTGAGGCCACCATTGCCCGAAATCGCCGCCATCGAAGCCAGAATCCCAAACAGAGAAATGTCAAAAGCCAGACTGCGACCTTCAGACCACGCCGAAAAAATGTTGTCCACCTTCGGCTGATGCTTCTGCTCGCCCTCATCCTGCTTGCCGTTCCCGTTCGTATCCTCGGCAGAAACTACCGGCACATTGCCAAATTTCAGGAACCCGCCGGTCAGCTCTTTCCAGGTATCAACCGTCGAATACCGAAACGCCAAAAACAATAAAAACGAAAGTACAAAGACCAGCTTGAATGTCATCAGGGCGCGAATGGAGTTGTAAACCTTGCCCCCCACACACAGCGGGATCATCACCGAAACAAAGATCAGACAGGACAGCCACGTCAGCAGCGATGCGTCCGCCGGATTGGACGGATTCAGGATGTACCCCCGCAACATGGCCCCCAGCGGAATCGCAGCGCTGGAAGCCAGATACGGCAGAAATGAACCAAAATCCAGCAGCAGGTAAATCGCCACCCAGAACATCGGGTGCGGACCAATGCGGAACTTCCCAGTGAAAATCGGTTCTCCGCTGTACAGCGTGTAACGACTGATTTCCACGTTGTAGACAACCTGAAAAACAACGCTCAGTGTCGCCAGCCACAACAGTGACCCGCCGTACTTCGCTGTCACCAGCGGCCCGGTCAGCCACTCGCCACCGCCGATCGCTGCTCCACCCATCACCAGTCCCGGCCCCAGCATCAGCAGCAGTTTGTTCCAGCGAAACTGCGGAGCCGCAGGCAACTCGTTGACATGCCACTTCGGCATGCTGGGCGAACCCGGCTGCTGCTCGATGAGTGGATCACAGTCAGCTGAATCGATGGGTTGCGTGGTGCGCATGCCGACTCTTTCGTGAATACTGCGGCTGTATTGGTGGGGCAGAACAGGCTCTTCGAAGCCCGCACTGTGGAACCACCATTGTTGAGTTCAGCAGCAGCAGATGCAAGGCACACACCCCTCCCCGCAGCCAAAGTCAGCAATCACACACCGCTCCGCCCGGCATCCCGACCCATGCACCAGCTTCGCCCGCAGATTGCGATAATCAGACAAACTGGTAAATCAGATCCAGACCACAAAGTCTTACCGTTTACCCGTCTCCAGACACTTTTGTCCGTATCTTTCTTCCATCAGGTCGGCAAACCGCTGTACTGAGTTTCGCGGAGTCGAGTCGGGGTGCCTCGCGAAAAAGATCATGTTCCCGATATTCAAACTACATAACTCACCACTGCTCTGGCATGCATCAGCCCTGCTGACGCTGCTGCTGTGCATCGTGTTTGTGCTGTCGCTGCCCATGGCAGATTCCGCTGCAACCGGCTCACTTTCGGTTGACACAGCCCCCCCAACAGCAGCCTTGTTTCAGCACAAAACGCTAAAGACCAAAGTGTGCCGTTTCCCTGCCATAATCGGCCCTGTGGCTGTCGTTCCCCCGACAGCACACTCACAGATGGCTATCCCCCCTGCAGCAAAATTCCAGATGTGGTTGTCCACTTCACCGGATTCTTCGGCCCGCGCAGCTGGCATACCGGCGGAGCCCACGTGCTGCTGGGAGACGGCTCAATTCGCCTGCTCAGTGACAACATCGATACGGCAATCCACCGCGGACATCACAGCTGCAACGGCGTTGAAGTCATCGGCGAATTCTGACCTCGGACGGCCCAGGAGCCGGCATTTCTTTCCCGCCCCCGAGTATTCTGCTGTTCCACACATCACGCACCTTCCTGAATTCCCAGGGCTATTCAACGTCCGCCTCCTCCTGGCCGGATTACCTCGCTGTCTGGCGCTGGCACTTTTATGCCCGCCTGATCTGCATTCCCTTTGTCATGGTCCTGTCACTGCCAGGCTGCGTATACCTGTTCAAACCACAGATCGAAGCGCGGACGGAACGCAGCTACAACTCGCTCACACCCGCACAAAGTCTCCTGCCCCCTTCAAAACTGATTGACTCGGCTCTGCTGGCATTCCCCGGCTCAGTCTTCACAAGCTACGAACTTCCTGCGGATGCTCAGTCCGCCGCACGAATCGTTCTGGCAACAGACTGGGGTAATCAGCGAGTCTACGTGCATTCTGGCGTCGCCTCAGTCCTCGGTTCAATCCCCGAAGACCAGCGGATCATGCGACTGTTCTTCAGACTGCACGGAGAGCTGCTGATGGGCGATCCCGGCTCTAACATTGTGGAAACTGCGGCCTGCTGGACCATTGTACTGCTGTTGTCCGGCATCTTGCTGTAGTGGCCACGATCCGCGAAGGGCCTGGCCGGAGTTCTCTACCCACGATTGTTCGTCGACTCACGCCTGTTCTGACGCGATCTGCATGCCGTTTGGGGATTGTGGGTCACCGGCCCCACTCTGTTCCAGCTGCTGACCGGATTGCCGCGGGCCAAAATCTGGGGCGACGACTTCAAAGCTGTGCGTCAGGTGACAGGCACTGCTGTCATTCGACAGGACCGGTCCAATACAGCAGAACGTCGACCAACACTCGGGGCACAGTGGACACGGCTGCTCAGCAGGTCGCCACCTCAGCCCAGCCCACGATCTGACACACATCAATCAGATGGTCGCAACTGTGGCCGCACTGCACCTGGATGCCCCGGTCATCGTGTCAGCACCCGGCGGACGATCAAAACGATGGACCGGGAAATCTGACACGCTAAACCGCCCGCTGCGAGTTTCCGTCGATCTTGACCCGCAATCCGGACAGATCAGCGGGCGACAGAATTTCTCCGATCGGCACTGGATCGGTCGAGCTGTCGCTTACGGGATCGCTGCACATGAAGGTCAGTTGTTCGGCTGGGCCAACGTTGCCCTCAAACTGCTGACGGGCGTGAGCCTGATCCTGCTGTCTGTCAGTGGTGTCATCATGTGGTGGAAACGCCGCGATACAGGAGTGCTGGGAACTCCCAAAGCGTCGCTCAGCCGCAGTTCTCCGGCGGCCTGCTGGGCATCATCCTGCTGCTGGGACTGTGCTTTCCGCTGTTTGTCGCATCTCTGTCCGTGGTGCTGATGCTGGAATGGCTGGTACTAAGGCGAATTCCGACCGCCAGCCACTGGCTGGGACTTCAGTCACCCGTCGCTGTAACCTAAACAAGCTGAATCATGATGATGCGTCAACAACCGCTTAGCTGCCTGCTGCTCAGCCTCTGCATGGGCTGTTCAAGTCAGCCCGCTCCGGTGCTCGGCGGCACGGCAGGAAAACTGCTGCTCGGCACGGAAACCAGCAGTGAAATCATGATCCACATCGGTCGCCGAAACGGGAATGACACCACCGAACGGGGTTTCGGCATCACTAATGACCACGGAGAATTTAGTTTACTGCTGCCCCGGGGCCACAGGGCCACTGGTTCTGGAAAAGGGTGAATACACAGTCTGGCTGGAACCCATCGAGCCACCTGTTCAGCTGCCAAAAGACTGCCAGACCGCTGCTCGCTCACGCCTGAAACTGCAGTGCCACGATCCCGCTCGACTGCCCGACCTGCAAATCGAGATCTCCAGCCGCAAACCGTGACTGGCAGGCAACAAAATGCAGACTGCAGCCTAAAGCCTGCTGCCCACTGCCAGATTGTCGCGATGGATCACTTCACCAAATGGCACATGCCCCAGTGCCGATGCAATCTGATCCGAACGGCGTCCGCGAATGCGACGAATTTCATCGGCCGAATAGTTCGCAAGCCCTCGAGCAAATTCTGCGCCATCCGGCGCCTGCAGACCCACCAGCGAACCCGACTCAAAATCCCCCAGAACATCACGAATTCCGACGGCCAGCAGCGAACGCCCGGAGTCCCGTACTGCACTGACGGCCCCCTCATCCACAACCAGTGTTCCCGCCGGCGGGGCTCCAAACGCAATCCAGCGTTTCCACGCCGGTACGGTTTCAGAACGAGCCATGAACAGAGTCCCCACCGGCTGGCCCAGACGAATCTCATCCAGCACGGTGTCGCTGCGACCACTGGCAAGGATCACTGATTCTCCCATCCCGGTGGCAGCCAGAATCGCACGCAGCTTCGACCCCATTCCACCTCGCCCACGAGTACTCTGTTCGCTGGCAACCAGCTTCAGCAGAGATTCATCAGGACGCTCCACTAACGGAATCACACGACTGTCAGGGTGCGAAGGAGCACCGTCGTACAGGCCTGCTATTCCCGACAGAATCACCAGCAGCGGGTCCGGCAGCAGTGTGGCCAGCATCGCAGCCAGCTGATCGTTATCCCCAACTGCAATTTCGCGAATGCTGACAGTATCATTTTCATTCACAATCGGCAGCACATCGAAATCAAACAACGTTCGCAGCGTATTCCGCACGTTCAAATAACGCTGACGATTGCGAAAGTCGTTGCCGGTAAGCAGCAGCTGAGCCGTACGACGGCCGCTGCGAGCCATCGCATCGTCCCACGTCCGCATCAGGGAAGGCTGACCAATCGCTGCCGCAGCCTGCAGCTCCGGCAAAGATTCCGGACGGCGGTTCCAGCCCAGAATCCCAATACCCGCCCCCACTGCTCCACTGGATACCAAAACCACGCGCCGACCGGTCTGCTGAATGCGATGAATCTGATCGGCAATACACTGGATTCTGGGAACATCCAGCCGATCGGCATCCGTCGTCAGCACATTCGTGCCGATCTTGACAATAATTGTCCTGGAAGCCCGAAACGCATCATGCTGCGGAGTACTCATATCAAATCCAGCGCCTGTTCCGATCGAATGATTCCACTCAGTGTCGAATTAATCATATTTCGGACAGGAAGTGAATGCGAGATAACATCTCGCAGCAGTCTTTTCTCGCAGTTTTCGCCAGACACGAGCAAACAGCACCACCCCGCCCGCTGCCAGCAGCAAAGTCATACCGGATCCGGTACCGCAGACAAATCCGATTGCAGCACGATCGGCCCCAGACTGACGGTCGCCGCTGCACTGGACGTGTTATCACCCAGAAACAGAAAATTTGTCAGCACATAGGGGTTCAGAGGCCCGGAAAAAGACGAGTATTCTCGCAGCGAGCCAGTTAGCACCTCGGCAGCACCCTGAAACAGTCGATAGCCGTTATCCTGAACCCGCAGACGGTACTTTTGCAGCCCCGCAGTACTTGTTGTGATACCCTCGGCAAACTGAAACAAGGGAGAATCTCCCTGAGCCTGAATTCGATCGGTCCAAAAGCCCAGCTCAATCCCTCTCCGACCGAACAAAGCTGGCTCACCCCCCCATCAGCCGCGCAAAATCAGCGGGTTTGTCAGATGACTTCAGCGTTTCCCTGGGCTGCTCAACTCAACTTGTGTCACGCCACAGCCACTCAAAAGGATACAGAAACTGGCCGAACCAGCCTCCGGGAACGTCGCGATTTCCGCACAGGCCATACTGTTTCGGCCAGCGTCCCGGCAAATAAAAAGTACCGAATAAAGTATCCCGAATCGGAGTGTGCACCGCAAAATTCACATCGATCGCCTCCGGCTCCGCTGCATGATGCCAGTGATGAAAGCTGGGCGTTGCAATCACTCTCTGCAGCCACGAGAACTGCCAGCGTACATTCGCATGGATAAATGTAGCATGCACCACAACCACAACCACGTAAACTGCAACAGCAGAATCCGAGAAGCCCGGCAGGTAGAGCGGAGTTTAGGTCAGGCAGCGAGTCAGAACAGCATCAACAAAATGCAGCCGTGAACCAGCAAGCCAGTCCATGGACTCAGCCGAATGATGCACCGCGTGAAAACGCCACAGAGTTGGAACCTGGTGAAACGCCCTGTGGGCCCAGTACTGTGCAAAGTCTGCGGCAAAGACACAAAGCAAGGCCTGCACAATAACAGGTAATGACGACAGAAACTCGACAACTCCATCGATCCGAAAACCATAAAACAGCAGCATCGCCTTTGATCGTCAGGATTCAAAGGATCTGCACCAGCAGTGAATTCACGAAAAAATACGCGAGGTCAGTCGTCCACTCAGCCCGAAATGGCGGCTGTTCCGGATGCGAAGCAAACAGTCGCTCCAAAGAAATTTACACAGCCTAGTACAACCTGACGTTGATGACGACCCAGTCCAGTCCCAGCCAGGTATCCCGAACATCACCATTGATCTCAACAGTTGATCCTCCCAGCTTTGCTGCAATCAAAGTACTGCCAATGCCAATCAGACCCATGGTTTTGTTTCTGCGCAACCAGAGACTGGTCATGCCTTGGAAAAACAGGCCCACCATGAACGCATGCAGCAGCCAGCGGATCAATTCAACAGGGTAATAACCGCAAACCTGCTGTACTGTCAGACCCGGAACGTGAAAGCAAATGACAGCGCGAAGAGCAGACAACCCCAGAACTGCTGAGATCAGACCGCTGATCCAGCCACGAGCCAGGCCAGTCGATTCAGCAGTCTCAAGCGACAGCAGCGGCCAGTCAGACGGTACGACACTGTTGGCATTGCTCCGCGGTTCTTCCGTACATGCTTCGGGCATCTCGTCAAGATCTCCGGGATGACGCACGTCCGCACCAGCCTGTTCTATCCTCAGAGCAATGTTACGATTGAACGCTATCATCGGACGATCAAAAGTCAGTGTACTCGTCCTTCGACGTCGCTCACGATCGACGATACGAAGAGGGCGGTCGGCAACTTCGTGGAGCATTACAACATTGAGCGACTGCATTCGGCAATCGACTACGTTACAACGCTGGACATGCTCGAGGGTCGCCAGAAGACGATTTATGATGAGCGTGATCGGAAGCTCGAAGAAAAGCGACAGACGCAGGCGGAACGCAGAATGAAGGAAAAATCTGCGATGCCTCGAAAAGCTTCGCGACAATTGCCTGATCCTGACGTAGAATCAGCCGTCTCACAGGAGGCCAGGGCTCTGCTGGGAAGCAACCCCAGTGCCTGAGAGACGCCGTCGACAGATTCTCTGAACCGAACAGTAATGGGCTCCGGTCCGGCACTGTGGCTGCCTTCGGCCGGCCGTGTTTCCATAATCGCCCAGCCAGCAAACAACCCACGCGAGCAACGCAAAACTGTTGATGGCCAAAAGCGATAAAACTCGGGGGGGGTGGAAGGCAGGTGCTGGCCCCAGAATTCTTCCAAACAGCTCACCGAAATTCGTCCGCCGTTTTTCAACATCTCTCCCGAGGCCAAACTCTGAGTCCCGTCTGACCAGTACAGAATGCCAATCGACCTCAATCTCCTGATTCGTTTCGCTGGCGGAATCAGTGAACTGATGTCCCAGTTCCCCTAAAGTAGCCTGCATGCAACAAAGATCTGATAGGGTCGAAATGACCAATACGCCCAACACTATGCCGAAACTCTGTCTGCTGCTGTTCTGGATGATGCTCCATCCGGTTTCAGCACAAGACGCATCACCTTCCGCTACGCTACCGGAGTCTTCTGAGGCTCAGCCAGCAAGTTCCGTTGCGTCGCCAATTTTCATTTCACGACATCCGCAGGCGGTTCCTCTTCGTGAGTGTTTCGCCATTGAATCACTCAGTGAAGACGACCAGAAGTTCTCCCGCGAGTTGTTGTTGAAGGCGCTGGACAGCGAAGCCTTGTACACCGTGGCTGGCGGTGTGAAGCCTGTGTCTGAAGGCTTTTTCAGCACGCGATTTCGAGTCAGTCCGCCGGACACATCGGAGCTTGATCGAGTTCGCCGTGCGATCGCCCCATGGCATTGTGGAAGCAGCCTTGAAGCCGGCGTGCTCGTCTTTGAAAACCTTCACGATGGCGAACGATTTGCGGCGGGGTGGGTCGCCAATCGACCAGCACTCGATGTCCTTCTGACGGACAACGCGGATTACTTCGGGCGTTTCGGACTGACGACTCAGTCGTCTGCAGAATCCATCATGCTGACCATTGAACGCGCCAGTCAGTCGGATGAGCGCTGGAGAGGATTCGGTCTGGCGTTTGGATATCCGAAATTTGCGATCGACTTCTTCGTTCGAGCCGGTCTTCATCAGCGAGACACCGGCGAGTTCATCGTGCGCGACTTCAGGCAGTATCCCACATTCAGCCGCGAAACCGGTGGCTTCGTGTATGCCATTCCTCAGGTGACTCCCGAGCAGCACTGCGAAATTCTGCTTCGGAAGAATTGTGGGATCATCCTGCCAGAGTACAAACGCCTTCGCGCGGCGCATACGGTGAGTGAGACAGTCTATCCGGAGAAGCTCCTCCGCGAATGGTACGACGACGGAACCGGATGGTGTCATCCGGACCACCTGCGTCAGCGGGTCGCAGCAAAACTAGCGAAGCCTTAACAACAGGCCGATTGAGGTAAAAAGCAGGACGTTCGAGGTTTGGCAGGCGGCTCTCGCAGTGTGCGTCAGACTTCTGAATTATCCTGCCTCTAAACCAGAGCCGAGATGACTCTGCCTTTGTCCGTCGCGAGCGAAATTGACGATGTTTGCCGTGGACAAGAGACTTCGGTCAACAGCGCTGCTTCTTCCGGCGGCGGTTCCAGAACATTGTCCCCGGCACCAGAGAACTCAGTCGCGGCGATGCTTGGTTCTGTCGACGAGACAACGGGCTGTGGGTTCGAGCTTTCCCCGATGTTCTTCACGCACAGCACATGATCAGCAATGCACTGCGGTGCTTCCACAGTCGGCGAAAACGGGATCAGCATGAAGCCCTGAATCAAAATAACTCCCGAGGCGAATGGATACCACCGTGGACTCCAGAGGGGAAGAATCGAGACAGCAGCAGCACACAACTACCGGTCAACAACATCAGCAGCGACGCACGACACACCAGGGTAAAACATTCCTGACTCATGGCCTATTGTCTCCCGCGTTGTGGCTCTTTTTTGCGCGACCGCATGGTTCTTTAGCAGCGGATTCGTCATGCAGTTGTTTCGCTTCGCGCATGTATTTTTTGAGTTCCGTGAGTTCAGCAGGAGTCAGGCTGTTTCCCTGGACGGGATGAGCAACCAACGGTACCACCGCCCCCTGAGCGACTCGTTCGACAAAGTGGTCCAACTGCCGCTCGCGGACCGTATCTGGCTGAACAATGGCCGAATAATGAGTCGGCTGCTTGCCGGTCTTCGCTTTCTCCGCCCAGCCTTTTTCCACCAGACGATTCAGGCGACTTCGCACAGTCGTGTACCCGAGATCACGCCCCAAACGATCGTGAACCTTTGACAACGACATTGCCCCATGTGCCCACAACACACTGAGCAACTACAACTCGCCGCTCGCTGGATTGGGTTGTTCTTCCCCAGTCATGCAGCCCTCAACCTCTGAATACCGATCGTCTATGTATGACAACTTTTGCAGGTTTTTCGACCGATGTCATAAATATCAACGGCGATCTTCGAAAACTTGATGAGCAACGAGGCGACCTTTCTGAGAACAGATCTGAGTTATTCTTGCGCAGACGAGAATGCCAGACCAGATTTTGATCTTGTGGCATATTTTATTGATGCGGAAGCGTCGGACAGGAATGTCCAACATACGCTGTGGCTGCCCTTGCATTAGCCAGCCGCGCAATCCGTGCATTCGCCCTTGAGCAGAATGTTGGTGATGCGGCCGATAGATTCGGCTTTGCGTTTAGAGACGGTGGTGAACTCCATGGACTCCAGGCGCTGAATCGTGCCACATTGAGTGCAAACGAAATGGGGATGGCTAGACTTGTCCGGGTGATCGGAATCAAGAGCTTCAAACCGCCAGACGTGATCGCCGAGTTCTGTGCGAGACACAAGCCCGGCTTCGGTGAGATCATTGAGATTTCGAAAGACGGTAGCCTTATCAAATCCCAGCGGCACCAGTCGGTCCGACAGGTCCGCATGAGTCAGCGGAGACGTGGCAGTTCGCAACTCAAGCAACGCAGAAATACGAGCCGGGGTCGCGCGAATGCCGACTTTACGGATGATGGAACGAACCGCTTCTACTTCTTCCGGATTCACTCTACGCGTCTTTGTAACCATACTCGCCTCGACCAGTGGACGGGTGTGTGAAAATTCTCAGCAGGCACTCAAATGCATCATAGCTGCATTTGGCTCAAATTGCACGGCAGAATCAGTTCAAACAGTTGGGCGATTGCATTCGCAGATTTCGAGTTCCCAGTGACGCTGAATTTCTGAGGGCGAGGTTCCTGCCGACCTGTGCGTTTCCACCGTGCATCAGTTCGACAGCAACCTTGCCCTCTCAGGTTCACAACCATCCGCGACTACACACCTTTCGGACTCTGTTGAACAGGCTAACGCTTGTTCTTTGGATCCAGATTCAGATTGATCTCGACATCGTCAACACCGGCGGAATTCACGCCTTCCTTTGGCAGGTCAACTCCGGCAATCCAGCAGAGCGAATTCAGGATGGTCCGACGGAAGTCATCATTCTGCCAGTTGATATGAAAATGTCCGCCGGTGAAACCGAAGCCTCGGCCGCCATCCGGGCGGTCCACGGCCCACATGACGGCTTCTTTGCGGCCTAGTGCTTGCTGGATGTGATGATACGGACCTTTCGGATAAACATACGGTCCGTTGCGCGTTTCATCCGACGGTTTGGCCACGAGCACCGGAGTGAACTTGATGCCGTCAATTTCCTTCGCGCCTTCGCCATCGAAACCTTCTCGAAATCTCATGTTGAAGTACCACTCATCACGAATCTTGAACGGCTTCACACCGTTGCAGATCGGATGATCCGGGAACGATTCGAATTTCGCATCCCAGATCGGATTGCAGGACCACTCATGTTCATAGTGGCCGCCGATCCAGTCGCGGAATTCCCGTCCACCCTTGTCTTTGGGGACTTCCACACCGAAGTGCATGCAGCCAAAACCTACACCGCGAGCAACGAGTTTCTCGAACAGTTGCAGACGATTCTCCTGAATCGCCGGATGTCCACCGCCACCATCTGAGAATATCACAACCGCTGCGGCGTCATCGAAGGTCGATTCGTCCTTCACCCAGCCCATCTCATGTCGTTCAACCTGCAGACCTTCAACCCCCTGCAGGCGTTTTTCAAGAAGGATCGTCCCCGCGCGAAACTCATGCATCATTGGCGGATGACTGGGACTGCCAGCGATCAAAACCAATTTCTTTGCCGCAACACTGCGACTGGCAGCAGACACAAGTGAAGGTGCCGAGGCGAGTCCCGCCAACATCAGACGAAGAAATGTGGAACGTTGCATGAAACAGCTTTCAGAAAGAGAGTTATGGTGAACAAACACGATATCGTCGGCTTCTGGTTTCTTCAACCGGGACATCTTCTCAACCAGCAGAAATCATGGTTGGTGAGCCATCGCACATCGTTACTCCAAAACACAGCATTGCACGAGTTTTCGCTCAAACTCAGGCCAACCTGAGGTCGGCTGATCCTTAATGATCTCAAGACGACTTTCACGTCGATAACTGCTGGGTTCAAACGAAGTGAGGCTACCCACTCGATTGATAAGCCACCATCCATCCTTGCAGCGGAAAATCCCCTTCAAGCGACGGATCGGGTGAACGTACCCGAGCAGATCCAACAGGTCATTGCGATCGAAAATATCTTCGGCAGTGAAGATCCACCCGCAGGCCCACTGCCCCTGCCCCTCATTCTCGAGTCGTATTGGCGATCGTGGCCGTGGAGATTGTTCCGGTGTGTAGGTGGCTGGTAGTTTCGGCGAGTCAGCTCGGCCTTCACTTTTTTGCTCAATACCCAGCGCGACCAACGCTTCGACCTGATTACGAGTTGCATTTGTGTGGCTATCGAGATGCACATCCTGAAATGAAGGCGGTCGTACGACTAGCCCAGCCAGGTCAAGCCATTCTGGACGAAGCCTGCCGAAACTTGTCGATTCCACAAGGAGTTTGGGAGGATCGATCTCCATGAGCCAGCTCCGACACCTCTCAACAAGCTGAGGATCACGTACATCGAGTCGATTCATCACCACTACGTCGGCCATTTGAATCTGGTCATGAAACACTGCTGCCGATCGAATCGCTGGATCGTCAAAGTCTGCGGGATCGATGAGACATATTGTCGCTCGCAAGTCCAGCGTGTCACGGAAGTAGGTCGTATTTCGTAGTGTGTCTATGACACTTGCCGGATGACCAGCTCCTGTAGGTTCGATCAGCAGTCGATGTGGATTGGTTCGTCGAAGAAACTGCGATAGCATGGGTTTTAGCAGAAAGGCCGTTTCGCAGCAGAAACAACCGCCAGCCAATTCCTGAACCTGAACTTCTGGCGATGTCTCCAGCAGAGCATGATCAATTGACACCATGCCGTACTCGTTCACAAAAATTGACCATCGTTCACCGATCGGTCGGTGTTTCAGGAGCGATTGAATCGCTGTGGTCTTTCCAGCACCCAAGAACCCGGTGATCAGATTGGTCGGGATTTTTCGGAATTCTGTATTCACAAAACCGCCTCACAAGCAACTACAGAGGGCTTCTCAACATAGTGATCATCAACGGAATAATTGCGGAATTGCACTGTATAGTGCTGCTGAAACCAGTCCTCTAATCCCGGCAGAACGCTCCGGTCATATCCCGGCAGCACGAAGTGGGTGTCACCAAAAAGTGACTCGCGAATGTCGCCATCTTCTGCAGAGATGCGACCACCCATGATAACCCAGCGGGCGCGTTCAAACATACGACGTCGATCATTGCTGGGAGCATAGATCGTGATGTCCGCGTCGGCTCCCGGGCCAAGATGCCCCTTCTGTTTCAGCCCCAGAATTCGAGCGGGGGCTGCGCGGGTAATGATGGCAATATCGTTCAGCGTCAACTCACGATCAATGTCGGCCAGAATCGTACGATCTCGCAGGCGATGCGGCATTCGAGCCATGGTGTCGCGCCGAAGTTCCCGGTCCATCAACAATGCAATGATTTCCGGATACCGATAGAAGGCTCCGCCGTTGGGATGATCGCTAGTCATCGCGCATCGCCAAGGATCCATCAGCAAATACCACTCCAGAGCAATCGCCCACTGCACGGCGTGAATCAGACTTTTTTCCGGACGATACTCAATGGGAATCACGCCACAACTACTTTCCTGTTCGCAATCACCCGCAAACCACTTCTTCCCAGTCAGTCGATGCAGGTGATGACTAAACGGAGCATCTCCGGTCATCGACAGGGTCTTCCCGGGATTGACATGCCCCACATCAACGGTCACATTCCGATGTGTTCGCACGTAATCAACCAGTTTCTCGGTTGCCGAACAAAAACTGTGCGGATCGTTGGGATCTCCCGCGTAGCTGTGAAACTGCACGTGAGCAAAATGTCCTCTTCGTCCCTCCAGCGACTGCATCGTGTGGAGGGTCGTCTCCCAATTGCCGGGAATTCCGAGATTATTGCAGTGAATATGAACTGAGTGAGGCAACTTCAGCCGATCAGCCGAGGCCGCAAGTTCCCGTACGATCGCCCGAGGTGTCACGTTGAAATGGGCAACCGGTTCATCCAGTTGCTGCATCGACATGCGGCTGATCTGTTTCCAGCTTTCCACACCTCCTGGATTTACAATCTTGATTGTGTACCCTTTCACCGAATTGAGCATCCAGGCACAGTAGGCATCGAGTTGTTCAGCATTTCCTTCTCGAATGCGATCCATCACGTAATGATTGTTTCCGAACAGCACATAAAAGCCCTTATTCAGCTGCGGCGTGTCCGAAAATTCATCGTGTGCATGTCTCGCCAGCAGTCCGGGAATCGCGGCGTCGAAGGCCGTTGTGTATCCCATCTGACTGTAGAGGTATCCTGTTGCAAACGTGCTCGGCACAGGACCGATCGTCCCGGATCGCGTGATGTTTGTTCTCGGCATCACGAGCCCGTTACGTTTCATTTCCGGAGTTAGCTTGCGTCCGACATTGACCTTCGGTCCTGCAATGTGGCTATGCATATCGATGCCGCCCGGCATCACGACATAGCCTGTGGCATCCAGCACGCGGTCTGCATGAATCGCTGAATTCGTTGGAGGTTCCGTGATTTGGCCGTTCGAGATCCAAAGATCGCGAACTTCACCATCAATCCCATTCGACGGGTCAAAAACGGTGCCGCCAATGATTCGAAAGAGTGACATTAGAGTGCCAGTGTTAGATTTGTAGACGCGTCCCACAAAAGTCAGGCTGGATCAACCTGCGCCTGAGGCGCTAGCCGATTTCGTCCGCACTTTGGTCTCGGCTCACGCCTCAGGCTCAGTTTCGTCAGGCATGTGTTTAATGCTCGTCCTAAAGCGTGATGACCTGATCCGGTGGGTCTCCCGACAAAGCCTTGTATAGCTGTGGGAAACATCCAGCGACAACTCCTTCGACAAAGCCGCTTGCCTGCACTTCGCCAGAGCCACACTGTTCGAATGTTCCGACAGCAAGTCCTCTGCGAACTGCGCACTGATCGCATACCATGAGCAGGATATTTTGCTCGCGGGCAATCACAGCCAGTCTTTCGCCAATCGGATCTCCCTTGCGGAGGCAATAGATGTTGTCGTCAAAAAACATCATTCCAATAACCGCAACTCCATGATTCCTTTTCTCGAGTTGTGGCAGAATCATCGTGCTCAGTTTGAAAGTGGAACTCAAACCAGTCGCAAAGATATACGCAATCTTCAAAGTCAATCTCCTTGAGTTGTTCGAACCAATCACTCAAAGTTCGAGCGAGTGTATTTCTATGCAAAGCGTTTTCGCTTCTTTCCAGTTTTTCTCTCGGGCTTTTGCCACGACTTCAACGAAGAGCTTGTGTTCGTTTTCGGTGATCTCACCAGCCTGGTGAGCTGCATCGAGACTCTTCGCCGCTTCTTCCAGCCTTGCCCCATCTTCCGCAGAACAGGCTGTTCTGAGAACCGCCCAGCAGGATACAGCCTTCGATGTTTCAAGCTGAGTTGAGGAGCCGCATCCAGCAAACACAAATCCCATTATCAGCGGCAACAGAATCCTCTGACATCTTGCTAACAACTGTCGTCCGAAGCCGCATCTCTCACTGTTCGCAGCTCTTTCGCTATTCTTACCACTCACCGATCACCTCCCCACCGTTTCGGCTGGAAACCGCAGCCCACACGATCACACTGATATTCGAGGACACGAAACGAACGGAACCATCCCCAAGCAGTACATGCGCTCCACCAGTGTGTTGTGAGTACATCTGACACACATGCACCTGCGGGTCATTCGGGGGATGAATAACGAACCCTTCCTCCGCAGCCGGGCCACTGTGAACCAGGACCAGAGTTGCAGCTTCATCTGGTTCGATTACCAGAGGTGCGAATCGCGCCGGATTGTTCGCCCGCACGCTTGCGCCAACCGGGACACCCACCCAGGTTTTATCGCTGATCACTGGTGTATGTTCTCCCAGAAATACGGTGTTTGACAGTCCGTCCGTGACATCCCTCGTACCGATTTTTGAGTTACGATAGAAGGGGCCGTTGGCGACGCTCGCGTGATCTGTCACAGTCAGAGACCACGGCTCTTCATGTCCCACGTTTGCGACGTAAGTGGAACGACTGAAAAGACCGATTGGGGTTCCGCTGCGATTTCGGATGGTTGCTGGCTGTTCCGTGCCGGTCGCAGACGGACACAAAAAGCCGGGCAGCTTGGTCTGCGCCAGTGGCTGATTGACAGCATCCCAGCATGGCAAGCTTCGGTTGAACCCCTGATAGACATTCGTCTGTTCGATAAACGGCAACAGCATCATACCCCATGCCCATCCTGTCGGCCCGTCAAAGGTCTCTGGATCGCGAGACGGGTGATGGACGCCGGAAATGTATCCCGGCGGAAAGACGCTATGGGCATCGTGGTAATTATGAACAGCCAGCCCGAGTTGCTTCAGATTATTTCGACACTGAGTTCTCCTGGCGGACTCCCGGGCTTGTTGAACTGCGGGTAACAGCAAGGCAATGAGAATCGCGATGATCGCGATGACGACAAGCAGTTCAATCAGAGTGAACCCTCGACTGCGAATTTTCATCATGTTTCAGTTCAATTCTAAAGTTGTGTTGGATTGGGGACGTCACCATAGACGGCGACAGGGTCAAAGACCTTTTTCGATTCGGAAAACTCGAGGGATGTCTGCGTGTCTCGAGAATTCCCCACAGGGACCTTTCGATAAAAGCAGGAACGATAGCCCACGTGGCAGCTCGCCCCGCCCGCGACATCGACTCGCAGCCAGATGCAATCCTGATCGTCGTCGATGCGCATTTCACGAATCGTCTGCACAAGGCCGCTGGTTGCTCCTTTGTGCCACAAAGTTTTTCGACTGCGACTCCAGTAAACGGCTTCGCCTCGCTCGATCGACTGAGCGAGTGCTTCACGGTTCATGTAGGCATGCATCAACACTTCACCGGTTGTGAAATCGGTTGTGACGCACGGAATCAATCCATGTTCGTCAAACTTTGGTGCCAGTTCGGTGCCTTCTTCGACCTGTTCGACAGTCAGACGCTCAGAAAATGTAAGTGGATCAGACATGGGTACTCCCAGTTGATTGCGTGCAACATTAAAAGTAGATCACGACGCAGAGTCGCTTTGACCCTGCTGGTACTTCGGGCGAACGATGGAGCACTCAGATCGCCGTGGGCTGAGTGGTTGTGTCTTTTTAGGAACACAAGGCTGTAAAGCGGTGCGGCATGAATCGCGTGATCGCCGAGGAATTGGTACTCCGGCGCTGGCGGGGACCAATCCTACGAGACTTCGGCTCCGCAATCGATCATCGGAAACGCGAGTTCCCATAATCTCGACTTCTCCGAATGTCGGAGGGAGCAGTTCCAACAGCATTCGCAGCGTTGTCGTTTTTCCGGCACCATTGGGCCCCAGAAGTCCGTAGACTTCTCCGGCAAATGTCCGCATCGACACGTTATCGACGGCCGTAATCACACCTCGCTCAGACGGAAAGTGCCGGGAAGGCTTTTTCAGCGAGATCGCCCGGAGTTGCAGCGATGAACGACTCTGCGACGAACTATCCAGCGATGAACTACTCAATGTGATCCTCCGTCTTCCATGTCGCCACGTAGATCCGTTGTCTTCTATTTATTGGCGTGTCATCCCAGATCAACTCCTGCGATCTCGCTGGCGCACGAAAGTGTGTGAAGAAGTCCAGCAGCAAACATCCGTGTTCTCATGCTGTGATCTGATGCATGTTGTCTCGATCTCTTGTCAGCGCAGACGATTGCTTTCGATAGAGAACTTGATTCCGAGTCTTCCGAATAGAGAACTTACCAGTTTCGAGGACACCTTTCCCGCAAGAAACATCGAGGAGCGTTCCATCCTGCTGAACGAAGTCAAAGTTGCGAACCTGAGTTGAGCCCTCCTGAATGATCAATGCTCCGTTGTAGAAACGATAACCATGCTATGAGATCGTCGCCCCGGATGCCATCCGAATCTGGTGCATCAGAACAGGAGAAAACCAATCGCTCATATCCATTTCCTGCTCCGCATTCATGGACCAGATTCTCCATGGAGTCACCGTGCGTCTTCGATCAGGTAACTTGCTGGCGGTTCGCAGGTAAAATCGCTCATCCGATGCCAGTGGTCGATCCATTTCCAGGGCGATCTCCCTTACTTGCTCGGCAAAATGTCTGGACTCCGGAATTTCTATCAACTCTGCGGCTTGAGCTGTCTCCAGCGATGCCCCGGAATGCATTCACGTGAGAAGCTCTCCCATGGACCAGCCGAACCAAGAGCCCGCTTCAGGTTGACTCCGACGCTCGATCTTGACACCGCGTTCCGACTCCTCATTGCTGTGTTCATGTCGGAATTGTATCAATATTCCCCCTGCACGATACTGCAAGCCCACTAATCCGCCAAGCTGATCGCAGCAAATTCAGCCGTCCTCAGATGTCCTTCACGGGAAGCTCCGCCGATGACGATCAAACGGTCCTTATGGCCAATCATGCGGTGATGAATTCGAGACGAAGGCAGTTTGCCGATGCTGTTCCAGCGTTTTTGGTCGTCGGATAATCGATAGACCTTGCCGTCCATTCCCGCCAGAACGAGGCGTCCACCTACTACAGCAGCGGCGATGCCATTCCCATTGGCTGGCATCCCGGGCACATCAGGCCCGGCAGACCATTGATTCTTCGGCGGATCATATATCCAGATGTTCTTCGAGATTTCTCCGTCCGGAGTCAGTCCGCCGATCATCCAAACATGATCCTGAAATGCGATGACTTCGATCGCCCGTCGCTTCGCAGGCTGGGTAACCACTAACCAGCTTGCCCTGTCATCTTTCAGGTCCAGAACCAGCCCGTGATCGAGCCATGTTCCGTCTTCACCACCATTCAACGACCAGCCGCCAAAGAGATAGACCTTGTCGTTCAAAACGGCGGCTCGATGAGACGACCGTGGCTCTGGCAGTGCTGCCAGCCGACGCCAGCTATTCGTCGAAGGATCAAATTCAGCCGCATCACACAGAGAGTAGAGATCATGCGGCTGTTGAGATTCATTCAAGGCATGCATTCCGCCAAAACGCAAAAGCCTCTTTCCATCGGAGACCAATGCCACACCCTGAGCCGGACGCTCAATGGGCAGAGGTTCCCAGTCGCCACCGTTCGTCAGCGAGACACGAAAGAAGCCGGGCAGCGCAGATTCTCGAGAATAGACGTGAGTCTTCCCGGTATGGCCACTGTAGACATAGGCGAAACCGTCTAATTCTGCTGCGCCAAAACTAGCGATTCCCTTCGGAAGCTCTGCAAATCGAAAACTGGTCCCACCAGCGGCCAATGCTGTCTCCTGAGAAAAAGCTGGCTGTGGAAGACCAAAAGCAACAAGCAGCAACACACTTATACTCAGAGTAAGCATTTGATCTACTCCTGATGCCCACAAGGAAAGGCGACGATCGGCCTGAAACAGAAGCGTAAATCGGTTACGCGCATGGAATCTAATGTAATACGATAGAGTTGCAACAATCATCACGGGAGTGTTACAAGTTTGTTACCTCTATTCCTGATGCCACGACTGGAAAGGATCCTTCCATGTTGACCACGTTTTCGGGCCGAGTTTCATTTCGCTGTCGGTGAGCAGGCACTCTCGCAACAGGGATTCAAGCTGTTGCAAATCAAGGTACCGGCCGATCACGACTAATTCCTGTCGGCGATCTCCCCAAGGCTCTTCCCAAACCTCCATGGTCTCTGCACGGAACAGAGGGTCATCAGGCCAGTCTGACATGGGCACGGCAGCGGTCCAGACTCCTGCGCGTCGCAGCGTGAAGACCTTCCCGGCATGAGCCCATTCGCCCGCATGATGATGCCGCGTGGCGATCCAAATGAGCCCCTTTGAACGCACGAAGCGGCCAAAATCAGGGCCTTGAAGGAATTTCAGCAACCGCTCCGGATGAAATGGACGACGCGCACGAAAGACATGGCTGGAGAATCCGTACTCTTCATTCTCCGATACTTCGCTGCCACGCGGGACCAGCAGCCATTGCTTGTGACGCTCGGCCCACTCTTCTGAGAACAGACGGGTGTTCAGGATCGAACTCAGATCCACGTCCCCGTTGACTGCATGCACGATCCGAGCGGAAGGATTCATCCGTTTCAGGACTGCTTCCACCATCCCACGTCGCTCTTCACTGATCAGATCGCACTTCGCGATCACAAGAACATTGGCGAATTCAATCTGTTCCACCAGCAACTGGACAACGTCCCGCTGATCATCAGGTCCCGCGCTGATGCGTCGATCCTCCAGACTGTCGATCGAATTAAAGTCTATTTCAAAATTCACTCCGTCAACAACAGTCACCAGTGTGTCGAGTTGCGCCGAATCGCTCAGCCGATCACCGCACTCGTCTTCAAAGGTAAACGTTTCCGCCACAGGAAGCGGCTCAGAGATTCCTGTCGACTCAATCAACAAGTAATCAAACCGCCCCTGTTCGGCCATCGAACGCACTTCCTTCAGGAGGTCTTCTCGCAGAGTGCAGCAAATACAGCCATTGCTGAATTCCACCAGTTTCTCGTCAACGCGACTCAGCTCCGCTCCGCCGGACTTTACCAGTCTGGCGTCAACGTTGACGTCGCTCATGTCATTCACGATCACGGCCACGCGCAGGCCCTGCCGATTCGTCAGAACATGATTCAGCAGAGTGGTTTTCCCGGCCCCCAGGAATCCGGACAGAACCGTGACTGGAAGTTTCCGAGATGCCATGAAGCTGTGTTTCCAGGAGTGGGTAAAAAGTGAGTGAGCAACCTCGTCGACTGCCTTTGTCTGTTGGGCGTGCAGTATATGCACCTGCACATACATTGCAAGACGGAACTCCGGTCACCCTCGGATAATTCGCCAATCGATTCCTCACTGGTGCTCCAAACCTGCTGCGCCAGCGAAAAATTACCGCAGACACTGGTCGAGTGCTGACCTCAAAACCGGCGAAACTGCAGGTGACAAGCCCGGCGCTCCTGCTCTCTCTCAGCAGTCATAAACGAGGCAGCTTCGCCAACATCTGAATGAAGCCAAAGTGCCCCGGCAAAAAGATAGGTTATCTCCGCTCGATCTCGTTTGTTCGGGTAGGGCAAAAGGTCTCGAATCTAACGACCTTTCCGGCGCACGCTCGACCTGACACTTGATGCACCAATTATTAACCGGAAATCCGCCTGATCTGCCAAAGATTCCTTTCATTGCAATCGTGTTGCTGAGCTTGAGAGCAGGCATACAGTTTTCAGGCGTTTGGGGTCAATTGAACACATTTTTTGCGAATCCCGTGGCCGCAAACATCCGCCATGCAATAACTAGTCGGCGAGCCAATGGTGTACAAACTGATTAACCCAATGTTTAAAGGAAGTCGTTTATGTCTCCGATTCTTGCACAACTCTCAATGGACTTCGCGGCCAATTCGATCGTGCAATCCGTCACGCTATACCTTTTCTTTGCCGGCATTGTGGGAATGGGTGCCGGAGCCGTGTATCTGTTTCTCGAGCGCAGCAGTGTCCCGGTTCAGTATCGAAGCGCGGTGACTGTCTCGGGCTTAATTTGTGCCATTGCGTGTTTCCATTATTACAAGATGACCAACCAGTATATGACCGGAGAGTCTTTCCCGACGGCTTTACGGTACATTGACTGGTTGTTCACAACACCACTGTTGCTCATCAAGTTTCCCATGCTGCTCCGCCTCGGGAGCAAAGGGGCGAGTCTCTTCCGAAACCTTGTACTGCTCGACATAGGGATGATCGTAACGGCATTCATTGCCGAAACATCTGCGGTCGGCAGTGGTTCATGGTGGGGATTCTTCATCGTGGCCTGCATTTTTGAGTTGGGCATCGTAGGGCTTCTCTACGGTTCGATGAGCGAGGCGATTAACCGGCAGCCCGCACCAATTGCCGATGCTATTCGGTTAATGCGTCTGTTCATTCTCGTCGGTTGGGCGGTTTATCCCATCGGGTTTCTGATGGCTCTCGCGGGGGCCGGGGAGTTCCGTGAGATCGTTTACAACGTCGCGGATGTGATCAACAAGGTCGGATTCGGACTCGTCGCAGTGCACGGGATTCAGTCGCTCGTGCAGTCTGAAGCCGCTCGCTCATAAGACGGCAAATTTGACGGGGACTTAACGTCGCTGGCAAAAACTGGATTAGGTTGGGAAGTGACAATGTCATTCTGACCAGATCGATTGTAGGGTTTGTGGCCTTACTGCGATTTCCGCCTCGCCGACAGTTTAAGAGTGATCACATGACAAGTTGCATAGGCAAAATGCTTTTCATCTTCGCGCCCCCGGCGATTTTGATCGTATTGTCTGTGATCACTCTGGCTGTTGGGGGGATTCCGGAGTTGTTAGCACCGTGGCCGTTTCTGATCGCTATGTTCGCTGTGGGTCTTCCTCATGGAGCAATCGACTTCATGGTCTCCCGCAGGCTCGATGGCACATCGCCTCTCTCAGGTGTTTTCCGCTTCGGCTGGTACGCCGCGGTCATGGCCTGCGTGATTGCCAGCCTCGCCATTGCTCCACTGCTCGTCATCGGAATTTTCGGGATGCTCAGTGCGTGGCACTTTGGGCGGGCGGACGCAGAAGATCTTAGTGACATTTCTTGCGTGCAATCCATTCGGTCGATCCCGAAAGGCATTTGGGCGCTATCGCGGGGTTTCCTGGTTGTCTTGCTGCCGTTCGTCTTCTTCTTTGACATCTCTGTTTCAACCCTGAACCAACTGTTAGCGTTCTGCGGCAATGCGCCTTTGACCGCCTCGGATGAATGGAGGTTGAATATCGTTGCACTCACTACGGGGTGTGTGGTGATCGCATGTGTGAGCATTCTGCAGAGCGTCGCTGAAAGAAACACCCGGCGGGCTGCCGTTGAGATGCTGGAGTTCATAGCCATCGCGGTCTGCTTTAGCACTCTGCATCCGTTGTTCGCTTCCGGCGTTTACTTTCTCGTCTGGCACAGTTGGCGTCATTTTCGTCGCCTGAACCGTAGTGTCAATCATGCGTCACTTTGGAGTATCGACTTAAGGAGCATTGTCTCTCTTCACCGAGATTCTCTGATCCTGCTGGTTCCAACATTATTGGCAGTTGCATGGATTGCGTTTCGGCTTGGCGGAGACTTGACACCCATGAACCTGTGCCTGTCCAGTCTGCTGGTCTACGTCGTTGTCACACTTCCTCATGAAATGCTCTGTCGACATCTGTTCGCTTCACTGTCGGGCGGAACCTCTGCTCTTGCAACTTCGCGACAGGCATCCGGCCGACTGACAGGATCGCTCACCAAAAGTTCCGTGAGGCCCGACTTTCGACATATTCCGAAGTCAACACCAGGCTGAAAGAGCTATGTCAGATTCAATTACTATCATCGGAGCAGGGCCGGGTGGACTCGCAGCGGCGATGTTATTGGCCTCTCAGGGCAGGAAAGTGCGAATTCTAGAGCGTCTGCCGCGTGTGGGAGGAAGATGCTCGGCCATTGAACAGAATGGTTATCGGTTTGATCTTGGTCCAACGTTCTTTCTGTATCCGCGAGTGTTGAAGGAGATTTTTGCGACGGCGGGTTATGACCTGTTCGCTGAAATTCCGATGACAAAACTGGATCCTCAGTATCGGCTCGAATTTGGGCAGGGAGGCCAGCTGAATGCGACTCCGGACGTTCAGAAGATGGAAGACGAGATCGCTCGCCTGTCGCCGCAGGATGCGGGCGCTTTCACACGATTTATGAATGACAATAGGGAGAAACTGCGGCGATTTCGCCCGATCCTCGAATCACCATTCAGCAGCGTTTTTGATTTGCTACGACCATCTACCTTAAAGGCGGTGCCATGGCTGCGTCCCTGGCATTCCGTTGGTAGTGAGCTGAAAAGTTATTTCACTGACCCTCGGCTTGTGCTTGCCTTTTCTTTTCAATCAAAATACCTCGGCATGTCGCCCTTTCAGTGCCCGAGCCTGTTTACGATACTCGCGTTTCTAGAGTACGAATACGGCGTTTACCATCCCTCGGGAGGCTGTAGCGCCGTGAGTGAACGAATGGCAGCGATTGTTCAGGAAATGGGTGTCGAGCTGCATTTGAATGAGCCGGTTGAGCAACTGGAGTTTGTCGATCGCCAGATTGTTGGAGTCACCACGAACAGGCGACACTATCCAACCAACTCTCTCGTGATCAACTCGGATTTCGCCAGAACGATGCAGCGGCTCGTGCCCGACCAGCTCCGAAGAAAATGGTCTGATCGCAAGCTTGGAGCGACGAAGTTCTCGTGCTCAACTTTCATGATGTACCTGGGAGTGGAGGGTCTTTACGACTTGCCGCACCACACAATTCATATTGCTAGCGACTATCGGAAGAATCTGGACGAGATTGAAACCCAGCATGTGCTGTCTGCGGATCCGTCATTATACGTGCAAAACGCCTGTGTGACCGACTCGAGTCTTGCGCCCAAAGGTCATAGCACTTTGTATGTGCTTGTGCCTGTCACGCATCAGCACCCGAATGTAGACTGGTCGAAAGAGGCCCCGGCTTTCCGCGAGAACGTGCTTGATCACGTTGAGAAACTTGGGCTCAGTGATCTGAGGCGTCGAATCCGGTTCGAGAAGATTGTGACTCCCGATGATTGGGACTCAAGCTACGAGGTACACAACGGAGCGACGTTCAACATGGCCCATAGCTTTAATCAAATGCTGCACAAACGACCGAACAACCGCTTTGAAGATTTAGACGGTGTTTATTTGGTTGGTGGAGGGACGCATCCTGGCAGCGGGCTGCCCGTGATCTATGAGTCAGCGCGGATTACCAGTCAACTGATTGCCGAGGATCTTGGTAGAGTTTCCGCAAGAGCACCCAGACGGTCACAATCGTCTGCAGTTCGATAAGCTTACTAATCAGCATGTTCTGCGCATTCATCCTCGTGCTGGTACCACGCAGACTGAACAGCGATTCCCGCAACGGCCGCGAGTGACGATAGAGCAGGAATGATCGCTCGTGATACCGCATCTTTAGGCGTGAGACGGTAGAAGCCGACAGCAAGAGCGAGAGCAGTTGCGGCAAGGATCGAGTTGATGATCAACATTCGATTTTTAGCACCTTGCAGAAATCTGATCGCGATAACCGGGCAATTTTGAATATGCCTCTCACCCAGGCTCACCACGTCTCCGTAATCGACCCAAACAGCACTATACAAGTTTCGCGGTACATCGTGTAGGGAAGGGGCAGTTGCCGGACGAGGATCCAACGGAACATTGTCAGCCAAAACAGGCTGAATGCCATAACGAACAAAAGCGAGCTGGGAAACTTTCGTCGGCTTCTCAGGACAGGTGCCGTAAACAACGCCAGGGCCGAGGCGATATAACGAGGCGACATTGCGGGCTCGACAAAACCTACAGCGAAAACAGCGAGTGTTCTCCTTAAGAACCAAACTGCTTGGTTCAATCAAGGCCCCACAGAGTCCGGTTTTCGGAGTTCAGTTTTCCGATGATCGACAGGCCGGTGCAAAAACAAGGGAAGTTCAACGAATTCGAATCAGCTTGCCTGTGACGATCATCGACGCAATATCCTCGAAAGGCACAGAGTTTATTGCCTGAACTGTTACCCGCCGCGAGCGAACGCGGTACAGATTCCACAAGTGCCAAAATTTGTGATAGCTGCGCGGGTCTGCTGCGACTGAGATCTCGACAGCACGTCTCGCCGTAAAATGATTCGATTGTGTCTTCGTTGATTAGAAAGCCGAGGAAATGAGATGAGTCCTGGAAAGGCACGTCTATGGACAGGGATCAGCTGCGTGGGAACAATGGTGACAATTGCTGTTGCCATGCTCATTTCGGATTTTCCTCAGAGGATGTTTGCAGAAACGCTCCGCGGAAGCACTGCCGAACTTACAGCGTTCTTGATGTTTTTTTTCTCGGCCGCTCTGCTACTTTTGCCATTTGATCTCATCGGAGGCCTCTGGATTCCTGTTTTGTTGGAGAGTCAAACTCTGCGGCCGAGTGACTGGCTGAGACGCTGGGCGCGGTCTGTTGGAATTCAGATCATTTTTTACTCTGTCACGTTCTTTGTCTATCTGCAGATTGGGCGAGGAATCGGTACTCCGTGGCTGATCGTCATCTTCGCGATGATTGAGATGGCTCTGATTGCCGGACAGGAGTTGATTTGGCGCATGTTGTCGGCTCAATACGCGGGGGTTTCACGTCGCGGTGCGATTCAGTTCGTGCAGCATTTCGATCCAAGGTTCGCCGGAGGGGTCACTGGAATGCCGGGGTCCGAGAGTATCATAATACCCGCAGATTGGCAGACGCGATTGACCCGGTCGAATCTTCAGATGTTGATTAAGCGTCGAATTGCTGCCCGGAATTCTGGTGGGCGGGTTCGCGGTGTTCTTTGGGCGATGTTATGGAACATCGTCAGCTTCGCGATGGCGATCTTGCTTGCCGGAGGTGTCTTCGTGTCGGTCGCCGATCTCGTTACCACTTTCTTATGGTTTCTGTTGCTTTCGTTTTTTGGTCTGCTGGTACTGCCCGCGATTAACCGGAAGAGCGTTTTCGCACTGGATCAGCAGGTTGCGAGTTACGTCAACAAGATCGAACTACAGGAGGCCATTGGCGAGATTGATAAGCTAACAGAGCAGGATCCAGCACGGTCGGCATCGGCTGAATCCATCTTCCAGCCAATCCCTTGTCCGGAACGCAGGCTGCAATCCCTTGAGAAGGACGGACCGCAAGGCGTGCTTGCGTGGAATATTGCGAGGACAACGCTCTACCTAAGCTGGGCGTTCGGAGGTCCGCTTGCAAGGGCCGTCCACTGCAATGTGGGGCGTCCGGAATTGTGGGCCATGTTGCCGTCGGATTGAGTTCCGGAGAATGGAATCGGCTGTTGAGAAGGTTTCATTAGAGTAGGAAAAATGTCAGGTCTCCCATTTCCCCGGTTGATGCCCTTCCCGCTGGACCGGAGTTCGCAGAGCACGCGAGCACTAAATCATGTCGCAGCGGTTCCTGTGTATTGCCATCACCGCGTCTGTGATTCCGTCGAACATACCCATGTACCAGATTTGAAATCGTCAGCCGATCCAACGGCTGAACGCGGGCACCGATTCCGGACTGAAACCGCGATGATTCCTGCAAACTTCCATGAGTCAACGATTGACGACGTTCGGAAGTCGTGGCCACAACCGCTGCCGTCGAAGGCAGCCATCTCTTCTCTCGCCGAGCGAACGGCTGTGACGTTGGATCGCTATGGGCTCCCCGATGGGAACTCCCGTCATAACATTTCGAGAACATGTCGGGCCTCTTTTGATGTTGCAAGTCATTTGGAAAAATACGTTACGCGTCTTGCCACTTTGGCTGATCGTGGCGTCTCTCGGCAGCAGCGATGAGTTCCAGATCAAGTGTCCGTTTGGCGGTCAAGCCTGAGCGGGCACAGGCGACGCCGGAGAACCATATGGGTTGATCCACGCAATGATGAACCGAGACGCCGACGATGCTGTGTGGTGGCGGGGTTGGCTGCTTAGCGAATTGTCCCGATTACAAATTCCCAAGAAACTGACGATGCACATTGTCGCTGCGCCGTGATTCCGAGGATTCGTTCTGTGGCCCGGTTCGCGGTACCGTGGCGGCCTTTCAGCGGGGTAAGAAAACTCTGATTCCCTGTCATTATCCAGATTTTCTACTCATCGCAACGATAGCGCGATGAAGACAGTTTTGCATCCAATATTTGCTCCGCTCGCATCGGTCACTCGTCAGGAATTGGTGCGACAGGTCGCCTATCTGAAGGAAGAAAGATGCATTCTCCGGGCGCGGCTACCGGAGAGATTGGTGGCAACAGCACAGGAGAAATGCCGGTTGCTGAAGGTCGGTCGGAAACTGGGGGTCAAGTTACGAAACCTGATTTCGATCGTCACCTATCAAACCTTCGTCCGCTGGATACGAAAGACAATAGCAACTTACGCTGAAAAGAAGACGGCGACAGATCGTAAACTCGGGCGACCACGGACGCCTGGTGAAATTCGTGAACTGGTGCTGAAACTGGCCCGCCAGAACAGTTGGGGCTCCACGCGCATTCCTGGTGAACTCCGGAAACTTGGCTTCAACAGCATCTCTCGACAAACGGTAAAAGTGATTGTGGAAGAACATGGTCTTTATCCCGGTCCGCAACGTGGCAAAGGATCATGGGATTAATTCCTGAAGATCCATGCCGATACACTCTGGCAATGTGATTTCCTGTCCAAGCCGATGTGGACCGCAAAAGGCGTGGTCGATGTTTACCTGCTGGTGTTTCTGCACTTGGGTACACGCCGCGTCTGGATTTCACCGAGCACCGCGCAGCCAGACTCCGCATGGGTCAGCCTGCAGGCCCGGAACTTTCTGATGGTGACGGAAGACATGGGGCTGTCCCCGGAATACCTGAAGCGAGACAACGATGCGAAGTTCAGCGGATGATTCGATGAGGTTTTCAGGACCAGCCGGGTTCAGGTCAAACGAACGGTTCCGATATCACCCAACCTGCGAGCCCAAGTCGAACGCTTCATCCAGACACTGAAGTTTGAGTGCCTCAATAAATTTGTCATCGTTGCCGAAAACATCTGGATCACATCTGCCGCATCTGGAGCCGCCGTTACAACGCAGAGTGACCGCACTCTTCCCGCGATCACCTGCCACCGGACTTCACAACTCCTTCTAAAGAAGCAACGATCGTTCGTCTGAACGACATCGTCTGCGTATCAAAACTCGGCGGCATCATCCATTCCTGCCCCCGACGAACCGCATAAAGTCGCCGCGTCGAGGTTCAGATTTGAACTCGAATGCGTTGACCGTCCGCGCTGACTGCGATTTTCGACTGTCATTCGCCTACGAAAACTCACATTGACTCGCTTGATGCAGCCACAGACCGTTGTTCTGAAACTCATCATCCCACGTTACTGATCACATAAATCGCCTGATTTCCACCGCACTTTCGCAAGTCAGAATATTCTTACCACGCGGCATTTTTAAAAGCCAAAACGCCATCACTCTGCTCCATGATCTCGACAACAGCACGGTCGAAGCCATCAGTGATGGAAATGACACAGAGAGAGGAATTGCCTGCCTTTCTCAGCTTTCTGAGGCCCAAATCAAATCAGTCGAAGCAATCGCTATGGACATGAGTGCCGCGTATGTCAAGGCGGCGATGATTTCCTGGGCAAAAAATAAGTCTGTTGGACGAGTTTAGAGAATCTTACCGAAAAGCAGCAGAACGTCTTCGATGCGGCATACGCTCGTCAACTTCAGACCGGAAAGCCATGGGTATAAAAAGAACGGCTCAGCGATCTCTGGAACCAAAACACCGCTGCGTCAGCGACCACTTTTTTAAACGACTGGTACCAGCGAGTTATTCACACAAAACTCGAGCCGATGAAGGCCGTCGCTAAATCCACGAGGGAGCGCCTCAGAAATGTTGCACGCTACTGCACCACAAAATCACCAGCGCCGTAATTGAAAGGCATGAATAGAAAAATATGGTAATTAAACCCCTTGTTTGCGGCTTCAGAAACCGCGAGAACTTCAAAACGACGATCTTCTTTTACTGCAGCAGCCTCCGTCTCGACCCGCAATAAACTCGAATGGTCCCAGATTAGCCGGGTTTTCTGACGGGTTCAGCAGTCGGCCGATAAAATGCTCCGTAAAACCCTGGCCTCTGCTGCTCGAACACCCTCGACAGCCTGATCCTCGCTTCTGCCATCAGCAGAATCCGCCTATGATCCCAAACCAGATCGCTGCAGCCAGACAGACAAATCCTCTGCCGTTTTAGACGGCAACACAGTTTCAAGGCCAATCAGGAAGCGACCATGGAAACAACTGACGAACGAAAACGGCCATCCGTTCGCGGTCAATATTCTCTAAGATCCACCGCCTTTTGGGGCTTCCTGTCCACTCAGTTCATGGGTGCCTTCAATGACAATTACTTCAAACAGATGGTACTGCTGACCTGCGTTAACGCCGCAGCCTCTGCACCCAGCCAGATTAGCCCGGCCTCAGCCCCACCCGCAGACTCTGCCTTGCCATGGAAAGAAATCGCCATGGCTGCTTTCGCCCTGCCCTTCGTGCTGTTTTCAGGACTTGGCGGCTTTCTCTCCGATCGGCTCTCCAAAACCTCCGTGATCGTCGGCTGTAAGGTGGCTGAAATTGGAATCGTGGGCGTCGGACTCGCCATTCTGCTGATCCCCGGACTCGGTGCCACAGCACAGTTGTCGGCTCTGATCTTTGTTCTCGCACTCATGGGCACTCACAGTGCCATCTTCAGCCCCTCCAAATACGGTGTCCTGCCCGAAATGTTCCGAGCGGACTGCCTGCTGCCGGTCAACGGCGCCGTCCAGATGACCACATTTCTGGCTATCATCTTTGGCACCGTCTGCGCCGGCATCGCGCTAGACCTGATTCGCAGTCAGCTGTGGATCAGCAGCGCCGTTGCTCTGCTGATCGCTGCCGTCGGCACGGCCAGCAGCCTGTTCATTCCCCGGATCCCGGCCGCTGAGCCACAACTAAAACTCAGACTCGAAAATCTCGCCCTGCCTCGCTCTGTACTGACGGTCCTGTTCCATGACAGACATCTGCTGCAGGCCGTACTCGTGTATTCACTGTTCTGGTTTCTGGGGGGCGTCGTACAGATGGGCATGAATACACTCGGTGAAGCCTCACTGCAGCTCAGCAAAACTCGCACCAGCGTTCTCGTCGCAGGAATCGGATTCGGAATTGCCGTTGGCTGCCTGCTCGCCGGCTTTGCAGGGCGAGGCAGTCGGCGTTGGACGACTGTTGGGGCCTGGCTGCTGACCGCGACTCTGGCTGTTACCGCCCTGCTCGGCAGCGGACTGTGTGGCCGACCCGCAAGTGCCGGTCGCGACGTCAGTCAGGAAACCATTTTCTCCAGCCTCTTCGCCTGCGATCTGCTGGAATGGCTGCTGCGGGCTGACATGATCGCTCTCGGGATCGCCGCCGGACTGTTCGTCGTGCCCGTGCAGGTCTTTCTGCAGGCAGCACCCCCGGACGAACTGAAAGGACGCGTTCTGGGAGTTCAGAATCTGATGACATGGATCGGAATTCTGCTGTCAGCCGCCTTCTCCCTGATTGTTGGGATCAGCCTGAAAATCGTCGTCGGACCGGCTGCTGATGAACAATACCAATGGGTACTGTTCGCACTGCTGGCCACCATGCTGCTGCCCGTAGCTGCCTTCTACCGCCTGCCCGCCAATGCTGCCTGCACAGATCACGCCGCCTGAAAAAAGACGGACCGGCCGGATGCCGGGCACATAACCGCAACTCGGGCCTTCCAGCCGGAGATCTGCCCCAAAAAACACGTTTTTTCGCACTCCGTCTCCGCCCTTTTACGGCACATCCGCCCTTTGTCCTCGCCGTGTTTCCAATCTCACCAATTCCCATGTTTTTTCCCAGGAATCAACAGGCAGAATGACAACCAGAGGTCTGCTCCCTAAACTCTTACGTCGCTCGCCTTCGTAAAGCTTTGCTTCCACGGATCTGCCTGCTCATGCCCGACGCTGCCCTTCTGGCAACCCTCACGCTGCTGGCCGGACTCTTCCTGCTCAGCCTTGAGATGTTCGTTCCCAGCTTCGGGCTGCTGTTCGTTATGTCACTGATCTCGCTGGCGGTTTCCTTCTGGTCTGCCTGCAAAGCGTGGTGGGCGGTATCTCCCCACTTTTTCTGGTCCTACATACTGCTGCTGATGGGCGGAATTCCCGCCACGTTCTTCGGCACCCTCTCTGTGTTGCAGCGCACCAGCCTCGGTCGACGCATGACTCTGACGCCACCACCCGACGACGGAATCGCTCCCGCCAATCCTCTGCAGCACCTGATCGGACGTCCCGGCACCGCCCAGACAATGATGACTCCCGGCGGCATGGTCCTTATCGATGGCCAGCGACTGCACGCCGAATCAACCGGCATGCCCGTTGATCCGGGAACTGCGGTCGTGGTTGTGGCAGTGCGTGCGTCGCGAGTTGTTGTGCAACCAGCCAACGCTTCGATACCACCTTTTTCGGCCCAAACCAGGCCCCCCGGACAGACTCTCACCCCCTCCGACTCCCCCCCCCCGCTTGACTTCGACATTCCGGCATAGTAAACCCTGCACGTGATGCTCCATTTGCTCCGCTTCCGGGAATGCACCATGACTCTTCCGATCCTGCTGGCACTCAACAGTACTCAGTGGGTCATCCTCATCGTCCTGCTGCTGTTTGTACTGATAATTCTGGGCATGTTCGCCCGGTTCGCCAGTCTCTGGCTGCAATGCAAAATGACCCGCGCAGGCATCGGCTTTGGCGACCTCGTTTTCATGCAGTTTCGTCGCGTCAACCCTGCCCTGATTGTCCGCAGCAAAATCATGGCCGTTCAGGCCGGCCTGAATCGTAAATACCCGCTATCTGTTCAGAATCTGGAGGCACACGCACTCTCAGGCGGCAACGTTCCCAACGTCATTCGAGCCCTCATCGCTGCCGACAAAGCCAGTATTCCGCTGGACTGGAACACGGCCCAGGCGATTGATCTCGCCGGACGCGATATTCTTGAAGCCGTTACTACCAGCGTCTATCCCAAAGTCATTGACTGCCCCGACCCCAAACGCAATCAGGGAACCCTGTCAGCTGTGGCGGCAGACGGCATCGAATTGCGAGTTCGTGCCCGCGTAACGGTACGAACCAATATTCGACAACTGATCGGCGGAGCTACCGAAGAAACTGTGATCGCCCGCGTTGGACAGGGCATCGTCCAGGCTATCGGCTCTACACCTTCATACAAGCTGGTGCTCGAAAACCCTGACTACATCTCCAAAACCGTACTTGAACAGGGCCTCGAAGCCCAGACTGCCTATGAGATTGTCTCCATCGATATCGCAGATATCGACGTCGGCGAAAACATCGGCGCCCGACTGACGGCTGACCGCGCTGAAGCCGACATGCGTGTCGCACAGGCCAAAGCCGAACAGCGCCGCGCTGCAGCGCGAGCACGTGAGCAGGAAATGGTCGCTCGAATCCAGCAGAATCGAGCGGCAGTCGTGCTGGCAGAATCAGAAGTCCCTCGCGCCGTAGCAGAGGCGTTCGGCAATGGAAATCTGGGACTGCTGGATTTTTACGAACTGAAAAATGTACAGGCAGACACGCGGATGCGCGAATCAATCGCCGGCGATGGGACCACCAGGGCTGGTGGAACAACTGAAGCCTGAGTCATCGCGAAGTGGTGAACAGGAATTTTTCGAACGGGAGCAGCAGCAGATGACGATGAATCTCACACGGTGGCTGGGACCGGCAATTATGCTGCTGGCCTCAGCAGCACAGGCCGACGAATGGCAGTCGCTGTTCGATGGTAAAACACTGGATGGCTGGGACGGCGATCCACGAATCTGGAGCGTCGAGGATGGCACCATCACAGGACGCACCACCGAAGAAATCAAGCTGGATAAAAACACGTTCATCATCTATCGCGGTGGCCAGCTGGATAATTTTGAACTGGAACTGGAATACCGCATCGTCAATGGAAACTCCGGTATTCAATACCGCAGCTTCGAATTGCCCGATGGAAAATGGCGTATCGGTGGCTACCAGGCCGACTTTGAAGCCGGTCAGACTTACTCCGGGATTCTCTACGGCGAAGCCTTCCGCGGTATCCTCGCTCAACGCGGGCAGTCCACTGAACTGACGCGAAACGATGGCAAATTTGAAGTCAAAGTCACCGGCAGCGTCGGCGAGTCCGCAGCCATTCAGGCTGCCATCAAGAAAGAAGACTGGAACAAGTACCGCGTAGTCGCCAATGACTTTAACTTCCAGCACTTCATCAACGGCCTCAAGACCGTTGACGTCACCGACAACGATCAGCAGGATCGTCGCGCTGTCGGACTGCTGGCACTGCAGGCTCACACCGGTCCGCCCATGACCGTCCAGTTCCGCAACATTCGACTCAAACGACTGCCCGCCCCCAAAAAGGTCGCTCTGATTTCAGGCCGCCCCAGCCACGGCTACGGTGCTCACGAACATCGTGCCGGCTGCATGCTGCTGGCTGACGCACTGAACAGTTCAGGGCTCGGCATCGAAGCTACGGTCTACACCAATGGCTGGCCCGAGGATGACGCTGTCCTGGATTCTGCAGATGCTGTCGTGATTTATGCCGATGGGGGTGGCGGGCACCCCTTCAACGGTCATCTGGACCGCATCCGCCAGATTCAAAATCGCGGCACAGGCATGGTCGCGATTCATTATGGCGTTGAAGTGCCTAAAGGTCCTTCCGGAGACGCCTTTCTGAAATGGATCGGCGGATACTTTGAAACCGACTGGTCCGTCAACCCGCACTGGACCGGCAGCTTCGGTAATTTCCCCGCACATCCCATTTCAAGTGGCGTCAAACCATTCCGGATCAATGATGAATGGTACTACCATATGCGGTTTGCCGCTGCAGATGCCGGTGTAGTCCCGGTCCTGACAGACCTCCCGCCAAAAGACACCCTGGTGAAGGAAGACGGTAGTCTGTCTCGCCCCAATGGTGCTCACAGTAATAACGCCGCCGTTCGTGCTGCGGTACTCGAACGCAAGGAACGCCAAACTGTCGCCTGGGCCGTGTCTCGCCCCGACGGCGGACGTGGCTTCGGATTTACCGGCGGCCATAATCACTGGAACTGGGGGAATCGCGACTTTCGCACGCTGGTGCTGAATGCCATCGCCTGGACGGCTCACGCTGACGTCCCCGCTGCCGGCATTCCCTCTAAAGAACTGACCGTGCAGGACTTGATGGCGAATCAGGACTATGACGTCCCCGCTGACTTCAACCCAGCTCGAATCCAGTCCATACTGGACGAATGGAAAACCTACCGCTCTCGCTGATTCCTGACGCCCGACACTCAACGTCGCTCGGGTTTTCCATTCCGAGATCTGCCCTCAGAAACACCCCTTTTTTTCGCTCCGATTGTGCCGCTTCACGGCACAGTCGGACTTTTGTCCCCGGCGTCTTTCCAGCCAGAACTCGCCTCCTTTCCTCAACACAGCGTCTGCAGCCGAAATTCAAAAAATGACCAGCGAATCCTCCGGCATTGATACATCCAGCCAGCGCTACTGGAAGTTTGCCGATTTTCAGTCGATTCAGCCGGTTCCCTGTCCCTGCGGGCTGGCTCGCCGAGCATTCGCAGGAGTGCCGGAATTTCCCGGTACTCTGCACATCACTGACATCTCGAAAGACGCACAGCGACACTACCATCGTCGGCTGACAGAAACGTATGTCATTCTGGAATGCGGGCCGGACGCCGCCATGGAACTGGATGGTGAACTGGTGCCCGCAGCACCGTTGCAGTCCTTCGTCATTCCGGCTGGTGTCCGACACCGCGCCGTCGGTCGCATGAAAGTACTCATCGTTGTGCTGCCGGAATTCGACCCCGCAGACGAATGGTTTGACTAAGTCCTGCACTGTGCACTGAGCGATTTCGCACACCCGAAACTCGCCGCGTGCCGCACTTCAGCACACCCCGCCGCACTTGCCCCCGGACAGTCTGCCGGTTTTCGCGGTGTTTCGCAGTTCAGGAAAACGCCTCTCCGCCCGGCCCGTGCCTCAGAGAATCAGCAGCGCCTGTCGGCGTCCATCAGCTTGGAAACAGTCACTGCCTGCTTCTGAGCTCCAAATTGGCACATCATCTGCACAGGCACAACAGCATCAGACAGATGTTCTTCCGAAATTTGAAATCAGGAATAAAGCCATGCACAGAAATGATCGTGTATCACACATCATGACTAAGGATCCGATTGTCCTCGAAGCAGGCGACCAACTCTCCAGCACCAGAAAAATGTTCGAGGAAACAGGGGTGCATCACTTGCCGGTCGTTCGTGGCAGTGACCTCGTCGGAATCCTCTCCTCGACTGATTTCCTGCGAGTCAGCTTTGGCAAGTTCGACAATCAGGATGTCTGCAGCATCGACGCCGTGCTCGACTATACCAGAAAGCTGCAGGACGTCATGCGGACTGATGTGGTGACAATGCCGGTTATCGGCACGGTCCGTGACGCCGCTTTGATTCTCAGTCGCGGCGGATTCCACCCCGTTCCCGTTGTTGATGGCACACGCCTCGCCGGCATCGCGACTTCCACAGTCCTCATTCATTATCTCGTGCAACAGTACTAATATCCTGCCCCTGTTGAAGGCTCGGTCTGCAACGCTATGATGCGTGACTGATCGAGTTTTTTTGTTCTGCCGGAAGGTACTCACGTGCGGCTGATTGATCTGCGAAGCGACACTGTCACTCGGCCCACTCCCGCCATGCGTCAGGCGATGTTTACTGCAGAAGTCGGTGATGACGTCATGGGCGAAGATCCCACCGTCAACCGACTTGAGCGCATGGTGGCCGACATGTTCGGCTGCGAAGCTGCTGTCTTCGCCTGCTCGGGTACTCAAAGTAATCAAATGGCCGTTCGGCTGCACTGCATCCCCGGCGATGAGCTGCTGATTCACGAAAGCAGCCACATCTGTAATTTTGAAGCCGGAGCCCCTGCAGCGCTCAGCGGAGTCACGGTCAGAACTTTGACCGGCCCCGCCGGCATGCTGGATGTCAGTGATCTGGAGGACCGAGTGCGAGTCAACGATCAGCACTTCTGCCGCACGCAGCTTGTATGCCTCGAAAACACTACGAACCTGGGTGGTGGGCGAGTCTATCCGCTGGCGCAGTTGCAGCGAGTCAGCGGGTGGGCACGGTCAAACGGACTGAAACGCCACCTCGACGGAGCCCGACTGTTCAACGCTCTTGTGGCCGGTAATTATTCGGCCTCCGATGTGGGTTCCTGCTTCGATACCATCTCGATCTGCTTTTCCAAAGGCCTCGGTTGTCCGGTTGGGTCAATGCTGCTGGGTACTGCCTCAGACATGGCCAAGGCTCGACGAATTCGCAAACTGTTTGGTGGCGGACTGAGGCAGTCAGGAATGCTGGCAGCCGCCGCTGTTCACGCGATCGAAAACCATGTTTGCAGACTGGCGGATGACCATCTCCACGCTCAACAGCTGGCCGCTGCATTCAGACAACTGCCCGGCATTATCGGAATCTCGCCCACGATCGAAACGAACCTCGTGTTCTTCGAACTGGACTCGCAGGCAGGAACGGCGGTGCAGTTTGCCGGTGCGATGCGGGACCGCGGTGTGTTGATTGGGCCGATGGGTGGCCAGCGAGTGCGGCTGGTAACCCATATCGATGTCTCAGCAGACGATATCCAAACCACAATTTCAGCGGCCGCAGACACACTTCAGCTGGGATTCCGCGATCGACCGGTGCAGGGCAAAGGCCCTTTCTCACGCTGAAGTCCCCGTCTTCTGACCTGACCAGCGATCGGTTTTTGCGGCAGATACCGCCGTTGTCTGAGCCTTGTGTGGCTGAATTTGCCGAATTTCAGGCCAGCCGGTCATCACGCCCGCTGAGCCCGGCCGGTGCCCGACCGCCCAGTGTCTGCCCACGACCATTCGGCCGATATGATGCCCCAATCACATACACTCTCAAAGAGAGCCCGGTTGATCAGCAGGAATGGCGTCATGTTGCATGAAATTCGCACTCCGCAGTGCTGGTTTCTGACAGCAGCACTTTCGGTCTGCATAGCCGGTTGCGGTCGCGAACCAGTATCCACGGCATCGGCTGATGATGAACTGTTCGCAGAACTGTCCTCGGGATCTGTCGAGGAAGCCGAGTCGACCGACACCGGTGCTCGACCCGTGCAGAATCCCATCAAAGTTCGAGCCGTCAAAGCCAGTCGCCCCGCGCAGGATGTGCTGCGAAAACCCAAAGGAGAACGGCTGGAATTGCGACTGAATCGGGGCGATTGTTTCCCCCTGATGAAAACAGTCGAGCAAACATTGATGCAGAAGTCAGAAACGCATCCCGCCTTCGCCAAAACTCGACTGGAACTCAGCCTGGCAATTACCGTTCAGGATGTGCAGCCCAATGCGATTTTGCTGGGGATTGTTTATTCGCGAGTTGTTTATGAGCACGATATCAGCGGCCGTCGACTCCGGTTTGACTCCGCCGCTCAGCAGGGTGCGGTTCCCTGGGATGCGATCCCCTATGCCGGCATGGTTGGTAACGGCTTCTCTTTCTGGCTGGGACGCGAAAATCGCATTCGAGAACTGGTGGGATATCGCGAGTTTCTGGAACGCTGCGTCGAACGCGTACCAATGGACCGCCAACAGTCGCTGCTCGCCGAACTCAGCGGTCGCTTCGGCGCTGACGGAGTCGCCAATTTTGTTGATGACTCAATCGGACTGCTGCCCTATGACGCCAGTATTGATCAGGAAGCCCCTACGCTCGTAATGCCCGGAGACGTCTGGATTCGAGAACGTCGCCTGATGCAACCGGTACCCGTGCACATGACCAGCACGTATAAGCTAACCGGCATTAATGAGCGAACCGCCGAGATTGAGATCGCTGGTCGCATCGCCTCTTCAGAAGCAGTGAATTCCAATGGGTTGGGACGCGTCCGGATTTCCGAGGGCCGCAGCGAGGGAACCTGCATTGTCGATCGTGCCACCGGATTGCCGCTTGATGTTTCCGTCACCAGGACTCTGTCACTGCGAGTGGGCACGGAGGACGGTGTGGAAGTGCAGCAGGATAAATCCATTGTCACAACAATTCTCGCCTTTCCCGAATTCCGCAGTGAACGCCCGCCGGCTGCCGCCGAAAAGTCTGCCGGAATTCGCCGCGTCAGCAATATCCGGCAGGCTGGCGGAACAGCAGGAAAGTCGGCAGAATCCACAGCCGACTCGGGTCGGGCAGTTCAGTCAGATTCCCCATAGAAACATCCGTCATGAAAACACCAGCAAACGTGCCCAGTGTCCACTCCACCAGCCGCCGGGCAGTGCTGCAGAGGCTGACTGCGGCAGCCGGCAGCTGCCTGCCATGGGCAGCGGCAGCGGCAGCCCCGCGAGTTTCTCGCTGGCGCATTGAGCGTCCGTCCATCGGTGCCATCGGACTCCGCTACCAGGGGTCCGTCATTGCACAGAAAGCACACGCGCACGGAGAACTGGTCGCCCTGTGCGACGTCGATCGACACGTGCGGGAACAGGCGCGGGCCGCATTTGGCAGCACCGCCGCAATCTTCGAAGACTACCGCGACATGCTGGCCAAAAAGCAGATCGACGTCGTACTCATCGGAACTCCCGATCACTGGCATGCGAAAATGCTGATCGACGCCTGCCGTGCCGGCATGGATGTGTACTGCGAAAAACCGCTGACACTGACAGTGGACGAGGGACGCGTCATTCGAGATGCTGTGGCCGGCACCGGTCGCGTAGTTCAGGTTGGCTCGTGGCAGCGCAGTGATTCCCGTTTCCGCCTGGCGATCGAGATGATTCGTGCAGAACGCATCGGAAAACTTCAGACCGTCGATGTAATCCTCGGGAAAAATGAAGTCGGCGGCCCCTTTGATGTTCTCAAGCCACCTAAAAATCTCAACTGGAATCTCTGGCAGGGACAGACTCCCGACGTTCCCTATATCGCCGAACGTTCGCACTACACATTCCGCTGGTGGCAGGAATATTCCGGGGGGCAAATGACTGACTGGGGTGCTCATCACGTCGATATCGCACAGTGGGGTATCAACTCCCTGCCCGTCAGATTTCGTGGCCAGTGTCGGCCGGCTCAGGTGGCTGATGGCTATAACGTGCCACTGAGTTTCTCCGCCACCGTCGAATTTGAAAACGGCGTGGTGCTGACCATCAGTGATACCGGCCGCAATGGCATCCTGTTTACTGGTTCCGAGGGACGAATTTTCGTCAACCGCGGTACTCTGGACGGTGCCCCGGTCGAACAGCTGGCAAATTCACCACTGCCCCGCGAATCTTTCCAGGCCTATGCAGCAGACAACCTGGCGCGCCCCGAGCGATCCGGGAAACTCGATGCCATCATCAATCACATGGGCAACTTCTTCGACTGCATTGAAAGTCGTCGACCAACCCTGTCTGACATTGAAAGCCAGCATCGCAGCATCAGTACCTGCCATCTGGCAAATATCGCGTTGCGGCTCAATCGCGAGCTGCAGTGGGATCCGCGAGCAGAGCGTTTTGTGAATGATGACGCTGCAGATAAACTGCTCAGCCGACAGCAGCGAGCAGGATTTGAAGTGGCGTAACCACAGGAAAACAGTTCGGATGAACGGATAAATGACATGACCACAGCGGCAAAATCAGGCTCAAATTACACCGGTGAAGATATCGAAGTCCTCGAGGGACTTGAACCGGTGCGGCGACGCCCTTCCATGTACATCGGCGGATTGGATTCCCGGGGACTGCATCACCTGCTCTGGGAAATTGTAGACAACTCCGTCGACGAATTCCTGGCCGGTGAATGCAATCGGATCGTGGTGACTTTGCATAAGGACGGAGCATCCTGCAGCATTCAGGACAATGGCCGCGGAATCCCTGTCGACAAACACCCGAAAGTGAAGAAATCCACACTCGAAGTCATCCTTACCACACTGCATGCCGGCGGTAAATTCTCCGACAAGAATTACGCCCGCAGCGGCGGTCTGCATGGAGTAGGTTCGTCTGTCGTCAACGCCCTGTCTTCCGAAATGACGGCTGTCGTGCATCGCGATGGATTTGAGTGGAAACAGCGATTTCGTCGCGGCGTTCCTCAGGGATCCGTAGAAAAAGTGCGTCCCTTCCGCGGACGCGGAACCACGATCTTTTTCCGACCGGACGACGAGATTTTTCGACGCACACAATTTAATGCCGACACCATCCGCCAGCACCTCGAGGATATCTCATACATCCATGGCGGTCTGACCTTAGTGTTCTGCGACGAACAAAAAGGTGAGACTCACGAACTGCATCACCCGGAAGGAATTCTGGCCTATATCGAAAAAGTTACCACCGACACCGGCCGCAAGCCCGCCCACGAACAGATCTTCGCTGTAATACGCGATGACCGCGACGCCAAAGTCGAAGTTGTGCTCCGCTGGACTGATTCCACCGAAGAAAACGTTCGCAGCTATGTCAACGGTATCAGAACTCACGCCGGAGGAACTCATGAAAACGGACTCAAGTCCGGAGTCGTCAAGGCGGTACGAAATTACATGGACGTACATGACTTCAAGCCACGAGGAGTCACGCTGACGTCTGAGGACATTCGCGAGGGTTTGATCTGCGTGATCAGCGTATTCATCGGAGACCCGATGTTTCAGGGGCAGACCAAAGATCGACTCAACAATCCTGAAACCTCAACTGCTGTTGATGCTGTCGTCCGCCCTGCCCTCGAGAACTGGTTGAATAACAACCCCTCACTGGCCGATGCCATCCTGGGACGCATGGTTCTGGCTGCCCGCGCACGTCAGGCCAGCCGGGAAGCAGTCTCTGAGGTGCGTCGCAAGTCTGTGGGAGTTCGCAAGACAAATCTGCCAGGCAAACTGGTGGACTGTCAGTCACGCAACACAGAAGAAACAGAACTGTTCGTGGTAGAAGGTGACTCCGCCGGCGGCACAGCCGTCATGGGCCGTCGGGCCGCCACTCAGGCGGTACTCCCGCTCCGCGGAAAAATCCTCAATACCGAAGCCATGTCCACCTCGAAGATCCTGGAAAGCAATGAAATTCGTGACATTGTGGAAACATTGGGAGCCGGCATAGGCAGCAACTTTGATGTTCGACATCTGCGGTATGCACGGATCATTCTGCTGATGGACGCAGACAGCGACGGTTATCACATTTCCACACTGCTGCTGACGTTTTTCTTCCGCCACATGCCCGAACTGATTCGGCAGGGGCGTCTCTACATCGCTCAGCCCCCCCTCTACCGCATCGAAGTCGGCAAGGAAGTCACCTATGCCCGCAACGATGCTGAAAAAGAAGAACTGCTGGCCGCACTGCCTGCCAATCGCAACGCCACCGTCCTGCGATTCAAGGGGCTGGGTGAAATGAATGCCGCACAACTACGGGATACCACGCTGGATCCCGCCGCCCGAGTCCTGCTCAAGGTCAACATCGAAAGCCAGTTGGAAGCCGATAAAACGTTTCACCAACTGCTAGGAAAGGATGCCAGCGAACGCTACCGCATCATCATGGACGATGCCGGGTTCGCCGACGACCTCGATGTCTAGCAGATCCTCCGGGATGGCACGTTGCAGGTGCCATCCGGCTTCATAGCAAACGAACCTCGGCGTCCATTAATCCTCGTCCAATTCGAGCATTCTTAGGAATGTTATAAAATCAGGAGCAATCTCCCGCAGGAAGTTTTCAGCCTCGCCGCACTCCATCTCAACGTGCATAACAGACGGCTCTCCCCGAGGACCACATACCACGTAATTAAGCCCGACACCCCAGTGCAAGTCTTCTGCGATCAACAGAATTGATTCGGGGATGCGCGGCTGACCCGACCACGCCGGATGGATCTTTCCATCCAGTATCGCCCACCATTTCAGATAGAAATCTTCGTCGAGAAAAGTTTCAAAGACTTTCCAGATCATCTGCGGCATTTTCTGCAGAGATGCATGGGTCCCGCTGCCCGGCTGTATGGCCTTATTTGAAAAGGATCCATTTCAACGTCCTGACTTTCGATTGTGAAACTGGACGATTGCAGGCCGCTTTTCCGCTGTTTGAATCGCTGCCCGCAATTCAGACACAGCAAAATGTCGGCCGGGTTATTTCTTCGGCATTTCTCGGACGAAACGATGCTTGACCAGCGATCCTGTCTGTTTGACATGCTCGATCTTACCGCCTCAGGGCTGACTGCTTCTGGCCATTCTCTCACAGCGTCCGGTATTGGCCACCCTAATGACCCGACGATCGTATACGTGTAGCCGCTTCTCCCCAGCGCCAGTGCGCCCAACTACCAGCCCCCCGCAAACACCCCGTTTTTCTGATTTCTCCAGCCACTGCGGTACGTTGGTGACGATGCCACCGAGTCCGCAGCGGCAGCAGGGACACCACTCCCCGATTCTGATATGCTGCCACAGGGCTGCAGGGTACCGGTCGGTGAACCGTCCGGAGGAAACAGATTTGTCAGTGAATCAGGGTGTCTTATGAAGTCAGTTGCTGTGCTGCCGTTTTTCAGAATCAGTGTATTTTCGCTGTGCGCTGTTGTCTTGGGTGACCTCGCGACAGCCGGTGACTGGCCCTCGTGGCGTGGTCCCAATCGCGATGATATCTCCACTGAAACCGGGCTGCTCAAATCATGGCCGGAAGGTGGCCCTAAAAAGCTGTGGGATACCCGTGAAGCAGGCCTCGGTTATTCCGGATTCGCAATCGTCGGTAATCGACTCTACACCATGGGTTCGGACGGCAAAGAACAGACCTCTGGTGACTTCCTCATCGCACTGGACCTGGAAAACGGCAAAAAGGTCTGGGAACTGAAGGTCGGCCAATACCTCGAAAACGGCTGGGGCGGCGGACCTCGCAGCACTCCCACCGTCTCCGCAAATGGCAAGTATGTGGTGGCAATCGGAGCTCAGGGTGACGTCGTCTGCGCTACAACAGCTGACGGAAAAGAGGTCTGGCGGAAAGCCATGAAGCAAACCAATGTGGACGATCCGCAGAATCTGGGCGGCTCAGTCCCCAGCTGGGGCTTCTGCGAATCCGCTTTGATCGATGGTGACAAGGTCCTGTGTACCCCGGGAGGATCACTTGGAACAGTCGCCTGCTTCCGACTGGAAACCGGAGAAAAGCTCTGGCAGTCAGCGGAAATGACCGAGCTGGCACATTACTCGTCAATCATCGTCGTAAATCACTTTGGGAAAAAACAGTACATTCAGCTGACTGCCAGCAAACTGTTCGGTCTGGATGAAAACGGCAAGCTGCACTGGCAAGCTGACTTCCCAGGACGTGTTGCCGTAATTCCAACCCCCATCTACCGAGATGGCAGTGTGTATGTGACAGCGGGCTACGGAGCCGGATGCATGCTGGTAAAGGTTTCAGCTGACAATCAAGTCGAAGAAGTCTACAAAAACAACGAAATGAAGAACCACCACGGCGGAGTGGTTTTGGTGGGCGAACACCTGTACGGACACAGCGACTCAATCGGGATCATCTGTCAGAAATTTGACAGTGGCGAACAGGTCTGGACTGACAAGAAACGCGACGGCAGCAAAGGTGCCGTCGCGTTCGCAGATGGAATGCTGTACTGCCTCTCAGAAAATTCCGGCGAATGCTTCCTCGTTTCAGCCACACCCGAAGGTTACACCGAACACGGTCGATTCAAGCTGGATCCACAGACCGAGCAGCGAAATCCACAGGGGCGAGTCTGGACACATCCGGTCATCTGCAACGGACGTCTGTACCTGCGTGACCAGGAAATCATCTGCTGCTACGATATCAAGCAGCCGTAGGCCATCGTCCGGGCAGATCCCGGATGAATCTGTTTTCATCACAGGAAAGCGGCGAAATCCAGAATTTCGTCGCTTTTTTTCTGGCTGAAAACAGGGCCGGCAATCGAGAATTGCCTGTAGTGACGACTTTCGTCGCATTTCCTGCCCCGAAAGGCCATCAGTGAACAAAATTCTGCTGTGCCTCACACTCTTCGCTCAGTTCATCGCCTGCAGCACTCTGCAGTCCGCCGATGACTCACTCGACCACTTCGAACGCAGCATTCGCCCCCTGCTGGCTCGACGCTGCTGGTCCTGCCACTCACAGCAGTCCGGAAAAAGCGAAGGCAGCCTGCTGCTGGACGATCAACAGGCCTGGCTCAAAGGCGGTGACTCCGGCCCCGCCATTCTGCCAGGCAGCTCCGCAGACAGCCTGCTGCTGCAGGCTGTCCGATATTCCAGCTCGGACCTGCAGATGCCGCCCTCGGGCAGCCTCACACCCGACGAAATTGCAGCTCTTGAACAATGGGTCGCCGCCGGCGCTCCGGCCCCCGCGGGCCGACTCTCCGGCCCCCTCAGCAATCCCGCCGATCCGGTCGCCGGACGCAGTCACTGGGCCTGGCAGTCGCTGGGCTCCCCGCAACCACCAGTCGTGACAAGTTCTCAGTGGCCTCAGGGCACCATCGATGCATTCATTCTGGCTGAACTTGAGGCACGTGGCCTGCAGCCGGCGGCGGATGCCAATCCCGCGACTGTCCTCAGACGCATCTCATTTCAACTGACCGGCCTGCCACCCTCGGCCGAACACATGCAGCGAATTCACACCACGCCCATTGAATCTGCCCTGCCCTCCATCGTCGATGAGCTGCTGGCCAGTCGCCAGTCAGCAGAACACTGGGCACGCCACTGGCTGGATCTGGCTCGCTACGCCGACTCGAATGGACTCGACGAAAACTTCTTATTCCGCGAAGCCTGGCGATACCGCAACTGGGTCATTGATGCACTGCACCAGGGAATGCCTTTTGACCAGTTCCTGCTGCATCAGCTGGCCGGTGACCTGCTGCCCTGGCAGACGCTGGAACAACGCGATCAGCAGCGGATCGCTGCCGGGTTTCTGATCGTCGGCCCCAAGGTCCTGCTGGGTGTTGATCCGGAACGGCAGAAGATGGATATCGCGGATGAGCAACTCGACACTGTCTGCCGCGCCGTTCTCGGACAAACACTCGGTTGCGCTCGGTGTCACGACCATAAATTCGACCCGTTCCCTACCACCGACTACTACGCAATGGCCGGCATCTTTACATCCGTGCAGGTCATGCAGCAAAGATACATGCTGGGTGAGCAGCGTGTCATGGAGCGTCTGGTGGGGCTAGGCCAGGACGGTCAAGCTCTCAACGACGCCTGGGAACAGTACTGGCGCGATCGACCTGGCCTCCAGCAGCGAATGCAGCAGGCCGAAGCAACCCTCAAGATCCTGCAGGCCGGCGACGCAACTGCCATCACTCAAAGACTGGCCGAAAATTCCGACAGTTTTTCAGCCAGTGCCCGTGATCTCGCCACTCCCCTGCCCGACCGCGTCGCTGCCCAGCAACAGCACGCTGCGGAACTAAAACGTACTTTCGAACACCCTCCAGCGATCCCCCCGCGGGCTATGGTGCCAAACGATCATTCCACACCAGTCACTGAACATATCCGGCTGGCCGGACGATACAGCGATCGCGGTGCTCAGGTACCACGCGGCTTCGCGCAGGTACTTCTGGACGGTGATCAGCCGCCTCTGCCTGCTGACAGCAGTGGTCGTCTGCAGTTCAGCCAGTGGCTGACCAGCCCGACAACTCGCGCCGGCATGCTTGCGGCACGAGTCCAGGCCAATCGCATTTGGCACCATCTGCTGGGTACGGGTCTCGTCTCCACCGTGGATAATTTTGGCCGCACCGGCGAACAGCCCAGTCACCCGCAGTTGCTTGACTACCTCGCCCGACGACTGCTGGACAGCGGCTGGTCTCAGCGCGATCTCATTCGCGAAATTGTGCTGTCCCGAACTTTCAGACTCAGTTGTTCAACCACCGACGGACAACTGGAACAGCACGATCCCGGCAATCGACTGTTTGGACGCGGACGGCGACGACGACTGACAGCCGAAGCACTCCGAGATTCCGTGCTGGTGGCCGCCGGACAATTGGACCTGCAGCTAGTGCAGTCGACCGTTTCCTATCTTGGTGATCAGGCTACCGCGGTCGGCAGCAACCCGGTCAGACGAAAAACTGACTTCCTCTGCCGCAGCATTTATCTGCCCGTCATCCGCAATGATCTTCCCGAAATCTTTGAAGTCTTCGACTTCGCCAACCCGCATCTCTCCACCGGGGCCCGCACAGAAACGTCAGTGCCCGCACAGGGGCTGTTTTTTCTCAACGACAGCCTCGTCATGGACGCCGCGGCAGCAACAGCCGACAAACTGCTGCAACAGCACCCCGGCGCCAGCCACAAGATCCTCGCTGTGCAGGCATTTCGACGCATCACCGGCGCCGACGCTTCACTCCAGGACCTCACTGCCATGCAGCAGTTTTTGGAACTCTCCGATTGCGAATTCACCGCAGCGGCCACCACAGACTCACGCACCAAAGCACTGGCACTGCTGTGTCAAGCAATTTTTGGATCCAGTCGTTTTCAGTACCTTGATTAGACCTCCCCAGGTTAACCAAATGCAGGCCTGTTATCAGTTCCGACATCCGACATCGAGACGCAGCCTGCTGTGCACCTCGGCTTGCGGATTTGCAAACGTCAGTCTCGCTGCTCTCGCGGCACGCACTGCGCAGACCGCAGAAATACCATCGCACCTACCACATTTGCCTGCTTACGCCAAACGTGTGATCTTTCTGTTCATGTGGGGCGGCCCCAGTCATGTCGATCTGTTCGACCACAAACCGCTGCTGCGGCAGTTCGATGGCCGCCAGGTCTCGGCAGAGGCATGGCAACACGGAAATCCTCCAGCAGGAAACATTCTGGGGTCTCCATTCCGATTTCGGCGCTGCGGTGACAGCGGCATGGAAATCAGTGAGTTGTTTCCCGCGATTTCCCGACATGCCGATCGCATGTGTCTCATCCGCTCCATGCACACTGACGGCTCAGCGCACGGTGAAGCTCTCCTCAACCTGCACACAGGCAGTTCCACTTTTCTGCGGCCCAGTGTTGGCGCATGGATCAGTTACGGATTGGGCGCGGAATCCGAAAACTTACCCGGATTCATCACTATTTCTCCACCTCGAGGACACGGGGGCGTACAGAACTACGGCTCAGCATTCCTGCCAGCAAAACATCAGGCGACAGCCATCGGAGCTGCCGAAATACCGGTCGCAAAAGCCCGCATTTCCAACCTCGGCAACGAGCGCATCGCCAGACCGCTGCAGCGACGACAACTGGACCTGCTGCAGGCACTCAACCAAAGCCACCTGCAGGCAGCAACAGCCGATGCCGGCATTGAAGGACTGATCTCCAGTTACGAACTTGCCTTCCGCATGCAGACATCCGTCCCCGGACTGCTGGGCCTCGAAGACGAAACAGCCCAAACTCTCTCCATGTACGGAATCGGTGAAGAACCCACCGACAATTTTGGTCGTCAATGCCTGCTGGCACGCAAACTCTCGGAACAGGGCGTGCGATATGTGCAGGCTTCTACCGATTACACCTGGGATCACCACACTCAGAATAATCAGGGCCTGCGCAAAGAATGCGCTCGAGTAGATCGCCCCATCGCTGCGCTGCTGCAGGACCTTGAACAGCGCGGGCTGCTGGACGAAACACTGGTGATCTGGGGGTCCGAGTTCGGCCGGACACCAACAGTCGAAAACGGCGATGGTCGAAACCACCATCCGGCAGCCTTCAGTATCTGGATGGCCGGGGGCGGAGTTCGCGGTGGTCTGACATGGGGCTCCACCGATGACTTCGGCTTCCATCCTGTCGAACAGCCCATGCACATGCACGACCTGCATGCCACGATTCTGTACGCACTGGGTCTCGATCATACACGGTTGACCTGGCGTTATGCCGGTCGTGATTTCCGACTGACGGATGTCCATGGCAACCCGGCTGTTGAGCTGTTTCGCTCCACCTGAAAATAAACTGACAATCACTGCTGACAAGACGAAAGCCTTACAGATATGCGGAATCTCATCCCACTCATTGCCACACTATTCAGCCTGCTGCTCTGCTCAAATTTGCCACTTGCTGGCCAGGAGCGTATGAATGTCCTGTTTATAGCAGTCGATGACCTGAATCACTGGGTCGGGCACCTCGGCAGAAATCCGCAGGCCAAAACTCCCAATCTCGATCGACTGGCCGCCCTTGGCATGACATTTACAAACGCCCACTGTGCTGCACCGGTCTGCAACCCGTCACGCACAGCGCTGCTGTCCGGACTGCGTCCAGGCAGCAGTGGAATTTACGATAATGGCACCTCCTTCCAACTGGCAGTTACCAGCGAACAGTCACTGGTAACTCAGTACAGAAATGCTGGTTACGAAACACTTGGCATGGGAAAACTGTGGCACGGAGGCCTCGGGTTTCAAGACCAGTGGACAGCCACTGGTGGTAAAGAGCGCGCAGACAGGCCGGCTGATCTGCTGGATGATCGCAGCATCGGGGGTATCGCCTTCGGGATCCTTAACGGCGGCGACGAACTGGTGCCGGATACAGCCATTGCCGACTACGGAATCTCAGAACTGCAGAAGCAGCACGAACATCCATTCTTTCTGACGCTTGGCTTTCACAAACCACACATGCCATGGAACGTGCCCCAAAAATATTACGACCTTCATCCGCTGGACAGCATTCAGCTGCCACCAACAAAAGCCGATGACCTGAATGACATTCCGGCAGCCGGAATCAAAATGGCTGCACCCGACCGTGACCATGCTGAAATCCTGCGCTCCGGACGCTGGAAAGAGGCCGTTCAGGCCTACCTTGCAGCCATCAGCTATCTCGATGCCCAGGTCGGGAGAGTCCTCGACGCACTTGAAAAATCACAGTTCCGCAACAACACCATCATTTGCCTCTGGGGGGACCACGGCTGGCACCTTGGAGAAAAGCAGCACTGGCGAAAATTCGCCCTGTGGGAAGAAGCCACGCGAGCACCACTGATCTGGGTTGTGCCCGGTGTCACAAAACCCGGTTCCAGCTGCATTCGCCCGGTGGACTTTATGTCCGTCTACCCGACTCTCTGCGAGCTTTCGGGACTGCCGAAACCGCCGCATGTCGAAGGGCACAGCCTCGCGACACTGCTGCGAAATCCCACCAGTGAATGGCCTCACGTGGCAGTCACCACCTTCGGACAAAACAATCACGCTGTACGCACAGACCGCTGGAGATACATCAGGTATGCAGACGGCTCTGAGGAACTTTACGATCACCAAAATGACCCACTCGAGTGGACCAATCTGGCTGTGCAACCGGATACAGCCGAACAGCGCCGGCAGCTCGCAGCATTCATCCCCGCACTCAATGTCCCGGATGCGAAACAAGATAAACCTGCCGAGGCCGGTGACGCAGCCCCCAAAACGAAAGGCACCGGAAAACGGAAAGCTGCAAAGAAGAACGCTGCCGCAGTACCACAGCAGAAATACACAGCAACCAACAACAACACTCCTGCCCGTCCGAATGTCGTCTGGTTGATTGTGGAAGACATGTCGGCTGATTTCTCCTGCTATGGTCAACAGGATATTCGCACCTCGCACGTCGATCGTCTCGCTGCGGAAGGCACCCGCTTCTCCAAAGCCTTTGTCACAGCACCCATCTGCAGCATCTGTCGCTCTGCACTGATTACCGGCCGTTATCAAACCAGCATCGGCGCCCAGAATCATCGCTCAAATGTCCCCGCACACACAATTCAGCTGCCGGAAGGAGTACAGCTTATCCCGCAGTTGCTGCGAGCTGCCGGATACCACACCAGCAATATCACTCCCGAGGAATTTCTGCGTTCCTCCAGCGACGCCACTGCCAATCCCGAGGTTTCCGTTGCCAAAACCGACTACAACTTTCAATGGAATCAGGCGGACACTTACGATCGTACACACTGGACACAAAGACCTCCCAAAACCCCATTCTTCACTCAGGTGCAACTGCACGGCGGGAAACATCGCGGACAGGGAAATGAATCCGCATGGCCGAAGAAAGCCGCCAGCATCCTTGGCTCAGTAACGCCACAAAACGGACTGCACCTGCCAGCATGGCTGCCCGATGACCCGGTCATGCGAGAAGACTGGGCACAATATCTCGACACCGTCCGCTGGACCGATCGTGAAGTCGGACTGATCCTCGATCGCCTGCAGGCGGCGGGTGAACTGGAGCGAACGGTCATTTTCTTCATGACCGATCATGGCATCAGCCACGTCCGCTGCAAGCAGTTCTTGTACGACGGCGGCACACACGTCCCACTGATCATTCGCGGGCCAGGCATCAGCCCGGGCCTCGTGCGCGATGATGTCGTCGAACATATTGATCTGGCCGCCACTACGCTGGGACTTGCCGGTATCCGCAAACCTGGCTGGGTACTGGCTCAGGACATTCTGTCCCCGGACTACCAGCACCGACAGTTTGTCTTCGCCGCTCGTGACCGCGCCGATGAAACAGTGGATCTGATCCGCAGCGTTCGCGATACTCGCTTCAAATACATCTGGAATGGATTCCCAAACAGACCATGGCTGCAGCCTAATCGCTACAAAGACAGCAAACCGATCCTGCAGGCCATGCGCAAACTGCATTCGGAAGGCAGACTGAATCCCGAACAGGCTCTCATCATGGCTGAGACTCGACCTGTCGAAGAACTGTACGACACCAATGCGGACCCATGGGAATTTCGCAATCTAGCCGCCGATCCCGCATACCAGACTCAACTAAGACAAATGCGAACGGCACTCCAACACTGGCAAAACAGTACCGGGGACCCCTGTCAGCCAGAAACCAAAAGTGTGTACCTCGCTGAAGTACACGCCGCCGCTGGCAACACCGGGAAACGGCCTAATGCCAACGCCTTCTCCCAAAATGTACAGCTCATGCTGCAATGGATGCAGGAACGACCACCATTGACCGGACCTCCGTCCAATTAGTCTTCCACGCCGTTATCCGGATGCCCTGAAACCTGCCAGTCATCGAATGGATCATCCATCCGCAACCACAAATCCGGACCTCCAGCATATTCAGCATCAGTCAGCAGGCAGGCACGCAGGGCCTGCTCCAAAGTTAACTGATCTCGATACTGGCCGATAATGACCAGTTCCTGCCGACGATCTCCCCAAGGCTCCTGCCAAATCTCCCGCAACTGCTCAGAACTGTCATCGACATCACGTTCTTCCTCAGCAATTGCAGCCGCCCACAAGCCACCAGGTTCGGCTCGCACCACCTGACCCGCCTGTGACCAGAAACCCGAGACATCGTTGCGAGACGCCAGCCAGAAACAGCCCTTCGATCTCAAAATACTCTGAGCCTCCGCAGATTCCGTCCAGAACCGATAAAAACGCTCTGGATGAAACGGGCGACGAGCCTCAAACACGAAGCTGCGGATCCCATACTCGTCACTCTCACTGTGCTGCAGCCCTCGCGGTACAGACAGCCAGCCATCCACACCCGCAGCCGACTCCAGACTAAACAGCCCCGTGTTCAGCACTTCCGCAGGGTGCACCTGACCAAACTGCGTCTCTACGATGCTCGCCTCTGGATTCAGATGACGAATCAGGTCCCGCAGCCTGATCTTCTGCTGCGCACTAACCAGATCCAGCTTGTTCAGCACAATTACGCTGGCAAACTCGACCTGATCAGCCAGCAAATGACACAAATCACGCTGATCTTCGTCATTCACTTCCAGACCACGATCACGGAGTTCATCTTCGCTCTGAAAGTCCTGCAGAAACGAAACCGCATCTACAATTGTCACCAAGGTATCCAGACGCGCCAAATCGCTGAGTGACTGACCAGCACTATCCCTGAACGTGAACGTCTCTGCCACCGGCATCGGTTCAGAAATACCAGTCGACTCGATCAGCAGATAATCGAACTGCCCCTCACGTGCCAAGCCTGCCACCTGCTCCAGCAGATCCTCGCGCAATGTGCAGCAAATGCAACCATTTGACAGTTCTACCAGCCTGTCTGCGGGCCGGCCAAACGATGACTGGGCGCGAGCAACCTGAGCTGCATCTACATTCAGCTCACTCATGTCGTTGACGATCAGCGCGATTCTCAATCCATCGCTGTTGGCAAGCAAATGCTTCAGAAGCGTTGTTTTACCCGCCCCCAGAAATCCCGACAACAAGGTGACCGGAAGTGGATTTGCCACAACTATCGCCCCCACACGATCCGCCAGCCTGTTTGCCGGCACCGCCAGCCAAAACAGCAAAAGTCAGCGAACAACATGGATGCGACGAGCAGATATCACCAGCCAGTCATCCTCATCCATCCGTGCCGTCCCCTCGACCTGCACCAACTGCATCTCACGCAGGTCGAACAGCGTTCGCGCATCCAGTGACAATGGCTTGCCGTCATCACCGCAGAATTCAACTCGAGCCATCACGCTGTTGATGTCCCGCTTGCAGAATGGACAATCGTGAGGATTGTGATCTGCCCCGCCCTCGTGCTGCGCATCGTTGGTGCCATAGGCATCCGTCACAATAAACGCGGATAACCCCTCCGCAAATGGAGGGAACTCGCCCGCATTTATTTTCGCCCGGATTACCCACAACTTAGAGGCTTCGGCATCCTCAGCACCGGCGGCCTTGCGTACATCCGGAATTTTCTGCTCACCATGCAATGCCGACTGCGATACAAACTGCTGGCGAGCCGCAGTGACGGCTGGGTCCGACTGACCGCAACCACAAGACAGCAGCAAACAGCAAAACAAAGCAGCCGTACGACTCATCGCAGGACTCCCGAATAACAAGACACATCTGGCCCGGATCGGAGAGCAGCCCGACCTGCCACTCTCCAGATCACAGCATCTTTCACTCAGCCTTCGGAGCATCACCGGCAGGTGCTTCAGCCGCAGGAGCTTCGCCAGCAGCATCACCAGCCGGAGCTGCCGCATCACCAGCCGGAGCTGCCGCATCACCAGCCGGAGCTGCCGCAGCCTCAGCCGGAGCTTCACCCGTGATCGCAGACTTCAATGCAGCTATCGCTGCATCAATCTTAGCCGACACATCCTTGTACGATGAACCTTCCTCGCCATGCATTGATTTGTCCACTTCACCGAATGCAGTAAACAGCTCTTCAGCGGATGTCTTCACTGCGGCCAGACGTTCCTCAGGCAGCTTCTCCTTCTCAGCCAGTTCCTGCACCGCTTCAATGATGTGGCCCACCTCATGCAGCGGATCGTGCGCCTTGTCAGGGTCATCCGCTGCAAAGGCGTCACGAATCGTATCCCGCAGCTCTGTCAGTTCCGTCAGTGCGTCGTTGAGCGTTTCCGGGTGATGATGACCTTCGCCGTGCTCATGCATTTCCGCCACAGGAGCCGGCGGAGCATCCTGACATCCCAGAAGCAGTACTCCCGGCAAAACAACGAGGCTGGCGAGTGACCTTGAAATACGAAGCATAATGTTTCCCCGAGATAAACTTCGAACGTACCACATAAGACGTTTAGGTTACCAAACCGGCAGGCAACAGAGAAATGCAAAACAGTCATGCTGCGGCTGATTCACCGACATTTAGGAAATCAAGGCGATACCTCTTTGATTTTTTCCAAAAAATCCTTGCGGCCGATTCGCCCGCAGTCAATGGTGATGACTGGCACTCCCGACCGCCAGGATCGCCTGCGGCTGCCCGCCAACCTTCGCACGGCCCCGTACCTGCAGGTCCTTCAAAGTCATCACCCAAATCGTGCCATCCCCCGGATTGGCTATGCAGGCAATTCGCCCTTCACTATCAAAAGCCACACTGTGGTGACCCGCGTGGCCGCTCACCTGACTGGCTCCAACAGACATTACCTCGCGAACTTTCGCATCAGAAAAATTTCGATCCCCGTCAGGATCCAGATCGATAATCGCCAGTTGCTCCTGAGTATCTCCCTCCGTCCGATCCATAAATACAAAGGCATAACGTTTGCCGCCGGCCGCCAGCACAATCTCCGGAGTCACAAGGGAAAGCCCGTCAGGAACATTCAAAGGTACCCGAATTAACTCCGGCTGCGGTGACGCGGCGTTTAACAGACAGAATGCTGATTGCTCCGCACTGCCTGTCACAAAAGTCACATAATTTCGATGGCACACAAATGCCCCGGTCCGCAATGGCTTTTCCGTTTCAGAATCCTTGCCCAGACTGATCTGATGCACCTGCACTGCCCCATCACCCTCCGGAATACTTACACCAGCAGGTACCCAGCACACACCGTCAGCCGGCGCAAAAAACACCTTGTCCGCACAGAATGCTGCTCCATGCAACACCCCCATTGGCACCCGAAATGACCAGCTGCTCGACGGCCCCCCCGACTGCGGCAACTCCACCACATCAACTCGCCCCTGATTCGGCCCGCCACCATCAATCCACGTCGCAAATACCCTGCGATTTTCCACTGGAGCCATCGTGATGTGACCGCCACCTCCACTGTAAAACTGAGCTGCCGACACCCCCTCCTTTACCAATCGCTGAGGGTCCAGTACCGTAAATCCATTCTTTGAATCATTGGCCACATAAAACCGGCCACCACTCACATACACATGTGCCGGGTTTCCCTGTTCCCTGTTCACCCCAGATACCAGAACCTTCGGCAACGAGGGATACTGCCAGTCAAAGTGATTTCCATGTGGTACTCCCCGCACGCCCATGTCCAAAGCCACCCAGCCACTGCCCGTCGTCCCCTTCGCCTTATCACGCACACCCACCAGCACAATCCCGTCAACCTGATCCATCTGCACCAAACTCTGCTCTCCCACAGCAAGCTTCGGAAAATCTCGCACCGAAGAAGCAGTCACAGTCCAGTTCTGGCCCTGAAATACCTCACCCCAAACCAGCCCGCCGGACGCGTGATCCTGCCAGACCAGGCGCGTCATCCGCTCACCATGCCCGGACCGCTGCGCAAAGCAGTTGTCAACATCCCCAAATACCAGCAGCGCAAAGCCAAATCCGAAGATCCGCAAAAAACTTTCGCCCACCATCACCGCCACTCCTGTAAATTATTCTTCGCTCACAGACTCGCTGCACCCAAACGCTGGCTAGACTCCCCAGAATGCTCTGCTGACTGCCAGGGAACACCCTGACCTGACCTCGCACTGAAGCGGCCCGCGACATGCCGCACGGAATACCAATAGCTGCCGTCAACTGCCTGACGCAGCCACACATACTGGCGATCAGACGCTCCACTGGTAAAGACCAAAGGCTGCCCGGCTATGTCAGGGCTGCCCGCCAGATCCGGCTGCTGTCGAAAATACCTCTCCAGCAGCCCACCATCCGCAGGACCATACTCCGCCGTCCAACGCCACAACAGGCCGCCATCCCGCCACTCCTGCGGCGGCTCAGGCAGCGCATCCTCAAGTTCGGTTACAGCATCGCCCCGGTTGCAGCCCGCCAGCAGGAGCCAGAAAATTCCCCGCAGCAGGGAACACATCCGAGCCTTTTCAGCCACTCGCTTTGCCATCTGTCAGAACTCCCCGATCACACGACCGTCATCCTTCGCGAACACATTGCGAAACAACGCCCGGTCAACATTCTCACTGACGAATCGCACACTGCCATCACACAGTGATAGCTGAGCGCCACCCGTGTGCATACTCCGCGGACCACTCACCACATCTCCGTGAAAAACTGCGTCCGGGGTCCGCGAATTGGGGGGAAAATAGCCGTGGACCAACGTTTGATAACCAGTTGCAGAAATCCACGCCGCTGCCCGACGACCATCCCAGGACGCCGCTGCAGCCGCCTCGATCTGTTCCGCAGTTACACCGCACGGGGCGCCCATACTTACCCGTTTCATCTGCCTCTGAGGATTGACGAGGGCCGTTGCCCGACTCACCCTGTTCCCGAACAATCCTTCCGCCATAAACGCCGTGTTACTCGTCCCGTCGGTAATGTCCCGCATCTTTGTCGCTGAACCCCGCCAGAACAGCCCATCATTCGGACCACTGCAGTAATTCCGACCAACACCCGACCCTCCGTTCAGCAAATAATTCCCGCCCGCCCAGCGAAAACCAAAATCGTCCGTCAGATACGGATCGCCGTTCTCGCTTGGACACAACAGCACCGGCAGCACACGCCCGGCTGCCGGGGCGATCCGCGGATTCACCCGCGGATTGAAAGTCACTCCAACCGTCAGCGGCTGCTGAAAATCAATCAGTGAGTAAAGATTGCCCTGTTCATGATATGGCAGCAATTGTGCCTGCGCCGAATAGCCATACAACGACGTTCCCGCCTGCAGAGGAAATGCATTGTGCGAGTCATGGTAGTTGTGCGCCGCAAGGGCCAGTTGTTTCAGATTGTTCTTGCACTGTGTGCGTCGCGCAGCTTCGCGAGCCTGCTGCACGGCCGGCAGCAGCAGTGATACCAAAATCGCAATAATCGCGATCACCACCAGCAACTCAATCAACGTAAAGCCACGGCTTCGACTTCGCTCAACAGATTTCAACTGCCCACTCATGACTGGATAACCCCAACGACTGAAATTGAAGGGAAATGCACAAACGAAAACAGCTTCGAGAATCAGAACGCATCAAAAGACGCCTCCTCGCGGCCCGGCAAAGCACGGACTGGTCGGACCCGAAAAGCTGTGCACGGGCCGCGAACGAGGTCTACCACGACGCAGAATCAGCCGCGACAAAACAACGCCGGCGTTCCAGCAGCACAGGGAATGAAGCTCAGGCAGGCCGAAAACAAATGCCGCAGCAAATGTCTCGCCACACGAACTTTGTCGCCTGCAAACTCGGCGCTGAAATGACATCGACGGGATGCCATCGACCGATCGCACTTAGGCCAAAGGCGGCGCCCGAGCAGGACGCACACAAACGAGCGTCACAGGAACCGCTGCCACAGTCGGCAGGATCGCCAGAAGTGACTGCTCGCCGAAAACTTCCAAAGAAAATACCACCACCGCACAGCGAGGCGCCAGAAGGACCTGACACACTGCGCAGGAATCGCAATTGTGGGGACGCGGTGCTCCAGTATCCCTGCCTTCACCCTCGTCATGCCATGGACACGCTGAGCCACAGTGCAAGTGAGCAGTTGACGACCGACTATCCGCGACTGCCGCGGCCACATTCGAAACTAACGCGACCGCGCAACAATGTGCGTCACACTCCATCAACCGATGCAGCTGAGGTGAGAACGCAGGAAGCAGCAGTTGCAACACCAGCAACGAAGCGGCAACCAGCAGGTTAACTTGCCTGTACATGCTGCCTGTGCCAGCGGAAGAGAAAATCGTTGAGGCCCGACCAGATCATGAATCTTCGACGGGTAATCGATAATGTCAAGCAGCAAGTGCTCAATTCCGTACAGATTCCCACCCCATGCGTCAAAGCGGCCGAATCGGCGAGACACGCACGTCCACTCCCTTAGAAAAAACCGAATGATCAGGAAGGGAAGACAGAGACAAACCCGGTATCAATGCTCCCGTAAACGACTCACGAATCCGACTCTCAATCACCCCCTGAATGCGGTACGGGGCATGATGCACCTGCCCCGAATACAGCCGGCCCCGATGGTCGGTACAGAACAGTGTGTAACGCTCCACCAGAAAATGCTCCAGCGTCCCCGGCACTGCCGCAACCGGTTCAGCTCGCGATACCCGCACGGTGATGTCGTAATCCGCACTCGCCGCACCGCTCCGCCGCCCGTCGTAAAACAGACATCGACCAGCCAGCTCTGCATCCTCGGGAATGCTCTCACGCAGTTGCAGCGTCGCATTGAAATATGGCAGATTCCAGAACCTCCTCGCAATGAAAACTGCCAGTCGGCTGTCGGCGTCAAGACTGAAGAACCACACGCCCGAGCGACCATCGGGAGTCTTTACGTACGTGCGGACGTTCGTTTCCAGAAACCACGACACTCCCGGCACGGGTGGCGACCACCAGGGACGCACAGATTCCATTGAAAATGGCACCAGCCCCAGCCACGCACAGCCGTCGAATGTGTCAATCTGCAAACCCTCGGGAAGCAGTCGCTGCAGCAATTCGGACGGCACTCGCCAGTGCAGAAACGACAGACGACTCCAGCGCTGATAACCCGCTGTCTTTTGTCGCTCCTCCATTCTCCGCCCTCCCTCGGCCGCCGGACAACTGCCCAAATACCGCACATGCGGGCACTTTCAGTCAGCCCGCGCAAGACGTCCCCGGCACCACGCTGGGGCTGATAACAGGGACTTTAACGACTTTTCACATTTCTGCTTGGAAATTCGCAGGGTACCCAGCCAGCAGTCGGAATTCACGCAGTTGCCCGCCACCGCTTTCAACTTCCAGACCTCTCCCGTCCGAAAGACACACGTCGCCGTTTGTTGCAGACACTCCAACGCGTTCTACAATTCGGGAAGCAGTGAAACTGCCGAATCTGCGGCGGTTCCAGTCCCCGGTGAGTGCATCGGGATGGTTAAGCTGTTGCTGATCAAAGCGACTCCTGATGGTTTTACAGCGAAAGGGGCGTAATTTGAACGCTCTGCTTCGAATTTTAAGCCTGCCAGCCTCTTTTCTGGCATTTATTCCGGGCCTGTCCCCCGTGATCCGCGCAATGTCCACTTCAGTCGGCCAGAAGCTGCTGATGGCCACCTCAGGCCTTTCGCTCGTCGGGTTTTTGGTGGTCCACCTCGGCGGTAACCTGCAGCTGTACGCCGGCGAAGAAGCCTTTAATGCCTACGCCGCCAAACTGCACAGCCTCGGGCCGTTGCTGGGGATTGCTGAAGTGGGCCTGTTTGCCATGTTTGCACTGCACATCGGACTGGCTGTTTCCACAGCGGCCATGAATCGTGCAGCACGGGGTAGTGCCTACGCTCTGAAACAGACCAAACAGGGATTGTTTGTATTACCCTCTGGCGGTGCCTCCAACTGGATGATGGTGACAGGACTGCTGATTTTTGTATTCCTGGTATCCCATATCCTCGACATGAAACTCAAGAAAGGTGCTGGTGTCGATTACTCCGCTGCTGTTGATGCTGCGGGCGAAGTCACCAACTCCTTCCAGGCAGTAAAGGCGGTGCTGCAACACCCTGCTCACGCGGTGCTCTACATCGTTTGCATCATCGCTCTCGGAATCCACCTCAGCCACGGGATCCGCAGTGCCCTGCAGACATATGGGCTGCATCATCGCAATTGGAACTTCATTTTCCGCTGGAGCGGTTTTCTGCTGGCGTGGGCGATTGCCGGCGGGTTTATCAGCGTGGTTGTGTGGGCTATGGCCGTGAAGAATTCCTGATCGAGCCACTCACCGACCTGCCCTCGCCCTTCTTTCAAACTCATCAGTACAGTCTGAGGATTTCCGATGTTCCGCGTCGCAAGTGATACACTGGACTCGCGAGTCCCTGCGGGGCCTTTGGAACAGAAGTGGGATAAGCACCGCTTCAATCTGAAGCTTGTCAACCCGGCCAATAGACGCAAATACAGCGTAATCGTGGTCGGGACTGGCCTGGCAGGTGGCTCAGCCGCCGCTTCTTTGGGAGAACTGGGCTACAGCGTCAAAGCATTCTGCTTTCAGGACAGTCCACGCCGTGCCCACTCCATCGCCGCTCAGGGGGGGATCAACGCTGCCAAGAATTACCCCAACGACGGAGACAGCATCTGGAGACTGTTCTACGACACCATTAAAGGTGGCGATTACCGCGCCCGTGAAGCCAATGTGTACCGGCTGGCACAGGTCGCCAATAACATCATTGATCAGTGCGTAGCCCAGGGCGTCCCGTTCGCCAGGGAATACGGCGGCACACTCGCCAACCGCTCATTCGGCGGGGCGCAGCTGTCACGCACGTTTTATTGCCGTGGCCAAACCGGACAGCAGCTGCTTCTGGGAGCCTACCAGTCGCTTATGCGGCAGGTATCGACGGGGCGTGTCAAAATGTTCGCTCGCCGCGAAATGCTCGAGTTGATCGTGTCCAACGGTGCCGCTCGAGGGATCGTTGTGCGCAACATCGAAAACGGCAAACTTGAAGTTCACACGGCGGACGCAGTGGTCCTTTGCACTGGTGGCTACGGAAACGTTTACTACCTGTCAACAAATGCCAAAGGCTGCAACGTTACGGCGGCATGGCGCTGCCATCGCCGCGGCGCGTTCTTCGCAAATCCCTGCTACACTCAGATTCACCCCACCTGCATCCCCGTCAGCGGTGACTATCAGTCCAAACTGACACTGATGAGCGAAAGCCTGCGAAATGACGGGCGGGTCTGGGTACCGAAAAACAGAGCTGACCAGCGTCCCCCAGGACAGATTCCTGACGACGAACGAGACTACTACCTTGAGCGTCGTTATCCTTCGTTCGGGAACCTCGCCCCCCGCGACATTTCTTCCCGAGCAGCCAAGGAACGCACAGATGCTGGCTATGGCGTCGGGGAATCCGGGTTGGCCGTATTCCTTGACTTCCGTGACGCCATCGTTCGTGACGGCGAGGATGTCGTACGCAAAAAGTACGGCAACTTGTTTCACATGTACGAAAAAATTACGGCAGAAAATCCCTACGAGGTGCCGATGCGGATTTACCCGGCCGTGCACTACACCATGGGTGGCCTGTGGGTTGACTACAACCTGATGAGCAATCTGCCCGGCCTGTATGTGCTCGGTGAAGCCAATTTTTCAGACCATGGGGCGAACCGTCTGGGAGCCAGTGCGTTGATGCAGGGTCTGTCTGATGGTTACTTTGTCATCCCCTACACCATCGGCGATTATCTGGCAGCAGCAAAGCACGGCAAACTGGCGGAGGACGCGCCGGAATGTCGGGCTGCTCTTCAGGATGCCCAGAATCGCATCACAAAATTGCTGTCCGTCAATGGTCGCCGCACAGTGGATTCGTTTCACCGCGAACTTGGCCTCCTGATGTGGGACTACTGCGGTATGGCTCGTACCAAAGCCGGCCTCGAAGCCACCATCCCGCGAATCAGGGCGCTGCGGGACGAATTCTGGAATAACGTCCGTGTCCCAGGAGACGCCAGTACGCTGAATCAAAGCCTTGAGAAGGCCGGGCGAGTCGCTGACTTTATGGAATTTGCCGAACTGCTGGCTGTCGATGCTCTGCACAGAAACGAATCCTGCGGCGGCCACTTCCGTGAAGAGTATCAGACAGAAGACGGCGAAGCCGCTCGTGATGACGAAAACTACAGCTACGTCGCTGCCTGGCAGTTTCAGGGTGCCGGGACTGAACCCGTGCTGCATCGCGAACCGCTGGTGTTTGAAAACGTCAAGCCATCGACCAGGAGTTACAAATAATCATGAGCAGCGAAACTCTGAATCTGACTCTGCGGGTCTGGCGACAGGCAGGTCCCGACAAACCGGGCAACTTCTGCGACTACCAGCTTGACGGAGTCAGCACCCACATGTCCTTCCTTGAAATGCTGGATGTGCTGAATGAAAAACTGATTGCAGCAGGGGACGAACCGGTAGCCTTCGATCATGACTGCCGCGAAGGAATCTGCGGTATGTGCAGCCTGATGATTAATGGACAGGCCCACGGACCGGACCGCGGTACAACTACGTGCCAGTTGCATATGCGACGATTCAGCGACGGCCAGACGATCACGATCGAGCCCTGGCGAGCCAAACCGTTTCCCGTGGTCCGCGACCTGGTCGTTAACCGCTCAGCTTTCGATCGCGTTATCCAGTCGGGCGGCTTTGTCTCCGTCAACACGGGAAATGCACCCGACGGCAACAGCGTTCCGGTTCCCGGTAACCGTCAGGAGGTCGCCATGGATGCAGCAGCCTGCATCGGCTGCGGTGCCTGTGTGGCCGCCTGCAAGAACGCATCCGCAATGCTCTTCGTGTCAGCCAAAGTCTCCCAGTTGTCCATCCTGCCGCAAGGCCAGCCAGAACGCAGCAGTCGCGTGTTGAGCATGGTGGCACAAATGGACAAAGAAGGCTTCGGGGCCTGCACGAATACGTCCGAGTGCGAAGCAGCCTGCCCGGCCGAGGTCAGCGTTTCCCACATTGCTCGACTGAATCGCGAGTACATGAAGGCGCTGGTGTTTGCTGATCGCTGACTTGCTAAATTCCGTACGGGGAACAGAACTATGAAAATCCGCCGCATTCAGTTGGCCTCCGGTGAGATCTGTCATGCATCCGAGCGTGCAGATGGCTCCCTCGAACGTTTGCAGGGATCGGTCATCGGCGGCTTTGCGCCAACCGGCGAGACCGTCACAGGCATCCGCACACTGGCTCCCGTAGAACCGGTCGCCATCATGTGCATCGGTTTGAATTACCGACGCCACGCTGAAGAAGGCGGTCAGGCAATTCCCCAGCACCCGGTGCTGTTCATGAAGACGCCCTCAACGCTGCAGAACCCGGAAGATCCGATTATTCTGCCCCGGAAACTTCGCAGCGAAATGGTCGACTACGAATGTGAACTGGCCGTCGTGATCGGACAGACATGCCTCAATGTGTCCCGCGCTGAGGCACTGAATTACGTCCTGGGATACACCTGCGCTAATGATGTTTCAGCCCGTGACTGGCAGCGAAATGGCGGTGGCGGTCAGTGGTGTCGCGGCAAAACCTTCGCGACCTTCTGCCCTCTCGGACCAGTACTTGTTACAGCTGACGAGATTCCTGATCCAGGACAACTGGGTATCCGCACCATCCTGAATGGTCGCACCATGCAGGACTGGAACACAAGCGACATGATCTTTGACGTGGCCACACTGATCGAGTTCCTGAGTGCAAGTACAGTTCTGGCCGCTGGCACCGTAATCCTGACAGGCACTCCGCACGGAGTCGGGTTCGCTCAGAATCCGCCACTCTTCCTGCAGCACGGTGACACAGTCAGCATTGAGATCGACGGTATTGGCAGACTGACGAATCCGGTCGTTGAAGAAATCGTCTGAGCCTAACAGGCTGGCTGCGAAGACTTTACCGGACAGGCCAGATTTTCGACATGGTGCTTCTGCAGCACGGGGTTCGGTCTTTCGATAAACAAAAACGGACATCCCTGTCCAGCCGCACAAGACGAGGCTTGCAGCGGTCGACAACCCTTCGAGGCGGAAGATTAAGCGATTGTCTGACTGATCCGCAATCGAGTCGGGCGATTAGTTATGGATTCTGTTGCAGAATTTCGCACTGGCAGTTCGCAGACGACTGCCAGTGGTACACGACACCTGTTGACAGGCCTCGTTGCCATTCTGATTTGCCTCGGCGTTCAGATGGTGCTGAGCGCCAGCCTGACATCCCGACCAGGCGATCGTGAGTCACTGTTTCTCGGACGACATCTCGCCTGGCTGTTGGTTTCACTGTGCGCGGCATGGCTGGCATCCCGGCTCACAGCAACACAACTGAGGGCCCTGAGTGTGCCAGCGTTCTGGCTGCTGTTAATCCTGCTGGTCGCTGTGCTGACGCCGGGCATCGGCGCACGCATCAACGGAGCACAACGGTGGCTCAGATTTGCAGGCTTCTCCCTGCAGCCATCTGAACTCGGAAGACTCATACTTCCAATGATGGCAACCCGTCAGCTGACAAGGCTGCAGCGACTGGGGGTGGCCGGAGTCAGCAGCATACCGGCTATGATGCTGCCGCTCGCGATTGTGCTGCCACTGGTCGCTGTGGAACCGGACCTCGGAGCCACCGTGTTTCTGGCACTCGGTTACCTGATTGCCCTTTATTTTGGGGGTTGGCCATTCCGCTGTTTTTTTGTTTGCGGCGCTGCACTTCTGCCCTGCACCGGCCTGCTGCTGCTGCTTAAGCCGTATCAGCTCAGACGAATCACCGGGTTCCTCGAAACATGGCAGGACATCAGTGCTGCACCGTGGCAGGTAAAGCAGTCACTGTACTCACTCGGAACAGGAGGTCTTCAGGGGACCGGTGTCGGGGCCGGCTGGCAAAAGCTGAGCTACCTGCCGGAAGCAAATACCGATTTTGTTTTTGCTGTCATCGGTGAAGAGCTGGGACTGCTGGGAACGCTTACCGTGTGCCTGCTGTGGATCTTTCTTTTTCTCTGCGGACGCAGCCTGCTCAACTCACAGGCCGAAGACCCCTTTCGCTGGACGCTGGGCATGACGCTGCTGACTCAACTTGTGCTCCAGGCCATGGCGAATATCGCAGTCGTCACTGCACTGGTGCCTCCCAAAGGAGTCCCACATCCGTTCATCAGCTACGGAGGCACAAATCTGCTGGTCAGCCTTGTAACGGTCGGGCTGATTCTGGGGCCGGCAAAATCACCGGGAAACCCAGTGCCCTGTAACAATCAGTCAAACAGATAACTCACAGATTCATTGCGGTGCACACGACGTATCGCCTCACCCAGCAGTTCAGCGACCGATACCACTGTCAGACCTGAAAGTCGGCTGCCCACAGGCATCGGACAAGTGTTGGATACCACGATTCCATCGACATGAGCCTGTTGCAGTCGCTGCACCGCAGGACCACACAGCACTGCATGAGTCGCACCGAGGTAAATTCGCTTCGCACCATGCGCTCGCACAACCTCCACTGCGCCACAAATTGAACCGGCCGTCGTAATCATGTCGTCAAATATCAATGCGGTCTTGCCCTCAATCGGACCACCAATCAGATTCGCCTGACGAGTCTCCAGGGCATTGGCACGACGCTTGTCCACAATTGCCAGCGAACCTCCGAGGTTCTCCTTGTGCTGCAATGTTCTTTTAATGCTGCCCTCATCAGGACTGATGATCACCAGCTCATCCTGAGGAATTGCCAGCGATGCAAAATGCCGATCCAAAATCGGCGCTGCATACAAATGATCCACCGGAACATCAAAGAAACCCTGAATCTGCGCGGCATGCAGATCCATCGTTAACACCCTGTGAGCACCAGCCTGAACAATCAGATTAGCGACCAACTTCGACGTGATCGGAACACGACCTGAATCCTTGCGGTCCTGACGAGCATACCCGAAATAGGGAATCACGGCTGTGATCCGTGAGGCACTGGCCCGGCGACAGGCATCGAGCATCACCAGCAACTCGACCAGATTCTCATTCACCGGTGGACACGTCGGCTGAATCAGAAATACGTCACAGCCACGAATATTCTGATTCAGCTTGATGCTGATTTCCCCGTCCGGGAAATTCCCTACATCCACCGCCCCCAGAGAAATGCCAAGATACGAAGCAATCTCGCGAGACAAATCAGGGTTGGCACGACCGCTGATTATTGTCAGATGCTCATACATTGAAAAACCTGCTGACTGCGGGTCGACCATTACAAAACGCCGCGACTGCCGGGACAGACGCACTGTACCTTTGAGTGCCCCAAAACGGCATGCTGACGTATCAGGGCACGACTGTCAATCAGGGGAAGCTGCGGAACCCAGAGAAACCAGCGTCTGCAAGTGCGCACTTTCCGCATACGTCAGAGAGGGCCCCACGGGCGTAACCGTGACACGCTGCGAAAACAGCTCATCCACATCGCTGCCGGCCGATCGAGGACGATCCCGATACGATGCTGAATACCCCAGCAACTCGAAATCCTGACCGGTTTCCAGCACCTGAAACTGCACTGCATGAGGCTCGATCCCATGAGGCACAAACAACACCTCCTCCGGATAACACTCCCCAGCTACCGTCGGAAAGTTCACGTTCCAGAAATGTCCCGCCGGCAGTCTGTACTCCGGACGCAGCAGCAGCTTCACAACCTTCCCGACCTGCCGTGACAGAATCGCCCAGTTGATCGGAAAATCACTATGAATAAGACGAGACAACGCGATCGCCGGTACTCCCAGCAAAGCAGCCTCGCGAGCCGCTGCAGCAGTGCCCGAATAAAACAGATCCACACCCAGATTCGCCCCGGGGTTGATTCCGGCCACAACACAATCCGGCGGATTGTCAGACATCACGTGCCGCAGCCCCACACGAATACAGTCAGCCGGTGAAGAATGCACAATGCGCATATCGCCAAATGGAGCAATCAAACGCTGCTCAACCCGGATCGGATTCTTTGTATCCACCGCATGCCCGCGCGAACTGTGACAGATCGCGGGAGCCACAACCTGCACTGTCCCCAGAGGTACCAGAGCCTGCCACAGCGCCTGCAGCCCAGGAGCATCAAAGCCGTCGTCATTCGTAATCAGAAACCGCATCTGTCAACCTTCCCTTTTCAGACACCCGCCCTGCTCAGACTGCTGCCTGTGTCTGAGCCGCACCGCGACGACTCAATGCACGCTCCACCGCTGCCATGACATCCCCGGCCAGCCGGAAATCGCCCGCAGCAGCACTCTCAGAAATCTGCCACGCCTGCTTCGCACAGCACAACGCCGCTGTTACCCCGGACTGCTGCAATGTCCGCGCAACGACCAGCGTGGTCAGAGAAATCCCCAGACCAGATGCTAATTCCCGCAGTTCGTCAACCAGATCCTGATTGCGATGCCACTCCTCACCCTGAAACATAGGGTACTTCTTTCGACCATCACCGTCGGAAAAAACGTGGTCGCGAGACAGTCGCGCTGACAAAAGCCCATTCATCAGCGGCCAGTACACACAGACGGAAATTCCCTCGGACAAACACCATGGCAGAACGTCTGCCCCAATTTCACGCTGCGGCATGCTGTAAGCAGGCTGCACTGCCGTTGGCGGACAAATCGCATGAAACTCTCGCAACTGGACCAAGGACAAATTCGAAGCACCCGCAAATCGCACCTTGCCGGATTGAATCAATTCACCAGTCGCTCCCGCTGATTCCGCCAGCGAAATGCTGGGGTCAGCCGCATGCAGATAGTAAAGATGCATCCTTTCACACCGCAGACGTCGCAGCGATCCCTCACACTGCCGCACCAGATCAGACACAGCCGCCGCATGAAACTCACGACCATCAGCTGTTCGGTCCAGACCGCCCTTCGTGGCAATCACCACATCTGCAACTTGCTCCCAAAACACCCGCGCAATGAGGTCTCCACTAATCCCATACGACCATGCCGTATCCAGAAAATTGATCCCCGAGTCCAGTGTCGCTCGCGGCGTCGCCAGACTGTCCTCGACACTCACATCCAGACTGGTCAGACCAGACACCACCCAGCAGCCCATTGCCACTGACAAAATCTGCAGTTGTGTTTGGCCGAACTGTCTGTACTGCATCTCAATAAACTCCCCCGCCCACACATCACGTTTGCAACCGACACTCACCGCAGTCGAATATCCACACTGGCACTGTGAGCCGTCAGGCCCTCCTTCGCCGCCATCAAACGCACTCCGTCCGCCTCCGCTGACAGTGACTGCCGATCATACTGAATGATTGAACTGCGTTTCAGAAAATCGGCAGATGCGAGGCCGTTTGCAAATCGTGCCGTGCCGCCCGTCGGCAGTACGTGCGAGGGACCGGCGATATAATCGCCCAGCGCCACCGGAGTGTGGTGGCCCAGAAAAATCGCGCCGGCATTCTGAATCTGAGCCAGCATCGGTTCCGGATCATCCATCGAAATATGCAGATGCTCTGGAGCTAGCTCGTCCGTTAATCGAGCAGCCTCCGCAGCATCCCGCGTTAAAATCAATGCCCCATACTCACGCAATGACTGCGCCGCCAAACCACCCCGGTCCAGTTCGGTAAGCTGACTCCGTAAAGCAGACTCAACCGCATCCAGCAAAGGCTCGTGCCACGTAATCAACACCCCCGATCCCGGGCTGTGCTCAGCCTGTGAAATCAGATCCGCTGCCACAAATTCAGCTCGAGCAGTCTCGTCGGCCAGCACAATCACCTCGCTCGGACCCGCAATGCTGTCAATGTCCACATCACCAAAAACATGCTGCTTAGCCAAAGCCACAAACAGGTTGCCGGGACCCACAATCTTGTCCGCTCGCATAATCCCCTCAACTCCATAAGCCAGAGCCGCTACAGCCTGCGCTCCCCCAATTCGATAGACCTCCGTCACACCAATCTCATGACAGACAGCCAGCAGATCATTGTTATACCCACCAAATGCCGTCGGCGGCACGACGACCGCAATCTCACGAACACCTGCCGTCAAGGCCGGAACCGCCGTCATCAACACCGTTGACGGATACGCCGCTGCACCACCAGGTACACAGATCCCCACGCGACGCATCGGTAAATGACGCTGCCTCAGGATCACTCGACCACCACCCAGACTGCGCTCCACGCGAGCGTCAGCTGGCAGCACCGCCCGCTGAAACTCTGCCACGTTCTCACGAATCCGTCGCACCACCTGCAACAGCGCCGGATCAGCTGCCTGCACCGCCGCCCGAAATTCAGCCCCGGACACACGCATCGTCTCCGCTGTTAACTTCACCCGATCCAGCTTCAACGTGTAGTCCAGTACCGATGCCAAACCGTCACTCCGCACGTCCTCACAAATCCGCCGGACAACCTCCCGCGGACTCAACGCCTCACCAAACAACTCAAGCGTCCGCTGCCGACCAGACTCGGATACCACATCCCCCCGCGGACTCAGCTTCTGACGCAACTTCCGAAATAACCCACTCGCATCAGACTGACGGCAATCAATTCGGGGAATCAGCGATTCACTTGACATACGTGCACTTTACCTGTGAGTTCTGTTGCTGGAAATTTTTCCCCGCCGTCGCGTCGTTACCAGTCTGACTCGCGCCCAATCCTCGCCCCATTAAAGCCGGTTTTTGCTGAAATTCAGTCCCACAGCTGCCTGCAACGGACGTTTTCCGTCAAGTGGCAGCACCATCATTGTGTTCGAACCCTCCGTACCGTATGCTTTCCAGCAGATCAGTCGACCGGTGAAAGTCCTTCGGAGAACCCACATGTATACCGCACGATTTCTGCTGTGCTTCCTGCTGCTGTCCGCAACCACTGCCGCTCAGGAGGTCACGGATGCTGACAAGGCCCTGATTCAGAAAATCCAGGAAGCCGGTGGTCAGGCAATGCCGCTCGCAAAAAATGACGCTCGCCTCACCGTGGCATTTCATCTTTCCGACAAAGATGTCTCCGATGACACCCTCGCCATCCTCAAAGACGCCGCCAGCATCCACTCACTGAATCTTCGCGGTACAAAAATCACAGACGCCGGGCTCGCTCATATTGCCGGCCTGCAGGGACTTAACCGCCTGCACCTCGAAAAGACCGCAGTCACCGATGCCGGACTGGCACACATCGCTGCACTCCCGGCACTGGAATACCTGAATCTTTACGAAACCAAAGTCACTGATGCCGGACTGCCACATCTTGCCGGAATTAAGTCCCTGCGAAGACTGTTTGTCTGGCAAAGCGGAATTACAGAGGCCGGTGAAGAGACACTGAAAGCAGCCAATGCCGAAATTCAGATCGTCCCCGACTTCCGCCGCGATCGTGAACGCGAAATTGCCGAAGTCGGACGGGGCGCCGAAGATGCCGGCAAACTCATCGAAGAACTGGCCGCCACGGCGGAAGCTCACAAGAAAACGGTCGCGGACACCGCCGCTGCCAACGAAGCTGCCGCCAAAGCACACACAGAAGCACAAACCGCTCTCGACACGGCCAACAAGGCTCTCGAAGCCGCCAACGCAGCCAAGGCCGCCGCAGATAAAGCACTCACTGATCTGAAAGCTGACCCAAACTCTCCCAAAGACGCAATAACAGCAGCCGAAACTGCCGTCACTGAGGCACAAAAAACAGTCGAAACAGCCACCGCTGCCGTTGAGCCATTGAAAAAGCCCGCAGAAGAAAAGAAAGCTGCCGCTGACGCCGCGAAAAAAGCCGCTGACGAAGCGACTGCAAGAGCTACTGATCTGAAAAATCAATCCGATGAGGCCGTCAAGAAAGCCGGCGAACTCAAAGCAAAACATGATGAACTTAAGGCCAAACACGCCGAACTCATCGCCAAACCAACTGGCGGCTGAACCGGTCACAACTCTATTCAATTTCAAAAGGCGTTCCGACACCACCGTCGGATCGCCTTTTTCTTTCCTGCACAACAGATTTTTCACGCTATGCAGACAATACCACTGCCCACATGCTGGCCACAATTGCAACAGGCCGCCCGCAGCGTTCGCAGCCTCGCATGGGCTCCCTACTCAAAGTTCCAGGTAGGGGCAGCACTACTGACCAAATCGGGCGAAATCATCTCCGGCTGCAATGTCGAAAACGCTTCACTCGGTTTGACCATCTGTGCCGAAAGAACCGCAGTGTGCCAGGCCATCGCTCGAGGCTTCAGGGAATTCTCTGCCATCTGCGTTTCCCTCTCCGGAAACCCCGTTCCCTGCGGAGCATGTCGACAATTCCTGCTGGAATTCAATCCGCAGATCCTCGTGCTGCTCGATAATACAGATCAACCTGACGGCACACTTCCAGAGTGCGTCAGCCTCGAATCCCTGCTTCCTCGAGCCTTCAGGCTGGAACGCTGAGACTGCCGTTAGCGACGACGACGATACCTGAATCCACGATCACGGCCCAATGAACGACCAGCAGCAACCCCACCGCCCTGCTCCAGCCGATCCAGTTCCAGCAAGCGACGGTCCGCATTGAAAATCGGCAATGGCAATGACTCCGCAAGACTCATGGCTCGCTTAGCATCAACACCTGACCTGGCCCTGCCCTCACCGCGAAATATCGGCAACCCTCGCTGCATCGCTATCAGCTCTCGACGAGTCATTCCGGCGGGGGCTTCGGGCCATGGACCGGAAAGTTCACGCCATTCAAAGAAATGAGGCACGATCTTTAGCATATAGGACCAGTACAGCGGGTGATCTGTCTGCAGCACAAATCGCCCCCCCGGCTGCAATGACCGGTGCACCAGACAGAGAAACTCAGGAGTAATCAACCTGCGCGACACCTGATCTCGTCGATACCAGGGCTGCGGGTGATAACAATGAACCTCGGAAATCGAACTCGCTGCAATATGCTTCAGCAGCAGTTCACGACCGCCAATGACTGCCCAGCGAGTATTATGGAGACCGCGATGATTGGCCCGCCGTGTTGCATAACGAATCACCACAGGCAGAATGTCGACGCCTAAAAAATCAAATTCCGGTCGCGATAAAGCCCCCACCAGCATCGAACGCCCATTTCCACAGCCAATATCGATCACCCGCTCTGCCGTGCGACCAAACAGAACATCCCAGTCTAATATTCCGTCCGGCAGCTTCTTCAGAGCTGTACGAGCCCACTGTTCCTGCGGCAAAACTACCCCAGGAACCGGAATGCCAAACTCGTCCTCTGTACTGCCCGGCGCCGGAATCAGCTCTGTCATCAGACTGTGGGACCTTAACTCATGGAAACAACGGTCTGCTCACTCACCGCAAAAATCTGATCCGCAGCACCAACCTGCAAAACACGACCATCCACAAACCGGCTGAATGCCGGCAACACCAGCACATCACCCCGCAGCAAAAAACATGGCAGCCGCAGTGAATCACGACCCGGCCCCCGCAGTCTCACCACCGGATGCAAATGCCCCGCCAAACCCGGCCCCCGGCATTGCTTGGGATCATGACATAACTGCACGCCTGCATGAGAAAACGGTTCTGAAAAACATGTCATCTGCCAGTCATCCGGAGGATCCCCGGAAGCGCGGTCATGATTACCCCGCACCAGCTCCACACGCACGCCGGCATGCCGCTGCCGCCACTTTGTCACCTGCTGAATCATCTGCTCACACCTGCCCCGCCGGGCATGCAGCAAATCACCCAAAATAATCAGCCTCGCCGCGCCTGTCACAGTCAGCAAGTCCGTCAGCAGTTCCAGAGTCCTGGCGGTTTGATCCGGCACTGGTATTGCCATCGCACGAAATGTCGCTTCCTTCCCGAGATGCAGATCGCTCACCATGACCGTCCGGGCTGCAGCATCCCATACAGCGTGCTGCGGCAAAAGCACAAGCCCCAGCCCCCCCAACTGCACACGAAGACCAGCCACTGGCAAATCAGAAAAGCCAACGGAATCGACCATCGACCGCACAATCGCCCCCGCACTCATGCTTCATACAATGCTCGACCGCAGCCGCGACAGTTAACAAAAACTCCCGTTCGCATCCGAACCATGTCCTGAGCAGTAACGCGAGTGCTGCAGGCAGAACAGAAATCGTCTTCCATTACAGCCACGGCAGCCGCGCCATGAGCTGCACGCAGTCTCCTCCATGTCGCCATCTCTGATCCCGGTATCACCTTCTCAGCTTCGACTGTCTGCTGCTGCAGAGTGGCGATACCTGCTTCGAGCTTTGGTTTCAGGTCATCGTAATCCGCCTTTGCAGCCTGCAGCAGCTGACGACGCTTCTGCAACTCGGCCTCCAGATCCTTCAGACGCTTCTGTGCCTCATCAACAGCTTCCAGACCCAGCAAGCCGGTCTCTTCGATGTCACCGCGGTCCTTCTTCGCTGTGACAATCTGCCCCTTGATAATGTCGTACTCTTTGTTGGTAGAAGCAGTGTTCAACTGACCTTCCAGCTTGAGTATCTCAGCTTCCTTCGAACGCAGCCTGAGATTTGCCTCGTCCGCTGATCGCTTCGCATCCCTGATCACAAGTTTCTGCTGCTCAATCTGCTGCTCACCAGCAGTCACCTGACGCTCAGCCACCGCGATTCGACGCGGCCCGTCAGCCAGCCCCGCCTCAGCCTCCGCCAACTGCTGCAGCAGACCGTGCAGAACCTTCAGACCAGCCGACGTTTCCGAAGCCATATCAATACTCTCTTTCAAAGAAATAAATCACCCGGCTGCGACCCCAGTGTAATATCCTGGCTCAAAACCCGGCTTCCACTTGATGTTGCAGCCAATACTGGGTCGCTGCTGACCAGGTACCTCCCGCCCCTCCAGCACAGCATCACAGGCAGACCGCAGATCCGCCCCGGTCACCGGAACTCCGTTACCAGGTCGACTGCTGTCGAACTGCCCCCGATACACCAGCGAATGATCACGGTCGAACAGGAAGAAATCCGGAGTACACGCGGCACGATAGGCGATCGCTGCCTCCTGTGTCTCATCGTACAAATACGGGAATGTGTATCCCGCCGATGCAGACTCATGTCGCATCTGCTCGGGCCCGTCCTGTGGATGCGAACCCACAAAGTTACTGCTGATCCCAACAACAACCACGCCCCGAGCTGCATATTCGGTCGCAAACTGAGCCAGTGCCGAACGAATATGCACCACAAACGGACAGTGGTTGCACATGAACACAACACACAATGGCCGACCGGCAAACTGCGATCGGCTGATCATACGCCCGTCTGTACCCGGCAGCGAAAAATCGGGCGCCTGAGTACCGAGCGGCAGCATCGTGGAAGCGGTCTTGACCATGACTGTCTATTCCTCAATTAACAACTCAACCGGCAGCATCCAGTTCCTGTATCCGCCGGATTAAAGGCTCGATAATCGGTTCCGGAACGAAATCCTTCAATCGATCCCGTACCCGTTCCCGGGTCATTTTCGCAATCTGCCGAATCAAAGAACTTGAGATGTGCGCAAATCGCTCATCCGACATCAGAAACACCGACTCAATCTCGTCGTCCAAAACACGATTCGTCAGAGTCATTGAGAATTCGGTCTCAATATCCGAAAGTGTGCGGACACCACGCAGCAGAATACGACTTTCACAACTGCGCACAAATTCCACTGCCAGACCATCAAAACCACGCACCTCAACGTTCGGAAATTCACTCACCGCCGCACGACACAACTCAAGTCGCTCAGCCGGCGAAAACAGTGCATTCTTGTCTGGATTGATGCCAATTCCGACTGTTACCTGACCAAATATCCGCGCAGCACGCCGGATAATGTCCAGATGCCCCAGTGTCATGGGGTCAAAACTGCCCACATAACAGGCCGAAGAGGATGCAGAAGACATGAAGCTTCTCTGTCAGACTGAAACCCGCGATATGACGAGATCAGCAGAATAACCGTCCGAACAGCATTTTTCAGCACGACAGCCGTCGATAACGGAAAATTACCGAGTGCTCCGGTTCCGAGGATTCTCAGTTAGCCAGCACCCCGCCAGAAGAAGCCTCGGGCAATCCATCACCCATCAGCTCAAATGGACGACGAGAAACCTCCTGCCCCGAACTCTTCAATACAACCCAGTAACGCCCCGGCACCAGTTTGTCAGCCGTCATATAGCTGAACTTCGCAAACAACTGATCCCGAGTAACAAACTGGCCGGCCACATCAATTACCCGGTCCTCTTCATCCTGAATCACACACTCCACCCACAAATCCTCGTGAGGAGGATTCAGGTTGCACTGAGCAATCACCACATCACCCGCCTCAAACTGCTGCCGACGATTCGCCAGCTGCCCGGCCATCACCATGCTGCCAATATCAAAGGAAAAGAACTTGTCCTTCTCCCGCAGTGGCTGCTGGGAGTTGATCATCTGACGAGCTTCGGCAGTGTCCATCGCAGGTAGTGCCAGCGGTGCCCCGTTGCCACGAATACCGTAAACATCCAGTCGATAGTCCGCCTCCACAGAACCCACCGCCACAACCAGCCCAGCCGCCACCCAGATCCCGGCCAGCGGTACCATCACCGGCCGACGCTCGAACAAGGTCGCGGCCAGCACCCGCGGGTGCCCCAGCCAAGCCAGTCGCAGTCGCCCCAGCAGGACTCGAATCGCCGCAATATCACCCTCATTCAAAAATGCCAGATAACACATCGTGCAGATGAACGGGAAAATCCACAGCCCCAGCGAAAAGATTGTCATCAGGTGAAACACCACACCCAGCCCCAGCGCAGCAAAACGGCCCAGCCGACGCCAGACAAGAAACGGAAACGTCACTTCCCACACCACAGTGATGTAACTGCTGCTCATCAGCACTGGAGGAGACAGCGCCATCATCTCACCTATCGGATTCGGCCAGTTCCAGTTGCTCACCAGCCAGTAACGCATCTGCTCCCCACTGAAAAACTCAGGAGTCTGCACTTTCGTTATCGCAGAACCAAAATAAATCGCTGCAAACAGAATCTGAATCAGCCGGGCCGGCCAGACCGGAACACGAACAGGCAATGCCGCCATACCACCACGACTGGCACGCCGCTTTAAGACCGCGTCAACCGACCACACTGCTCCGCAGTCCGAAATCGCCAAAATTACCAGCACATGAGCAGCAATGACCGAATACTTGGTCATCGTGCCAATCGCATCCAGCATATTGAAGTAGATGTAAAGCGCCGCTCCAGTCAGAAAAGACAGTCGAGTCCGAAAACCAAACACTCCGCAGAGCAACGCAAACAACATCACACCGTACAGCCCGGCTGCAAGCTCACCCGGCAGCTCCGGAAGCAACCGACCATCACCAAACAGCTCCGCCAACTGCTGCGGACAACCGTCCGCAGAATACAACTCCCGAACCCGAAAAAATCGACGGCACATCGGGATCAGCGCAACCACCGGCAAGCACATCCGCACCAGAGCAAGTCCGTATGGAGCCTCCTCGGCAAAAAAGAACTGCTCCACTGCGGAAAACAGCGATTTCACGCTTTTCTTCATCGACATCGCAATCTCCTTCACCTGCTCGCCGCACCAAATCAACCGCTCGAAATCAATTGCTCAGACCACCGTCCGACGAAGAAAACGACGAATTTGTTTCCACTGCCATCCGCGGGTTGAAAAACGTGTTGTAAAACGGCGAAGCCCCTTGCGCCTGTGTACGCAATCGAGGATTGTCAGCTATCGACTTCAGCCCCTGCGCCACATACCAGTCCGGATTCGACTCAATCAATGTCCCGTCGGCAGCGCAAATCGCTCGCAGATTGAAATATGACTGCTGATCCTTCGGTTCGTGAAAATAGCTGGACCACAGACGATCGGGCACATTGAATTGCTTCGGCCAGATCTCCTGAACCACGTACACACGGTCGATCGGAGGATGGTCCGTATGCGTCAGCACATTCCGGATATGCCGCGGTGCCAGATTGTTGCTCACATCATAATTCACACGATCCACATGCCCGAATGGCTGAAATGCGCCCCACGGCTCCCGCACTCTGTAATAGTTGCCAGCCGAATCCTCCGCAATGAAATGCGTGCGGTTGTCAAATGCCTGCCAGCCGCAGAACATATCCCACACCACGAAATACCCCAGCGTGTTGCCCGCCGACGGAATCTTCAGCGCATGACCGACTATGCCCCAGCTCAAAAGCAGCAGATAACTGCCAATCAGCAGACCTGCACCCCATCGGCGAAGCTTCATGCAACACCAGCCTTCCATGGCCAGAACCTTCACTTAAACCGCCTCACAATCACCACTCCTGACTGTCCCGGTTTTGTGAAATTCGGTCAAGATCGACCTGCCCCGAACACCTCCATCCACGACCCGTTTCAGCAATTTTCCCTAGAAAAATTGGGAAACTGTGCGAAAAGCGAGCGTTCTCGACACAGCACGACTGTGCAACACCGCTATTCTTCACCTCATTCGCCGGACTCAGCCAAATCCGCCCTACTTCCGCCAGCCACCCAATACCATGCGCACGGCTCATGTCATCACCCGACTCATCATCGGTGGCGCTCAGGAAAATACCCTCTTCACCGTCGATGATCAGCATCACCTCTTCGGCGATAATGTCTGCCTGATCACAGGCCCCGACGCGGGCCCCGAAGGCTCACTCGAAAAACAAGCCCTCGACCGCGGGCTGCAACTGATCGTCCTCCCCGAACTCATTCGCAGCCTCAATCCACTGCAGGACCTGCTGGCACTCCGAGCCATCCGGAAATCACTCAACCGGTTCCGCCCCGAAATCGTCCACACCCACAGTTCCAAAGCTGGAATCCTCGGCAGACTGGCCGCACACCAGTTGAAAATACCTGCCGTCCACACCATTCACGGCGCTGCTTTTCATTACGGACAACAGGCAATCCTGCACTTCGCCTGTCGCCAGGCTGAAAAAATGGCGGCTCGCTGGTGCCAGCACTTCATCTCAGTCTGCGATGCCATGACCCGACAGTACGTCACGGCCCGGATCGCACCCGTCGACAAATTCACGACCATCTACAGTGGCATGGATGTCGATCGCTTTCTGTGCCCAGCAGTCCCGCCCTCAGAAATTCGAAAACAACTGAACCTTTCCGAAAATGATATCGTCTTCGGTAAGGTCGGCAGACTCTTCAACCTCAAAGGACACAACTACCTCATCGAAGCAGCAGCAACCGTCGCCAGCCGCATCCCCAACGCAAAGTTCATGCTCGTCGGAGACGGCAGCCTTCGCGAAGTCTATCAGCAGCGCATTCAGCAATTGGGACTGACAGATAAATTCCGCTTCACTGGACTCGTTCCACCCGATCGGGTCCCCGATTTCATACACGCAGCAGATGTCGTCGTACACACCAGCGACTGGGAAGGTCTGCCACGTGTCGTGCCTCAGGGACTGCTGGCCGGAAAACCCGTGGTGGCCTTCGACATCGACGGCACACCAGAAGTGTGTATCGAAGGAGTCACCGGTTGCCTCGTCCCGCATCGCAATATTGAAATACTGGCCCGCGCCATGGTGCAGCTGGGGCAGAACCCTTCCCTGCGAACACGACTGGGAAACTGCGGCCGCGAAATGTTCACCCAGCAGTTTCGCCACGAATACATGACCGCCCGCATCCGCGAAGTGTACGAAAAAGTGCTTTCACAGCCCCGCTGACTGCACCACCCACCCGAACCGGAAATCAGCCACCATTCCGCAGATGCTGCACCCACGCCGGTGGCAGATTTATCCAGATACTGTCGCGACAGATTCGACTGCGCTGACATTGCTCAGCCATGATCTTGTCAATTTCAAAAATCCGTCGCCGGTCTGCACCAAAAGTCAGCAGTTTTCGCATCGGACGCACATACATGTACTCAAAATAGCTCAATACCCCGCCCGTTTTCAGCAGACGAAAATATGCGTCCGTAATTTCTCGTACCAGCGGCGCCGGAAAATTATTCAGTGGCAGACCCGAAATGACAAAATCATACGGTGACTCTGCCACAAACTGCTGGATCGGCAACTGCTGAATGCGGCATTGCGAAACCAACGCTGACCATGCCAGGTCCGTCTCAAATCGCTGCTGCAAAATTCGCACAAATTCGCCATTCAGTTCCACCAGATCAAATACATCGCCAGGACGCAGCAACCGCACTATGCTGTCCGTCACCGGACCAGTCCCCGGACCAATCTCCAGCACTCGTACAGGTGCTGAACCGGCCTTTCGCGAGGCCAGAAAACGAGTCATCGCAGCCGCCAGAAAAGGACTGCTTGGAGCAATCGCCCCCGTCGTCTCAAACTGCTCGCGAAACTGGCGAAAGAAAGCCCCGTAACCGGCAAAAAATCCAGCCATAAGCATCCCGAATGCTGCCCAAAACACGGTAGAAACCCAAAGTCCCTTGTACCGCACATTGAGCCTGCAGAAAAGCACCAGCCAAACATTCATTGGCATTTCAGCACGGCTTCAGCAATACTTGCAGGCCCAAACCCCTTTCACACGGAACTTCAATTGCCCATGCGATCACTGTTCCTGAACCTGCTTGTGCTGCCCACCCTGCTGATGCTCACCGCACAGACCCAGGCACAAAACACAGAACTTCCCGGAAAGCGCAGCACATGGAATGGATTCGTCCGTACTGACTTTGAAGTGAATGAACGTGCCGTCACCGTGATCATCCCGCGGCAACCAGCTGACGGCCAGCCATGGGTCTGGCACGGAGAATTCTTCGGACACAGACCCATCCCCGACGTCGCTCTGCTGGGACTAGGCTTCCATATTGTCTACACCCGCAGCAGCGACCTGTTCGGAGCCCCCGCTGCAATCAGTCACTGGAACCAGGTCTATCAGACACTCACAGACAAACACGGATTCGGCCCGCGACCAGCACTCGTTGGCACCAGCCGCGGCGGTCTTTACTGCTACAACTGGGCTGCTGCCAACCCCCTGAAGGTTTCCTGCATCTTCGGAGATGCCCCGGTCTGCGATATCCGCAGCTGGCCAATGGGACAAGGCACAGGAAAACGAAGCGATGCTGAAGTCCGCAAATTGCAGGCCGTCTACGGCATCAGCGATGAACAAATACTGGCCGAAAAAGCAATCAGCCCCGTCGACCACCTGCAGCCACTGGCCAGTGCATCAATCCCGCTGCTGCACATCAGCGGCGATGCTGATGACATCGTTCCCATTCAGGAAAACACCTTGCTGCTGCAACACAGATACCAGGCATTGGGCGGCACTATGCAGGTGATTGTGAAACCCGGAGTCGCCCACGTGCATGGACTTGAGGATTCCACTCCCATTATCGAATTCATCGATAAACACGGTCGTTAGAGGAAAATGCGAGAGGGGGGAGTTGAACCCCCACGCCCGAAGGCACAGGATCCTAAATCCAGCGCGTCTGCCAGTTTCGCCACTCTCGCTGCTACTTCCGACTGTATCCTCGCAGGACACTGCCGGGATTTCAACACGACAGGCACTGCATCCCACAGGTTCGCGGGAATCCGAAGACCGCTCAGCCAGAACCTGACAATTACCCCGACTTTCCAGATCCAGCACCTTCCCCGGCACGTACAGTACGCTCCAGCAGCCACCAGCGAGCATTTGTCTCCCGCTCGCGAAGCCCAAACTGCGATTTCGCCACCCCGCTGACAATCGCCGCAACCTCCAACGGATCGTCACTCACCTTGAATAACTGCAGATCCCCGGCAGAAATTGTCCCCTCAGCAACCATCGTATTCCGCAGATACTCCAGCAGCGGGTTCCAGAACTCCGAGCCAGCCAGAACGATGGGAAAAGCCTCGATCTTGCGAGTCTGTACCAGAGTCAAAATTTCGAAAAGTTCGTCGATCGTCCCATAACCCCCTGGCAACGCCACAAAACCATACGAATACTTCGCCAGCATCAGCTTGCGAATAAAGAAGTAGCGAAAATCCACAAACAGATCCAGCCATCGATTCGGCTGCTGCTCGAATGGCAGGCGAATATTGCAGCCCACACTGCGCCCACCGGCCTCACGAGCCCCCCGGTTTACCGCCTCCATAATCCCAGGACCTCCGCCGGTCATTACCGTAAAACCCTCAGCCACAATCGCCGCTCCAATTCGACGCGCAAGCTGATAATAACGATGGCTCTCCGGAAACCTCGCGGAACCAAACACCGTCACACAGGGCCCCACAAAATGCAAATGCCGAAAACCACGCAACATCTCTGTGAATGCCCGCACCAGCATCACCAACTCACGCCAGCGCGACTGAGGCCCCTCGAGAAACTTTTGAGGCCTCTCAGCATTCCACGGCGTATCAGCAGCTGCTGCTGCAGGCTCGCCGCCCGCAATCTCGTTCACATCCATAGATCACTCAACTCCTGTCCGCGCCAGATCCACCGTCACGCTGCAACCACTCCCCAATGCTCTCAACCAGACGCCCCGCCAGACTCAGCCCGGCCGTGCGGAGAGTCGACAACAGGACTCCGTCAACAAGCGAAACTTCACGAATCACAGCCACCAAGTCCTTCAGCTGCAGTTCATCAGCCAGCTTCAAAATCTCCACACGCTCAGCTGCCCGATACAACTGCCTGATCACCGCAGCGCAAACCTCGATATTCACTCGCTGCAGCTCAAGCTGCCTGCGATTCGCAAACACAGCTGCCGCCGCCAGACGCTGGGGCATGCACAACACCCCCACCAGTTTTTCCTGCCACAAAAGATCCGTATCCATGTTTCCAAAAGCATACGTCCACACCTCCGGCAAACCCTTCGCCAGTCGATACCGAACTTCCCTGTCACCCAGCTCTGCACCCGGCACCACTCGATCACCCAGATTGTCCGACAGCCGTCGCAGCGTCAGCCACTGCACCGCTCCCAGAATCACTCCCGAAAACAGGAAGGCCATCGAAAAGCTGCCTACAAAACCAATCCGCACAATCAGCGTCACCAGACCCAGCTCTAGCAGCCAGGCAACAGCGGCCAGACCCGCCAGACCGAGCACGGAAAATTTTGTCACCTGCTGCTGATGCTTCAGCCACTCCTGCAGCCACCGCCTCGCCTGTTCCTTCTTCATCACACAAACCCCTCAATCCTGACCACCAGCTCTCCAGCGATGGACTGCCAACAGTCCCCGACCCGACCTCACTCCAGACCATACCGATCGATTCCACAATCCCGCCGTTGGATCACTCCGCTCACCCGGATAAATCATCGGGATCCCATCATCCTGCGATACAATCACCTCTGACACCACAGCCAAACCCAGCATCCGGCGCACCAGTTGCATCAAATGTAAAGTGGCATACAACACCAGAGTCATCACCAGACCCATCAGCAACAGGAATGGCCCCATATCGAAAATTCGCTCCGCCATCGGCCACAAACTGTTCCAGAACAACAACAAAAGCAAGGCCGCCAGACTCAGCCAGGGACCATAAGGAATCTCATCCCGACGCCGCAGAATCAAAGACAGCAATGCGACGCCAATGGCGAGCACAGGAGCAGCAAAGAACACAACAAGCACGGGCTGCCAGCCAATCACGCTGCCAATCATCGCCATCAAAACCACATCCCCAAAACCCATCGCTTCCCGACGCAACACATACGCACCAATTAACCGAACCAGCCACACAATCCCGCCACCTGCCAGCAGCCCCGCCAGACTCACCAAAAATCCATGCACATGCGGATAAGCAGAAGCAAATGGAACCGCATCCCACGAAAACATCAGCCAGCTCACACTCTCAGGAAGTGCTGTGCGCAGCGTCGAAGCCAGACTCGCGTCCTGAAACCACAACGGTACTATCCAGCTCTGACCGCTCACGGTGTGCACCACCAGCGATGCCAACATCAGCGGTACTGTACTCCCGTCCGGAATGACCCAAAGCTCAAGGTCAATAAACGTCGCAACGATCAGACAACACACCAGCGCCACATGCAGTCCGTAACGAATATGCAGCCAGACCACGGATGCCGATTGAGGAAATACCGACTGAGGACCATCGGCTGACTGCAAACCTGCACTCTCAACACCACCCCAGAAATTCAACGGCATTTCACTCTGATACAACGCCACAAACAAACACGCCGTCAGCAGCTCGACCAGCGTATACCTGAACGAAATCGGAAGACGACAAGTGCGACAGCGACCACGCAAAAATAACCAGCCAAACAGCGGAATATTATCGCACCAGTGAATCGCTGAAGAACAACGCGGACAGCCCGACGAATGACTGTTCAATGACCACAACTGATCCCGCAAACGACGTTTCACCGGAAGTCGATGAATACAAACGTTCAGAAAACTGCCAATACACAACCCCAGAATAAACAAAAAGAACAACACGAACTCGCGTGGCAGGTCCACCATGTCAATGCCTCCAGTCCCCGGGCAGTTCGGCAGAAAGCAGCCGACAGATCCGACCCGCCACCTGATCAGCAGACTCACCGTCAGAATGCACTGTCAGCGTTGCAGTCTGCAGATATAACGGGTCACGCACCGCCAGCACTTCCGCGACCTCAATATGCACAGGGCGGCCCGTCAGACTGGGACGGCTGGCAGCCGAATGTTCGCGACTGAGTCTTTTTGTCAGTGTCTCAATTGAAGCGCGCAGCCAGACGACCGGCCCCGCAGTTCGCAAACGCTCGCGATTCTGCGCCGCAAGCACTGCACCACCGCCCGTGGCAATCACTGTCTCCGGTCCCAGCAGCAACTCTGCCAGCACCTCGGACTCAAGTCGCCGAAATTCCGCTTCACCTGATGTTTCAAAAATCTGCCGCACGGTCATCCCGGCACGCTGCTCTATCGCCCGATCGCAATCCACCCACGACCACCCCAGCCGACCCGCCAGCCGAGGTGCCACACTCGTTTTTCCGCAGGCTCGGTATCCGATCAGACTGATTACCATCAGGTCTCACCACCACTTTGGTCCGGACTGACAATCGTTCGCGCCGCAGCATTCGACCGCCGCAGGGTTTCCGCCATGTATTCGACAGGAGCCTCATAACCGGTGAACAACTTAAACTGCAGCGCTGCCTGCCGGATAAACATTTCCACACCACTCACAGAAGCACAGCCACGATCGTGCGCCTGTTTGAGCAGCAAAGTCTGCTCTGGATTATACACCGTATCAAATACCAAAGTACTGTCGCTCAGCCAGTGCTGCTCAAAAGGTGACACATCAACATTCGGATGCATCCCCACCGAGGTACAGTTCACCAGCACATCGCAGATTTCTGACCCGCGGTTCTCCCAGGACGTAAACTGACAACCAAGCTCCGCCGCGAGCGACTTACCGCGGTCTCGCGACCTGTTTGTCAGCGTCACCACCGCACCCTGCCGCAGCAAGCCATGCCCAACTGCTCGCGCTGCTCCGCCCGCACCAAGGATCAATACCTTGCGAGCTGTCAGATCGGGAATACTGCCAGCCTTCCGCAGACCCTCCTGAATTGCCGAAATGGCCGCAGGAGCATCAGTGTTGGTGGCACACCACTGCCCGTCACGACGGAACAAAGTATTTGCAGCACCCATCAGCTCCGTCGCTTCATCCACCTGTTCTGCGCACTGCAGAACCCCCTCCTTGTGAGGAATCGTGACGCTGACACCCGCCACTCGCAGTTGCTCCAGTTCCTTCAATGATTCCTGCAGCTGATCAGGCGGTACCCGGACCGGTACATAAACAGCATTCAAGCCCAGCTTCCGGTAAGCAGCATTGTGAATGAGCGGACTTTTGCTCTGCGCAATCGGGTCACCAATGACAGCAAACACCGCCGTCCGCTCACTGATGTGATCAAATCGGAACAGATTTCGCACTTCCGCCCAGCTCAGCTGCCCCGGAGCCATCTCACGCTCACGACTGAAACTAGCGTAAGTAAACGGCGATCCGTGACAACCACACAACACACGACTGATCGTGCCCATCTCGCCCATACAGAAACCTACAGTTGGCACGCCCGCTGCACCAACCATTTCCAGCATCCGCACGTTGTCGCCAGGCGAATTCGCCATGGTCGCAATCTTGATTACGTCCGGATCCAGCTTTGCCATTCGCTGATAGATATCGCACAGCTCAAGCGGAGTCTCATCAAAGTTGTGATAACTGACAATCCGCTTCGTCTTGCCGTAACGCCGGATCGAACCTGCAACATCGACCTCCAGATCCACGTACTCGGCGCCCCCAATGATCGCCTCACGCAAAATTGTCAGACGCTGGTCCTCCGTTCCAAACCAGCGTCCCCGGTCAGCCTTGCGACGACAGGTCACAACAACCGGCGTTGGGCGGTCCTTCAGCAGTCGACCTATGTCGGGCCGCTTCCGCATGAAGTCCACACGCAGCTCCACCAGTTCTGCACCCTTTTCCGCAAGCGCCCTGTGCTCTTCCATCATGGACGAATGCCGAGTTCGTCCCAGACTGATACAAATCATCGATTTATCCCAACAGACTCATACGCTGATCCAGACCCAGCAGCAGATTCATATTCTGAATCGCCACACCACTGGCGCCCTTTACCAGATTGTCAATCGCAGCCAAGACAACCAGTTGATCACGGTTGAACCGCACTGTGATGTCACAGAAATTCGAATACGCCACGTTTTTCGTGGCAGGAATGTGATCCACTACACGGACAAATGGCTGCCCCTGATAATATTGTCGGTACACCGATAACAGCTCCGCCTGCGTCCGCGGCTGCACCAGTCGCGGATAGATCGTACAGAAAATGCCCCGGTCCATCGGCATCAGATGCGGATTAAATGCCACCTGCACTGCACGACCACCCACGTCAGTCAGAACTTGCTCGATTTCAGGAGTATGGCGGTGATTGCCGATGCTGTAGGCCGTCACACTCTCATTGCACTCAGAATACAGATTGGACAATTTCGGAGTCCGGCCGGCACCACTGATGCCGCTCTTCGCGTCAATCACAATCCCCGATGACTCAATCAGGCCCTCCGCAATCAGCGGTGCCAGAGCCAGAATCGATGTGCTGGTATAACAACCCGGGTTGGCGACCAGTCGAGCCCTCGGAATCGAGGAACCGAAGATTTCAGGCAAGCCATAGACGGCCTGTGACAAATGACCTGCGTCAGTGTGCTGGTGACCATACCACTGCTGATAAACACCAGGATCCCGCAGCCTGTAGTCAGCACTCAAATCAATCACACGACAACCTGCCTGCAGCAGTTTTGGCACTGCCTCCATGCTGGCAGTGTGAGGCAGACAGCAAAACGCGATGTCGCAAAGTCCCCCCACCTCTTCCGGAGACAGATTCTCACAGCGCAGATCAAACAGACCCGTCAGCGAAGGATGGATTGAAGCAATCGTCGGACGGTCGGTCTGACGAGTTGTGGCGGCGGTCACCTGAACCGCCGGATGGCGCGCCAAAATCCGAAATAACTCAAGCGCCGTGTAACCGGTCGCACCCAAAATCGCAATTCGAGCCATGACAGTTGCCGAACCAACGCAGTCAGAAAAACACCCACCCGCCCCAGGGTTTCACGGAACAAAGCCGCGCCAGCCCGACGAGACGCAAAGTATATCGGGGTACCTGGGGCGAAGACAGGGTGCATGCCCCGTATTCTGACGGACAATCCGGGGGAAATTCACCCCCCGCCGTAACACGCCTTTAAAATACCGGCCGCTGCCCAGGAAAACCAGCCCACAGCGGAGCAGGCTCAATCAGCACGCCTCGAACAACTGTGGACGGCTCTAACATCAGCCCCCGATGCATCGTCGGCTCAAAATCACCCCGCCACGGCACTGACGCCTGAGTACCACCGCTGGTCAGCCGACGACGAGGCGCAGGAGCCTGCAGGCGAAATTCCCGATAACCCCGGGCTCCACCCGTAGCCTTCGATGCCCCGACCCCCAACTCAACAGCTTCAGGCTTTACGACATCGCCACCCGCCGCACCCGGCCCCGGAACCGATGGCACAGGCTCATCCGGATTTTGCGAACGAATCACCGCCCGCTTACTACCCGCACCCCACAGCCCCAATGCCGCCCCGGGCTGCAGAGCCACCATTTCCACAGCGCCCGGCTCACCATGATTCAGTCGCGGCATGCCCGCTCGAATCCACGCCAGCCAGTTTCGCTCAAGCGACTCCACCCCCGCATGATCGAAATTCCCCCGAATCGATGCCTCCCAGCCCGCCGTTTCCGCTTCGCTCAAAAACTTCAAATAGGCCGCTCGACCACCCTGCTGAACAAGAAAATCTGCCAGCGCATAACCCTGCGCATACAGAATCAGCATCCGACGCAGGTCCTCCGGATACTCCTTCATCCCCAGCAGATCAGACAAAGAATATCGCTCCGCAGGATCTCCAATCACAGAGTGCAGCAAATGCAGCTGCTTTCGCTGTTCCGAACTGTGCTCAAACAGCGTCGCTGCACCCTCATCCGCCCAGCGCGGCAGCGGACGCCGAAAATAACTGGCAAAGACCGTGTGATTCACCTCATGCGGCAACACCGAATCCAGTATCCGCTCCAGACTGCCCTGCAGTTTCATCCGCCAGTTCAGCACCTCACCATTCACAAACTGAAATGTTGTCGAACCGCCCGCTCCCATCGAACCCACATTCACCGATACTCGACATGGACGACTCCACTTGGGCATCCGACGGCCCAGCCAGTGTTCAGACAACCGCACCCGACAGACCTCTGCCGCCTCCGCGACAACGCGAGCAGTCTGTTGATTCTCTGCAGTAACCAGGAAGTTTGCAGTCTCGTAGCTCTCCGCAGCAGCAACCACCGAAGTCACCAGGCAAATGGCAACGCCGCGAAAAAATGTCTTCACACACGCATCCATGCTGTGTTCCAGTCAGCAACAACACTCCCCCCCGGATCCCAACGCTTCAATGCGTTTCCGGCACATTCTGCCGATCCTACACCACTTCCGTATAAAAATGCCAGATCAGTTTCACCGGATACCCCCTCAGAACAGTGTGCCCTGCCCTGCAGCGTCCGCAGGAGGCCTGAAGAGGTCCGTTCGCAGTGCCGGCAAGTGCTCCGACAAGCCACTTTTCAGCCGATTCAGTCGAAATAACCCCGAAATCTGCTCCGCAAAAATCCCCGTACCACTCATTCGGACGTGAAATTCACTCTGACTCAGACGCCCGCCACGAATCGACTGCAAGCGGGATCTGACCTTCTGGGCATGATCCGGACGATGACGCTGCATCCAGTCCAGAAACACCGGTTCAACCGTCAATGGCAGTCGCACCATGATGTAACCAGCCGAACGTGCACCCGCAGCCGCTGCCCGCTGCAGCACTTCAGGAAAGTCCGAATCCGTCAGCCCCGGAATCAGCGGTGCAGCCATCAGATGCACAGGTACTCCGGCTTCTGACAATCGCCGCACCGCCTCAAGACGGGCCGCCGGAACTGAACAGGCTGGCTCAAGCACCTTCGTCAACTCCTGATCCAGAGTACTAAGACTGATGGCCACACGGCACAACCCTTGCCCCGCCATCTCAGACAACAAATCCAAATCCCTCGTAATCAGCGCGTTTTTGGTGATCAGTGAGATTGGCTGTCGAGCCTTCGCGGCAACTTCCAGACACCCCCGAGTAATCCGCAGGTCACGCTCCACCGGCTGATAACAGTCCGTCACGCCGGACAGCATGATGGATTCACAAACCCATGCAGGCCGCGCCAGCCAGTGACGAAACAGACGCGGAGCATCCTCTCGGTAGAAAACCTTCGTTTCAAAATCCAGCCCTGCACTCAGCCCCAGATACTCATGGGTCGGCCGAGCATAACAATAACTGCAGCCATGCAGACAGCCGCGATACGGATTCAGACTGTAACGAAACGGTATGTCCGGACTGTGGTTCTCTGAGACAATCGACTTCGCTGAATCCCTGATGTACTCAGTTCGAGGACGTCGCAGGTCGGCCAGAAACTCTTCGTCAAACTGCAGCTGCTCGTGATCAGCCTCGCGAATCACCCGTAAAAAACGGTTGGCCGGATTTCCTGCCGCCCCGCGACCAATCGGAATCGGCGGATCTGATCCTGCTGCCATGCCAGTGCACCTGCAGACACCTTTACAATTCTTCCCGAATCCCCCGAAGTCACATTCTATTTCGAAAGACTGCACCGCGACACCCCTAATCAGCGAATGTTCGGCAGAATCTGCAGGGGTATTTCCCTCACTTTCCGAATTCCCGCCGAATCTCCACTGCAGAATGCAATTCCAACAGGCCGATAAAACCTTTGGGCAGACCATGGACGGTGCGTTGTCTCGGCCCGCTCGCACCGATATTCTCACTTCAAAGGTGTTGAGATGCGGAAAAATACGTTGCTGAATCGGATTGCCAGCATCGCGGCTTGCGCTGGGATGTTGCTCACGGGCGTGTCATCGGCCTTCGAAGGAAATCGAACTCCGATGGCCAAAGATGTTGAAATCAGCTCACGCCATACCCTCCAGGGACAGGTACTGACTCCCGCCGGTGCGCCTGTTGCTAATGTCGCCGTTCGCCTCGCATGGCAGGGTACACCAGTCGCAGAAACAAAAACTACTGCGGAAGGTCGGTTCGTAATCTCCGGTGTTCGCAGCGGAGTCCACGAATTGTCAGTCGGTGCATCCCAGTCGTCAGTGCGACTTTGGAAGAATGGCACAGCCCCCGCGAATGCTCTGCAGACCATCTCGATCACGGAAAATGAACAAGTGGTGCGAGGTCAGTTCGCCGACGGAGTTCGCGGCACAACCAATTCGACATTCCTCACAATTGCTGCTGTCGCTGGCGTTGCAGTCGGTACAACGGCTCTCGTGATCGCAGCCAACAATGACGACGATTCAGCGCCAGCATCTCCCTGATGCTTTCAGTTGACCAGTCCTTCGATCTGAACGGCTTGCACTTCGCAAGCCGTTTTTTTTCGTATACCAGCGTCAGTTCGACGCGATCTCTCGGAAAGCCGCCTCGGCCGCTGCCCCGGTTAACACGATATCCCCGTCCGAGTGCACAGCCGAAATAAACATCGCCTCGAACTGACTGCAGGGCAAATAAACACCTCGGTTCAACAGCCCGTGAAACCACCCGGCGAATCGCTTAGTGTCCGAAGCAGATGCTGAAGCCAGATCCGTCACCGGCTGCTCCGTCATAAACACCGTCAGCATACTGCCCACACGGTTAATGCTGATCGGAATCCCTGCTCGCGAAGCCGCCTGCCGAAACTGACCCTCCAAAGCAGCCCCAAGCTGCTCCAGACGTCCGTACGGACTGCTGCTTCGAATCAACTCCAGCATCGCACGCCCTGCCGCCATCGCCACCGGATTGCCGGAAAGTGTCCCTGCCTGATAAACGCGGCCAGCAGGAGACACACACCGCATAATGTCGGCCCGGCCACCATAAGCACCAACTGGCATTCCGGCGCCAAGAATCTTCCCCAGAGTAGTCATATCAGGAGTCACACCGAAGAGCTCCTGCGCTCCGCCGGCGGCCAGACGAAAACCCGTCATGACCTCGTCAAAAATCAATACCGTGCCGTGATGATCACAAAGGCGTCGCAGTTCCCCCAAAAATTCGCTCGTCGGAATCACACACCCCATGTTTCCCACGACAGGCTCAATGATCACCGCCGCCAGACGGTCACCGTTGGCCGCAAAAGCCAGTTGCAACTGCTCAGTATCGTTGTAGGGCAAGATCAGAGTGTCAGCAGTGGCCCCGGCCGGAACACCCGGACTGGAAGGACAACCCAGCGTCAAAGCACCACTGCCAGCCGCCACCAGCAGACTGTCCACGTGCCCATGATAACAGCCGGAAAACTTGATGATCCCGTTCCGTCCCGTGAAACCGCGCGCCACTCGGATGGCTGACATCGTGGCTTCAGTTCCCGAATTCACCATCCGCACCATCTCTATTGACGGCACCATACCGACAACCAGTTCAGCCAGTGCACCTTCGGCGGCAGTAGGAGCACCAAAACTGGTACCGATCTCCAGAGCCCCCCGGATGGCCTCCAGAATTGCCGGATGGCGGTGACCAAACAAATGCGGCCCCCAGGATCCGATGTAGTCAATGAAGCGGTTGCCATCGACATCAGTCAGATACGCAGCATCCCCCCGCTGCATAAAGGGCGGAATTCCGCCAACTGCACCAAAAGCCCGCGCCGGACTGTTCACCCCGCCAGGAATCAACTCCGCAGCACGCCGAAATAACCGTTCACTCGCATCACGTACAGACGTATCTGCAGCCATGGTCATCACTCTTTCAGCAGCACTGCTGCCTGGAAGTCAGTTCACTTTCAGTTCCAGTTTTGGACGAGCCGCACGAAGCTTCGCAATCGTTTCCTCTGTCGCACTAAGATTCGAAATATCCAGATACTTCAATACCGGCAACTGCCCGAGCTGCACCAGCCCGGCATCGTCCAGTTGAGTCCCTGCCAGATGCAGACGCTCAAGCTTCGCAAACTTCAGCAGCACCGGTACAGACTCAGATGTGATCCGCGTCGCCTCAAGATTCAGCTCAGTCAGATTCACGAGGCTGGCCAGAGGTGCAAAAGACTCATCCCGCACCTTCTTAATTTCCCTCAGCTCCAGATATGTCAGCCCCGTCAGTGCAGCCAGCTCAGGAATCCCGTCGACTGTCACCAGACGACACTCACTGATGTCGAGGAATGTTAGCTTTGGAAGCGTCTTCAACACCTTCAAACCCTCATCATCAAGCGACGTTTCTCGCAGCTCAAGCCGGGTCAGTTCGCGACACTCCGCCAGCTTCGCTGCACCCGCCCCCGTCACGTCGGCAAGGCGACAGCCAAAACGCTTCAGATTTTTCAGCCTGCCAATGTCCTGCAATCCCACGTCCGTCAGACGCGTCGCCTCCATCTGCAACTGCTCCAGCGTCGCAATCTGCGTGATCACGGGCATCGCAGCATCACTGATCTCCGTATTGTAATTCAGATTCAGCGACTTCAATGGCAGCTTTGCCAGAGACTTCAAACAGGCATCCGTGGCCTTTGACTTCTCAAGCTGCACGTCCGACAGCGACTGCATACCCTCCAGATGAGCAATCCCTGCGTCTGTCGCATTCGTATTTCGCAAATCAATCGCCCGCAGTTTTTTCAGTGATTTCACATGTTTCAGACCATCATCCGTAAAACCCGAACGCCGCAGAATCAACGCTTCCAGATTCGGCAGACCTGCCGCAATCTTCAAGGTACCGTCACCCAGCCCCGAAGCGTCTGTCAGGTCAAGTCGCTTCAGAGCAGTCAGAGAAGAAAGTGGCTGCATGGCTTCGTCCGTCAGCCCAGGCCCTCCCAAACGCGATACAGTCACACTGTGCAGGCCCGCCAACTGCTGCAAAGCCGTCGCCATATCCTTGTCTGCTGACACAGATACTTCCGTCACATTTCCAGCAGCATTCTTCTTCAGACTAAAGCCCGCCTGCTCAAGCGCTGCCACAGCGGCAGGATCATCCGCCGGAACTGCCGCTGCCGGTCCGGCAGCACCAGAGCCCCCCGGAGTACCGGAATTACAGGCCGCCGTAAACAACAGCAACAGAACCCAAAATGCTTGCAGATTCTTCATGGTTTGAACCAAACATCGAGACAACGCGGCAGCAGACAGCCAGCACCCGCTCACGACATGCGGCAGGCGTAGCCATAGTGTAAGGCTCCACTCAGCCCGCATGCAATCAGGCCGACTGCAGTTCCCGGCAGTGAAGCGGGAGTCTCGAAAGGGAAAGTCACCGCCCGCCACCCACAATGACCCGCCCAGCCTCCAGCAGTTGCCTGATTCCATCATTTTCGTCACCATACTGAGTCAGTCCGCCCGCCAACTAACTGCTCCGGAGACTCCGGTATGACACGCCTGACCCTCACATACTGCTGCCTGCTGCTCACATGTCTCTGCCTGACAACCCCCACTACCGCCGACGAACGAATTCCACACGCTCAGGATCGCCCCCCCGGCCCCGCCCTGTCCCCACAGGAGGCCATGGCTCGCATGACTGTACCACCCGGATTCTCCGTCGAACTCATCGCCGCTGAACCGGACGTCGTCAACCCCACAGCTATGACAATCGACGAACGCGGACGGTACTGGATCACGGAATCACTCGAATACCCCCGACGCTCAGCCGGACCAGGCAAGGATCGAGTACGAATTCTGGAAGACACCGACGGAGACGGAAGCGCAGATCACACCACCGTCTTTATGGAAGGACTCAACATTCCCAGCGGTATCGCCGTCGGACACGGGGGCATCTGGGTAGCCAATGCGCCTGACCTGCTTTTCGTTCAGGACACAAACGGAGACGGAAAAGCCGATACCCAGGAAGTCGTCGTTACCGGTTTTGGACGCGATGACACGCACGAACTGCCCAATTCACTCACATGGGGCCCCGACGGCTGGCTCTATGGCCTCAACGGTGTTTTCAATCCCTCACACATTCACTACGGCCCTGCCAATCCCAACTATCAGGCCGACAGCCCTGGCTGGAAATTCACCTGCGCAATGTTCCGAATACACCCGGCAACCCGAGAATTTCAGGTGTTCTGCGAAGGCACAAGCAACCCGTGGGGTATCGCTTTCGATGATGCTGGCGAAGCCTTCGTCAGCGCCTGCGTCATCGATCACCTGTGGCATCTCACAGAAACCGGATACTACCATCGACAAGGGGGACCATATCCGCCATTCACATGGAAGATCGAGAGCATCGTTGAACATCGGCACCAAAAAGCCGCCTACTGCGGCATACACTGGTACGACAGTGATGCCTACCCGGAACCGTTCCGCCGTAAACTCTACATGGGCAATATCCACGGCGGCTGCATCAACAGTGATCGAGTCGAACCACGCGGAGCCACCTACCGAGGAGAACCCGAAAATGACCTGCTCACAGCCAATGACGCATGGTTCATGCCCGTCGTACAAAAGACGGGCCCTGATGGCTGCCTCTGCATCCTCGACTGGTACGACCGATATCACTGCTACCAGGACGCAAATCGCGACCCCGGTGGTATCGATCGACTGCGCGGACGCCTCTATCGAATCCGCTACAAAGATTCCCCCCGCGCTGCCCCCTTCAACCTGTCACTCGAAACCGATGAATCACTTACGCAACTGCTCAGCAGTCCAAATGGCTACCGCCGAGACATCGCTCAGAGACTGCTCGCCGAGAGACTCCTGAAAAACCGATCACCACAACTGACCGTTCGCCTGCAGCAACTGACCTCAGACAGCCCACAACGCGAAACAAGACTGCGAGCTCTCGGTGTACTCAGCGTCGCAGCTTTACTCCATGAAAATCTGCTGCTGAAACTCATGGGGGATCCGGATGCGGTCGTCCGCGCCCGCGCTGTGCGTGCAGCCCGCGAACTGAACGCACCGTCACCCGCCCTGCTCAGTACTGCACTCCAGAAATCCGCCGACAACGCACACTCCGTAAGACTGCAGGCCGCCATCACCGCAGCCAAACAACCTGCCGCCACTGCCGTCCCCGTCCTCGTCAGCGTACTCACAGCCGCCGGCGACGACCCGCTCACACCACGCATCGTCTGGAAACACCTGCAGCCGCTGCTTGAGCAGGAAGCCGCTCTTTTCGTTCGCGAGGTTCGTCAGCAAATACCCGCCGGCAGCAGCATCGCCGCCCCGGTACTCCAGTTGCTGCCGCGAATCGCAGAACGAGTCCTTGCGGCGACCACCCCCGACAACACGTCGCTCGCTGCCCTGCTTGACCTGCTGCTGGTCGATCCCGCTTCAGCCGCCGCCTCAGATCAGTGCCTGCAACTGCTGCTCAGTCGCCTGCGGTCAGGCGAAACATCCGCCGCAGCCGCTGACAACCTTGCACTACTGCTCCAGAAACCGCTGCAGAAAGCTGTCACAGAAAACAGCACCGCAGCTGTCTCTGCACTGCAACTGCTCATCGCCACAAAATCCGCTGCAGACTCCGCAAATGCGCTGACAATATTCCACAACTCTACAGACCCGGAACTGCGTTTGAGACTGCTCGATGCCTTCATAATCGCGCAGACGCCAGATGCCCACAAACTCGCCACCACACTCATCGAATCCACAACTCAGCCCGATCTGCTCCGCCGCATCATTCTCACCGCTGGCCGGATCCGCACGCCGGATGCATACCGATTGCTGCTCGATAAAACTCCGTCACTGCCACCAGAGATCCGTCCAGCTGCCGTCGAAATCCTGACCGATCAGTTGCCCCCTTCACTGCAGCTGATGGAACTCGTGCAAGACAACAAAATTGATGCCGGAAACATCAACGCCAATCAGGCTCGAAAAATGCTCATGTTCAAGGATCAGAAACTCAACGACCTCATCGCCAAATACTGGGGTTCCGTCAGAACTGAACGCGACCCCGCCCGACTGCAACTCATCGCACGCATGCGCAATGAACTCCGCATCACAAAAGGAAACCCCGTCGCCGGTAAAGCCGTCTTCGCAAAAGTCTGCGGACAATGCCACAAGATGTACGGCGAAGGAGCAGACGTCGGACCCGATATCACCCGCAACGGACGAGCCTCCTTCGAACAATTGCTCTCCAATGTGTTCGACCCCAGCCTCGTCATCGGTGCCGCCTACCAGGCACAAACCATCGTCACAACCAGCGGACAAATCATCACCGGCCTGCCAGTCGAAGACAATGCCCAGCGAGTCGTTTTGAAAATCCAGGGAAATCGTACCGAAACAATTCCGCGCAGCGATATCGAACAGCAAGTCGTTAGCCCGCTCTCGCTCATGCCCGAAGGTCTCGAAAAACAATTGCAGCCGTCCGAATTGCATGACCTGTTCGCATGGCTCACACTCGATAAGCCACCCACCGACCCCAACGCAAAATTCCTGCCCGGAGCACGTATCCAGCCCGGCAAAGCCCGCAAAACAAACAACTACCCGCAACTCGTCGAACAACTGCTGCCCGGCTTCTCAGTCGAATCGTCCGGCGAAGGAGGCGTCGAATTGCTGGAAAACTACTTCGGGAGACCAGCACTCCGCACTCACCCGCCCGAAAATAATCAACCCTGCAAACTGACTGCCACGACACAGTTGCCCGTCGCCGCAAAAATCAAACTCCGCATCTCAGTCGCCTCGCACGAACAGGGCGACTGGCAGCTCGATGCCAAAATCAACGGACAACCCAGACACAAATCCATCATCCGACCCACACAGGAAGGACGCTGGAAAGACATCGAAATCGATCTTTCAGACTTATCTGGACAAAAGATTAGTATAGAATTGTTCAATACTCCGAATGACTGGTCCAATGAATTCGGATTCTGGAACGCCGCTGAAGTCGTGTCCGAGTAGCTTTGTAGGTTTTGGACACTTCCGGATCCGACATTCCTTTGTACAGGCTCCCGGGTAATTTTGTGGCACGTCACTTCCCACAGTATGTTCCACATCGCCTGCTTTTGCGTTTCTCAGCTCCACATTCGTTTCCCACGGCAGTGATCCCATGATTTCGCAGACTGTTGAATATTCTCTCCGCGCAATCGTCGTCCTCGCCCAGAATGCCGGCAAGGCCTGTACTGCCAAAGACCTGGCAGCCGTCACCAAAGTTCCCGGCCCCTATCTCTCCAAACTAATGCAGTCACTGGTCCGTGGCGGACTGGTGACTGCACAGCGCGGGCCAAACGGCGGCTTCCAGCTCAATCGCAACCCCGCTGAACTGACGGTCTGGGAAATCGTAGATGTACTTGAACCCGTACCACGAATAACCTCCTGCCCGCTGGGCCTGAAATCACACTCCGGACAGCTCTGCCCCCTGCATCGCAGCCTCGACCATACCTACGCACTGGTCGAAGCTCAGTTCCGTGGTATGACCGTGGCCCATCTGCTGGCCCAGCCAGGTACCGTTTCTCCGCTCTGCGAGGAATCCCCGATCGTCCCGCTCACCGGACTTCTGCAAAGCGCTGTCAGCGCAGGCCCGGCATGCGATCCGAATAACTGCTGAATCCACTGGTTCACCTCCCCGCCCTGAATGCAAAATATGATCCGCTCAGCTGTTACCGTGTGTCTGGTCGAGGAGGCAAGTCGTGGCCCTTTTGTCTTCCATCAGGATCTCCCCGCCGCCTGCGCAGCAGCCGCTGAGCTGGGCTTTCAGGCTATCGAACTGTTCGCGCCGTCCGCTCAGCACATTCAACAACTGCCCCTGAAACAGCTGCTCACTCAGCATGACCTCAAACTGGCAGCCGTGGGTACCGGAGCCGGTATGCTGATTCATCAGCTCTCGCTCTGCAATGTCGACGCTAATCGACGACACCAGGCCCAGAAATTCATCTCCGATCTGATTGAAGTCGGTGCCGAATTCCAGGCCCCCGCCATCATTGGTTCCATGCAGGGACGCTGGACCGAGCAGGTTAATCGCTCCACCGCCATCTCAATGCTGTCTGACGCACTTTACAGCCTCGGCAATCAAGCTGCAAAAGCGGGCACAGTGCTGCTTTACGAACCACTGAATCGCTATGAGACAAATCTCTGCAACACCCTGCAGCAGGGCCGAGAACTGCTGGCCGCATGCTGTACAGACTCCGTCAGGCTGCTGGCTGATCTGTTCCATATGAACATAGAAGAAACTTCAATCGCTCAGGCTCTGCTCGATTCCGGTTCCTCCATCGGCCATTTGCACTTCGTCGATTCCAACCGCCAGGCTGCTGGCCTCGGGCACATGGATTTCGCCCCCATCGCCAGTGCCCTGCATCAACTCAGCTGGAATGGCTTCGCATCCGCCGAAGCGTTTCCCCTGCCCGACTCGCTGTCCGCCGCCGCACACACAATAAAAACGTGGCGACGAGTGTTCGGAAATCAGTCGGCCTGATGCCGCAACTGACCTCCGAGGATAACGCTTTCAATCTTCAGTCGACGATTCAGCAGCAGCACATCAGCTCGCTTGCCGGCTTCCAGACTGCCCACTTTCCGCTGCACGCCCGCCCGCTCGGCCGGTGTCAGTGATGCCATCCGGAAAACCGCCGGCAGATCTGCTGTTGTATCTGCGTGCATTTGCCGCACCATATGATCCATCCCCACGATGGCACTCGCCAGACCCCCGCCCGCCGCTCGCCCCACCAGACCGTCACTGCTGAACAAGGTCCCCGACTGCCGGTTCCCAAAAACATAATCACCCGCAGGCATATCCAAAGCACGGTTGCAATCAGTTACCAGGCACAGACGATCGGGCCCCTTCATTCGCACCGCAAACTCAAGCAACTCCGGCGATAAATGACATCCGTCCGCAATCACCTCAGTACTCATTTCACGCTCCAACAGCACAAACTCCGCCATGCTGCCCTGCATCGGAGTCCCCAGACGCTGACGTATCGAAGGAACAGAACTCATCGCACACCAAAAATGATCAACATGACGCATACCGGCTCGATATGCTTGCCGCATTTCCGTCCAGCTGGCATTTGAGTGACCGCAGGTTACCAGACAGCGCCGCCGACGAGCCGCACGATAGAAATCGACTGCTCCGGGCAACTCAGCTGCACAGGTCGCAATCTTCACGAGGCCAGACTCAAAATAGGGCTCAAACTCCGCCGCCACCGGTGCACGACAAAACTCACGATCATGACAGCCTGACTTATCAGCCGCAAAATACGGACCATAAAGGTGCACTCCGCCAATCGTCGACACCCCCCAGTCACGCCGCTGCTGCTGCATGACACCACCGCATGCGCCAATCATCTCGTGCAGCAGGTCGATGCCCGCAGTCGTCGTTGTCGGAAAAATCGTCGTCGTACCATGCCGCAAATGAGCTGAGCAGGCACACTGCACCGCTTCCAGCGTGGCATCCATGAAGTCAGCACCAGCTCCGCCATGGACGTGCAGATCCACAAATCCGGGACCAATATACCCGCCACACGCATCCAAAAGCCGCAAGCCCGGCCGAACTCGCCGCTCGGCCCCCACATAACTAAGCCGACCAGCCTCCCACAGCACAAGCCCCTCAGGTACCAGCCCAGCCGGCAACACGATCGTCCCGTTGATCACACCGTCCCACTTAGACTGTGACTGCCCGGACTGCATACCCATGCTCCTGAAAACACCCGGAGATCCAAAACGGACTCAGCTCAAATCCGCAATAATCCGCTCGGCAGCAGCCAGTTGAGCTCGCAGGTTCTCCAGAGTTTCACGAATTTCAGCCACCACCTTTTCAGGTGCCTTCGCAAGAAACCCCGGATTCGACAGCTTCGCCTCGTGACCGCGAATAAATCCCCTGACCTTCTCCGCCTCACGGCTCTGTCTGGCCAGCTCTGCATCACGGTCGATCAGACCCTCCAGCGGAATGTAACCCTCGGCATCCCCCAACGAAAATCCCGCTGAACCCTTTGGACGACTGATGTCCAGCCCAGCCGCCTCCAGCATCGTTCGAGCCAGAAAGTCGAACTGCGCCGAAACCGCCTGCAACTGCTCGGCCACCGCCGGATCACACTTCATAAACAGCTTCAGCTGAGCCGTCGGAGAAATACCGTAGACTGATCGCACATTTCGAACCGCCGCAATCGTCTGCTGCAGACGCTCAAAACGACGCTCCAAACCCTCATCAATCCACTCAGGCTGCAACTGGGGCCAGCTCGCCATCATTACAGAAGGACCACCCGAAACAAGGGCCGACAAACCACGCTCCGGCGCCAGTTCGTTCAGCTTATGCCACAATTCCTCCGTAATAAAAGGCGCAAACGGATGCAGCAGACGCAACAGTGAATCCACCACTACCACCAGACAACACTGCGCCACTGCACGCTGCTCCGGACTGCGAAAACGAGGCTTCAGCATCTCCAGATACCAGTCACAAAACTCGTTCCACGTGAATTCACGTACCGCCCTCGTCGCCTGGTCAAACTGATAACGCTCCAGCATCTGTGTCACGTCACGCACAGTGGTTGCCAGTCGGCTGCAAATCCAGCGATCCTCAACCTGCAGTTGCCGCACATCAACTACAGCTGGCTCATAACCCTCAAGATTCATGAACGCAAAACGACACGCATTCCACAGCTTGTTGCAGAAATTTCGCCCATAGTCAAAACGCTCGCTGACGATTCGGGCAACCGCCGCGCCTGGATCAGGAGTAAACCACGGACTGGGAAACTGAAATGACTTTTTACAGCGACTGCACTGAATCGACGGGTTCGGACCACCCAGTGGCTTCAGCTCCTGATGCTCCTTCGTCTGCGGAGTTATCGCCTGACAGTGCGGACACTCATAGCCCACCGGCAGACGCACGTCCTGCGTTTCACCACACAAAGATGCAATTGTGAAACGCACCGCATCGGTACCGTACTTCTCGATCAATTCCAGAGGATCAACGCCGTTCCCCTTCGACTTCGACATCGTCTGGCCAAGCCCGTCGAGAATCTTTGGGTGGATGTAGACGTGCCGGAATGGCACGTCACCCATATTGTACAACCCCGTCAGCACCATCCGCGCAACCCACAAAGTGATGATGTCACGCGATGTCACCAAAACCGAGCCAGGATAGAAATAATTCAGCACCCGATTGCCGTCACCCGACACCGCCGCGGATTCAGAAATCATCGGAGGATCATTCTGCCGATCCGGCCAGCCCAGCGTCGCATGCGGCCACAACGCCGAACTGAACCACGTGTCCAGCACGTCCTCGTCCTGCACAAAACCAGCCGACTCCAGTCGTCGCTCCAGATCCTCACAGCCCGCATCCACACAACACAGAATCAACTCACGGCCAGACTGCAGACCTGGAGCCAGACGAACTGCCAGCCGCCCCTGCAGTTTTTCCGGCAGACGCACTTGACCATTCGCCGCCAGCTCCGCACCAAAATCACGCAGCGGTGCCAGTCGCTCTGCACCCGCTCCCGCCGGCAACGACCACACCGGAATCCGATGCCCCCACCATAACTGACGACTGATGCACCAGTCCCGCTTCTCGGCCAGCCAGTCAATATACGTCCGCGAATAACGCTGCGGAAAGAAACGCACACGACCGTCTTCCACTGCGTCAATCGCTCCCTGAGCCAGCTGATCCATCTTCACAAACCACTGATCACTCAAAAACGGCTCAATCGCCGTTTTGCTGCGATCACTGTGCATCAGCGGAATAACACGATCCTCCACCTTCTCAAGATGACCCAGCGACTCCATCCGCGCCACAACCTGCCTGCGGGCTTCAAAACGATCGAGCCCCGCATAGTCGCCACCCGCAGCGTTGATCGTACCGTCCGGATTCAGAATGTTGATCATCGGCAGACCATGCCGCAGACCACACGCATAGTCATTCGGATCGTGGGCCGGCGTCACCTTCACCACACCCGTGCCCAATGTACGATCCGCCAGCAATGCATCAGCAATAATCGGTACGCAGCGACCAATCACCGGTATCCGCACCTGACTGCCCACCAGATCCGCATAACGCTCGTCAGCAGGATGCACACAGACCGCCGCATCACCCAGCATGGTCTCAGGACGAGTCGTCGAGAAACTGATCCGTCGCCCGGTTGGCTGCCCCTGCTGATCAACAACCGGATAATTCATCGTCCAGAAATGACCTGCTACGTCCTCGTGAAACACTTCATCATCGGCCACTGCCGTCTGTAAATACGTGTCCCAGTTCACCAGCCGCTTGCCGCGATATACCAGCCCATCACCGAACATCCTGAAAAATGTGCGCCGCACCGCTGAACTGCAGACATCATCCAATGTAAATCGAACACGCCGCCAGTCACAACTGGATCCGATCTGCTTCAGCTGATTCAGAATCCTGGCCTCATAGTCGTCCTTCCACTTCCAGATGCGACTGACAAGCGCAGCCCTGCCTATGTCGTGTCGCGTCAGCCCCTCCTCCTCAAGCATCCGACGCTCAACGACAGCCTGAGTCGCAATGCCCGCATGATCTGTGCCCGGCATCCACAGCGCAGCATAACCCTGCATCCGTCGCCAGCGAGTCAACAGGTCCTGCACCGTCCCGTTCAGACAGTGCCCCATGTGCAGCGCACCCGTCACATTCGGCAGCGGGATCATGATGGTGTGCTGCTGGCGAGCAGGATCAGGCTCGGCATTGCAAAATCCCTGGGACAGCCAGTATTCAACCCAGCGAGTTTGTGCAGCGTGGGAATCGTAGGTTTTGGGAAGTTCAGCAGACATGATCTGAATCGTGTTCCGGAACAGAATGCAGCGGTCGGAAATCTGGGGCCCACAGCCAGGGCAGAACAGGCTGGTCGCCAGCTTATCAGGTTCACTGCAAATCTGCAGCGCCCCGCCCGCTTCCCAATCCGGATTCCAAAGGCCTGTGATGCTCTGAAACGATTTTTTCGAACAGCTCGACCGTTTTTCGCAACATCACCGCCATCTCCAGATCCCCGGGAAAATCCAGCGGTACTGCCGACCGACCAAGGGCCAGACGCACTCGCCGCAACAATTCATTTCGATCGCCCGGTCCCACCAGACCCTCCGGGAAAACTCGCCGCAATAACTCGCCCGCACCACCATGATCATAACCCACCACCGGCACACCCACAGCCAATGCCTCAGCCGTCGTCAGACTGAAAGATTCAGCACCGCCAGACAGCGACAAAACCACGTCAACACCCGCATAAATCTCCGCCAGATCGTCCCGGATCCCAAGAAAGGTTACCCGATCCGCCACACCCAGTTCGCCGGCCAGTTGCCGCAGCTCCGCCACATACCGCTCCCGACCAGCCAGACTGCCCGGACAGATCGCCTGCACCTCCACACCCTCTGCACACAAATCTGCCACCAGTCGAATCAGATCAGCATGCCCCTTGCCGCGCACTAGTCGCCCCGGTAACAGCAGCAAAAATCGCCCCGCCGTCGCCGGGTGCTGCCGCAAAAACTCAGACCGCCAGCCACCCGAAACTGGCCACCGACGGCGAAATCGCTCACTATCAACACCCCGCGAAATCACCTGCACTCTACGCATTTCTCCAGCCGTTGCCAGCCCCTCAAGATGCCGCCGCACACTCTCCGAGACCGCCACCACGACATCCGCCTGCAGCATGACGCGACTGTACCAGCCCCGCGAATTCAGCCCGTGAACAGTGTGCACCACCACAGGATGTCGCTCCCGCGGCAGCATTCGCAGCGCAACCCGCAGACACCACGCCGGCAAACGCGAATGCACGTCCACCACATCCACACGCTCACGCAGCAACAGACGCCGCAACTGCAGCACCGCCAGCAGCCAGTACGCCGACTTCGCACCACACAGCAGACGAATCGGCTCCACGCCCGCAGAACGCAACACAGACTCCAGACGACCACCCGCCGAACCCACCAAAACCCGCTGCCCAGCCGATGCCAGCGCCCGACTCTGCTCCAGAACACAAACTTCCGCACCACCCGAATGCATCGCCGGAATCAGCTGCAGAATCGTAATTCGCCCCGAAACACTCATGTCAAAACCACACTGACTTCCTGAACCAGAATAATTCCACAACACAGGCGTTTGCCCCGCAGCCACGTCGGCTGCTAACCTCTCAACTTCTCAGCAGACCACCAGTGAATCCCCCGCCTGCCGCTGAATTCCTCGGAGATTTCCAGCATGAAGATATCCAGCCCCCCGCAATCTGCCCATAGCAGAACAGCCCCCGCTGCACTCCACTGGCCACTCCTCTGGCTCCTGCCGCTCGCTGCTGCTCTGCAATCAAACACAGCACTCGCCCAAAATTCAGCGACCGATAAACCGCTCATTGACCTCGCACCCGTCACCGAACAGCACCAGATGATCCCCATGCGCGATGGACTTAAACTTTCCGCATGGCTGTACTTTCCCCCAGGCCCAGGCCCCTGGCCCGTTCTGTTCGAACAAAGATATGCAGATCTCCGCGGAGAAGGAACCCGCAAAGCCGCTGCCCGACTGGCTTCCGCCGGGTACGTTGTTGCCATGGTCAATTACCGGGGCACATACCGGTCCGAAGGTCGCTGGCAGGGCTACCGAGCACTCGGATGGGGCACGCTGAAAGATGGTTACGATGTCTGTGAATGGTTTGGTACTCAGACATGGAGCACCGGGAAAGTCGGCACTTTCGGCTCATCACAGGCCGGCTACGCACAGAATTTCCTCGCTGTTACTCAGCCCCCGCACCTCGCCGCTCAATACATGGTCGACACCGGACTCAGCCTGTTTCACGAAGGCTATCGAATTGGCGGAACCACGAGGCCCCAGCGATTCCGCTCACTGGCACAGGTGTGCCGCGAACCAAAAGATAATGACCTGTTGCTTGCAGAATGGCTCCAGCACCCCACTTACGATGAATACTGGCAGGACGAAGACTGCTCGCTGCATTTTGATCGCATGAATGTGCCCTGCTTCACCATCGGCAGCTGGTACGACTTTATGAATCAGGGATCAGTCGCCAGTTTTCAGGGTCGACAACACCATGGCGGGGCCGGCTCACGCGGACGACAGCAGCTTGTCATCGGTCCATGGCTCCATGGACGGCTCAATAAAGGTTCACAAAATGGACAGCTCACCTACCCGCCGCACGCCGCATGGCCCGAACACGAACACATGATTCGCTGGTTCGATCGCTGGCTCAAAGGACAACAAAACGATGTCGATGCCGAACCTCCCGTCCGCTGGTTTGTCATGGGGGCCGTCGGAGAACCCGATGCACCCGGCAATGTTTGGCGCGAAGCCGCTGACTTCCCCCCAGCCTCCACGACCCTGCCCCTCTGCCTCCACGAAAATGGACTCCTCTCTCAGCAGTCACCCAACTCAGAAACCGGCAGTACCTCATGGATCAGCGATCCGCTGAAGCCCTGCCAGATCCCAGGAACGGCCTTCCCCGGAGCCGCTGATGCACGCGACTTCGAAAAACAAGCCGACGTTCGCACCTTCACCACGGAGGTCCTGACTGAACCCATTGAATGGACCGGCAGAATCAAAGCCGAACTCTGGCTCTCATCCACAGCACCCGATACGGATGTCATTGTTCGCGTCAGCGATGTCTATCCCGACGGTCGCTCCATACTGCTCGTTGATTATCCGTGGCGAGTCCGCTATCGCGATGGGCTCGACAAAGAAATCCTCATGAAACCCGGTGAAATCGTACCAGTTCGCTTCGATGTCGGCTGGGTAAGCCAGATTTTCAATCGCGGACACCGCATTCGAGTCACCGTTGCCAGCACCGGTGCCCCGCTCTATGAACCCAACCCGCAAAACGGCAAACCTTTCACACTCGATATGCCTCAGGATGCAACCTCCGCCACAAATACTCTGTACCACAACAGGACACACTCATCCAGAATTCTGGCTCCCGTTGTCCTTCAACACTGAAGCACAGATGAGAAACGCCGGCGAATCACCGTCGACACTGGCGTCCAGGGGTCGATTGTCGGCATAGTTTCCGCATTGCTGCGTCCGGCAGCGTTGCCAGTCTGTTTTGCTTAGGGCCGACGATGAACGCCGCCTGCGTTTATGATTTTGATGTCGTAGTGGTTGGAGCAGGTCATGCGGGAACCGAAGCCGCACTCGCCGCGGCTCGCATCGGTGCCCGTACCGCCCTCCTCACCATGAACTGCGATACCGTCGCGCAAATGAGCTGCAACCCGGCGATCGGGGGAGTCGCCAAGGGGCAGATCGTCCGCGAGATCGACGCCCTTGGCGGAGAAATGGGACGAGTGATCGATGCCACCGGCATCCACTTTCGCATGCTCAACGCCAGCAAAGGCCCGGCTATGCACAGCCCGCGAGCCCAGGCAGACAAAAAAGCCTACCAGTTCGAAATGAAATACCGAGTTGAACAGCAGCCAAATCTGACCCTCCGACAGGAAATGGTCGACTCACTCGAAACCGAACATGGACGCGTCACCGGTATCCGCGTCGCCGGCGGTGCCCTCTATCGCACGCAGGCCGTCGTGCTTACCACAGGCACCTTCCTGAAGGCCATCATGCATACTGGTGAACAGCAGGCTGAGGGTGGCCGCGCCGGTGACAAAGCCGCTCATCGCATGTCTGCTTCACTCCGCAACCTCGGAATCGAACTGCGACGATTCAAAACCGGCACCCCCGCTCGACTCAACGGACGCACCATCGACTTCAGCCGCTGCCAAGTCCAGCCCGGTGATGATCAGCCCGAACCGTTCTCCTTCCTCACCGAATCCATCAGTCAGCCGCAGGTCCACTGTTACCTCACATCCACCACGCCTGAAATTCACGAGATCATCCGCGCAAATCTGCATCGCGCACCCATGTACTCAGGCCAGATCCAGTCCACCGGTCCTCGCTACTGCCCATCCATCGAAGACAAAGTTGTCAGATTCGCCCAACGAGAAACCCACCAGGTATTTCTCGAACCCGAAGGTCGCAATACCTGCGAAATCTACTGCAACGGAATTTCCACCAGCCTGCCTCGCGATGTTCAGGATCAGATCATCCGCCTGATTCCGGGCTGCGAAAAGGCGGAAATCATGCGATACGGATACGCCGTGGAATATGACTTCGCGCCGCCAACCCAACTGTTCCCCACACTCGAAACACGCAGCGTACAAGGCCTGTTTTTTGCCGGACAAATCAACGGCACGACAGGATACGAAGAGGCTGCCGGACAGGGACTGATCGCCGGCATCAATGCCGCACGCCGAGTTCAGGGACGGGAAGGATTTGTCCCTGATCGAAACCAGGCCTATCTCGGTGTCCTCCTTGATGACCTCGTAACCAAAGGTGTCGATGAACCCTACCGGATGTTCACTTCGCGAGCCGAATATCGGCTGCTGCTGCGACAGGACAATGCAGACCGTCGACTAACCCCTGCCGGGCTCGAGCTGGGAACCGTTTGCGGGGAACGAGCCTCCCGGTTCCGTCGCTACGAAATAGAACTCGAACAGGCCTTCACCGCCATGACAAAATTGCGATCCGAGGGAGCATCGCTGGACGAATGGATTCGCCGCGCAACACCATGGGATCAACTGGAACAGATCTTCCCGGAACTTGCGGCTATGCAGCTTACATGGCAAACCAAACGGCAGATGCGAATCGAATCCCAGTACGCCGGCTATGTGCGTCGACAGGAAGCCGAAATCGCAAAGCTGCAAAAAGTGGACGCCATCCGCATCCCCGATACCTTTGATTTCCGCGCTGTTCCTCAATTGCGCATGGAAGCCCGCGACAAACTGTCGCGGCATCGGCCGGTAACTCTTGGACAGGCTGGTCGCGTGAGCGGAATTACACCGGCTGATCTCGCCGTACTGATGTTCTCCCTAAAGCCCCAACTGCCTGACGAAACAGCGGCACTCGCTGAATAAATCGGCCATCACAGCGGAGAACACCAGCATGTCTGCAGGAGCAACGCTGATTTCCGCCAGTGTGCGACTGGCCCTGCTGTGTTACGCCACCACTGTCGCCGGACAACTGCTCGGATTTCATGGGAAATGGCTCCGATTTTTATGGACAGCAGGCTGCACACTGTTCCTCGTACACGTAGCTGCAGCCTTTCATTATGTCCACAACTGGAGCCACCGGGCAGCTGTACAGACCACAGCCACAGAAACTCAGCAGTTACTCGGAATTGCCTTCGGCGAAGGACTCTGGTTCAGCTACGCATTTGTTCTGCTGTGGCTGCTTGACACCCTCTGGTGGTGGATTTCGGACACCACATGGCAACGTCGCCCGCGGGCTCTGCACTTCGCACTGCACGGCTATCTGCTGTTCATCGCGTTCAATGGAGCTGTCGTTTTTGAAGCTGGTCCAACACGGCTCGTCGGTTTGCTGGTGACTCCGCTGCTTCTGTTCCTGATGTTTCGCAGACTCAGGTAACCACTCCAGATTTCAGACAGAACATGGAAGCACTGCGAATACCATATGAGAGACTCGTATTACTCTGTGCGGATTCCTGAAATGCGCACGACAATCGCAGGCTCTGGCACAGAACTACAACAATACCTTTCGCTGCTGAAGCTCTACCTCAGTGTCGCCGATCAATCCGTTTCGCAACACCCGAACGCGAACCTTGTCTCCGGGTTTGTGCTCACTGAGCACCTGCCGTAAATCACTGACAGACAACAGCGGACGATCATCTATCGCCACCAGGATGTCCCCCAGAATGATGGCCCCCATCTGAACGCGACACCCCACCAGTCCGGCTCGCTCTGCCGGTGAATTCTGATACACCCTCAGCACAACAACCCCGGCAGGCAGGTCCGAGATCAAAATGTTGTTGTCCTCTGCTGTCGCCTCATCCAAAACTCCGATCCCCATTGTTGGAAACTGAGGACGCTGCGATTCAGCAATCACCGCCTTCACTGACCTCACGACATCATCTGCCGGCACCGCAAAGCCAATCCCCGCAGAATCCCCCGACCGGCTCAGAATCGCCGTATTGATCCCTATCAGGCGACCAGAACTGTCCAGCAGCGGACCACCCGAATTCCCCGGATTAATTGCCGCATCCGTCTGAATCAGCCGCTTTAAAACCACATCCGAGTTTCCTGCAACCTCCCGATCCAGTCCGCTGATAATCCCCGCTGAGAGCGTCTGGTTCATACCGAATGGGCTGCCAATCGCAAAGACTCGTTGCCCCACCTTCAGATCATCCGACGTACCCAATGTTACCGGCTGCAGATCGCCGGCAGATGCGCGAATCTGCAGCACTGCGATATCACAACTGGAAACTGCACCGATGAAATCCACTGCGAACACCTGTTTGTTCGGCAACTCCACCTCCAACTCACCAATTCCTTTGAAAACAGCCCCTTCCACCACATGCAAATTCGTAATGATCCGCCCCTGCTCGTCCCAAATCACCCCCGTACCCGAAGTCAGCTCGCGCTTTGCTGTCGCGTCCGGACCAATCCGCTCGTACCCCTGAGTATGAATCCAGACGACCGAAGGTGAGGCCGCTTCAAACAGCCGAATTGTCGACTGCTCATCCGCTGCCAGACTGCCACGAGGCGTCACGGTGCGAGGCGTATAATCCGGCTTGTTCCTGACAGAATCAACGACAATTCGAAAGGTCAGAGCTGAGGCCATAACAGCCAGAATCAAAACCAGCCAGCCATTGACAGCGGCGGTCGAACTCGCCGGCGGGCGAAAATCAGACTGGGGTGTCGACACGGGTACTCTCCTGCACACTTCTGCGAAATGTCCTCTGCAGAATTCTAGCGTCGACACCTTTTCCGCGATCAACGTATTCCGGGAATTTTTCCAGCCTGATCGGGAATGCCCGAAATCCACGCTTTATGCCCGTGTGCAGACTCGCAACCCAGTCTAAACTTCCGACGGAATCAGCCCCGGAGGATCAGGACCATTCGAGGATGACATGCTGACCATGCGAAATGAAATACGCAGCCAATTGCAGCAGCTCTGCGGATGCCCGTTGCCAGACCAGTGGCTGCACCTGATCAGCAACTACCCACCTGCCCTGCTCACAGCCAGTCGCGGACCCGATGATCAAACCGACGATGGCACTGTCTCGCAGGTCGAACTTCTCGCAGATGACTCCGCAATCCTCCAGATCAACCTCGAAGTCCGCGCTGAAACGTTGCTGGACCCCCGCGGAGCTGCTTTCAACTGGCCACCCTCACACCTCGTCATCGGTGAAACCGGAGACGGTGACTACTTCTGTATCGATTCTGCTGCCGCAGCCCCCGCCGTGTTGCAATACCGCAGCCAGGCTGTGACCTTCGAAATCGCCGCCGAATCACTCGAAGAATTTGTCGATATGCTGTTCGTCGCGTACACCGAAGATGAAGCTGATTTCACTGAAAACCCTGACGATTTTTCTGAATCCCCGGAGACTGAATCCGATGAATGCACCGATCAATATCCGCGTCCATAAGGAACGTCGAGTGCTGGAATTGCAGTGGAGCGATTCCGAAACAGCTCAACTCCCGTTCCGCACTGTTCGCCAGAATTGCCGCTGCGCGGTCTGTGTCGACGAATTCACCGGACGACAAATCCTCGACCCGGAATCCGTCCCGCTCGACCTCGGACTCCTCGAAGTTTCACTCGCCGGAAATTACGCACTGCGAGTCCGCTGGTCCGATAATCACGATTCAGGGCTGTTCACATGGCGACACCTGCGAGCCATCTCGGATGCTCGCAACAGCAGGCCTCAGTCATGACCATCGAAGTCGAAGCGAAATTCCCCGTCTCCGATCTCAGCCAGTTGCTGGAAGCTGCCACTACTCTCGGTTTCCAGTTCCCCGATAACCCGGTCCTTGAACAGGATGAATACTTTAATCACCCCTCGCGAGACTTTCGAGAAACCGACGAGGCTCTCAGAATTCGTCGCCTCGGCTGCGAACTGATACTCACATGGAAAGGCCCGCGCCTCGACAGCCTCTCAAAATCTCGCAGGGAACTGGAGGCTCCCTTCGATGTGCCGGCCGACCATATCGACACCAGGCTCAAGGCACTGACCGAAATTCTGCTGGCACTGGGGTTCACCCGCAGCGGCAGCGTTCGCAAACTGCGCCGCTCAGCCACAATCGCATTCGAAGGGCGTTCCTTCCACTGTAGCCTTGATGACGTCAGCGGACTACCGCTGCACGCAGAACTGGAAACACTGGCCTCGGAAGATCAGCGACACGAAGCCCTGCAGTCCCTGCTGCGGCTGGCTAAACGCCTGAATCTCCAGCAGCAGGAACGTCGCTCCTACCTCGAACTGGTCCTCACATCAGACCGCGACGACTCAACTCAGCAACCACCTGACGCACAATCGCTGTGACATCCGCAGCATCTGGTTGAGCCTCAGTGAGGTCAGGCAGCGTACAGCCACCCACCGGCTGATCCGTGAACCCATGCGCAGACAACATGCACTGCAACTCACGACTCAATGTCCCAATATCCGTCTTCTGCTTGTCACTCAAAGGCTGACGGCCTTGCCCCATTTGGAAACCACGCAGACCAACCGCCGCACGAAAACCCTCCGGAAACTCAGCTGAATAGATCATCGTGTCAAACAGACGAATCAGGTCGTACTGCACCCGCCGAGCCTCATCGATCTGATAGGAAACCGTCAGATCGTAAAGCCGACGAGTCAACTCGGGGACAACACCTGAACTGGCGTTCGTACCACCGTCACAGCCAGCCAGCAGCATTGGCATCAACGCCGCATCCCAGCCCGTCAGAAAAGCAAAGTCAGGACGGTTCGGACGCACGGCCTGAATCATCCGAATCATGTGCGGAATATCACCCGAAGAATCCTTGATCGCCACAATTCGCTCAAACTCCTCCGACAGCCGCTGAATCGTCGGCACATCTATCGGACTCGCAAACATCGGAATGTTGTACAGCGTGACGTCAATCGGAGTATTTCGGCCGATCTCAGCAAAATAAGCATAGACTGAAGCCGGACTCAGCTTGTAGTAAAAAGGAGCAACAATCGCGACAGCTCGAATTCCCAATGAAGCGTAGTACTCGCAAGCCCTGATCGTCTCCTTCACGTTCGCTTCTGCTGCACCCGCCAGAATCGGCACACGACCTCTCACTTGATCCGCCAGAATCGCCACAATCCGACGACGCTCCTCAGGAGTAAAACGAGTAAACTCGCCGGTGGAACCATTCGGATACAATCCATGCACACCACGGGCAATCAACCAGTCTGCATAACGTCGTAGTTCACCTTCGTTGATCCCGCCATCCGCGGTGTAAGGCACCAGATTGGGAGTAAAAATCCCCTGCAGCTTCGTTGCAGCCATAATTCCGAACTTTCCGATGACATCAGTTTTAACGCCACCAGTCAATGCTGCCGGCGCTTCTCAGTTCCACTACCCCTATTAAACCTCACAAACTCGAACTCGGCACAAAGTATTTTCCGCAGAATTAACCGGTTCCTGAGTCCTCATCACGGCACTGCCGAACAGCCAGGCAGGGCAATCTGACAGCAAACTCCACCAGCCGGCAAGTTTTCAAGACAAATTGCCCCGCCGTGCTGTCGTACAATCCGCCACGACAAACACAAACCAAAACCCAGCCCGCGACCAGCTGAACGACCCGAATAAAAAGGATCAAAAGCGTGCCGCAAAACCTCCGCTGACACCAGACCAGGTCCATTGTCCTCCACCCGCAGCTCTATGCACTCAGCAACCTGCCGGCCCAAAATTGTGACAACTCCGGACCGACCTGCACCACGCAGCGATTCACAGCCATTCCGCAGCAAATGACTGATCAGTACCCCCAGTTGTGCTCGATCTGCCGTCAACTCCGGATCACCCTCACACTGCTGCACCACCGAAATCCCCGCAGACGCCGACTGACGCACAGCAACTGCACTCTCTTCCAGCAAACCCCGCAGACGAAACGAATGAACATGCAGTGCCGGTGGACGAGCAAACAGCATGGCATTGCCAATCATGTCTCTGATCCGCCACGCCTGCGCCCCAATCGTCTCCAGCGATTGACGCAGCTCAATTCCCGCAGCACCACGCAACTGCAATTGAGCCTGTCCAATAATCGTCGCCAGCGGATTATTGATCTCATGCCCCGCACCCGCCGCAAACTCGGCCAGCGATTCGAGGCGAGCCGGATCCGGCAACAAGACCGAACGCCCCGCCGCAGACGACAACAAACGTCGCGATACCGACTGCAGTAAATCGAACTGCCCTGAATCCGGCAGCGATCCCTCACCTCGCTCAAACTGCAGACCGCACAACAGATCGGGCCACAACACCAACTCTGCGTCACGAACCTCCAGCCCCACACCCTGCAAAACCTGACGGAATAACCGAGAACTCACAAAAGCAGAAACACCCCCCGAACCACTCAAAGCAACTGCCAGCACCTCACCATCACCACCCCGCTGATACTTCAGACCACTGAGACGGTCACCCGCTCCAGCTCCCACAATCGCCACAGATCGACAAGCAGTCTGACGCAGCCAGATGCCCGCCACCGCTGCCATCATGGACTCCCACGGTCCGCCAAACTGCAGCGCATGCAGCAGCCCCAGTTCCGCCTCACACGACTCCCGCACCACGTCTCCCGCCACAACTGCACCTCAAAATACAAAACGGCCACCAGAAGGTGGCCGTTTGCCTGCTTATGCCGACACGTGTCCGGCGGAAATCCAAAATCAGACTGTCATGTCTGCAGCTGCTCAATATCCAGCAAACGACAGATATTGTCGATCAGCGTCTCAACCTCAAACGGCTTCTGCAGGAAATTATTGGCCCCCGCATTTCGCAGGTCCTGAATTTTGTCTGCTTCAACCATCCCGCTGATGCAAATGATCCGCACGTCGTCCAGAGCCGAATCGCTGCGCACCCGCTGACAAACTTCCTTGCCGTTGATGTCCGGCAGCATCACGTCCAGAACAATAATGTCCGGATGATACTCCTTCACCATCATCCCGGCATCAAAGCCGTTGTTCGCAACACGAACCTCAAACCGACCGTCTGCCTGCAGAGCATCAGTAATCAGTTCCACCAGCTCCAGATCGTCGTCGACAATCAAAGCCTTCCGCTTGCCAGACTCCAGAGCATCCGTCGGAATCCCGTTTTCTTTCATGAACTTGTACAGAACATCACGCGGTATACGGCGAAAACGAGATCCAGGGACTCGAAAACCCTTGAGCTGCCCGGAGTCAAAGCAGCGAATGATCGTCTGCTGACTGACCTTACAGATCTTTGCCGCTTCACCGGTTGTGAACACTGTTTTCATTTGCACAATCCGTTTTGAGGAAAAGCGATGAGCTGCCAGACGCAGCACCCCATCGTCCGGAAAGTCCCGGACGCCATCCCTGACGCTTCCACTCATGAACCCACAGGACTAACGACTCTGCTAACACCGCCAGCAAACCAGTGCCCGCTCACAATACTTTACCCACAACGCCAAAACCCTGTTTCGCGGTGGTCAACTGCATGTTGCCGGCTAAACCGACTGGCACATGCCATCCTGCTGGCAGATACTGAGACAACTCCTGAGATCCTGAGTCAGAACTCGCCTATGTCCGTGAGAGCCTCGAGGCTGAACAGATTCACCGAACCCGCCACTGACAAGGCTAACCCGCCAGCCCGGACACCGAAATGTCCAGCACAGCCACAACACCCGCATCCGACTGCCCGATAAACAGACAGACATCTCCGATAGACAACTGACCCGCCACCACAGAAGACACTCATGTGTCAGCTGCAAGGCACGCCATTGAGGCTAAGCTGGATCCTTTCAGTCCTCTGAATCCTGCTCGACCTTCGGGGGTTCCCCCGACTTTGCCAACCCTCGATTCCGCCGATTGTATCCATCCGCATCAAACGGTCAACGGCAGTTTCCTTTTCGCATCTTGCCTGAATTTACGGTAATCCAGCCCATTATCCTTGGATTTTCTGTGCAGAATTCCCAAATTCAATTGCCGCAACCCGAACAGATCGCACCACAAAAACAAAAAAACGGCGGAGTTCCCCGCCGTTGTCAAACATTCTGCTCAAATTGTCAGGTTCACTCCAGACCCCGCTCAACCTTCTCCATCAGCTCCTGCATCGACTCCTGCAGACGCTCCCGGACCTTGTCCGACTGCTCCGACAAAGCCCGCATATACTGCGGTGTCACCGCGCGGTTCAGCTTGTCCAGCATCGAAGCTGCTCGCTTCCAAAACTGCTCCGCCGTCAGCTCCGGACGATCCACAGGCTGCTCCTTTACACCCACAGGAACACTTCCGGCATCCGCACGAAATGGCGCGTATGGCGCCTCGCCGGCATCACGAGCCACAGCATCCATGGTCGCAACCGTACTCCCCGATCGCACACTACCCAAACCCACACGATCACCAGATCCGCTCGGAACATAGTCCGCTGGATCAACCACCCGAGACAATGGCACTGCTGACGTGTCAACATCAGCCGGAGCAGCCCACTCTGAATAACCTTCATCATTCTCAGTGAACAAATCTTCGCCATGCTGAGACTTGCGCCAGGCACGCATCTCCGACACGGTGGCCACTTCATCACGAGCCCACGCAAGACAGTCCTCAGCATCGTCCCAGTTCAGCGCCACATAGAAAAATGACCACTTCAGCGACGCATACGCCTCATAGACCCCGCCAAATTTTTCCCACACTCGACGCCGCTGAAATATTTGGTCGCCACTCAGGCCCACCATCTGCCCAAAGTCCGCGTCCGTGCGACCCTTCCCATAACGCGTTGTCCACTTCGAGGCACATTCGCCAACCACCCAGTTGCACTGGCTGACCGCATCCCGAGCTGTCTGAATCAACTGATCTTCCGACTCTGTCATCGCTGCATTCCCGCTGCTGCCCAACAGTACTACTCCCAAACAGCCCACATCCTACGCAGCAGATTCCCGCCGTTCCATTCGCCCTCCCCCGAACCTGAAGAGATTCCGCAATGTCCTGAACCCCGACAATCCAGTATGCCACACCCACAAAAAACTCTCTAACTACCCAAAACACCAGAAAAAGTTGGCAAAAATCAGGAGGATCCGCTGATGTGTCGAAAAATGCCCAAATTGCCTCCTCTGAGATTTCCCCGGGAATTGGCTCCAGCAGCCTCGACCTCATGCCGATACACTCGTTATAAAAATTTTGAACGCTGGGTTCGGAAGATCTTACCCAGCACTCACAGATTTCGCTCGGGGCGGTAGCCAAGTGGCTAAGGCAACGGATTGCAAATCCGTCACGCGAGGGTTCGACTCCCTCTCGCCCCTCTTCAAAGACCTTTCCAGCCGGCCCAACAGCCCTGAGAAAGGTTTTTTTATGCGCCCTCGACCGACTTGATTCACTACCGGAGCCTGCCCGTGATCACTCATACAGCCCGGCCAGTTCAACATCCCCGATCACCACGCCAGATCTTCCTCGCAGCCTGCGTCTGCACACTGTTCTGCCTCCTGACGCCCTGCTCCTCCGCACAAACTCAGCGGCTGGAACTCGGCCGACGACTCAAACGCTTCGAAATCGCCTGGGAACAGGCTCCCGCCACCCAGCAAGCCAAAGCCGTCGCACCCCTGAAACAGGCCGTCAGCAGCTTCTTCAGCCTTCAGTTGTCTGAGGCCGGTCGACAACTGGACAACGCCTGGTTCACCGTCCGAAACGACGCACCGCCATCCGCTACAGAAAAAGTCGCCATCGCATACTCACTCACCGCCCTGCCATTCTGCGCTGCCCCGGAAACAACAGAACTCAAACTGCAGCTAAGCCCCTTCTATACCATCGCCGAAACACTGCCCGAAAACACCACGCTTAACCTGCTGATCAAAAACAACTCCGCTGAAACCCTCGCTAAGTTCCACTGCCCCGCCACGGCAGCACTCGTCGGCACCCTCTGGAATACCGGGATACTCCCCCCAGGCGATCACCACATCGAAACAACACTGCAGTTTGAAGGCCTCAGCATCCGTCTGCCCGATGTCAGCATCAGCCGAATACCAGACCTTGCACGGAGAACTGAAAAACTGCAGCAGTCTGCCGACAGGCTCAGACAGCAGGCCCTCGCAGAAAACCGTCCCCCCGAACTGCCGCCCACGACCCTCACCGCTGCCACCACTGCTCGCAACGAGGCCGCACTGCTCAAGGCTGCCAGCGAAGACCGCTCCACCGAAGCCGACTTCCCGCTGCTCGCCAGACTGCTGCTGGCCGAACAGCTTGCCGAAAACCCTCAGCTGGCCACAGAAATCGCTGCCAGATCAGCCAGTCAAAATGATCTCTGGCTGACACTCGCCAAAGGCCGCAAATCGGTCCCCGTTCGCCTCAAAATACCGGCCACCACCGATCCACAAAAAAAACTGCCGGTACTGTTTGTTTTCCACGGAGCCGGTGGCAGCGAAAATATGTTCTTCGAAACCTATGGAGCCGGTCGCGCAATCACCGAAGCCACCCGCCGTGGCTGGCTGGTTGTCGCGCCCGGCCAGGGATTGCTGGGCCTCTCGCTGTCAGTCTCCGATATGCTCGATAACCTGCAGCACTTCGCCAATATCGATCGCAGTCAGGTCATGCTGCTGGGGCATTCCATGGGAGCTGCTCAGGTGATGCGACAGATGCAGCAGGATCCATACTGCGCACTGGCAGCAGCAGCACTCGGCGGAGGCAGCCGGATGTCCGCTGCAGCCGCCGCAACACTCAAACCCGTCAAATGGTACGTCGCCGCCGGGACCGAAGACTTTGGGCGTGGCGGAGCCCTGCAGCTTCACCGCAGCCTCACCACCACCGGTGTCACCAGCGAATATCATGACTTCCCGGACGTTGAACACCTTGTCATCGTGCAGGCCGCACTCAGCGATGTCTTCCGTTTCCTCGATCAGTCTCTCAGTGCCAGCATAAATCAGCGCTGACGCTCCACCCACATCCGTTCCACCAGGGCTGCAGACCGCAGATTTCAGGATAAGTCGAAAAACTCAGCGGCCGGCCACTGAGATAATCAGTACTCCTGCCATCAGCCCGACTATGCACACCGCCTTCGCACGCCAGTTCTGCTCACCATACATCCGAATTCCCGCCACAAATGCAATCACCACCGATGTTCGACGCAGCGGCGAAATCACCGAAATCAGCGCACCCGACTGCTCGATCGCATGAAAATACAGAAAATCTGACACCAGCAGCAGCAGCGCAATCGCCGGAATCGACCAGCGCCACTCAAACGGACTCGATGCCCGCCTCGTGCGCCACCACCAGACCGCCAGAGGCAGCATCACCGGCACCAGATACACCGAAAACCACGCCTGAACCGTAGCCGCACGAAAACCACCGCCCGCCAGCAAAAACTTGTCATACAACGAACTGCCGGCTCCCAGCACCGTCGCCATAACCATGCAATACACCCACCGGTCCCGATGAAACACAATCCCCTCACGACGACCCGCCAGTGAAAATGCATAAAACGAAATCAATACCACGCCAACGCCCAGCCACTGCCACACCGTCGGACGCTCACCCAGCACCAACACTGCAGCCAGAATTGTCACAAAAGGACTGCTGGCCCGAATCGGTGCCGCAATCGACACCGGCAGGTGCTTCAGCGCAAATGAAGCAAAGACCCACGAACTGCCCGCCAGCAATGACTTGCCCGCCAGCATCAGATGCCCTCCGAGACTAAGCTCGTCCACTCGCAGTAATGACCCCGGCAACAACTCAGGAGACAGTCTCGATAACAGTATCACAGGCACATACACCGACGCAGCCGTCAAAACATTCAACAACAGCACCACCGGTACCGCATTCCCCCGCAGCGACTCCTTCTTGGCAATCTCGTACAGCCCCAGAAACACCGCCGAAAACATACTCAGCAGGATCCAGCTCATTCTCCACCCCAAAAAATCAGGCCTGTCCGCCAAATCCGACGAACAGGCCTCCCCGTGATCACAGCACGCTCTTAAACCACCCGGCTGTCAATCACAGCACCGCACGAATCTTTGTCAGGAACTCGCGATTCGTCGGAAAACGCTCCATCGTTTTCGTCAACTGCTCCATCGCCTCCACTGGACTCAAACTGATCAGACTTCGCCGCAGCATCGTAATGCCCTCCAGCAGGTCCGCAGCCAGAATCTTCTCCTCACGGCGAGTTCCAGAGCGAGTAATGTCAATTGATGGCCAGATGCGACGATCAGCAAGCTCACGACTCAGCATCATTTCCATGTTGCCAGTCCCCTTGAACTCCTGGAAAATCGCCTCGTCCATCCGACTGCCGGTATCAATCAAGGCTGTACCACAGACAGTCAGTGAACCGCCCTCGTCAAATCGACGCGCCTGACCAAACAACTTCTTCGGAACATCCAGCGCTCGAATGTCCAGACCGCCAGTCGCAGTCCGACCCGTATTGCTGTACTTGTTGAAGGCGCGAGCCAGTCGAGTGATACTGTCGAGCAGGATGAAAACGTCCTTGCCCTCCTCCGCCAGTCGCTTCGCTCGCTCAATGATCAGCTGAGCAATCCGAATGTGACTTTCAACGTCATTGTCCAGCGATGACGAAATCACTTCGCCCTTCACCAGACGACGCATCTCCGTCACTTCCTCCGGACGCTCGTCAATCAACAGCACCATCAGGTGAATCTCAGGATGATTCACGCTGACCGCATGAGCAATGTCCTGCAACAACATCGTCTTGCCCGTGCGGGGAGGTGCCACCAGCAGAGCACGCTGACCCTTGCCAATCGGACACAGCAGGTCCATCACTCGCATGGTCAGCGGGCGAGGCCCCGTCTCGAGACGAATCTGCTCGAAAGGATTGATCGCCGTCAGCTGATCGAAATGCCGGATCTTGTCGTACTCCTCCGGAATCAGACCATCTATCGTCTCAACTTCCAGCAGCCGCGGTCCCTGATTGTGAGTCCCCGCTCCAACCTCGCCCCGGACCAGCACCCCCTCACGCAGACGGTACTTCTCCACCAGCGAACTCGATACAAACGGATTTGAATCCTCCGCAGCATAATTGCGCTTCGGATCCCGCAAAAAACCATATCCCCGGTTGTGCAGCTCGACAACCCCCTCAAAGGTCCCTTCAATGACCTCCGCCGACGAAGAAATGCTGCGCGGCCTGCGAGGCATACCGCGATCACGATCACGATCACGATCGCGATCGCGACCGCCACGACCGCCGCCCATCAACTGGCCACCACGATGAGGAGTGTCGCCACGCCGGTCACGAGGCCCCATCGGGCCTCCACGACGGCCCGGAGGCCGCCGATTTCCGCCGTCAGGACGACCAGCATCAAATCGCGGACCATCACCGCGAGGACCCTGGTCACGAACAAAATTATCTCGAGGACCATGATCCGCCGGACCACGGTCACCACGACGACGACGACGACGACGACGACGACGTGGCGAACTACGATCATCACCGTCATTCATATCATAACCGCCACCGCCGGATTCCGGGTTGCCTTCGGCATCACCGTCACCGTCAACACCACCAGCTCCACGGTCCTCACCACCGTCGCCACCGCCAAACAACTGGTCTGTATATCGCTCCAGATCGTCGCGACGACGCGGTGGACGACCACGACCCCATTCCTCGCGACCACCACCCTCACGGAAACCGCCTTCGCGACTGCCAAATTCACGGCCGCCACCATCGCGGAAATTCTCTGGACCACCGTCCGAGCCCCCTCGCGACTCCCCGGAATCCTCACCGCCCCCGGGCACGTCGTCCCCGCGAGCAAACTCGTCACGCCGATGCGGAAAACGACGGCCTCGGCCATCATCGTAACCACCCTCACGACGACCCCCGCGACGGCCACGATCACTGCGGCCACGATCACTGCGGCCACGATCACCGCGATCACCACGATCACCGCGATCACCGCCAGTATCCCCGCCGTCGTCGTCCACAAAATCCAGCTCGTCACTGCTGAAATAACGCATGCCCGTCTGAGACTCAATGTCTGCCAGCTGACGCTCAAATCGATTTGAAGTCCGGTCCGTCGACTCCGAATTCCCCGCATCAGTTGGCTCAACCGCACCATCAACATCCGAGCTGCGACCGGAATCCCGGCGCAGACCACGCTCTGAGCGACCTCGACGAGGACGCCGGATACCGGTATCGTCGTCCGCAGCAACTCCCGATTCCACAGGAGCATCAGGCCGTTCCTCAATCACCGGTTCCACACGCTCAACACGCTCTTCCGCAGTACGCCGCGGACGAGCCGGTCGAGACTCAGCAGGTGAACTTCCACCATCAGATTCCACACCAGACCCAAAGTCATCGGCATCCACCGGAACGACGGCATCGTCAGCAGGTGCCGCCCGGCGAGAACGCCCGGCAGTTCGAGGTTCATCGGATGATCGTGATGATGATGATCGACGACGAGGGCGAGGGCTGGTTCCGTCAGATTCGGAACTACGTGAAGGCATATCAAAACTCGGCAGGACAGAAATCGAAGAAACAGCAGTCGACACAAGCGGACTGCTTCAAACATTTTCACCGGCATGAATTCCGCAGCCACAAACGCAGACCGCGAACCGGCAATCGACCGGTATTCAACTTCCGGAAAGACCAGCATCAGCAGCACAATCGCTGAACCAGTGGCCCAAATAAGGTAATTGGCGCCTGCTGAATACACAGGCCCCCAAAACTACAATGGCAACCTCGAGAACAAAGTACCCGAAGTCAACGCCCCAAAAAACAAGACACCACGCAGGATGTCCACAGCTTAGCCCCCCCGAAACAACTTCGAGAGACCAGAGCCATCTGGCAGCTCCAGACTGCCTGCTTAACACCGATTGCTCAACACCACCGGGCACCCGCCGCAAACCGACCACCGCAGTCACGGAACTTGGAGCACTACCAGGCGACAGCAAATCGGATCACAAGCCTGAAATCTACAGTAAAGCCGGTAAAAAAACCAGCATGAACAACCGCAGAAACACAAAAATCAAAAGCCCGCAGCAAACTTTAACAAAACGCAAAGGCAGACAACTCAGACACTCCTGGGAAAATTCACCCAACATCCTCTGCCAGGCCGCAGCAGTATTAACGGATCGCTTGGTCGTGTCAATTCAACTCTTCCAGACAGGCAGAAACATTTTCAAGTGCACCCGCGCGACAAATCCGGATCCCCAGCCGCCAGCAGTGACGGTCAGGCAAGCTGCAACAGTTCTGACCCAACACCCCGAAATCACACTACACCCACTACGCCAGTTACAATCGGCCACGATGTCCAAAAGTACGCCGCAAATTGCCGCCCAAGTCGGAATTTCAGCCCACAGGACTGCCGAAAACCACCGCAAATTGAGTCCTCTAAACAATCAATCGTCCAACTGAAAGGATTTTTGCATGCGTTTTTTGACAAGTCTTACCCTGCTGGCCGCACTCACCGTCGCCTCCGTCTCTGCTGCCGGTGACACCGCTGTTCACATCCTGCCCGCAACCGCGGTCGTCCGATCCGTGCCCGTGCAACCCGTGGCGGCTCGTCGAGTCACCCGGAACTCAAAGCAGACGTTCTTCGGCAAAGTCATGGACCTCGAACGCCGTAAAAACGCGTGGCTGCGCCGCACCTTCCTCGGCCGCTGACAGCCAGACAGGCAACAAACAAACACCGAAAATGACTCCAGACGACGGGGCGATCTGCTGACACTGCAGATTGCCCCGCAGTCGTTTCCTAAACCGTCAATCAGCCGCCCGCTGAACCTCCGCCAGGCCCCCGGCGTTCACGCCGACCACCCGGACCGCCACTGCGAGGGCCACTTCGAGGCCCCCCGCGCTGACCACCACGGCCACCCGAGAATCCCCCCCGACCACGCTCGCCCGGCCCACCCGAACGCGAACCACCACCCGGACGGAATCCAGCACCAGCACCAGCACGTGGCCCCCGCGACCCAAATCCTCGTCTCTCGCCCCCACCAGACTCTTCCGCACCAGTCACAAAGTTGCCCCCTCCACCACCCGGCGGCCGAACACGACGCTCAGCAAATCCACCGTCTCGCGGGCCACGCTCACGACGATCCCGGTCCCCCGGAACACCGCCACGCTCACCGCGCTCACGAAAACCACGCTCACGCCGTTCACCACCACCAAACCCGCCAGACTCACGTCGCGGAGGACCACGACGGACAGGTGCCTCACCCAACTCGGAAATCTGCAGCTGGCGACCAGCCACCCACGCCCGACGCAGCTTCTGAAAAATCTCAGGTGGCATCCCGGCAGGTAATTGCACCGTACTAAAGTCCTCAAAAATATCAATTCGCCCAATCCGGCTACTGTCCAGACCCGACTCGCCCGCTATCGCCCCCACAATGCTCCCCGCACGCACGTCATGCACACGACCAACCTCAAGACGAAAACTTTGCATCGGCCCCTGATCACGCTCGCCACCAAATCCCCCCCGCGGCTCACGACGCTCACCACGCTCACGGACACCAGGCCGCCGCTCGCCACCGCGTTCAGAAAATCCTGGAGGACCACGGCGAGCACCACCAGGACCACCACGCCGACTTCGCTGATCCTCCAGTTCCGCCTGCGGCAATTCCTCACGGCTCAGCAACTGCCGGCCACCCAGTGCCATGACTGCCAAAGCACCCAAAATTGCATCCGCCTCAAGCTCCGGGCGTTCACGCTGAAACTGCTGCATAATCGACTGCAGTGTCTCCCGCTGAGAATCCTCAATCGCCTTCACTATCGCCTCATGGAAAGCCTGCACCCGCTTCTTGTTCACTGCTCGATTTGTCGGCATCTGCATCGGCTCAAGAGACTGCCCGGCAGCATGCTCAATACTCGACAGCAACCGACTAGCCCGCGGATGCACAAACAAAATCGCCTCACCCTGCCGTCCCGCTCGACCCGTCCGGCCAATCCGATGAATATATGCCTCTCGGCCACGCGGCAAATCAAAGTTAATCACATGGCTGATTCGCGGAACGTCCAGACCACGAGCCGCCACGTCAGTGGCCACGACCACATTCAACTGACCGCCACGCAACTGCTCAATAATACGTTCACGCTGCGCCTGTGCTACGTCGCCATGCAATGCCGCTGCACGATGCCCCTGCCCACACAAATACTCCGCCAGCGGCTCAGTCGTACTCTTCAGCTTCACAAACACAATCACCGCATCAATCGGCTCCGCCTCCAGAATCCGCGACAATGCCGCTTCACGGTGATGATTCGAGACAACGACGTACCGCTGCCGAATCGTATCCGCAGCAGCAGTACGCTGCACGATCGTCACTTCCGCCGGATCTCGCTGATGCTGCTGAGCAATTGCGCGAATCTGAGACGGCAGAGTGGCTGAGAACAATGCCGTCTGACGCCCCTCAGGAGCCTGAGACAACACCCACTCTACACTCTCCGCAAACCCCATCCGCAACATCTCGTCCGCTTCGTCCAGTACCAGACAGCGCAGACCAGACAGGTCAAGCGACCCGCGAGTCATGTGGTCCATCACTCGACCGGGAGTCCCCACGACAATATGCACACCACGGTTCAGCTGCGAAAACTGCGGCTGGTAAGCCGCTCCGCCATAAATCGCCACACAGCGAAAATCCCGCATCCCCGATGAGTAACGCTCAAAAGCCGCCGTCACCTGCAGGGCCAGCTCACGCGTTGGCACGAGCACCAGCACCTGCGGACGACGCTGAGACAAATCCAGCAGTTGCAGCAATGGCAGCGCAAATGCCGCCGTCTTGCCCGAACCAGTCTGCGCCTGCCCCAGTACGTCACACCCCGCCAGCAACAACGGAATTGTTGCCGCCTGAATCGGCGTCGGCTCAGTATAACCAAGCTCAGTCAGAGCCTGCAGCACAGACTTGCCCAAACCAAGTTTCGCAAATGCCGGCGGAGTCATCGCCGAAATGTCCACAACACGGGGTGCAGTCACTGGCCGTACCGCCACAGACACACCCGCTGCCGGCTCCACAGCCACTTCTTCCGCCGTTGACATTTCTTCAATGGCTGCCACGTCTTCAATGGCTGCCACTTCGACCTCCGCCTGTTCCGCCGCCAAATCCAACGCCGCCGGCTCAGACTCGACTCCTGCCACCTGCTCTGCAGGCTTCTGAGCCAAAACGTCCTGCTCCGCCATCAATTGTTTTTCGTATTCCTGAGTCATCCGCTGCCGCCAATCTGCCTGTCAGTAAAAAAAACAGTCCGCTCACCCGCCAGAAACGGAACGCTCAATCTCACTCGTCTCGAAACGGACGACGACCACCCCCGGAATGATTCGAGCCTCCAAATATCCCCGTTCCAAACTCGTCAGAACCCGAAACTCCGCGGGCACGAGTTCGATCACCCTCCCCCGTCCGGCCACGCGACTCCCCCGAACTCGCCTGACGACCGTCCGAACGACCGTCAACCCGCCGCTGAGGACGACGTTCCCGTCGCTGCCCCGCAGCAGACCCCGCACCCTGAGCCGCTCGAGGCACACCCGCTCGCTGCTCCGTCCTCGCCTCACTCCCTGGCACCGATTTTCTCTCCGAACCTCGCTCGGCACCACGCTCCGAACGACGCTGCTCGCCATCACGCTGCCGACGTCGCTCCTCGTGACCCCGAAACCGCCAGCGATCCTCGGCAGATTCTCCAGCAGCCCGACCGCCTCCGGATCGCTGCGTCCCCCGCGACTCGCCCTGACCACGATCACCACGATCTGTGCGCTCAGTGCGTTCCCGCCGCTCACCACGATCCGCACCAGCAGTCGCCGATTCCGACAGATCAAAATCCGCCAGCGACAGCTGACGAATCGAAAAACCAATCAGCTTCTCGATACTTCGCAGCATCCGCCGCTCTTCAGGATCACACAGCGACACCGCCTCACCCACCGCACCGGCTCTACCCGAACGGCCAATCCGATGCACGTAGGTCTCTTCCTCCGTCGGCATGTCATAGTTGAACACGTGAGACACCTGATCAACGTCGATCCCCCGAGCCGCAATGTCGGTGGCAACAAGAATCGGAGGCCGACTGCCGCGGAACTCCTCCAGAGTTCTCTGCCGCCGATTCTGGCTCTTGTTTGCGTGAATCGCTGCTGCAGTCAAACCCGCCTTCGTCAGCTGCCGCACAATGCGATCAGCACCGTGCTTCGTCCGACTGAACACAATCGCCCGCTGCGGCACCAGACGGTTCAGCAACTGCACCAGCAGTGCCGTCTTCTGCTTCTGAGGCACAATGCACACACTCTGCTCAACCAACTCTGTTGCCTTCTGCTTTGGCTCAATCGAAATGTTGACCGGATCCCGCAGAATCGTCTGTGCCAGCTCGCGAATCTCCGGCCGCATCGTGGCCGAAAAAAGCAGCGTCTGCCGCTGCTTCGGAATCCGTTGCAGCACGCGCCGAATCGCAGGCAAAAAACCCATATCCAGCATCCGGTCCGCCTCATCCAGGACCAGCACCTGCAAACCATCCATGCCGGCACAACCCTGCTGCATCAGATCGAGCAGACGCCCCGGAGTCGCCACAACGATGTCCGCACCATCCCGCAGCGTCCGAATCTGCGGCTGCATCCCCACCCCGCCATAGACCACCGCCGATCGCACGGCCGCAAACGCCCCATAGCCACGAAAACTTTCATGAATCTGCAGAGCCAGCTCGCGAGTACTGGCGAGCACCAGCACGCGAACAGGACGTACCCGCGGACGCTCACCACGAGACCGCTCAGGACGGCCCGCTGCCTCATTGCCAAGCTGCAGCAAATGCAGCAGCGGCAACGCAAACGCCGCTGTTTTGCCGGTGCCCGTCTGAGCAATCCCGACCACATCACGGCCGGACAACACCGCCGGTATGGCCTGCTGCTGTATTGGAGTTGGAATGCTGTAACCGGCCTTGGTCACAGCGCGCACAAGGGGCTCACAAAGCCCCAGCTCACTGAAGTTCATACACCTTCATCCCGGGAAAAAATGAAACATTCCCAGGTCCGAAGGCAGAAAACCACCGAGCTTTCTCTGTCGGACTGACATCGTCAGACAGATCACCCTGCGGCTGCAGACTGAACGCCAGAGGCTCATAAGATGAGCACTTCTGTGGACAATCCGACACAGTCCGCGGCCGTCGCCGCAAACGTTTCAATAACACGTGGAACTGGCAGTCGTTCACCAAAATGCGGGAACGCACCGAATGCTTCGCGGATCCGGCCAGTAAACAATGCATCCACTCAAATCGAGTAAAATGCTGGAAAAAAGACTGGCGGCAGACCGCAGAACTGCAGTTTTCTGAGAAAACCGAGCCTGTCCAGACAAATGGCCTGTGCCTGAACTATACCAGAGCATTCCGGAGGAAACAGAAGAAAGAGTGTGCGGGCCGGGGAATTTGGGAATTCGTCCGTTTGCCCACAGAAAAACCAGCGATGTCGCAACCGCACCTTGCCCAGATTTCGGAATCAGTGCCCCATCCGTGCAAACTTTCTTCGAAAAACCGGCCCCCCTCGCCCGCTTTTTCCTGTCCGCCCTGTTGGGTGCACGACAGAATTACGTCTGCTCACACAGTTCAGTCCCAACTCGTTTCTCACCACCGCGCTCAGATCAGAAACGTTCGCCATGCTCCTGACCAACCTGTTCTCGTTCACCGCTCAACGCCGCTCGCGGTTCCGGCCAGGTCGTTCCGCCACAACTGTCCTCATACCCGCCTCCGCCTGCGAAATTCTGGAAACTCGCGCAGTCCTCAGCACCTTCACCGCAACACTCGATGCCAGCCAGGACTCCACCATCTACAACGTCCCAACCGGCGACCTCTCCAACGGCAGCGGACAATTTCTCATCGCCGGAGGTTCCGGAGGCTTCGCCACCGCCCGCCGCGGACTCGTGTCCTTCGATGTGGCCGCTGCTGGTATCCCTCCCGGGTCCACCATCCTCGATGCCGTTGTCACACTCTGCGTCGTCAACACGGCATCGGCTGCCAACTCAAATATCGCACTCCACCCCATCGGCAAACCCTGGGGTGAAGCCGCCTCCAATGCCCCCGATGATGAACTGGAAGGCGTCCGCGCTGCCGCTCGCGATGCCACCTGGCAGTTCAGCCTGTTCGACTCCGTCGGCTGGGCCAGCCCTGGCGGCGACTTCGCCACGGCTTCCGCCTCTCAAAGCGTCGGTGGCGCCGGTGCCTGGGAATGGACCGGCGGCGGACTCGTCAGTGACGTCCAGAAATGGCTCAATGACCCAATCACAAACAATGGCTGGATAATCGTCAGCGACGAACAGGCCGGCAGCATCAAATCCTTCGCCAGCCGCGAATTCGAAAACGCCACACTCCGACCCAAACTCGAAATCACCTGGGAAGAACCGTTCGTGCCAGCCATCGTCGAAGGCCGCAAATGGTTCGACCGCAGCGCTGACGGTGTTCGCCAGGCCCCCGCCGTGCAGGCACTCAGCCTGTTCTTCCCCAATGGTCGCAACAGTTATAACGCTTTCGGCGGACGTGAATACTGGTACCGCTCCTCCGTCGCCGCAGCCTGGTTCTTCCTCACTCCACAGGGCGATCTGATCCGCTGGAACGGCCAAACCGGAAAACTCACCGGTACACTCATCGATTCCCCAGGCATCCGCGCCTGGCACAACCCCGCCACACTGCTCGGCAACACCACCACGCCCGGCTCAACAGTTGACGAACCATGGCTCAACGGCTTCTCCTTTCAGCTCAGCAATGAACAAGGACAGGTCGTCGCCACCACACAGTCCCGCGATATCGACCTCAACAACGACGGGCTGATCCAGGAAGAACAGGAACGCGGCTGGTACCGTTTCGAAAACATCCGCCCAGGCAACTACACCGTTCAGGAAATCGTCCCCGCCGGCTGGACCCAAAGTGCCGGTCGACATTCCCCCGCCGCCGACACTGCGTGGCAACTCGATCAAAGCCTGGGGCTAACAGCCACTAGCAACCTGTTTGAGAACTTCGGCGGACAAGGCGAACGCTGGCTGAAAAGCCACAGCGGCTGGTGCTACATCACCCCCGTCGGTGATGTATTCCAGTGGAATGGCAAATCAATCACCGCTTCCGCACCTCTCTCCGGAACACTCGCGGGTACGCTCAATAACTTCTACTTCCGCGATGTCTCGCTGGTGGCAGCCGCACAAAATCCGGTCATACCGGTTGTCGGTGGCACCACAGTCAGCCGCCTCGACTTCGGCAACTACCGGCCAGCGGTGATCGAAGGACGCACCTGGCTGGAACTGGACCCCAACGGCAGCCGCAGCACGACACTACTGCCACAGGCCACCGTCATTGCTGTCCCGGAAGCTGCCCCACCGGCACTCCGCGCCGCTGTCTGGTACGAAGTCCCGACCCTTGAAACCAGTGGTCCCGCTGCCGGCACAATCATCCGACGCACCTTCTTCATCAACGCCGCCAACGAAGTCTGGCAATGGTCAGCCTCCGCCGGCTCCACACTGCTCACACGCGTCTCCAAAGCCGCCGCTACCGCCGGCGACGTCGCCAAAGCCGCCTTTGCCTTCGAAAACTGGCAGAACGGCACCATCGTCGAACTGCTCAACGATGCCGGACTTGTCGTCGCTCGCACTACCTCCGGCAGCCTCGATCGAAATGCCGACGGATCCATCCAGCCCGAATCCGAAAATGGCTGGTATCGCTTCGGTAACCTGCTCCCCGGCAGCTACACGGTACGACAAACTGTCGCTGCAGGTCACCGCGGCACCTCAGAAATCACCGCCCCCGCACAGGCCAGCCTCAAACAACTGGCCGAAACCTGGGGTTTCGCTGCAGACGCCTCCGACCACTTCAACTTCGGTGGCCGCAGCGAACGCTGGTTTCGCTCGCGAACCAACGAATGGTTCTACATACTCCCCAGTGGACAGATCTTCCAGTGGGACCGCATCAGCGGCGGCACCAGAGGACTCGTAAAAGGCAGTCAGATCGCCAAGGTACAAGGCAGCGTCTATCTGAATCTGAACCTGCTGTTCCGACCGGTCAGCTCACGCCTGAACATGGCATCCACACAAACCAGCCTTCTGAACCTCGCTCAAACCAGACTGCTGGATACCGTCTTCGCCGGAATTGCTCTGCAGATCGCCGACTGAAACGCCCGCATTGCCAGCAAATCAGCTCGACCAGGGTATTGTGGCGTCTGGCACCCTGAGCCGCAGCCCGCTTCCCGGCACTGCCCCTGCGCTGCCCCTTGCCTCGCAGGCATCGGTCAGCCACCCCGCAACCACACCAAAATCAAACTTCCTCAAAAACAACAAAAAAAACCATTTGTGGATTGAAGGATCACGCTCGAATATCGAAGATGTGTACTTAGGAACACCATTCAGATCGTTTGCTGGTGGTTCATAAGCATCCATGCTTAGAAATTACCACCGGAATAAGAAAAAACTGCGCATCTGTTCAATAAGCAAACCCGGCATCAAACCGGCTCTTCTCTGCGTCATCTTTGTGTGCCCTGCAATACACCCGGAGGTTCTCATGGAAGTCACCAGGTCCACTCAGATCACTGCGTGCCGTCGCTTTCAGCGAGGCTTCACCCTCATCGAACTGCTCGTCGTCATCGCTATCATCGCCATCCTGGTCGCTCTGCTGCTGCCCGCAGTTCAACAGGCCCGCGAAGCCGCTCGACGCACACAGTGTCGCAATAACCTCAAACAAATCGGAATCGCCCTCCACAACTATCACGACGTCAACAACTGCTTTCCTCCCGGAAATGTCACTATGGGGGACTGCTGCTCTACTCCCAGCCTGATCAACTGGTCCATCTCCATCCTGCCCTACCTCGAACAAACGAACCTGCAGCAGCAGTATAACTTCAATCTGCCCAATGAAACCCCTGCCAACGTCGCGGTTCTCCAGTCCAAACTGCCCGTCTACAACTGCCCGTCAGATATTAACGCCGGAGCTCTGCTGGTGCCTGAATCCGGTCCGCACGGCAATCAAACCTGGGCCGCCAGTTCCTATCGCGGTATGGGCGGCGTTGGCTGGTCTGCCGGAGATTCTTACGCTTACCGTCGCCAGTGGGACAGTTCGGACATTCTGCACCCCAACGCGCTCGATCGACTCCGCGGCATGCTCTACTGGTGCGGTCGTGGCAGCAGCGGTGCAGGAAAGTTCGGCCCCGTTAACTTTCGCGATATCACCGATGGCACCTCCAATACACTCACTGTCGGCGAATACACCACCAAATCACGACCGCGGCGCACTTCTTTCTGGGGCTACACCTACACCTCCTTCGTTTTGTCCTGTGCCACTCCTGAAAGCCGCACGCTGATTGCAGACTATGACCTGTGCCGGGCCCAAGGCAATGACAACCCCTGCAAACGCGCGTGGGGCTCATTCCACTCCGGCGGAACTCTCACATTCCTGCTGGCTGACGGCTCCTGCCGCAGCATCTCCCCAAATATTGACATGCGAGTCTACACGGGGATTTCCACCATCGGTGGTTCAGAAGTCATCGGTGAATTCTGATCGCTCATCCACCGGCCTCCAATCGGGCTCCGCTGCTGGCACTGAGACACTGGAGCCCCCTCCCGGCTCGCACTTTCAGCCACAAAACATCCGCTTCATTCAGCCTCTGGAATCACAAGATGCTTCGCCCCGCCCTGCTGCTTCTGCTCATGCTCCTCATGGTGATTCAAGGCTGTAGCGACTCCCGCAGGTCCGCATCCGTTGCCGGTACCGTGACACTCAAAGGCCAGCCTGTCGCCGATGTCATCGTCCGCTTCCAGCCCGCCGGTACCGGCTCCGCCGATCAGATGGAAGCCGGTATGAGCTCCTTTGGTACGACCGACGCCGAAGGAAAATTCACCCTGAAATTCACCGATGGCAGCGGAACCGGAGCAATGCTCGGTGACCACACAGTCACCATCGACGAACTGACTCCCCCCGAAGAAGAAAACAACGATGCCGGCGGCATCGGCAAGAAAAAAATTTCCCGCATCCCGCGAAAATGGGGCGACGGCAGCCAGGCGTTCAAAGTGGAAGACAAAGATAACGTCGCCAGCCTCACCCTGGACTGACTGCAACAGCTGCCAGCCAACTCAGCGCCTCAACTGCACCGGCTCCAGACCACGCACCTCAATCACATCACGCTGCTCCTTCTGCGACCAGCGCATCCCCAATACTCCCACTTCACGTCCCGCAAATCGATCCAGCTGCACACCCGCCGAAGGCTTCAGATCCGCCAGCAGCCTGCCGCTCGGCGATGCCAGCACCCAGCCTCCCACAACTCCCTGAGCACGCTGGATCACGCCGGCTCCCACATACTTGTTCTGCGGACTCCCCGGACGAATCACATTGTCCGAACTTCCGGTCTCCGCAGCAGGTGCTGCCGACAACCCTGTGCTGCCCGCGACAGCCGTGCCAAACAGTGCCTCATCAGAACCATCAGCCCCACCACCCTGCCCCGGCACCTCACGTGACTGAGACACCAGCAATGCCGAACGCGAATCTGTTGGAGGCATCGTGGCATCCGGAGTCGGAGCGACAAAACCGTCGCCTTTAGCAGCCGCCGCCGACCCGCCTGACCCCTCCACCAGCAAACCACCCTCAGGCGGTGTGATCATTCTCGGACCCGCAGGTTCGACAGACATTGACGGTATCTGCGGTGGCCTGACCTGTACCGACGGAACCGCTCCCGGCATCATCGAGGTAAAGCCGTGGCGAGCAGCGAGGGCTGCATCCCGCTGCTCCGTCTGGCTCTGCAGCTGACGAACCTGCAGCAGTTCAGCCAGACGCTGTCGATAACGCTGAATCGCTCCATAACGCAACTCGACAGCTCCGGATATCTGCGGGTTCGTCAATCGCCCCTGCAGCTCACGATACGCGTCTTCCAGACCATCCAGATCCCACGTCGCTGCATCCTGCAGCACCATCTCACGAAAACGCTGATCCAGCTCCGCCAGCTGCTGCCTCTCACCCTTGTCCTGCTGCACCTTCTGCAAAGCCTCGCTCGGCTCCACCAGCGGCACCTCCACCAGTCCTGCCGGCAGGCTGGCAGCTGCCGGAGTCGCCATGGCAGTCGCCCGCCGACCATTCGACGGCAGCCGCCACGGATCATTGTCCGCCTTCCGCTGACGATCCGGATCCACCGGTACCAATGCCGCTCCCGGTACCCAGCGACGCTCCCGCATCGGCGGTCGAATCTTCAGCATCGCCTGAGCCCCCGTCGCGGTATCAATGCTCCGCTGACCCAAAATCGATACCTTCTCACCCTTCTTCATCCGCCGCTGAAATACAGTGGTCTCGTCACCAAACTCGCTGCCCACACTAGCAACAACATTCTCCTCCAGAACCTCACCCTCCTGCTCACTTAAACGCTGCACAAATCGCTCCGGAATCCAGCTAAAACTTCCCTCCGGGGGTTCAATCACATACCAGCCACCCGGATCATGCCGGTGCACCCGCACCACGGTTCCACGAGTCAGACGCTGCGTCGCATAATAGGCATCACCACCACCCGAACGTGCAAACGTCTCCTCGGCCGCCACTCGAGCCTCATACGGGAAACTTCCGCCCTGAGCTCCGGCTGAAAGACTCAGAGGCACCAGCAGCAGCCACAAAAACACCGGCAGCCAGGCACACACCGCACCAGCAAATCGGCAGTTTCTGCCGCTGCCAGCACCGCTTCGGCAGATTCTGCCGAATGTCGCCAAACCCCTTAGGACGCCGATTTCTGAAAATGCGTTCAGCATATCAAACTCCATCACTCCCGCTGCCATCAATCACCAAACCACCCAACACATCGGTTTTCATGGCAAAAACGCCTGAAATACCGCGTTTTCTGCCAACCTTCGCCAACCACTCTGCACCACTGGCAGGTTCCGCCGAAAGAACAGACCGCGCTTTCAGAAAACCTGACTCCGAATTACAGTTTCCCCCAATTCGACTCAAGTCCTGTTTTCAGTCCTCCCCGAACGATTTCAGCAAACTCCCTCCGCCGCGAGTCCACCATGCTGCTGCACCTGCTGCTGACACTGTTGATCAACCTGCCCGCCAGCCACAGTCACGCTGATGAACCTGCCAGCCAGAAACTGCAGGTCGCTGATACCGCGCCAGACTGGAAAGACCTCAAAGGCACGGACGGATCAAACCACTCACTAGCTGATTTCTCCAATCACGCCGTCGTGGTCCTCTGCTTCACCTGCAACTCCTGCCCCTACTCCGTCGACTACGAAGATCGCATGATTGCCTTTGCCCGCAAATATGCCGACACTCCCGCAGGTGTTGTGCTGGTGGCCATCAACGCCAATCGCAAACCGTCTGAATCACTCCAGAAAATCAAAGAACGCGCACTTCAAAAGAATTTCCCCTTCCTCTGCCTGATCGATGAAACACAGCAGGTCGCTGCCAGTTACGGCGCCGTCTACACCCCCGAATTCTTCGTGCTCAACAAAGACCGTAAAGTCGTCTATATTGGCGCCATGGACGACCGCACAGATGCAGCACAGGTCACCACCCGCTACCTCGAAGACGCCGTCAACGCGGCCCTTGCCGGGAAACTGCCCGCCGTCACTGCCATTCCGGCTCGCGGCTGTGCTATCCCCTACCGCAGCCGCCAGCGACGCTGAAACCCGGCGATCATCCCTCCCACCCCAAAACAGCCCCAACGAGGCAACAGACACAGAAAGGAGTCGCGAGAATTCATGGATGCTCAGCCAAAACACAATCAGCAATCCCGCCCAAAAACAGCAGTCGCGACACTTTGCCTCGGACTGGTAATCACAGCCTGCCTGCTTTCCTCAGGCTGCAGCACCACACGCTCACAAACCTTTTCCAGTGAACGACCACAGTCTCACACGTGGGCCACCGAACACTTCGTCGTTCACTCCGATGATCCGCTGCTGCCCGGTAATCCGCTCATTCAGGAGCTTCAGGATGTTCGTACCCGGCTCCTCAGCCTGCTTGAACTTCCGGAACAGCGAGATCTTGTGCACGTCTACCTGTTCAATGACGAAGCCTCATACCGCTGGTATATGCAGTCCACCTGGCGGGATCTGCCACCACGCCGCGCCTACTTCGTCGGAACGACCCGCGAACTGGCTGTCTACTCCTTCCGCGGTCAGCATGCCGCTGAAGACCTCAGACACGAGTTCTCTCATGGACTGCTGCACGCGTCGCTGCAGACCGTCCCGCTCTGGCTCGACGAAGGACTCGCCGAATACTTCGAAATCAGTTCAGACTCCGAAAGTCAACTCAGCCCTGCCCACCTGCAGAAACTGTCTCAGGCCCGCATAGATGGCTGGAACCCGGGACTCTTCAGGCTGGAACAAATCACGGACTTCCGAGCACTTTCTCAGCGTGACTATGCCGAATCATGGGCCTGGGTCCACTTCCTGCTGCACGCAACACCCGCAAGCCGACAAGTCTTGCTGGACTACCTGCAGACCCTCGCCAGCACTCGTACTCCAGGCAAACTGCTCAATAAACTCGAAGCGGCAATCCCGTCCTGGGCACTCGACTTTGAAAACTACACTGACCAGTTGATCGCCTCAACACCCTTCTCTGCAGGCGAATCCGGCAATCGCAGGGACACTACTGGTCCCTGAGGTCCGCGACAGATCCCGGAATCTGTTTGCCGTCTCCATTCCTCAGGCCGACTTGCGACGGTGTCCCCGAACCTCACTTGCTGCAGGCTGCTCCGGTACCGACTCTGCAGACACCACCGCCCGCTCCACCGCCGTCACTTCCGCCACCTCAGCCGAAATCGATTCAGCCGCATGTACTTCTGCGGCCGCGTACCCTTGCACCAATGTGCCTCCCGCGGGTAACACGCTAGCCACTGGCGGGTGCGGATTCACATGAATCACACTGCGAGCCTGCAGCAGCATTGCCGACAGTAGCAAACCTGTAGACAACAGGGCCGCTCCCGACAACACGCCACCAGCCGCTACTCCCAAACGAATCTGCAGCACCACGCACAACGCACTCAGCAGAACCCCCGCCAACAACAACACCTGCGCAGAACGACAGCGTCCCATCTCCGGCAGTACCGCCTTCAGCACCCACGCCAGAATGCCGGCACACGGCACGACAATCAGCGCCGGCCGCGCCGCCTGCAGCGGTCCGATCAATCGCGCAAACAACTCAGCGAGACCACCTGAAGCGACATCAGTTGTATCACTCAAAACAAAAAATGCTGCCACAAAAAAACACACACTTACCCAGCGCCAACAACGATACCTGCCATGGAAATCCACATGACTGGCTGCCCGAACGGTAGCAATCAAAAGACACAACTGGCCCGCCGCAAACAGTTGCAAACCGGCAGTCGCCCACACCACACTGCGACCGGCAGGCCCCGACGCCACTCCCGCAAAAGCTCCACGCCCCGCCAAAACCATCACAATCACCGGAATCACCACCAGTACACCCACGATTAACCAGTGCTTCCACAACCGGTCCGACAGCAGACGACGAATCAGTCGGTCCTTCGTCAGCGACTCAAACGGATCCAGTTCCTGCTCACCCGAAAAATAAAACAGCCCGGTCGCAACAGCAGTCTCCTCATCCGCAACAGCGGATTCCAGAGTCAGACGACGACGGCGACGGGCCAGTGAACCCGAATTGCGCACCAGTGTCATTTCACGGCCCCCGTTCCCAACCGCCAGCCTGTACAGCAGTCAATAAATAATGCCACGGATCTGTCACCAATCGACCGGCAGGTTTCGCAGGATCAGAAAATTTCATACCGCCGCTGCAATCGACACACCCGGAATCCCCCCAACACTGCTTTCACAACCCCTGTTACCTCCTGAAACTGGGCGTTTCACCCGGATTCTCTAACTGTTTTTCCACGACAATCCTCGATACACTCAAAGCTCGTTCGCCTGAGCCTGCGTTTGACTCGGCCCCGCTTCCCCCTCCCCCGCACCGCGCCAGACTCCCCGGAAAGCCACGCCATGCGGCGAAATCTCCCGGTTTTTCTGCTGCTGCCAGGACTCTGCCTGCTGCTGGCCGCTACCCGACTGGCCGCACAGGATGCTGCAGCAGCCGCAGATTTCGAAAATCAAATCCGACCGCTGCTGCTAAACCGCTGCGGACAATGCCACGGTCCCCGCCAGCAAAAAGGCGGTCTGCGACTTGATGCCCGCAGTCACTTCTTCCGCGGTGGCGACAGCGGTCCAGTCATCGTCGCCGGAAAAAGCAACGAAAGCCCGCTCATTGACCGCGTCAGCTCCATCGTCGCCGACCTGCAAATGCCGCCCGCCGGCCCGCGCCTGACTGCCGCAGAAATTGAACTGCTGCAAACATGGATCAATCTCGGAGCAAACTGGCCGGAATCTGATTATGATCGACAGGCTCTGACTGACCCCCGCACACAACACTGGTCCTTCCAGCCCCTGCCAGCGTCTGTCACGCCGCCTCCCGCACAGCAATTCCCGCAGCACGCAGACATCGACCGATTCCTGCTGGCTCAGCTTAAGCCTCTCGGCCTCAGCATGAACCCCGCAGCCGACCGGCGTACTCTGATTCGTCGCGCATACCTGATCATGACCGGACTGCTGCCCACGCCCGAACAGGTCACTGAATTCCTCGCTGACAATTCTCCCGCAGCGTGGGATCACCTGATTGAAACTCTGCTCAACAGCCCGCACTACGGCGAACGCTGGGCTCAGCACTGGCTCGATGTCGTTCGATATGCCGATACACACGGCTTTGAAGTCAATACACCTCGCGACAATGCATGGCCCTACCGCGACTATGTTATCCACTCACTCAACTCCGACAAGCCATGGAATCAATTCGTTCGTGAACAGATTGCCGGTGATCTGCTCGGTGAAGATGCCGCCACCGGCTTTCTCGTCGCCTCAGCAGTTCTGCTGCCCGGACAGATCGGTGCGGACGATGCATCTAAACGACTGGCCCGCCAGGATGCACTCGACGAGATCATTGCCGGTACCAGCAGCGCTATGCTCGGACTGACGCTCGCCTGCGCTCGCTGCCACGATCACAAATTCGATCCGCTGACTCAGCAGGATTACTACCGCATGCAGGCCTTCTTCGCCGGTGTTGAATACGGTGAACGGCCACTGCGTGATCATGGCTGGCTGCAGCGACAGCAGCAGGCAGACTCCCTAAATGCCCCGATCGAACAGCTCGCAGCACAACTGCGCGGCATCGTGCCGTTCGCCACTCCCGCACAACTGCTGCTGATTGATGAAGAAGATGCCACACAAGTCAAATTCCTCAGCCCGCCAAATGGACCCGGGGCAAACCCAACCGGTACACAACGAGGCTACCGTGATGATCCTGGCTCAGTCCTGCAAACCGGAAACCTCAGCAATGGACGATACACATGGTGGAACAATGTTCCAGGCAAAGATGTCGTCATCTGGAAGCCCGCACTCGCAGGTACCGCACGACTCTGGTTGTCCTGGGGCGCACACGGCAGCGGTGTCCACACCAGAGATGCTCGCTATCTGCTCGATGCTGACGGAAATCCAGAGACTCGTGAAGACCAGCAGCAGATATTCGTTGCCGATCAGTACTACCCCGCCGGTGTTACGACCGGAACCACCGAACAAACACCGCTGTGGAGCGGATTTCAGTATGCCGGAACCGTCGATCTGCAGCCCCGGTCAGCAATCCTGCTGCGCGGCGGCGATACCGGTACAGGCATCACTGCAGACGTCATAGCACTGCAACTGCTGCCCGCCGCGGACAGCGCCGCGAACAATCTGCCGGCCCCGGCCACGCCACCCGTGCGTGACCCCGTCCAGACACAAGTCAATACCGAACGCTTCACACCCCGGCAGGTCCGCTTCCTCCGCTTCACAACACTCCAGACCATCAACAACAATCAGCACGAACCATGCCTCGACGAATTTGAAGCCTTCGGACCCGCTCAGCCACAGCTCAATCTTGCTGCCGCCAGCCGCGGCGTACGTCCCTCATCCTCCGGAAATTATTCCGATATCGGTATCCACCAGCTGCTACACATCAATGATGGCCGCTTCGGTAATGATTTCAGCTGGATCTCAAACCAAACGGGCGGTGGCTGGGTACAACTCGAATTCCCCGAAACTGTGGAACTTGACACTGTCACCTGGTCACGTGACCGGACCGGAAAATTCCTCGATCGCCTGCCCATCAGCTACTCCATCACTGTCTCCGCCGACGGTGTCAGCTGGACCACCGTTGCCGACCATACCGATCGAGCACCAGCTGGAACACCGTGGAACTCCGAAGCCGCACTGCTCCGCACCGTTTCACTCTCCTCCGCATCAGCCGCCACGCTCGTCACACAGCTGCAGCAGCTCCGCAGCAAGCAGACGGAACTCCGCCAGTCTCAACTGGTCTTCGCCGGCACTTTTCGCGAACCTGACCGCACGCGAATCCTGCGCCGCGGTGACCCTGAACAACCGAGCGAAGACGTACAACCGCAAATTCCAGGACTCTTTCAGAATACTGCCGCAGCCAATCTATCGTCCGCCAGCACTCAGACTGCGATCACCACAGAACAGCAGCGCAGAATACAGCTTGCCGACTGGCTCGCCGCAGATACCAACCCGCTGGTAGCTCGAGTCATTGTCAATCGGGTCTGGCAACACCACTTTGGACTCGGAATTGTCGAAACCCCCAATGACTTCGGGCTCAACGGAACACCACCCGTCAACCAGCAGCTGCTCGACTGGCTGGCCACCGAACTAATTCGCAGCGGCTGGTCACTCAAACATCTGCATCGACTGATCCTCAAATCCGCAGCCTGGCAGCAGGACTCCACACTCCTCGCCAAAGGACTCGAACTGGACCGCAATAACTCGCGCCTCTGGCACTTCTCCGCCCGCCGCATGGAATCCGAAGCCATCCGCGACTGCACCCTCCAGGTGTCCGGTGAACTTAACCTCAAAGCCGGAGGCCCAGGGTTTAGCTTCTTCCAGACTCGCGGCGGACTCAGCGGATTCCCCGAACAGGAACAGCTCACCAGCGAGGAATTTCGCCGCATGGTGTACGCACATCGAGTCCGTATGGAAGCGGTACCGGTATTCGGCGCCTTCGACTGCCCGGACTTCGGGCAATCCATGCCCCGCCGCAGTCGCTCCACCACCGCTATTCAGGCACTCAACCTGTTCAACAGTCGGTTTACAAACGACCGCGCCGAGGCCTTTGCTCGCCGACTCTCGACACAGGCTGGCCCACAGCTCACCAGCCAGCTGCAGCTGGCATGGCAACTGACCCTGTCACGCAGTCCGTCCACCACAGAGCTGTCCGCGGCAGCAGATATCGCCCAGCAGCACGGCCTGCCTCAGGTCTGCCGCGTTCTGCTCAACAGCAGCGAATTCCTGCTGATCCCCTGAACTCCATCGACCTCAAACAGACACCGCAGACACAACGAAGTCATGCCCACCCCCAAAAACAACCTCACACACTCAGGTCGCCTGCTGCTGGATCGCCGCAGATTCTTCGGCGAAACCGTTTCCTCACTCGGCAGCATCGCCCTGCTCCAGTTGCTCCACTCCCAGAACCTGCTCGCCGATGAGCAGAACTGGACGCCCGAGGTGCCCCCCACAGCGCCCCATGTCGCACGCACCGCACCACTAACCGCCAAAGCTCGAAATGTCCTCGTCGTGTTCTGCGCCGGAGCCTGCAGCCAGCTGGAAACCTGGGACTACAAACCCGAACTGATTCGACTCGATGGCCAACCTATGCCCGGTGGCCCTCCCGTCACTTTTCAGGGCCCCGCCGGAAATCTGGCCAGACCTCAGTACCGCTTCCGCCCCCGCGGACAATCAGGAAAAATGGTCTCCGATATGCTGCCGCACCTCGGAGCCCTCGTGGATGATTTTGCATTCATTCACACACTCACCAGCAAAACAAACACCCACGGCCCGGCGGAAAACTTCCTCTCCACCGGCTTCGTACAGGATGGCTTCCCCAGCATCGGAGCCTGGGTGACATGGGCACTGGGAACCGAAAACCAGAACCTGCCTGCCTTTGTCGCTATACCCGACCCCCGCGGTATCCCACAGGCCAGCATCAATAACTGGGGACCCGGATTCCTGCCAGCAGTCTTCCAGGGCACCTCCTTCAGCGCCAGCCAGCCCATTCGAAACCTGCAGCCGCCCACAGGTACGTCAGTCGCAGCTGACAACTCCGCCCGCAGCCTCCTCAAAAAGCTGAACGAACAGCAGCTCCGGCAAAACCCCCTGAACTCCGAACTGGCAGCCCGCATCGCCAGCTACGAACTGGCCGCACGCATGCAGACCTCCGTTCCGCAAATCACAGACCTGAACTCCGAGTCACCACACACACTCAGTATGTACGGAGCAGATGATACGTCCGACCCCGTCCGCGCCGGGTACGCCCGCAACTGTATCCTCGCCCGCCGGCTTATCGAACAGGGCGTTCGCTTCGTGCAGCTGTTCAATGGCGCCTACGCCAGCGGAGGAAAACTCAACTGGGACGGACATCAGGCACTCCGCGAACAATACGATGTCCATGGACGGATTATGGATCAGCCCACCGCAGCACTCATTCGCGACCTCAAACAACGCGGTCTGCTGGAAAATACTCTGGTTGTCTGGTGTACCGAATTCGGACGCATGCCGATGTTCCAAAAAGGTGCCTTCGGACGCGATCATAACCCACAGGGCTTCACTGCTGTCCTCACCGGTGCCGGGATTCGGCCCGGTGTCAGCTACGGGCAGACCGACGAGATCGGCTTCAAGGCCATACAGGACGTGTCATCCATCCACGACCTGAACGCCACAATACTGCACCTGCTGGGACTCGATCACACCCGCCTGACTTTCAAACACAACGGCATCGCCCGCCGGCTGACTGACGTGCACGGCCATATTCTGCAGCCAATCCTTGCCTGAAACAGGTCGCTCAGGTCTGCCGGTTCTTCCGCAGCTGGCGACTGGCCTGAGTCAGTATCTGACGATCCTTCGCACTTAGACTGGCCTCACCCTGTTCGCTAATCTTTTGCAGAATCTTGTCCACCTGCTCGTCCAGACTGCTTTCCGAGACAGCCGGAGCAAACAGTTTCAGGTTGCGGTTCTTCTTCGGACGCCCGGCACGCCGCGGCAGCTCTTCCAGCCAGCGACTGAAGTTCATGTTCTGTCGGAAATACAGAAAACCGAACAGCACACCACCCAGGTGCGCCGTATGCGCTGTCCGGCTCTGTCGCCAGTTGCCGGACAACAGCGGCAGCAAATCCATCGCCACGTACAGCAGCAGCAGCCAGCGCATCTGCAGCGGTACTATTCCCATCAGCAGAACCTCCCGACGCGGATAATGCAGCGCAGCCACAGTCAGTACCGCCAGTACTGCACCCGATGCTCCCAACATCTTCACGTCCGGCAGAAAAAAGCGACAAAACACCAGAGAAACTAGCCCTGCAAACACCGCCGATGCCGCATAAAACCAGCGAAATTCTCGCTCGCTCATCACCGACAACACCATCTGGCCGGCGAAATACAGCATCATCAGGTTCATCGCGATATGAAAGATGTTATCTCGGTTGTGGCACAACGCATGAGTCGCCAGACGCCACACCTGACCGTCGCTGAATACGGTCTTCACATCCATCCGCAGCCAGCGTTCAACACCAGAATCCCGCAACTCACCAGCATCCCCGGAAACCGTCAGCAACTGCAGTAAAAATACCGCAATCGTCAGAGCAATAATCTGCGCAACTGCCGAAAGTCGCGGACGCGGACGCTGCCCGAATCCCGATCCAAAACCGAACTCATCCTGCATGTATTCCCGGTTTTCCAGCCCCATCGCTCTCGCCAGACTGCTGCAGACAACGAAATCCCCGAACCTCTGTTCCGCTCAAACCGCCCACATATCCTACGCCAAATCCACAGCAAATGTCGACGGGAACCTCAGCGCCTGCCACCGCAACAGACTCACCGCAAAACACACTGCAGCATCCGCTCACTTAGCCCCGTTTTCCCCTGTCAGGAATGCCCCCGCTTTCCGCGAATTCGCCGGGGTTCCCACTTCCGAAACATCAATTTCACCGATAAACTCCCAACTCTTGAAAAACAAATGATGTACACGCGTGCATTCCCCAGGCAGCGACTGACGTCCCGTTGGAGGGTTTCCGTCACCGCTCAGGCTGGTCGCCTCCAGCGAATTCCCTCAGTCCTTTCAGTTTTCTAAGGCTTGTTGGTCAATCATGGACATTACCAAACTCCGCAACATCGGCATTTCCGCCCACATCGACTCCGGCAAAACAACGCTCACCGAACGCATTCTCTTCTACTGCGGACGCATTCACAAAATTCGCGAAGTCAAGGGTGGTGACGGCGGCGCGACCATGGACCACATGGACCTCGAACGCGAACGCGGTATCACCATTACCTCCGCGTCAACTCGCGTCGAATGGGAAGACCGCGAACTGGGCAACAGCCACCCGATCAACATCATTGATACCCCCGGACACGTGGACTTCACTGTCGAAGTGGAACGCAGCCTCCGAGTGCTCGATGGCGCCATCCTTGTGCTGTGTGCCGTGGGTGGCGTCCAAAGCCAGTCACTTACCGTAGACCGCCAGATGCGCCGTTACGGTGTCCCGCGTATCGCCTTCATCAACAAGATGGACCGCATCGGGGCCAATCCCGAAAAGGTCATCGGCATGATGAAGGACAAGCTCAAATGCAATGCCGTCCCGCTGCAGATGGCCATGGGACGTGAATCCGCGTTCCAGGGCGTTGTCGACCTGATTCGCATGGAAGGGGTCTACTTCGAAGGCGAAAAGGGCGAAGACGTGATCCGTCGCCCGATTCCTGACGAACTCAAGGCTGCCGCCGACAAAGCTCGTCGCGAAATGCTGGAAGAACTGTCCCTGCACGATGACGAACTGATGGGTATTCTGCTGGAAGAACAAGAACCTTCCATCGAACAACTCCGCGATATTGTGCGCCGCCTCACACTCGCTCAGGCAATTACTCCCGTTCTGATGGGCACCGCCTATAAGGACAAGGGCGTACAGGAAGCACTCGACGCCGTCGTGCGTTACCTGCCGGCTCCGCCGCACCGCGAAAAACACGCCATCGACAACAGCAAGCCAGCCGGCGAAGACGGACACCACCCCCGTGTCCTGCTCAGCGACTCAAATGATGCCCCGCTGGTCTGCATGGCATTCAAAACCGTTGTCGAAAGCTTCGGCCAGTTGACCTATACCCGCATCTACCAGGGACGAATCATTAAGGGTCAGTCCTACGTTAATGCCCGTACCGGTAAAGCTGTTCGCTTCGGTCGCCTCGTCCGCATGCACTCGAATGAACGCGAAGACATCGACGGCGCAGAAGCCGGCGACATCATCGCACTCGTCGGTGTCGACTGTGCATCCGGCGATACATTCACCGCCGAAGGACTCAGTGTCTCCCTCGAAAACATCTACGTCGCCAACGCCGTGATTCGACTGTCCATCGAGCCGAAGAAACGCGACGACGCCGACAAACTCAGTAAGGCACTCGAGCGATTCCGTCGTGAAGACCCCACGTTCCGAGTCATGACCGACGAAGAAACCGGACAGACCCTGATCGCCGGTATGGGCCAACTGCACCTCGAAATCTACGTCGAACGTATTCGCCGCGAATACAAGTGCGAATGCGTCGTCGGTGAACCACGCGTGGCCTACCGCGAAACGCCAACGAAAGCCGTCGAATTCGACTATAAGCACAAAAAACAGTCGGGCGGTTCCGGTCAGTACGCTCACGTTAAGGGCATCCTCGAACCACTCCCCGAAACCTCCGAAGTGCCTTACGAATTCTCCGACGAAGTTACCGGCGGTCGCATTCCTCGCGAATACATCCCAGCCTGTGACGACGGCTTCGAAGAAGGTCTCAAAAAGGGTCCGCTCGGCGAGTACGAAGTTGTGAACGTCAAAATGCGTCTGCAGGACGGCAGCTACCACGACGTCGACTCATCCGAAATGGCCTTCAAGATCTGTGCTCTTGGCTGTATGCGTGAAACACTCCGCAAGGCAGAAGTCGCCCTGCAGGAACCGTTCATGAAACTCGAAATCGAAGTTCCTGACGAATTCCAGGGACAGATCACCGGTCACCTCTCCAGCAAACGCGGACTGGTTACCGGATCCGAAGTCAATGGCGGCATCTGCGTGATCAATGCAGAAGCACCGCTGTCAAGCATGTTCGACTATGCCAACGAACTGCGATCCATGACTCAGGGTAAGGGTACCTTCACCATGGAATTCCTGGCCTACCGCCAGGTTCCTCGCGGCCTGCAGCCCGAAATCCTCGAACGACGACGCAAGGAAAAGGAAGCCAAGGCTGCCGCTAAATAGATCGCCCGCCTCTGACCTCTGCTCGCTACTCTCAAGGGAGCTCAGTCGGTTCGGCTGAGCTCCCTTTTTCACGCACTCCGCAGCACCACACAAAGACCAGCACATGCCCGACATCTTCCTGCAACAACTTCTGCAAACCCCCGGGACCTCAGGGGCCGAACAGCAAATCCAGTCTGTCGTGCGCAACTTCGTCTCACAGTTCGCCGATCAGGTCACCACCGATGTCCACGGCAACGTCCACGCCGTAGTCAACCCCGCTGGGACTCGCACCATACTTCTCGATGCCCACTGCGACCAAATCGGACTTATTGTCCGCCACATCGACAGCCACGGGTTTCTGCGAGTGAACCCGGTGGGCGGCTGGGACCTTCAGATCCTGCTCGGTCAGCGCATGCTGGTACAAACTGCAGCCGGACCGATCCCCGGAGTCATCGCGCGAAAACCCATCCACCTGCTGGACCCCGATGAACGCAAGTCCGTCCCCAAAATAAAGGATCTCTGGATCGACATCGGCTCCGCCTCTGAAGCCGAAACCCGCTCCCTCGTCCGAATTGGTGACTTCGTTACACCCGAACCCTGCCTCCGCGAACTCCGCAACGGCCGACTCTCCGGTGTTGCCATGGACGACCGCACCGGCATTTGGGTCATCATGCAGGCCCTGCGACAAATCGCCGCTGCCGCTCCCTCCTGCAAAGTCGTCGCCGTGTCCTCGGTTCAGGAGGAAATTGGGTTGCGAGGTGCCACGACCAGTGCCTTCGCCATCGCCCCGGATGTCGCCATCGCTGTCGATGTTACTCATGCCACCGACTGTCCCGGAATCGATCAAAATGAATTTGGCAGGATCGAAATCGGACGTGGCCCTGTTCTTGTTCGTGGTGCTAATGCCAGCCCGGTGATTTTCGAACTCCTCGCCGCTCAGGCCACCGCTCGCAATATCCCATTCCAAATCAACGCACTCGGATATCCTGCCAGCAATGATGCTGCCGCTATTCAAATCTCCCGCGCAGGCTGCGCCACGGGACTGGTTACTATCCCCAATCGCTACATGCACAGCCCCGTTGAACTTGTCGCCGAGTCTGATCTGCAGCACGCCGCTGACCTGATTGCAGCATTCTGCCTGGCCATGACACCCGATCTGTCTTTGATACCGTCATAACTGCCTCACCCGCAGCACCCCCTGCACCACCCTAAAGTCCAGCTTCAGCAAGGTAATTCCACTATGGTACGGCTCGATCGAATCTACACAGGCGGAGGTGATGAAGGGAAAACCAGCCTCGGAGATGGCTCGCGCGTCTCCAAACTGGATGCTCGAATTGCCGCCGGGGGATCCGTCGACGAAACCAGCTGCTGCCTTGGACTGGCACTCACCGGCAGTCCGCCCGCCGCCGTCGCCGATATCATCAAACCACTCCAGCAGCTGCTGTTCGACCTTGGAGCCGATCTCTGCGTGCCCCTGCCCGCTCCAGACCAAAAAGATCTGCTGCCCTCTCGCATTTCCCCAGCACATGTCACCCGACTGGAACGACTGATCGATCACTTCACCGATCAGCTGCAGCCGCTGTCCAGTTTCATCTTGCCGGGGGGATCACAGGCCGCCGCCTGCCTGCACATGGCCCGCGCTGTCTGTCGCCGAGCCGAAGTCGATGCGCTGCGACTGCACCAGCTGCATCCACTCAATCCCAGCCTGCTCGTTGCACTCAATCGACTTTCAGACCTGCTGTTCGTTATGGCCCGCGCCGCCAACGACAACGGCCGGAGCGACGTCCTTTGGCAGCCCGGAGCTGGCTTGCCTCCGGCTCCCGCGACTGCCACATAGCCCCGCACAGCCCCGCCTACAGTCTGACGCTCGCTCCCGTTGTCGCGGCTTTGTACAGCGCCAGAATGACCTCCACGCTGCGACGCCCCTCACGCCCGTCCACTCGCGGTGCCCGGCCCTCGGCGATCGCCTCCACAAAATCCTGCAACTGCAGCTGATGCCCGACAAAGGAAATCGCCTTTGGATCAGCAGCACCACCAGTCGTTGCAGAATCACCACCCAGCTTCGACAGCAGCACTGTATCACCCGACACAGGCTCCGCAAACTCCCACTTCAAAATCGAATCCTGCTCGACAATCGCTGTGCCACGGCTGCCGTGAATCTCCGTTCGCTTCAGCATCCCAGGCCACGCAGCCGTCGTTGCCTCCATCACCCCCAAAGCACCACTCTGAAATTTCAGACAGGCAACTCCCACATCCTCGACCTCAATCCGCTCGTGGGCCAAAGTCCCCGTATACCCCGAAACCTCAACAACATCACCCATCAGCCAGCACAACAGATCCACATTGTGAATCGCCTGATTCATGAAGGCCCCGCCGCCATCCAGAGCCCACGTACCACGCCAGCCACCTCCGTCATAATACTCCTGAGTCCGCCACCACTTCACATAGGTATCACCCAACGTCACGCGACCAAATCGCCCCGTCTCCACTGCCACCTTCAATGCCTGATTCGCCGGACTGAAGCGAGATGGAAAAATCGTACACAGCTTCACACCCGCTGCATCACAGGCATTGATAATGTCATCACATCGTTCCAGCGTAATCTCCAGCGGCTTCTCCACCACCACATGACGGCCAGCCCGCGCCGCGGCAAGAGCAGGCTCGCGATGAGCACCACTGGGAGTACAGATCGTGACAACCTGCACCTCAGGATCCGATAGCAACTGATCCAGAGTGTCATAAGACTTGCAGCCGTACTCCGCTGCAAATGCTCGACCCCTCTCTGCGTTCTGATTGAAACACGCCACCACTCGGCCACCTGCCATGGCCTGAATCGCCTTTGCATGAAAATGAGCGATCATACCCGTGCCAATAATTCCAAAACCCATACTCATCGCCGCCCGTCCCTTCACGAAGTTTGCCGCTAATGCAAATGGCCCGACTCAAGAAATCGCAGACCCCACGCCAGCAAGATCCCGCCTAGAAGCACTGTCGTCAACTGCAGACGATTGTGACCATGAAACTCCATCTCCGGCAGCAAATCACTCAGCGCAATACAAATAAATACTCCGGTACAAAACGCCAGCATCCCGGACACCGCACCCGCAATCACGCCACCCGATGCTGAAAAACCAAGAACAAACAACACGGCCCCCAACGGACACATCAGCGAAAACCCAGATTCACTCGAAAACGCTGTCGACCATTCCAGTCGCCAGATTTCATTAGTGCGGTAATCGACAACGCATCCATCGGTTTGTGCAGCAGCACCGCCAGAAATGTCACAAAACCATACGGCGACATCAGCACCGAATGACGACTCTCCGCCGCAACACTCGCCGCCAGTGCCATTCCGTCCAGCAATGTATGCAAAGATAGGCCAATCAAAATTCCCAGCCAGCTCAACTGATGAGCATGATGACGGTGCGGTACCCCTGCTGTCACAGACAGCTTCACACCAGCACCTGCGTGCTCGTGCCCATGGTCACAACTCACAGCGGAATTCCCCAGCTGCACAAGCGGCAAAGATCTGACATCAGGATCCGCATGCTGGCCGGCACACGGATCTTCCCGATCCGTCAAAATCTCCAACGGACCATGATGGTGAAAATGAAACCAGCGAATCAGCACAAACATCGCCACGATACCGCACATCATCCAGCCCGCCGCCTGACTGGGAGTCGCCCCGCCATGCATCGAATGCGGCAGCAGGTGAAACACACCAATACCAAGCATCAGTCCACCCACAAAACTAATGATCGTCTGACTCACCGTGTGCGTCAGGTTCACTAAAGATGACAGCCAGCCCCCACCAGTGAACCCAGCACAATCGCCGTACTATAGCCACACAGTAACACCAGCATCCGCCCGCAAAACTCAACCGTCTGCTCCGCTGCACCGCCCCGCACCATCTCGGCAGGCGCAGCCTGAGCAAACACCGGAGCTGCTGTCAGCAGCATCAGCACCACGGCAATCAATGTCGGATTACCAGACAACCTGAGAAAAAAGGCATTCAAAGCTGTAGTCTTCCTTCCTGAATCGCGGGGAATACATGCCATACCGAAGTCGCAGGGCAGCAAAGTCTAAAGACCGGCTCCCGCCGAAGTCACTACTCGGCACCACTGACCGCTCGATTTTTGGGAAATCCCCCGCAGACTCCGCCAATCCAGCACACTTCAGCCAACTTCTGTGCCCTTCCACAGCACTGAAAGTGGCACGGCTTGCAGATCTGTGTATGCTGTACACTCCATAGTTCAAAAATCTGCCAGTCGCTCACCCGCCAGTATCCACCGCCTCTTCCCGAAAATTCTCCCGATGTCAATTCCCGCCGAATCGCAGTTCACAGATCGTCGCATCGCCTCCGAAATCGCCGATCCTCCGCGCAGGCCGTTCCAGATCCTGCAGCACATCGGGCCCGGACTGATCATCGCCGCAAATATCGTCGGATCCGGCGAACTGATCATGACCACAAAAACCGGAGCACAGGCAGGCATCGCTTTGCTCTGGCTCATTCTCCTCGGCTGCGTCGTCAAAGTTTTCGTCCAGCTCGAATTCGGACGATTTGCCATCAGCCACGGCGAAACAACACTCACCTCTCTGAATCGCGTCCCCGGACCACGACTCTTCGGAATTAACTGGATCGTCGCCTTCTGGGTCCTCATGATCTCCACCTCAACCGCACAGCTCGGTGGCATCGCCGGTGGTGTCGGACAGTCTCTGTCCCTCACTCTGCCCCTGACAGGCGATTACGCTGCCGCCGTCAACTGCCCCTCCACAAAGGAAATACAACAGTGGGCCGCATGGAAAACCACAGCCTCAGAAATCGATCCCCTGCCCGCCACGCCACCCACCTCCAAACAACTCAACGTCCTGCGAAGAATCGAAGCTGAACTGCAGGAACTGGGACCACGCGGCCAACAAATTCAAACACTCGCACTCGCCGGAAAAACTCTCGTCGACGATAACGGCATCAGCCTCGTCGATCCGCCAACTCGAGATGATAAAATCTGGGCAATACTGCTCAGTGCCATTACCGCCTGCCTGCTCTGGAATGGTCGCTATAAACTCGTCGAAGTCTTCTCCGTGGCACTCGTCGTCGCATTCACCTTCATCACCATCGGCAACGTCTTCGCACTGCAGCAGACCTCCTATGCACTCTCCTCTGCCGAAATCCTGCAGGGGCTCAGCTTCGGACTGCCTCCCGGTGATGCCGCACTGATCACCGCACTGGCCACGTTCGGCATCATCGGCGTCGGAGCCACCGAATTGATCAGCTACCCATACTGGTGCATCGAGAAAGGTTATGCACGCTCAGTCGGACCACGCGAATCGTCAGTACACTGGCTCCAGCGCGCTCAGGGATGGTTTAATGTCATGAAATGGGACGCCTTCGCTTCCATGATCATCTACACACTCGCCACCGCCGCGTTCTACCTCATGGGCGTCTGTGTGCTGCACTCAGAAGGTCGAGACCCCGAAGGCATGCGCATGGTCGGTACCCTGTCACGCAGCTACGTCCCCATCTTCGGTGAATACGCTCGCTGGCTGTTCCTGATCGGGGCCTTCGCTGTGCTCTATTCCACGTTCCTTGTCGCCAATGCAGGAAATGCCCGCATGATCGCCGATTTCTGCGGCGTCGTCGGACTCAGTTCCGCCGAACACGAAAGTAAACAACGAGCCAAACTTGTGCAGTGGATCTCAACCCTCCTGCCACTCGTTTGCGTTCTCGCCTTCGTCCTCTTCCCCGAACCAGTCAAACTCATCAAAATCGCCGGACTGACACAGGCAGCCATGCTCCCCATGCTGGGATTCGCCGCAATCCACTTCCGACGTAATGTCACTGATGAACGACTGCGACCCGGGAAACTTTGGGATACCGCTCTCGGTATCTCCACCGTCGCACTGCTCCTCGCCGCCGGATGGGGCGTCTGGAAATCAGCACTCGATCTGCTGCCCAAATAACTCATCCTCGCCGCAGTCACACTCACTTACCCTCAACTCCATCAGTACGCGGCTTCAGGAACCCTTGCTCACCCAGCCAGGCCAACGACTGCTGCTGCCACGCATCCCACATCGGCCCCTGATAACCATTCAGGCCGTGCCCGCCAGATGGCAGCTCCAGATAACGCGAAGCGACCCCCGCCTTCTGTAAGGCAGCATACAAATCCCGACTATTCTCCGGCGGCACCGGCTTGTCGTCCAGAGCATGCGTTAAAAACATCGGGGGAGTCTGCCCACTGACCTGCTTCTCATTAGAAAACAAATCCATGAGTTCCTGACTCGGATTCGCCCCCAGCAGATTCTGCTTCGATCCGCCATGAGTCGCTGCACCCATCGTCACAACCGGATACACCAACACTGCAAAGTCCGGTCGACTGGATGGTCGATCCAGTTCATCCGCAGCATCCGGACGAGCCGCCTCGAAATGCGTCGCCGCCGTAGACGCCAGATGCCCGCCAGCCGAAAATCCCATAATCCCCACTCGCTTGGCGTCCAGCCCCAATGCTCCGGCACGCGCTCGCACAACCCGTATGGCTCGCTGAGCATCCAGCAGAGGCACAAACGATCTGCCCCGCGGCAAACGATACTCCAAAACTACGCCTGCAATACCGTGGCGATTCAGCCACTTTGCTATCCCATGACCCTCTGCTCCCGTAACCAGACCCCCATATCCACCCCCCGGACAAATTACAACAGCAGCACCGTTGGCTTGCGCTGCCAAATGTACTGTTATCTTCGCTTCCGAGACCTCAAATGACTGATCACCCACCGGAGCCTGCTCAGGCCACAGTCGCACTTCCTGCCACCCCCCAACAGACGCAGGCAGCAACAGCGCAGCCATCACCTGCGCATAAACCCGGTGACCAAAATCATTCGGATGGTTGACCCCATTACCGGTCAGATCACTGTCACGCTTCCGCTTCAAAAACTCTGTCCACACAGATGTCAGATCCGCCAGCACTACTCCCGGACCCGTCAGTTCCTGCAGCGCATCCCGATATTCCCCAAATAACTCCTGCTTTAATGTCACCCAGTCCGCATTGCCACGCATCGTCGCCGTCAAAATAAATTCTGCCTCAGGAACACCCTCCCGAATTTGCTCTATCATCGCCTGCATGTTCGCCCGATATTCGGCGGCCGGACGACCCGCAGAATCATTCATGCCAAATGCCAGCACCACCAGATCAGGCTTCGCTGCCACAACCTCAGACACTTTCGTAATTCCCCAGGGCGTCGACGTGCCACCAACAGCCAGATTCGTCAGCGTGATCCGACCGGCGCGCCACGCCTGCAGATGCTGCACCAGCAGATCCTGCCATGGGGGCTGAAACGGCGCCGTTCCCGCCCAGCCCGATGCATTACAGCCCGTCGATATACTGTCACCCAGCAACACAACCGACAAACTCTGCCCCCGCTGCAGACGCTGAGTAGTCCGCGGCAGCGCCGCAGCGTTATACTTCGGCAGCACGCCCGGCCAGTCCTCGTCAATAACAGCATGCTCATACGTCACAGCAGTCTGCATCTGGTGATACTCGGCACCCGCAGCAAACAAAATTTCTCCATTGCCGTCCCGATGCGTCAGCCGATACTTCTGACTGCCGGCAGGCCGCCGCAACTGATCTGCTGTAAATGACGGCACACGCGAACCGACCGGCAATACAATCTCCCGACCGCCTCGCTCAAACACATAATCCCGCCCCTCCTCAAACACCACACCTCCCGCCTGACGCCACTCAGCTGCCGTCGTCAGTCGCACGATATTTTCTACGGGATACAGCAGTTGCCCGCGAGCCACCCCGGTGTCGGCATCTCGCATAAACAACACCGATTCACCATCCACCACACGCCCCTGCCAAAATGGTCGCAGCAACTCAGCCGAATACTGCCAGCCACCAGCCTGCTCCTGCGCCTGCAAAAATGCGATCCAGCCACCCGACTGAAAAACACCGCAGCAAACAGTAACCACCACCAGCCGCACAATTGCAAATCTCATTTCGGTCCCCCCAACCACACACACAGCAGCTCAACGACACACCAAATCGCAGCCAGGCTAGAACGTCATCGCTGCCGCCCTGCCCGCAAATCAGACAGCACACTGCTCGCCAGCTGCTCTCCGAGTCGCACCACACCAGCTGCATCCAGTACCAGCTGCTCACGCTGCGGCTGTAAGTCCAGCGCCTGCAAAAGCACAACACCAGATTCCCCCGCCAGCACTTCAGACATCCGTGACATCACATCCACACTCCTCACACTCTCATGATCCGATGGCAACTGCTGACTGATGTACCACCTCAGCTGCGACTGCTGCAGATCCTTTCGCAACCCCTGCACCAGCGACAGTACACGCTCAGGAGCCCCCTTGCGAAATGGCCCCCACGACATGTCATTCTCACCCACATGATAACAAATCCCGGCCAGTTCAACCTCATGCCCCCGATCCCGCAGATCCTGCACCGACTGACGCACAAACTCCAGAAATGACGGATACAGATTCCGTCCCTTCGCCTCACTGCCCTCGGGCGTCCAGTCAATGATCTGAGAACCACTGTGAGTAAACTTCGCAATCGCGATATTCTCCTCACCCCCACGCCTCATCGTTGCCGCAAAACTCAGCTCCGGACCAAACGTCTCATACTCTCCCCATGGCCCCATTGGCTCCCAGCCATCCGAAACGCTGTATCCACCGCCCTGACTGTAACGGCCGGCCGTCCGCAAATCCGGCTGCAACAGCACAGCACCACCCGGCAACTTTGCCAGATCCTGCACAAATGCTCGCTCACCCTCCATATTCCGATGGCCCGCCAGCACAATCAGTCGCACTTTCGAACCGGCGGTATAAGGCCACTCTCCCAACTGCCGTGACTCTTGTTTCCATTGACCCGTTGCCTGCAGCCACGAACGTGCATAACACAAACCATGCTCCAACTGCCCCAGTGTCCCGTAATGATAGTGCAAACCGGCGCCACCACCGATCTCTGTTCCCACGTGCGAAGTCGGCACATATTCCACCAAAGGATCCGCGTCCGCGACCTCTTTCTGGCCCAGACTGATCGCATACATCCGCGGCCTCAAATCCATTCCCCAGATCGTCTTGGTACACAATTCTCCAATGAAAAAGCGAAGTTCCGGCGCCTGCAGATCACGACGCCAGCTGGCAATAAAGTTCTTCAGATTCTTCCCGTAAGATGCCATGTACTCGGCTTCAAACATGTCGTTCTCACCCTGATGCCACATGAAGCCCTCCAGTCGCCACTTCACCCCCTCGCTGTCCAGTTGCCCCAGTGCTGTTCGAACCCGCCGCAATGCCAGCGGATACAACTGAAAACCAGTCGGCTGGTCCGGATTCCAGTCGCCGCCCAAATGAGTCCCCCCGGCAGCAACCTTGATAACAGCAATCGGAGCACTGATCCGGGAAGTCACTCCACGAGCAAAACTCAGTTCAGGTCCGACCACGTTGTACACCGGACGCAGCGGCTCCCAACCCGCAGACTCCAGCTTCTGTTCTCGCCCCAGACAATAAAAGAAACGCACTGCCGGTTGCGGCTGATCCAGCCCGGCAAACGGCGGAAATCGAGCAATGTCGGCTATCTTTGAATCCGAGCCCACCATGTTGGACTGCCCGGCAAAGATAAATACCCGCAGAACAGAATCTTCATCCGCCGGCAGCGCTGCACCACTCAACCACAACACCAGACCACACACACAACCCAGCAGACGGCGCATCTCAACCCTCCAAGTCCTGCTCGCTCACCAACAACACGACCGCAGATCACCAGCCCCACATCCGCGTGCCGCTATCTCTCAATGCCTTCAGTCAGCCACTCCAGTGATTCGGGCAACTGCTCAGACCAGGACTTTTCATTGTGACCCGCACCCGCGAATTCTCGAAGACACCAACGACCAGTAGGCCCCCCCGCCTCTGGCTGCAGTTGTCGAAACAATCGCCTCGCCCGCTGCAAATTAACAGCACACGCACCCTCGTCAGCACCCTCGGCACTGCCCATCGAGACCCATAAACGCACATCCTTCGGCCAGCCGGATGCCGAATCCAGTTGCTTCAGAATTTGCTCCCGATCCCAGCCCAGCGACGGCGAAAAGGCCAGACAGCCACCAAAAACTGCCGGCTGCTGCATACAGGCATGCATCGAAATCAATGCTCCCAGTGACGACCCACCAATCCACGTAAATTGCCGGTCAGACTTCGTGCGATACGAGGCATCAATCAGCGGCTTCAGCTCCTGTACCAGAAACCGAATATAGTCCGCACCGCGTCCCCCCGCCATCAACCTCTCATCTGATGTCACCGTGTACTCATCTGTCCGCTCAACACTGTTCCAGATCGCCACCACAATCACCGGCATGATTCGATCGTCTCGAATCAGCCGCGCCGCCGTTTCATCGACCTGCCACTCCACACCAAAGGCAGCCGTCGCAGCATCAAACACGTTCTGCCCGTCCTGCAGATACAAAACCGGGTAGCGGTCAAGCGATTCTGAATACCCATCCGGCAGCCAGATGGTGACCCTGCGAGCCCGCCGCAGAAATGCCGAACGCTGCGGCTCCATCTGCACGACCTGGCCCGTAATCGAAGACTGCTGCACTGGCCCGGAACTCCAGCGAGCAACCTCCGCCACTGCTTTCACAGGCCCCCCGCCCTCCGGTGCCAAAACACGTATGCGACGATTCGCCACATCACCGCCACGCCCGTCCCGCTCAACCGCCCGCCAGGTCCCGCGAGTCACCTTGAATTGTATATCACTGCCCGCCACAGCCGAAAACTCGCCCGAAAATAACCCCTCTGCCTCGCGCTCCAGTTTCAAACCGTCAGGACGCCAACCCCCCAGTGCCGGCACATTGCCCGCCAGATAAATGTCGCTGGTTCCAGCCTCAGCCACGGCAAGCTCACTCAGGTGTACTTCAATTCGCACCCGGACATCATCTGACTCAACTGCCACCGCTAACACGCTGGCTGCTGAAAACTGGATACACAGAGTTACTAAAACAGCTACAAACATCGAAACCCCAATCCTCATCCGAATCCACACTCTTTGAACCACGCACGCGAAATCCAGAATTCTCAAACCCAGAACAAAATTCAACGTTGTCGTACTCTCACACGGGAGTCGTGCGGGAGCAAGCCTCGAAATATCCCAAAACTTGAATTCGCAAGTACACCATCATGATGAACGCCTTTGTAAGTGCGATTGCCGGCCAGCTTGTGACACCGTTCCAGCACGAAGCACGCGAAAAGACGAAATCGTCCACAGGGCAGGCTATTCTGAACACAGGGGCCTCTAAATCCTGACGTTCATTACACCTTCAGGACGTCAAATCAAACCCGAGATTTCCGCAGAGTTTGTTGAAGCACTTTGGTGCTTCGCCAGAGGGACCACATTTCGCGGCCGCGAACTGGACAGCGATGTTACACAGCCAATTCTCACAGCTGCAGAAAACACTCTTGTCGAACTGCCTAACAGCGACAAGGCACGGCAGGTGATCATTACAACAATCACCCCATCCGACATAGTTTGGGTAAATCTGCTAGCTCATGTCGACTCTTAAACAGTCTGGACAACCCGCGAAATCCTCACCGCAGCCGGGCTGAATCCGGTTCATGCCATCGCTGCACCCATTCTCAACCAAACGCCCCCACTCACCCACGACCTGTTGGCATTGTCCGCAGGTAAAGCCATCATGGGTGGTATCACAAAAGTGATCATGACCACTCAGGGAAAATTGCTGCTGGCAATGTTGATCACCGTTGCAGCCGGAAAATCGCTGCCTCAACAGCACTCAAAGTCATGATTGTGGCTACACTGAAAAAGGTCGGCATCGCAATTCTGATCAAAGTCGCTGTCGTCAATATCCTGGTCACGGTCGCACCAGCACTCGTGGCCGCAAAAATCCCCGTCTTCTGGATAATTACCCCTGTGATCGGTATCCTGATCCACCGCGAAATCCAGAAGAGGCCCCAAAAATAGCCGACAAAAATTCTTCCACTCATCGCTGTAGCAATCGAACGCTCGTTCCCCGAAATTGCCTCAAACTCGCCGAGATGATTCTCGCTGATACCGTCCGCAAAATTCTCAACGCCAGACCCTCACAGGGTTCATAAACATGGCACAAATTCACGCTTTCATCTCGTATCAGCACTTTGACCTGCACCTCGCCCAAGAACTTGCAACGGTACTCAAACACTGCGAAAGTCCAACTTTCATCGATGAGCATACAGGCATCGGAGATCTCTGGGACACAAAACTCAAGCAAGCCATCAGCCGCGCCTTCGCCGTAATACCAACCTGGACACCATCGTCAGTGCAGTCAAGGTGGGTCAGACTTGGAATCAAGTTACGCTTTTCGCATGGGAATTCCCTGCCCGGTACTCCGACAGCCCTGTGTACCGCCACTCAAATTGCCAGACGTCGAATTCGCACATCTCACCGACTGGGAACCGGACAACACCCAGCACGTAGAATGGAATAACCTTATCAACAGCCTGGGGCGTCTGCCGTTCGGAAACAATCAAACCAGGCCTCGCAGCGAAGCTGACCTTTGTTTTAGACTGGGCATGCGGTTTCTTGAGGGTCTGCAGGCCCCGCATAATGACACCATGGCTTTGCACTGGTTCAAAAAAGCTCCGCACCTCGGAGATCCTCGAGCGTCCGCAGCCATCTCCGCTCTTAAATTGCCCGGACCCAACGACATTCAGCTCATAACCGCTGAAATTCACCCAAAAGACGACGGCAAACCCGCCGCCGCAACTCCCGAATTTCAGACTCCGAAAACAATGTGGAATGATGAGTCGTCGAGATGCGACAACTCGTTCCGCACGTCGTCAACCCAACCATCATCGATGTCATAATTCCCGTTCCTGTGTAACGGGAATAATCCAGCAGCAGCCCACTATGCAGCTCGGCCTCAAAAAACTGATTCAAATTTACATTCGATGCCAAAGCGGCAACCGGAGCTAAAAATGGACCAGCCAGCCGATTCGCTCGCTGGGACAATCGGTCCCACACCGCCGTCATGAACGAAAGATGCCGCTCATATAGCCGATAATTCCCCGTTCGCTTAATCTCACGACTCTCACTCGATACCCGCTGCACTAAATCCGCAAAACTACCGCCTCGACTCCGAGGCAGTCGCAGAGTATACCCGCCCAGCACCTGACCACTGGCCTCCGGCACAGGAGGCACTGTTTCCTGACGCAGATCCACAGGTGTATACAAACCAATCCGCTGCCGCCAGCCCGTAACAAGCGACATCGCTGACAAAGAATCATGCATGGCCGCAAGCAGCAAATCCTGAACGGTCACACCCAGTGATCGAGCAGACTGCAGCACACACGCCACACTCAGGCTCTCATGATCAACACCCGTTACACATCGATCCTGACCAGAAAGACGCTGACTCGCACGCCATGAACCAAGACCATGGAAAACCTCTCGCGCAACACTAACCAGCGAATGCCACGCGGCTGCCGAATCTGCAAAAGCCGGCACAATCGCACTAAGATCAGGCGCAAATCCCGGAGCCGGCTCAGTCAGCTCATCACCACGCAACACTCGCAGCACCGATCGACACAATGCACTGACACCACGCGAATCCATAAACGCATGACGGTAAATCACCACAAAATGCCAGCGATCCTCAGACTCGCAAATCGCGTGAAAACGAAACGGCCAGTGCAACCCGCTCGGGAAATATCGATTCAGCTCGCGATCAAGCACACTCGATATCGCTGACTCAGGCTGCCGCAGCACCGACGTCACTGTCAGCTCAACCTCTGGCACCTGTCCCATCCTGATGCCACAACGCATCCGATTGCCTGCAACACACACCTCCGCCGGCAGAGGAAAATGACGCCCCAAAGCCACCCGCACTGCCTCACCCAGCGACAACGCCGTCACCGAGCCGCCTAGCGTCAAAACGTGCGCAGCGTTCAGAGGACAAAACTGCTCCCAGCGCAGCATCATCCGCTGCAGCCCGTTCAATGGACGCCACTCCCCCAGACTGGCATCGGCGTACACAGCCTGCGCACGATCCATTGCAGGCAACTCAGCCAGCGACATGTAAAACGTCCCCAGTACAGGGAATTTTCACGATGTTCCAAACTCCCACTTCTATTAATCGGTCAAAGCTAGCCCGAAACACTTCACGACGCCCACAAACAACACACTCAAACACGCTTCACGCAACCAAACTACAGAATCGGCATTTTCTGCCGATCTAAGTCCCGCCACAACTCACAACAGTAATCCACTCGAAACATTCCCATGAACATCTGTCAGCCGATAATGCCGCCCCTGAAACTTGTACGTCAGCCGCAAATGATCAATGCCCAGCAAATGCAGCAGCGTCGCATTCAAATCATGCACGTGGACCGGGTCACGCACAATGTTGTAACTGAAATCATCCGTCTCTCCCCACATCTGGCCACCACGTATCCCCGCGCCCGCCAGCCACATCGTGAAACAACGCGGATGATGGTCCCGACCATAGTCCGACACAGTCAGCTTCCCCTGACAATACACAGTTCGGCCAAACTCACCACCCCACACCACCACCGTATCCTCGAGCAAACCACGCTGCTCCAGATCTGTCACCAGCGCTGCCGTCGGCTGGTCCGTCATACGGCACTGCAGCGCAATGTTCTTCGGCAACTCCAGATGCTGGTCCCAGCCGCGGTGAAATAACTGCACAAATCGCACTCCCCGCTCACACAATCGCCGCGCCATCAGGCAGTTCCACGCAAAACTGCCCGGCCGCCGAGCCTCCTCCCCATACAGCTCAAATGTACCCGCCGACTCCCCCGACAAATCCGTCAGCTCAGGCACTGAAGACTGCATCCGGTACGCCATCTCGTACTGCGCAATTCGAGTCGTTATCTCGGGATCACCAGTCTGCTCCAGCCGCAAACCGTTCAGCGACTGCAGATCATCCAGCAGTCCCCGCCGAATCTCTCGACTAATACCCGCCGGATTCGACAAATACAGCACAGGATCACCCTGCGAACGAAACTTCACCCCAGCATATCGAGTCGGCAGAAAACCACTGCCCCACAACCGGTCATAAAGCGGCTGGTCACCCGCCCCCGAGATCATCGCCACAAATGCCGGCAAATCACTGCTCTCACTGCCCAGTCCATACGACAGCCACGAACCCAGACTCGGACGCCCCGCCAGCTGCGCACCCGTCTGAAAAAACGTAATCGCCGGATCGTGATTGATCGCCTCAGTATGCATCGATCGCACAAAACACAGCCGATCCGCTATCGATGCCGTCCGCGGCAGCAACTCACTCACCCACGACCCGCTGCTGCCACGCTGCCGAAAACGAAACATCGTCGGCGCCACCGGAAAGCTGGACTGGCTGCTCGTCATACCCGTCAGTCGCTGCCCCTGACGCACCGACTCGGGCAGCTCTGTGCCACGCAATCCAAGCAAGCGAGGCTTATAATCAAATAGATCCAGCTGCGAAGGAGCCCCCGACTGAAACAAAAAAATTACTCGCTTCGCTCGCGGCGCTGCATGCGGGAACGCTCCCCCGACAGCCCCCTGCTCTGCCACACATTCACCACCCAGCAAACCACCCAGCGCAGCCAGACCCAGTCCACCAGCTCCGCGGCCCAGAAAACCACGCCGCCCGCTCAACACATGCTGCTCTATCGTGCCCGACATCGCATCACTCCCTCGTAATCACCTCGTCCAGATTCAGCAGCACACTCGCAACCGTGGTAAAAGCCGCCAGCTCGCCCGCATTCAGCGTCTCAGGCACTCCCGACTCCCCCGCCCTGATCAGTGCCAAAGCAGCCTCCGGCTGCCGTCGATACACCTCCACGTTCCGCTCATAACGAGCACACAAAATCTCCAGCTCCCGCGCTGTCGGCAATCGCAATGTCACCGCACAAAACATCCGCTCAATCCGCTCCACTGCACTCTTCGCCTCAGCCTGCAGCTCACGCTGTGCCAGCACACGAGCAGCCTCCAGAAACGTAACATCGTTCAGCAAAGCAAGCGCCTGCAACGGAGTATTCGTGCGACCACGACTGACCGTACACGCCTCCCTCGACGCCGCATCAAATGTTACCATCAGCGGCGGCGCCACCGTGCGCTTCCAGTACGTATACAGACTGCGACGATACAAGTCCGCACCACGAGACTGCTCATACTCCATGTCCGTCGCAATCTCCTTCCACAATCCCTCCGGCTGATAAGGCTTCACCGAAGGACCGCCAATACTGCGAGTCAACAGCCCGCTCAAAGACAAAGCCTGATCACGCACAACCTCCGCCGATAAACGACGACGCGCTCCCCGTGCCAGCAGACGATTGTCAGGATCAATCGCCAGCAGCTCAGACGACTGACGCGATGACTGACGATAAGTCGCACTGGTAACAATCAGTCGCTGCAGCGCCTTCATGTCCCAGCCAATCCGCTGAAACTCCAGTGCCAGCCAGTCCAGCAACTCCGGATACACCGGAGCCTCACCCTGAGATCCAAAATCCTCGGTCGTCCGCACCAGACCAAATTCAAAATATCGCTGCCAAAATCGATTCACCGCCACTCGCGCCGTCAACGGGTTCTCTCCACTCACCAGCCAGCGAGCAAGGTCCAGACGATTCCCGTGGCGACCAGCAAAATTACCCGCAAACGCAGCCGGTACCCCCGGCTGCACCAGTTCACCAGGACGGTCATACTGCCCGCGCTGCAGCACACGCGTCTCACGAGGCGTCGGCAGTTCCTGCATCACCATCACCGTCGGTATCTGATCGTCCAGCTCACGCTGCTGACGACGCAGCGCCGGCAAACGCTCAAATACATCACGCAGCACAACATCCGCATGCCGCTCCAGCCAGACCGTCTCCAGCTTGCGCCGCTGACCAACATTCCGCTCGCCCACACCCCGCCCCGCAATCTCAGCTACAGACTCCGACACCGCCAGTAACTGCACTTCCTCCGAAGACAAATCACGACCGTAAATCCGGACTTCCGACACCGCACCACGAAAACGACTGTGCCCGCCACCAACACGAAACGGCTCGGCCTTCACCGCGAACGTCTGATTCAGACGATCCAGCCGCACCGCCAAAGGAACCTCGACACCATTCACGTACAAATGAATACCCGTCGCCAGACGGCTTCCGTCATACACCACCGCCAAATGCACCCACTGACCAGCCGGCAGCACCGACTCACTCTCCACCCGAATCGCATCATCCAGCCAGCGCTTCACCAGATTCACCTGCACCCGACCGTCCTGCAGATGCACACTGTATCCCTCACCCTGCTCAACCGGAATCATTCGCGACAGCACCGTGCCACTGCCCGCTTCGGGACGAATCCATGCAGACAGCGTAAAGCGATCGAAATAACCGAAGGCACCCGCACCAGAAGACTCCAGCATCCCGCCGCCATCCAGCAGTATTGCCTGCCTGCCGGACCACGCTGTCCACTGCGGTTCAACACCAGCCGGACTCAGCGTCAGCAATTGCCCCCCATCACTCTCCAGACTGCCCGACAGACGATACGCCTGCTGCAGCCCGTCAGTCAGCACCCAGTCGGGCTCCCCCCGCGCCTCAGCAGTGAAACTCCACCGCTCAACCGCAGACGAAAGCTCCGGCTGCAGCTCCCGAATCCGCTGCTCCGCCTCCGCCACACGCTGCTCCAGCTCACGCAACTGCCGCTGCTGAGCCGGTAACGGTGCTTTCAGCAGCGGCGGTGAGTTGCCCTCCTTGATCGCTCGACCCGACTCCGGCAGATTGTTGAACCATGCAAAGACCTGATAATACTCCCGCTGACTCAGCGGATCATACTTGTGATCATGACACCGCGCACAACCCATCGTCAAACCCTGCCAGACCGCAAAAGTGGTATCCACCCGGTCCGCCACATACTCCACCTGGTACTCCTCCGGAATTATCCCGCCCTCCGCATTGCCCCGATGGTTCCGATTGAAACCCGTTGCAATCCGCTGCTCCAAAGTGGGCTCTTCCAGCAGATCACCCGCAATCTGCTCCACCGTAAACTGATCGAATGGAAGATTCCGGTTGAATGCCTCAATCACCCAGTCCCGCCACCGCCACATACTACGAGGCCCATCGTTCTGATAACCACTGGTATCCGCATAACGAGCCGCATCCAGCCAGGCCACCGCCATGTGCTCACCATAAGCCTGTGATGCCAGCAGCCCGTCTACCACTCGCTCCCACGCATCCGGTGACTCATCAGCCACAAACGCTTCCACCTCTGACAGCTTCGGCGGTAACCCCGTCAGATCCAAAGACACTCGACGAATCAGCGTTCTGCGATCCGCCTCTGTCGCTGGCCGCAAACCAGCAGACTCCAGCCGCGCCAGCACAAACTGATCAATCGGGTTGCGACACCAGCCAGGATTTCCCGTCTGCGGTGGCGTCTGGGCCTGCGGACGAACAAAGGCCCAATGCTCTGACCACTTCGCCCCCTGCTGAATCCACCTGCTCAGCAGTTGCTTCTGCCCGTCCGTCAGATGACGCTGAGACTCCGGCGGAGGCATCTGCAGGTCAGGATCCGCTGACAAAATCCGCTGCAACAGCAGACTGGCTTCCACGTTCCCCGGCGACACCACACGGCCGCCACTCCGCTCAGAAAATAGCCCGTCACGCTGATCAAGACGCAGCCCACTGCTGCGCTGCGCTTCGTCCGGGCCGTGACAGGTAAAACACAAATCCGACAGAATCGGCCGAATCTCACGATCAAAACTGACAGCAGCAACCAGCTCCTGCGCCCGCACAACCAAAAAACCATCCTGAACAGCCAGTATCGCTGCTGCCGCCAGAACATACTCCAGCCGACCCGCCATCAGCCGAATTGCCATCACCAAACCTCCACCAACTACCCGCCCACTACTCACTACCACCACCGGTCACTGTCCACTGACCACTATCTTTCACCCGCCCCGTTTCCGCTCAACACCCAGCAGCACATTCAACGCCAACACAAAACACTGCACCTCATTCGCCATCTCATCACAGTCCACCGCCATCTCTGCACCGCGGGTCTGCAAAACCAACTGGTCCTTCCGCCACCCTAACAATCCCAGAGTCCCGCCAAACAGTCCCACCACGTACAGACAACAACTCAGCCAGTTGTACTGCGAGACAAAATGGCCGATCCCCCCGGTCCCCGCGCCGCCCCCAAAAACAGATATGCCCGCGGGCCCTGTGGCCTGCGAAACTCAGCAGATGACACCTCAGCCAATGGCAACTGAAACAGTTTGCTGCCGTCCGCATTGAGACGCTGCAACCGCGTCTGCAATACCTCTATTCGAGTCTTCGGCAGCGCCAGCATCACTTCCTCAGACTTCGCTTCACCAGCATCCATCGAGCAGACTCGCAAAAAATATGCAGAAACACCGATTCCTCAGAAAGAACACTGCCGTAGTCTACCCCGCCGAAATCCGTCACGCGAGCAAGCAACGCTGTCAAACCTGGCACTGAATCGGCCTGCCAATCCGCACCAGATTGCCGTTCTCGTCAATCAGCACAAACTCACGCATTCGCCACGGGTTATCCTCGACAGCCTCCAGCCGCGGTATACCCGTTCGCGGCAAACCCGGCCCGCCAAAAGCCTCAGCCAGTCCCTCCACATCAGAAACACGCAGGTACTGTCTGCGGCAGAGAGGCGGTTGTGATCATACCACACCGGTGTCTCGGGCCGGTCGTCCGGCAATCATCATCAGAAACGACAATGAAAGGGTGCCGTCAGTGGTGCCGAGGTGCCCGTATTGGTGCCGGCAGGCTCGCTGGAATTTGCATCCTTCTGCATCGGTTTGCACGTCGCGAAGTGCAAAACGTGACCGGGCGGATTTGACGGAATCCTAGGGCCGCAAACGCAAAGAAACCCCGAGGATTCTCGGGGTTTCTGGGATAAACGCTGTGTTTTGAGCGACTATCGGAAGCGGAGAGACAGGGATTCGAACCCTGGGTACCCTTGCGGGCACTCCGGTTTTCAAGACCGGTTTGGATTTTACGCAACCGCTAACTCATTTTGTGTTACGAAAAAAGATCACATCCGAGGTGCCCGTATTGGTGCCGAGCTCTCGGGGGCGTCGTTTCTTGGGGCGGCATCATCCTTTTGGTTCCAACGATGTCCAAATTTTCCAGTAAACCACCGCTTTCCTCTTCCCACCATGTCTGGGTGGATTGATGGCAGTCCGCAACGCAAACTCGCACGGGCAAATTTCTCAACGAGGCGATTGCAGAAGCCTTCATGGAAATGAAGCTTCGCGGAATGCGCTGGGAAGCGATACAAATCGGTTGGACCCACGGCATTCGTGAATTGGGAGGCAGCAACTACCAGCAGTTGGTCAGGGATTATCGTCGCATCACCAAACTTGGATTCATTGCAGGTGGAACTGGCGTATTGATCTACGTCGTTTTCGAGATCTTTGAGACGAATTAGTATGCTCACCATCATCACCGACGGAATTGAACATGCCCTTACGCTCCGTTTGGGGCTTCGGCGGTTGCTAAGATGCGACGCAGGGGGCATTTCCGTCTCCAAGGCTGTTAGCATTGCCAGAGAGGCGGTCGCTGAAAAAGGATATCCCTGGATCGGCGATCCGATCATTTACGAGGATGTGCTGACAATGGAGGTTTGCAGCAATGCACACATGAAGAGTGTGTCAGCGACAGTTCGTCTGCATCGCCAGACCGGTGAGGTGCTGGATTTTGCGTTTAATTGGCGTTGAACCGACACAGATCGGCACCGTGTCTCAGGCCAATCCGTTTGGCCAGGTGATCGGCAATGCGTTCTGGGAGGCTCTGGCCGAGAAGGCGGACCGGTCGGCCGAGTACATTACCGACACGAAAAACGCCGAGCGGCTGAATTACGGCCGCGCGTCATGGTCGGAGAACATCAACGGGGCCATTATCGACCACTTGTTGGGCAGTCGCGGCGTGCTGGACGCGCGGCGGGATTTTGAAGTTGGCATGGCCGACGCCGCAGCCACTCAGAACAAAGCCCTGCAGCAAGCCGCCGGGACACGCGACCGTGAACTGGCCGACGCCGGACTCCAGCCGGCTCAGGCCCGCAGCACCTATGAAACAGATTGGGCACATCTGGAAAATATGCCATAATTGGAAAGTAGAAGCCGATGTTCCTGTTCTCTTCGATTTTCCAGATACGGAAAATCATCCGCTTCTGGAAAATCTACATCTGACCAAAATCGAAGACGGGTAGTGCGCCATGCTCAGTGAAGCGGAGATGCGAAAGAGTTTTGCCGACGGCTTCGACGGTGCTCATGAGTGAGCCCTCCTATTCACATCAGAGGCTTACGCGCGGACGCTCAGCGCAGCACACCGTCCCGAAACGAAAAGCGAAAATTACCAGCCGGCAAAGGTCGCAACGTCGGGGGCGAGTAGCTCGGGCAAGGCGTGCCTCAGAAGCCTCTCAAACCAGCACTACGGAGTTGGCGATCCGGGTTCCACCGCACACAGCGGCTTCGGTGATGCGAACCGTAAATTTATCATGTTGACATGGGCTGTCAACAACTTCCTCGAAGAATTTCGATGGCATTAGGCAGGTGTTCTCGTGAGCCCTTTCTGGAGTTTGCTTATCAACTCCTCTCACTGCAAAATCCCCCATATTTGCAAGCTGGCAATGAATCCTGGTCTCGGACGCTGGTAGACTCGCCATGAATGCTGAACCATTGCACGTTCACGGTCTCACTCCTTCCGCCACAGCATACGGGTTCGTACTTCACAAGTGTGTCACATCGGTGACATGCTCACCATCTTTTATTACAACGCTCACGACGCGATATTCATGACAACACCGTATCATGCACGCTATTTTGCTCATGAGCTCACGCGCCATTACCGAGGAAGCGGCGTTGGTACTGCATTATTCAATGCATGTGTGAAGCTCAACCCGCATCAAGTTGACGCAGCGTTGTTTGCTTTACGCAACCCTCTGTCATCTGGGGTTGTTCTGGCCGACGAGGTGGGGCTGGGGAAGACGATTGAAGCTGGGCTTGTTCTTTGTCAAATGTGGGCCGAACGTCGGCGTCGCTTGCTTGTGGTTTGTCCTGCAAGTCTGCGGAAACAGTGGAGTCTGGAGCTGACAGAGAAGTTCAACCTCCCAAACGTAGTGATTGATGCACAATCGCGAGAGGTACTGGAACAGCGAGACCGCATCGCAATCATGTCGTATGAATTCGCCAGCGCTCGTGCTGACGACTTGCGATTGATTCCATTTGATACAGTGGTCCTTGATGAGGCTCACAAGCTGCGAAATGTTTATCGCCCCAATGCTACGAGAGCTCAGAATATTGCTTCGGCCTTCTCCGGTCGCCGGAAAATTCTGATGACGGCAACGCCATTTCAAAACTCGCTTCTGGAATTATTCGGGCTTGCGACAGTACTGTCCCCTGAGATTTTTGGTGATGTGGATTCGTTCAAGGAGCATTACCTCCATCGCAATGGAGATCTTGACGGTCTTCGAAACCGACTTCGCCCCTTCGTAAAACGCACGCTCAGACGCAACGTACTTGAATACATCAATTATCGCGCTCGTCAGTCAATGACATTTCGCTTCAGGCCCAGTGATGACGAACATCGATTGTATGAGGCTGTATCAGCGTTTCTTCAGAGAGACGATCTATTTGCGATTCGTCGACAGGGGCGAGCGCTGATCGAAATGCTGACTTGGAAGCTGTTGGCTTCATCGCCAGCTGCGGTTGCGCAGACGCTCGAGAAGATGAAGGATCGTCTTCTTCAAATGAAATCGGGAATTGCTCGACCGGACGAAGGCGTAGACGATCTGATTGACGACCCGGATCTTCGATACAGCTACCAAGAGTCATCCGATCGCAATTCCGCGGGCACATCTTTGCCGGCTACAAATGACGAATTCAGTGCTGAGGACCGACGAAAGCTGAATTTGGAAATCGAAGAGCTCACTCGCTATGCAGAGTGGGCCAGAGCGATTTCCGTCGATGCGAAATGCCGGAAGCTGCTGGAGGCACTCCAAAAGGGTTTGCAGCAGATGCAAAAGGTGGGAGCCAAGCAGAAGGCATTGATTTTTACAGAGTCTCGGAGAACACAGGACTTCGTGAAGAACTTTCTTGAAGCGAACGGCTACGCGGGAAAAGTCGTGCTGTTTAACGGTACAAATTCAGGACCAGAAGTAAAGGCCATCATCGACAGCTGGATTGTTGCCAATCAAGGGACAGGTCGAGTCAGTGGCTCCCGACTGGTTGATTCACGCACGGCACTCGTCGAGCATTTTCGCGATCATGCCACCATTATGCTGGCAACAGAAGCTGCGGCTGAAGGTATCAACCTGCAGTTCTGCTCTCTGGTGGTCAATTATGACATTCCCTGGAATCCTCAGCGAATCGAACAACGAATTGGGAGGTGTCATCGATATGGCCAGCAGCACGATGTTGTTGTCATCAACTTCCTGAACGAAAGAAACCGAGCCGATGAACGCGTTCTGGAACTGCTAAATGACAAACTGAGGTTATTCGACGGGATATTTGGAGCCTCGGACGAAGTGCTTGGATCGATTGAAGAAGGAGTCGATTTTGAGAAGCGAATACTTGAAATCTATCGTCGATGTCGCACACCGGAATTGATAGACGAAGCTTTCAGGAAACTGCAGGAAGAACTAAAGCCTCAAATCGAGCAGGGGATTCAGAATGCAAGAAAGAAGCTTCTTGAACATTTTGACCAAGATGTGCATTTACGGCTCAAAGAACTCGAAAGCTCTGAAAAGGCTAACCTCGATCGCATTCAAAGCCTCTTCTGGGTAATCACAAAGGTGATGCTTCAAACGAATGCAGTTTTTAATGATAACGAATTCTCATTTGATCTTCATGCTTCGCCCGTCAGCAGTGCCAAGGAGGGACGCTACCAGCTGATTTCAAAAGATCGTGACCAAACATCGCCTGAATTTCTTTATCGGATGACACATGCACTTGGCGAATGGGTTCTTGAAGCAGGTCGACAGGCTTCAACCCCAACAGCGCATGTACGATTCAACATATCCGACTATCAACGCCGCCTGGCGCTCGTGGAAACCTTGAAAGGACAAAGTGGTTGGCTCACGCTTCAGTTGTTGGTCATGGATGCTTTTGACCACCAGGAATGCCTCTTGTTCTCTGGTGTTTCTGACGATGGGAGGTCATTGGACCAGGAGACCTGTGAAAAGATGTTTTTCTGTGACGGTTTGGTAGTTGGGACAGTGAGTCCCGATGCGTCAACAGCGTCGCGATTGCAGGCAGAAGCTGATCAGCATCGGCAAGCGGCCGTTACAAAATCCCTCGAAACAGGGAACAGGTACTTCCTTGAGGAATGCGAACGAATCGAACTCTGGGCCAAGGACAAAGAACTTTTAGCGGAAATGCAGCTGCGGGAGACAAAGAAGCTGATCGAAGATGTCCGCAAAAGACTCCGGAAAGCAGCGACTGTTGATGAGCAATTCGCATTACAGGAAGAACAGCAAAAGCTGGAGCGTCAAAAGAAGAAACAGCGACGGGAACTTGATGAGATCGAAGACGAGATTGGTAAGGAACGGGATCGGCATATTGAGAAGCTGAAACGCCGACTGACGCAGAAGCAATCGGTCGTGACACAATTTACGATTCGATGGGAGATTATCTGAGATACGAGTAGACGCATGCGCAAACAAGTTCCAACCCTTTTCCAATCAATCGTCATCATCTACCATAGCTCGCATGCTATTGCCTGCCTGAAGCAACGAGGGACCACGTTTGTCAATGCAGTCAAGCATGTCCTGAAGTGCTGCAGAGATGTTGATCGTTCCGCCAGCGATTCGACGTTGTCTCTTCAAATCTTCGATTGCCTTTAAGAACACGTCATGAGCTCGGATCTGGGGTGGCGTTCCAATATCCAGAAAGTCAGCGTCGAACATTCGTCGGCGAAGAATGCACACGATGCAAATGCAGCTGTTGCGAAAAATCTGATTAAACCGCCTATTCTGCAATTCTCGCTCAAAAACAGTGAGAATCCTGTCGAGCAGTGCAAGGCATGTGCGACTATCAATTTCCTTCGTGGCTGCATAACGATAACGCAGAATCTCTCCGAGCGCTTTCAGCCAATTGTTTACTCCGTCAGTAGACTCCGAAAGTCGCTTAAGAGTCGCTGATGCAAATCGCGAGATAATCTCCGGAGAACGAAGGCAGCGGCCACATGCAATCAACTCGGCAGCCTGAAGATTACCGACCACTTTGCGTATCCGCCTATCCAGATAAGCCTGAAAGGCTTCGTCGGCTGTTGAGGTATAACCCAGTGCTCTTACTGCTGTCTCATCATTACTGACGCGTACGGATGCCGTGCCGCTGCTGAGCTGTTTTTTGGCACGATCAATAAACATCTCTACAATTTTTTCGTCTCGCCGCGCCAAAGTGCCATCTGAGGAAAAAGCCGTAGCGGTCGCCTCTTCATTTGGCTGTGCAACCGGATTTTGATCTTTTTTGCTCAGTGCAGCAGTTATCTCCTGCAGAGTAACTGATTGAGATTGATAAAAAATCGGGGTGTCCCTTGTGATGCCCAAATAAAGACAGATTAACTTTTTTGCGGATTGCCAATGGGTATCACTGGGAGCGCGTGGCATTAGAGGAGGAAATGCTGTCGGCTGGCTATTGATCCACTTCTCGGCCGTCAAGTCAGCATCCCGCATGGATTTCCACTCTATCGGCAGACGGTGGAAAGTCGAATCGGTGATCTGTGGCACGACCTCAACTCTCGCATTTCCTTGAGCAGGATGGATGGAGACATCGAGGACGACAGAAATATTACGGCTGGCAGGTTCGCAAAAGTTCACAGATACTTTTCGGACCGTCGGAAACTCCTCATGTGAAAGTACCAGTTCCAACTGAGACTGGTCTTTTGCAATGTGCATTCCGCCTAAGGGTTCTGGCCGTTTCCAAAGCCGTCCACCGTCAACGTATTCGTCGGTGGAACTGAGGAGATCAAACCACTTTGGTTCGCCGTTTTCCGAGAGTGCTGTTTGAATCCGTGGAAGCGTATCGAGATATGAAGGCGCTCCCAAAAGTAGCTTGTGACCGTGAATTGCCGCTCCTTTGGCAAGAATTCCATGAGCCCCGGGCGTGCAATCCTCCAGCAACAATCGTCGAGGAATGCTGGTGCATCCCAGCAGCTGCAGACAATGCTTCCAAAGCGGCAGGCTCTCGCTCACTAACAGTGGGGCCAATTCGCCACTAAGCACAACACCGCATACCGCAGAAAAATCCACACTCTGAGATCTTAGCCAGTCTTCGAAACATGAACCCGGACGAGGCTGAGGATACCATGGTATCGATACCTTGGTGGCGTTGGCGGTCGAACCCGCTCGTGATCTGATTGTCTGCCCTAGAAGTGCATCAGGTTTTCCCTGCGCTTCCTTGAGAAATTGACGAGTACGATCAGAACCACAGAGGCGTTGCCAAATTGCATTTGCGGCGGCAGTCGGTCTTTTTACGAATCTCCGGGCACACTCCAGCAAATAACTCATTCCAAACGAGGCGATTCGCTCTTTCTCGCGTTTGGGTCGTCGACGAGCAGGCAGAAGACAGGTACGACCGTTCTCAGTACGCTGAACAAGTTCGAGTAGGGTGATCTCAATTTCATCGAGTCCCATATGCAGCGACAGCAGTTGGCCCTTGCTAACATCACCGTCGATAGGGTGATCGGGGCTCTCCAGGGTGTCGGCAAACTGCTGGCACCACGAAAGCGCCGCGGCAACCGGGCGCCAAAGCAATCTGACATTCAACCCAGCCTGGTAACATTCATCCAGCAGGAGTTGTTGTGAAGCCATGAGCAAGCTGTTCGGAACGACAGCGATAACCTGGTCAGACAGTTTAGCGGAGCCACATCGCAGAGTCTCGCAAATGGATTGAGCGAGAAGAAACGCTGGCGTTCTGGATATTGAAGCCCCATCTGTGGACTTCCATCGCCATGAACGCTGTTGTGTTTCCGATATGCCACGCCATAGCAGTGCTGTCGGTATCCGCGGCCCATCATCGTCGTCGTTGAGTGTGGAATCCGGAGGCCATACATCATTCTCTCCTCGCGGATGTAACGGTTTGGAGGACTGTAAACGGATTCGCTCGCGCGGCAGACGGGGAAGAAGCAGAGAAGGTAAGATCGAATCCTGGGTATGAAAACGTGCGACAGGATCAGCCGGTTTGCCTCCGGTGACAAAGTTCGACTGCTCGATGAGAGACACTCTCATACCCTCGATCGAAAGACCCCAGGCGGTGGGTTCACGTAAATCTTGTTCTGTGGCAGGCACTACGTCAGCTTCAGGCCCCATCTAATGTGCTCCCTGAAGTGATTGAAGTTCTCTTGAATTGGCAAAACTAAACGCAGGTTTCTCATCGTGTCCGACAAATCATCCGTCGGGACCTGTGGAAGACGCGTCCCGCGTGCTGCTGCATGCTCGGATGAATTTGGAAGTACTGGCTGAATGAACATCCCCAACCAATGCGACTCGGGGCTGCAGAATCGAGTTGCTTCCACGAACTGACCAAACTGATTCTGAACTGTGTTTGGAGAAACGCAAAAATCCAGCATCGTCCAGCAACACAAGAAATGTTGCATTTCTCTACGTATACGTTTCACAAGCACAAAGTCCGGTCCGATCTCACTCAATGATTTTGGCAGTAGCGGATGCAAATGCAGTTGGTCGCCTCGGACAAGATCAATTGAAACCGCCTCAGCTCCCGCAACGATCCAGGGGCCAATTGCCGTTCGAGCGTCAATGAACTGCCCAGCGTTCTGTTCGTTCCGAATTAATACGTCACCGCCGTGCGTGAGATCCGGGTTGCAAATATCCTGCAGAACGCTGATAACACCGAGCTGAACATGCTCAGAGAAAAGCCGGTGTCGCCAACGCCAGACGTTGTCCTCAAGCATTTGCTGCCGCACGAGTAGCTGATACGCATTCCATAAGACGGAATATCGCCCGTCCATCTGCAGTACGTAGTTGGGCTCGGGAACCGCACTCAATGCCGCGACTTCTGATATGGGAGAACTCTTCAGAAGCCCGGAGATCAGGGAGCGAAACTTGGCAACGGACTCGACTCTTAAGTGAGAGCTGGCTTGGCGATGTTCCCGTAAATACTTTTTGCATGCATGGTTGGCTCGAAGTAACAAGTCACGCACAACGCGGTTCTCAAGTGTGTCGATGTTCTCTACTCGGGCTATCGCCAGGCATTCTTGGCGGGAGCCGGCCTTTTCCGCGACCGTCGCACCTGGCTGTCTTGCCAGCCACCGAAGGCAACCTCCGTCGATTTCTCGCACACGGTCAAGACGCTGAAATTGGCGTTCACGGCGAAGAACTCGCCGAGGGTTTCTGCAAACAGATTGCAGAGTTTCACCGATGTCTCGTGCCAGCTTGACGATTAATGACATTCGAGGGTTTGATGAATCAGCAGAGACATGCCACTCGCGGGCGATTACCGCTGTGCGGGTCAGACAGACATCTCCAGCGGCATAAGTTTCTCCCAGAGACCGATCTCTGGATTGAGCCACTTCTGCAATTGTTGACATGAGATCGATATGGCAGTCAATCAGTCGATCGACAACTTGCGAGCATTCAGTCCAGATCCCTGACGGTGGTTTTTCTGTATCCGTTCCAGAGGCGGTTATAGCATTTCTCTGGCGAGGTATCTTCGGGATTTCGTGCGAGAGTGTCGCAGTGAGTCGCTCCCTCGGTTCAGCCAATCCCCTGGCTTGAACGGTTAACGTCTCTTGAACACTTTCTGATGTGCCCTGACATACTGTGCCCGGAAGTTCATATCGTTGCCACTTCTGCCCCTGGTGGTCTATCCATTCGTGAGAGGCAGGTAAACTATCCCGGGATCCCTCGCAAACGACGGGTGCTGCGTGAGCTCCCAACACGACGAATGGCCGACCGCCATGAATTTCCATGGCCTTCGCACCACTCGTGGACCACGCATTGGACGTAATTCCGGGTGCAGGACCAGTCTCGGCGCTCATGAGCTTTCCACCCGATCAACACCATGCCAGAGAAACTGGTGGCTTTCCGCACCTCGAGACTCCTGAATTGCACTTTGCAGCTTTTCATCGCCAAGGCTGCTGATCACAGACTGAATTTCACCCAAGGCCTGACCGACCTGAGGATCATGCGGATCGAGGCCCCGGAGCTTCGGCATCACTTTCATCTCGATTTGGTCAGCAACAGCTAATTTGAAGTTGTCCTGCTGCGGATAGTTTGCGACGTATGACAGCATCGCACCATAGGTTCGATGCGCAAAAGGGCGACCTATCCGGTGCATTGCCTGATTCAGTTTCTGCACCCATTCGGTAACATCGGAACGTATGCTCGGTGAAAGGTCGTTATCTGAGTTTTTTATCCATGACTGCCAATCTTCGTAGGCGAGAAACGCCTTAGAGCCTTCGTTAGACTCGTCACTGGCTTTGGACTTTAGACTTGATGGTCGCCCGAATCGCAGAACATTTGCCCGGTCGACAACTTTGTCTGAAAGCGTCTGCGTCGTCTCGTCTTCATTCATGGTGCCGACGAATAAAACGTTTCTGTCCACAAAAACTGGCAGTGTAGGCTGCTGTTGAACTTCGACCTTTCCTCCTTCTTTCTTGATCGTCTGAATTCCAACCTCCAGCATGATTTCCGCTTTCCTCCGTTGGTCGGGATCGGAACGATCGATTCCCCTTCTGGTCTCCAGACGGCTCAGGAATTCACTGAAGTAATACTCCACTCTGGCCAGATTCATTTCATCCAACAAGACAATCAACATGCGGTCGCGAAGACTGTGCTCCTTCCATTCCTGCGGAAAATTCCATTCGGCCTTTCTCTCGTCAACAAATCGGTCCATCTGAACCAGCGCTCTGGCCAATTCCGTCGCTCGGTAGCGATTCTCAAGGTAGTTATAGAACCCAAACATATCCTGAGGACTGTCCCATCGCGGTTGGACGGGAAGTGTCAGCACATGCATGCCCATTCCTTCTGCATATCGCCGAGGCAGTTCACTTTTCCCTGTACCACTAATTCCCGCGAGTACTACCAGCGGAGACATTTCCGCCACTTTCAACGACGTGTGAAACTGATATAGCACACGTTCGTGGTACTGCAGCCCCGCAGCCACCATATACTCCTGCATGGCAGCGAGGCTGGCCATCTCTCCGCTTGCGCTGAGCTTGGGTCTTTTTGTGAACTGACTCTTCTTCAGTGACGGGGACCAAAGTTCTGCAAGGCGTTGTCCATCGGCCGCTCCGACAGTTGGCGACACCTGCGCCCATCGCTTTTCCGCAGCCGCAATCAGGCGTTCAATATTCTGCCGCTCTTCGTCCAGACGCTTAACCTGTTTGTCCATGAGCCTCAGGCTATCCATCTTATCTCTTATGTCCGCGTTAAGCTCTCGGTGCCGTTCTTCTGTTCGCTCTAATTCTTTCACGATGGCGTCAAGGTCACGTTCAAACTTCTCGTAATCCTCAGCAGCAGAGTCTCGCTTCGTTGTAAAGGCTCCAATCTCGCCCATCAGCGTCTGCTGAGAAGCCTGCAGTTGCGACCATTCTTCTTGCTTTGCACGAATTTCGCCCTGCAATGAATCGAGGGTCCTACGACGGTCCGCAATCTCGTCGTCAACTAGTTTGCGTGTTCGCTGTTGGACCTGCAATTCCTGTTCGGCCTGTCGCACCTCCGTTGTCCGTCCGAGAAGCATCATATTGGCCTGCTCAGCTTTCGTTGATGCCTCTTCAAACTCACTCTTTGCAAGCGAGATTCTCGCCTCCATCGCTGGCAAAGACTGACTAATCTTCTCGCACAACGCCTGATTCTGATTCAACCATTGCTGGGCGTTATCCGCCTTGCTCAGTATTTCCCGAGCATTGGCGGCATCATCACGAAGTTCGTCTCGAACCACCGTGAGATGCTCAACCTCCGCTGTCAGCGTCAACAATCTGACCGCAAATGGCAGCTTTGCCTCCTTCGAAATGAAATCCTTTGTACGACGGCGCATCTCCAAATAGGCGAGCCCCACAATAAACAGCATCAGGAGGGCAGCAAGGATCGAGAACAAATACGGAATCAACACGTCAGTCACGGCAGGCACCTCTTGAAATCAACACTCCACGTTCTCAACAAAACAAATCCATCCCTGAGTGGACGCCATACTCCTGTCGGGTGGCTACTTGGAGCTCTCAGGAGGTTCACTTGGGCCATTCAATGTTTCTAACTCCGCAGTCTTGCCTTTAATCTGAATCAGTAAGTCCTCCAATTGTTTCTTGGCGGTGCTGACGTCCGTTGTGAGTCTGGCTTTCTCCAGAACCAGTTGCTGGTTGCCTTTCTCAAGAGAATCCTTCAATGAATTCGCAGCTTTTTCCGACGCTGTAACGTCGCTCAGTGTTTTATCCGCTGCGGCAATATCGTTCAGCAAAGCTTCTTTCTTTCGGAGTACCTTTCCATGCTCCGTGACGACGGATTCAAAGTCAGCATTAGTCTTGGCAACGGAAGCCTGAAGTTCTTTGAGCTTCTCTTGTAAGCTGTCTCGTTGCTTAGTTGCAGACTCGACCTGCGAGTTCAAAGCCGTAAGGTCCGTCTGCAACTGGTCCTTTTCCAACTTCACAGCTTCTATCTCTTCCTTATCAAGAACGACCTGCTTCTCCGCAGCCTGTAGGTCTTTGATCTTGGTGTTCAGCATTTGCTCTTCACTCTTTAGCCGAGCAATGTGCTGCTCCGCTATTGCCTTTTCAGTCAATGCGACTTCACGACTTTGCAAAGCTTCGCTGTTCTTCTTGACAGCGCTGTCCATCTCTGCAGTGGCTTTTTCCAATTCGCCTTGCCGAGCCGCGAGACTCTCTCGAGCTTCCTTTAGCTTCTTTCCCGCGTCCTGAAGTTGCATTTCCACTCCCTCAAGTTCCACGGTAACCTTGGCTGTTGCCGTCTTTGTTTGCCCCAAAGCCCCGGCGAGTTTCTCCTCCTCAGCCTCCAAACTGGCGATCGCGACTTTTAATTCAGTTTCTCTCGATGTCAGTTGCCCCAATCTCAATGCCGCAGCCTTCTCTGTCTCAACTGCTGTTTTTGAAGCAGCGACAGCGGCATCCTCTGCCTCCTTAACAGACTGAAGAGCAATCTGTTTGTCCGCTAACTGTGCCTGAACTTTGGTAAGCTCTGCCTTTGCTTTAATCATCTCTTCATTTGCGTTGTCTGCCTCACTCCGGGCGGAGGCGACTTTCGTTGCCAGCGTAGCAATCTCCTTCTTTGACGCTTCCAGCCGAGAATCATTTTCGGCAACCACTTCCGAACGTGACGCAACTTCCGTTGTCCATGCAAGTTTCTGTTGGTCGAAACTCCTCACACTGTAGAGGCCGTATATCTGTGCTCCGACCATCGTACAGACACAGGCGCCCAGCAACAGCGACCACAATGGCGACAATCTGGTCTGCTGCAGCGATCGATCTTCATGGTTCTTCAATTCGTCGACGTAATCCATACTTTAGTCCTCAATACACGAAACTGATCCCTTGATCACTGTGACTTTCTTGCACAACCACATGTCCGGAAGGGCTCAATGTGGCGACGAGATGATGACGTGTCCAACCAAAATGCAAACATCCTGACGGGATTGATGAATTCTCGCCCTGCGAGGTGTCAATATCACAGTATTGACGCATCAATCGCCTGCCAACGACACTCTGATCTTGGTTCGGTCTTCTCGGATTAGCCGTTTCTGCAACATATCCTGCAGCAAACTAGTGAAGTCGCCAAAACTCATACCAAGCTCGAGACGCAGAGCGCTTTTCGCCGCTGTTCCGCCGAGCAGCTGGAGCTTTTCCAGTCTCCAATAGGATCGGAATTGGAAAGCCCTAGTGGATCGACTCCACGCGATGCAAAATATCCCGTATACAAGGACGTGCCATCCACGTATCCCGCCTCATCTCGAGTAAGAAAGCGACCTAGCCTAGGAGAGTACCCTCTAGACCTCAGATTCAGTAGTCCAGTTAAGGGGTCAAATGGGCAAAGTTTGGTTGCACTAATGGTTGCCGGTTTTCCTGACAACCATTGCGAATCGGTGAGGACGGCTGAGGACCGACCACCGACGAATGAACCGGTCGAGCCCGAAAACACCGACAGCCGCAACCCCTGTCAACGTAAGCCGTTAGACAAGGATTGCGGCTGTCTGAGTGCGATTGATAAAGCGGAGAGACAGGGATTCGAACCCTGGGTACCCTTGCGGGTACTCCGGTTTTCAAGACCGGTGCAATCGGCCGCTCTGCCATCTCTCCGGGGCGGATGCTACGCCCCAAAGGCCGGATTGTCAACGAGTTTCCAGATGCGAGGATCCCAATCGGGACGGTCCGGCAAA